>SDBU01001070.1_pt1 | contig 40293 bp, 51 predicted proteins | sample 2277071 | NCBI WGS metagenome assembly SDBU01 (sample SAMN10397929, study PRJNA504765) | marine sediment metagenome | isolation source: marine sediment core GS08_GC12, 126 cmbsf | place: Arctic Ocean: Gakkel Ridge, Loki's castle | collected 2008 | reverse complement strand
TCCTCCAACTACAGTAGTTCCGCCAATATACACGCACGCTTCCAGACCATAGACATTACCCGTTGTCTTGGTAGCAAGCGGATTGACATTGATACTCGCTCCTTTCATCCAGTGGCCAGCGGTTCTATTATCTGTATTGGCTACATTGATTTCCAGGCCGTTATAGTTACCTGTAGCGGCAGTGACGGAAAGGTTACCCACCAGGACGGTCGTGAGAGAATCAGTGACCGTGATGCCCGTAGTCGCGTCGTTTATGTCGATACCTGTTGTGCATTCCCCGATATAGATACCTACGTCAACCTGGCCATCGCCCATATAAAGGCCATAATCCCAGTTATAGGATGTGTTAGCAGTCTCTACAATGAAGGCCTTACTGGTTCCGATGGTTCCGCTGTTATTCAGGGAAGCTCGGAAGCCGTGAAGAGTAGTTATTTCTCCACCAGCGCCAACATCGACCTGCATTTCCACGCCGCGCGCAATCGTGATGGTTCCTTTCTTAGCGTCAATGTTGGCGATTATAGCCCTGGCTCCAGCGATAGTTCCGATATCAGAATCGCTGTTGAGACCAGCTTTGATCTCTACACCGTCAGTTCCACCAGCTATCGTTCCCGTACCTGTAGCCCTGGCCCTGATCTGCATACCCTGGATGTTCTGGCCGGCTTTCATCGCCGAGCCTAAGTGCTGAATATACAAGAGCCTACCTGGAGAATCATCCACAGTCGTCCTCTGGATAAAGACCTTATCCTCCGAGTGGTCATACCAGAAGAACGACGCTGCGCCTTCATCTCCAAACACCTTGAGATCGCAGTCGATCCCGCCGCCATCGTCAATGTTAAACGCGTCAATGAACGGACGCCCTATCGTTCCAAATACTTCCCGGTCGAGGCCGCCGAGATCGATCTTCTTTACTGCCATTTCATATACCTCCGTGATCTGTGGTCATGTCTCACACCACAGACGACTTATTTACCAGCGGATGCTATTGCATCCTGTAATTCTGTTTTGGTCATCTTGGCTGCATTTGAGACGCCCAAATCAACGGCTCTCTGGACGAGTTCTTTTTTGGTCATCGTTTCGAGATACGGAGGTACTCTAGTTACGTTCTCCTTAACCCCGATATAAGAATGACCGCCGGCGATACGTGCCAGTTCCGGATCGTCAGTCTGTTCAGTTCTGTGAGCGGTCAGGATGATAACGTGTTTCCCGTAAGGGAAAGTGACGTTGACCCTGCCGTGATTGTGCATCTCAAATCGAGCCATGATCAGTATATACCTTTCGCTGTTATCTACTACTACGCTATGAGCTTCAACCGCTTCAGCAATACAGCACCGTGTACGTCCTGCACGAATGTATCCATCCGCGTTGTGAAGTAGTAGTAATTTCCTCTGTCTGCCGCTGATCTCTCAGCTTCCATGATCATTTCCAGATGAATGCCGATCCCGAAGTTCATGTTTTTGGTCAACACAACGTCAGTGAGATCTCCGCCTGTGGTGGGATAGCCACTTGTTAGAGTTCCCTTCACGGCAGCCGTATCCACCCATGCCTCCTTCTGAACGTCAGAAGTGTCAATCTTCATGGTAACAGGCATCAGTGGACATGGGATTATGGGAATGGTTCCATAGGTCGTGAAGGTCTTTCCCATGATAGCCATATCGCCTAGCGCGGTCTGCCGTTCCTGCAACATCTCAGTGTAATCGACTAGCACCTTGTCATTACAGAAAAAGCGCAGATCACCCAATCCCTCAACGGTATACTGAGAAGGCATTTCCTTGAGCATCCGGCCGAACTTTATCTCCTGACCGTATGGCTCAGCGATCTTATTCTCCACAATCGCCTGGAGCGTTACCACTGTAAAGTCAGATTCTGCTGCTGTGACCGTGTTTGACGCATCCAGTATGATAGTCGATCCCGTTGAATCGTTTTCGTAATCCTCGCCGTCCTGAGAATGATCCAGCCAGTAGCGCCAACCATCGAACACCGACTTCGGATTGTCTACGTCATACCCGTTCAAGTCCTCAGTATCGCCCAACCAGCAGATTTGTTCCATGTCTTGCGCTATCTGTTTAGCTATCATACTAAACAGGTGAGCCTTGAACTCTGCGGCGGATCCAATCGTGAGATCCTCGTAATCGCGGTCCTTGATCAGCACACCTCCGCGAAGCTCTTGCGAGGTCAGCCGAATATTACTAGAGCCGAATTCGGTTTTGATCTTCGTTGAATCGAACTCCGCTTCTGGGACCAGGAATCCGCCCGACCCCCAGTTAATAGCCCGGACGTTTTTCGTCCGATATTTCATGTTGACCTTCCTGGCATAAAACTTCATGTTGGAAAGGTCCCACATATACTCGATAAATCCTGCCGACTCTTCTGGCGACAGCGAAATACCCGGCAGCGTCAACATTTTTCTGATGGCCGCCGATACGCTGAAATGCCCCGCAGAGTCCAGCAAGTCTCTATTTGTCAACATATCGATCACTCCTATATTGGATAAACGCGCGATATTTCAGGATGAAATAATACGAGCGTTATACTCAGTTTATAGTGGGATGCTGGAATAGGGATCCTTGTCCGTCTCTTCCCCTCCCGCTTGGCTATCATCAATGGACTTTTCAATCCCGGAGCTTTTTTCCACGACTCCGAGACGCTCATCAATGGTCTTGAGCAGAGCCAAAACCTTGTTATCGTCCTCGTCAGCAACCTCAGCGTCCGCATCGTCTTTATCCTTTGGAGCAGGCTTCCCTTTCTCCAATTTGCCGATACGATCCATAATAGCGGTCAGCTTCTCCAGAACTGCGGAATCACCTGTAAGATCCTCCGGCTTCTTCCCGGTGATCAGAGTGTTCAGCGTCTCTGCCATAGCCTTGAGAGATTCCATCGTCTCATCAGAAAGGCCGGGAGCGTCAGATGTGTTAGTGTCGTCCTTCGCCTTCGGTTCCTGTGTCGCGCCTTCCGCATCCATGTCTTTCAGGAAGTGACCGACAGCTTTCTTGAGGTCAACAGGCATCTGTCCCTCGTACTCACTGAGTACCAGGAGTTCATTAAGCGTCGGCTCATCAATTTTCTTGAACTGCTCTTCGGTAACATCTTTACCAGTCAAGGCCTTTATGAAAGCGCCCAATTTCGCGTAATCCATTATCTCACCTCTCCGCTTGGCCAACTCAAAAGTCTCAGAGGTAGTAAAACCATTCTCGTCGGCAGTGACCAATGTAAACATCAGAGAGACCGGATCAAAATACATCTCTTCATCCGTGTCCGGCTGATAATACGAGAAATAGAAACTTTTTACGTCTTCCAATGTCTTCCCGTTTACAGTGATCGTCGTGCCTTCGAGAGTTCCATCACTCTGAACTGAGAAATCAGCCTCAGCTTTTTCGAGATCGCTTTTGAAAAACAAAAACTTTCTCTGGTTTGCCGGAGCGTCAACTACACTGACCTCCTCGATTTCTATTCTCAGGAGTTCCCCGCCTTTTTTCTTCAGTTTCATCATATCCTCCAGATCTTACATCGACGGAATATAAATCAGCGATAAGCAGCAACGCATCGAGTTCGATAACCAGCTTCCAGAAAAGTCTTCCAGAACTGCGACCTCAATCGTCTATGGTCAAACAGGTTCCTCTACGCGCAAGGCTTCACCCGCCATAGAATAACCTGTTAGTTCCCCCTTCTCTATCTTCTCCCAGATGTCATCATCCAGGACCCTGCTCCCCAACAGCCAGGAGCCTTTTTTGACTTGCTCCCCCTCAACCTCGTAATCCACAGGAGCGATGAAGCTTTCCAGAACGTGTATGGAAGCGCCTTTGTCATGATTGATCTTGTAGATCTGCCCGGACTCCATGAAAGTATAGGCCGCCTGTCTGATCTCTTCCGCTGTAGCCCAATCGCCCTCTGAGTCCTTCGTATCTGGCTCATAGACGATTCCCATCACGAACCGCTCTGGATTCTTTTCGTCTTTCTGAACACCTACAAATTTAACGTATTTGGAAAATTGCTCTTTGCCTTCAGTCTTTTCTGTTTCCTTTGCGGCCTCGAATTTACCATCGTGATCTTTGCAATGGGCGCGGGCATCGTCAACGTCCCATGTGTCTTTGTCATACCGATAGGCTTGCTCTGTCATGGTCGTTTGACCTTCCAGCTTTCCCATCAGGACATTGTACTCTTTTTCGTCGTGCTCACGTTCCATCGTGCGGATGGAGCCATCCTCGAAATCGCCGGGATCCCGGAGTTGGCAAGCGTGTTGATTTGGATATGGTTTTGATATGTCCACAGGTTTGCTCTTGCTTATCTCTTCGAAAATCATCCCAACGAGCGCCCGGTCAATATCCTTTCGGAGAAAAAAGATTTCTCTTTTCTTGAACTCATCGGACACCATCCTGTACTTTTCCAGACAGACCGCCTCTGAGCAATCAGGCCAGAATGGAGATCCCCACCACTTTTCATTCATCTGGAGAAAGCGGTTCCTGAGAGTTTGGAGTTCCTCGATGTCCATCTTTTCGATGTCTGACCTTTTGATGTCTTCGATTCTCATAACGTCCCTCTTTCTACTGAGTACAGGAGCAAGGAACAAATTTCCCGGTCGTGAGATTCTTTCCCAGATGTCCCCGGCCATAGCAACTGTTACAGTTTGGATCAGGAAGACCTTTCAGAGAGACCATATCAGGCAAGAATTTTGCCATTGCCTCTTCCATTGTCATACCTGGAATTGGCGACATACCAGGAGCACTAGAGTACCTCCGTTTTTCCCCTTTGATTTCCCTGGAACGTTCCTCATATTTTCGTTGTTCCGTATTCATGGTCAAATCGAGGCGTTTGGCTGTCAATAACATACTAGAGTACCTCCGTTTCTCAAGCTCAGATTTCACTTGCTCTGGTGTCAATATCTGCCCTGTCGATGTATCCATGTTTTTATCTCCTACCTTTTGCTCAAGATTTTGTCCTAAAAGCTTGATCCTACGCTGCAACTGCAACGGTGACCGCAGGGCCCCATCCGCAGATTCAGTTTGGATGCGCTGGTATCTGCCCCCGCGCTTCCGCTATCGTGTATATGTCACCTTCCCTGGGCGCGCATATATCGCAAGCCAGGGCCCCGCGCGTGATCCACTCAGCGTTGACCTCCGCCTCTTCGTAAGCCATCAAGGAAGCCTCGGAAACAGCGCGATTCGTTTCCGTCCCGGCGATCGTCTGCTCACGTTTCCTGTGGAGTTTGTTTTCATATCGCGCCACTTTCCGATCAATCTGCTTTTGGTTAAACCGGAGCTTCCCCTGGACGTTGACCTCACTCAGGATCCGCTCTTCGTAGTTGGCGACGGAGGCTACCTGTTTCTGTGTCAACCCGACGAGCGGCTTGATCCGCTTCCCGATCTGCGGTATGCTCTTCCCCTTGTTGACGCCATCTCTGATAGCCCACCTGATAGCCTCTTTCGTTTCCTCTGTCACTTCCCGAACCATCGTTGCAGTAATGGTCTGCGCCAGTTCCACAGCCGCCGGGTGAAGCATATCGAATGATGCCGTTATCTCCGCGACCTTATAACCCGCTTGACCTGATTCCGCGATTGCCGTGAGTATCGCCGGCTTGATGGTGATAACGCCGTTACTCTCGACAGCAGTCCAGTCAGTGAGTTCGATAACGATAGAGCCAGCCTGGTCTTTGCGGATCATCTGTTTGTTGATGCCCTTCCCGATCTCTTTACTGGAAAACTCCAGCCATTGACGCACCTTTGTACGGATCTTTACTTCGTGTTTCTTCGCAAGGGAGATCATCAGGGCATTATATCTAGTCCTCTTCGACATCCGCCTCTCCAATCGTGACAAGGTTAGCATCCATAGTATAGCTATCTAAACCGGGAGCAGGTTTCTCTCCACGCTTTTCCCGGTACTGATTCCGAGTCATCGTTCCATCTGCTATTCTTTTTGAGTCCTCTTCATGCTCGATTACCTCATCTCGTATATCGAGATTCTTGAATGCCAGCTCATACGACGGACAGTTCAGGCCGATGCGGAAGATGTTGTCAGACCATAGCTCTTCGAGGTCAACCTGTAGCGGCTCCACAACTCCGTTGATGTAGTTGGTAGTCATCTCCCCAGCGATATTCCCTGCGAGGCTGCCTGCCCTTACCGGGATCCCGATTCGATACGGAGGCATGGAATAGGCAGCTAATACGTCCTGATCTGCCATTGTCCTGAGAATCTTGAAAGACCCCTCTTCCACTTTTACAGATATAGCATCGACCTTGATCTCACACCCTTTAGGAATATCAAGGACCAGCGTTGAGTGTGAGTTTTTAGCGCCCTTCAGAAGCTGCATATATTCTCTCACGATAGCTATAGTGCTCTTGTCGTCCTCTTCCGTCCCATCGTCCCACTCGCCTATGAGCGATACCATGTAAGCTGGGACTCCATGATGAGTGAAGAAAGAGAGATTGAAATCCCGGATCCCCAGACCTGTCAGAATGTCGCCCGTAGCCGGGAGCATGTTCGGAACGCCATACCAGCGCGATTTAGGATAATAGCTATGATAGAATAATATCTCATTGGCGCGCTCTTTGATATCCAGCCCTTCATCTTCTACACCTGATTTCGGGTTCAGGACCAGCGGCTTGCCATCCTCACCCATTCCAAATCTGGCAAACCAAACCTTTTTGATCCCCTTCTTCTGACAAAATCTCTTCCCGCCTGTATCCGCCCATAGATCCCCGGTCGGCATGTGGAAAACTTCTGCGACTTCGTTGTCTTTACTTCTCACTACCTGGAGAGCGGAGTTTCCAGTCACCCCATGATCGATAATAAAAGCCTCATTGATCCGCCGGAAAGACATATCAGGATTTGGACGCAGAAGGAAATCCATAATTTTTTGGTATTCTGTTTGATTCTCCGGCATATCCTCACGGAGCTTCACCGTCGAACCCAGACCCGCGACATCGGTAGCGATCTGTTTTGTGCAGCGCCAGACCATGACGTTGCTCTCCCACATGAAATAGAATGAGCTTGACGGGTAAGGATGCGGAGAAAGATTGTCTTTACCGATCCAGGTCGTTTCATCATCCAACTGCTGATCGGTTTTTGTTATCTGCGTCTTTTCCAGATCAGCGAAGGGGATCACGTCATTCCTTGTCGTCACGATATACGCCCGGGACGACCTACGGGACGGAGGATCTTGTTTGCGCTTCCTGAGTTTCATACGATATACGCCTTCCCTTTCTTAGCCGAGGCGTTGCTTTTGGCAGCGGCTAGCAATGCAAGCGCAGCGGCTACAGTGACATCGTCCCCACGCCTCCCATGCGTTACGTTGAAATCACTATCACATTGCAGGCCTTGCAGTTCTCTCAATAATTCGTGTGGGACCTGTTCTTTACATTGCATATCATGTGAACAGGTTAAGCAACTCTGTTTCCAACAGTCTTGCAATCTATCGCTATATATGGCAAATTGACCATCCCTGATCAATGTAAATAAATTCTTGAATAATCGTTTTCTGCTAGTATTGGTAAAGTCATAGCCCTCGACTTTGTCCTCTCCATACTCCTGTTGCATCTGCTGGATAGTGGAAACAGCTTGCCATTTGTCAAAAACCATTTTCTTAGTATATCGCTTCACAAACAAGTCTCTGGCTGCATCCGCCGCCGTGTTCAAATCGACAGGCTTCTCTTTGCTTCCCCTGAAAATCCTTCCACCATTCCATACATACGAATTGTTCGATAGCTTTGCAATTCTTGCAATGGCGCACTTGTCTTTTGTTAAGCCCCAATCATTTCCTATATACGCCAGACGGTTTTCCAGATTTGGTGATGATATTAAGGGTCGCACTATCGCTTCAATATCGTCATCTGATATGAATGAAGCCCCGCGAATAACAATGTTCTCATAATGCCTGGCAAACACCGCTTGGGGCATTAATATTCTATCACGCTCGATCTGCGCCTCATTACTGAGTGGCGATTTGATCTCTGTTGTCTCATAGATATATGTGTGACTCTCTTCTTCATCTCTTCCAATTTTCAGGACACCATCAAAGGGACCCTCTTCGGATTCTCCCACCGTAGAAGCGATCAGTATAAGCGGCTCTGATCTGGCAGATTGTGACGGTAGGAGCAAGTAAAATAAATTCCAGTTATGTTCGGGAAGCAACGCCAGTTCATCCCATAACAGAACGTCAGCGGTGATGCCAGGAGCGGAGGCTTTGTCAGAAGAAAGAATCGTCCAGGTATTTCCATTCGTAGGGCATGTAAGGACATTGCGAGTGATATTGACAATGTCGGCTAATCGCGGGTTGAATTGAATGGATTTTTTAACGCGGTCAGGCACGAGAGCCGCTTGATCTCTATCGCAAGCTATGGAATATATGTTAAGCCCAAGGCCGCCGCAAATAAGCATATATAACCCGATACACTGAAGGATCAATGACTTGCCTTGTTGCCGGGGAGTTGAAATTATAGCTGCTGTAAACATACGCTTGTCACCGTTCATTGTCTGAAATAACTCGCTTAATATCTGTTTCTGCCATGCCCATTTCGTGAAGTCTATCCTCAATCTACTGTCCGGGACGATATATTCACGCTCTAAGAATTCAATGATTTTAGCTTTCTTTGAAATAGTTCCCATCCATTATCGCCTGCGCTAGATTGTGGGTCGTTTCATTCCGGCTGTCTGGCTCTCCAGCCAGTACCAACCCCAGCTTGACCCATTCTCGCTCTTCCCTGCTTATTGTTGCTCCCATCCTGACCAACCGGTCCATGTCTTCCAGGGTCTTGATTTCCAGAGGATTCTCTGGTTCGGGATTCTCCTCGCTAGGGATCCTATCGAAAGCAGTGGCAAACATAGCCCCTACATAGCTTTTTTCTGCCCCCATTCCATCCATGCGTGTCTGACATAAATCCAGAAACCCGGACACCAGTTCCTTTGCGTTCAGTTTTCCCTCTTCCTTCAGTTCCGCAACAGCCTCGTCAGCCGGCTCTTTTGCTCTTTCTTTCCACCCGAAGGCTTTTTCCCAGTCATAGGCGGTTCTCCGAGACTTACCAAATTTTGTGCGAAACTGTGCGAAAAACGCCGGAGACATCCCCCCCATTTCCGTATAGATCGCAAACGCTTTCTGATGTATGGCTTTCTCAGTTTTTGGCATTATCGGAATCTCCACCACTCCATACTGAACACGCTTTTTGCAGAACTCCCCGGATTCCATACCCATCACGACAGATGCGCTTCGAAGGCGGCAAGTGCTCATCTTCTCTGGCATGAGCGCACGTTCCGCATACAAGCTGCTTGTCTATGGTGCCTACCTTCTCTTCAGTAACTAGCATCATACCACTCACACGCCCCTATGGTTCCTATCGTCCGAATAGCCTCTTGAAAAAGCCACCAACGAAGCATAGTGAACTGTATATATATATTAGTATTCCCACATCATACCACCTTTGGAAGCTTAGACTTCCGTTTGCCTTCAGGGGCGATCTCTTTCCTGAATCTCTGTCCCGCTCTGATCAAAGTGTCTCGGTTGTTATACGCATCGATGTAATCCCAGGCGATAGGTTCCCCGATCTCGTATTCCCGGACAATGTTCATGAATCCCGCGTGATGCTGTGAGAGCCATTCCACCTGCTTATGCGCCCTGAACTGCCTGAACCGCTTATTTGATACGAGAAAACGCAGGAGCTTTGCATCCTCGACATCCGCTCTTTCAACCAGACAGGTCATGAAATGACTTAGCGGACCCACCAGGTTATGCTCAACGCTACAGCATAAAAGGGGATCGTCGATGAGTCGGCGGCTTTTCCCGTTAGGCATGAAGTGCTCCCTCCAGTTGGTCAGGACTTTTGCCTCTTCCCATCCCAGAGGCGTCAATGCCATGGCGTTAAAGGGTTGTATGTGGAGTTTGATCACGAAACGGGTATACAGGAGCGCAGAACTGATCTCTTTCAGCAGAGAGTCGAATTCTGCGTAGTCAGCGTCGCATTCTGAGGGATACCCACATATCATGTAGAAGCGGAGTACGATGATCTTACTGTGTTTCTCCTGGTCGATCTTGACGAACTTCTCAATAATCTCGGCATTCGTTATGTTTTTCTTAACGGCTTTCCTGAGTCGTTCTGAGAATCCGTCTATCCCTGCGAGGTAATGTCCCACCTTTTCGCTGATCTCCAGATCCTTGAACGTCTGCTCTGAATGAGTGGCATCCCTGCGCAGATACTCGCCCATGTATCCCTCGCCCGCGTCGATGAATTTCCGTGTCCAGGAGTATTGACAGAAAAGACATTTGTTAGGGCATCCCATCATTTCCTGAGAGATATCAGGATCCCCGGTGCTCTGATATAGCTCGTCAGCGGATCGGAGAGTTTTCATTTCCAGATCCTCGCCCCGGACATACCAGAACTCATCACTATAAAGATCGCCCTTGCGTAATCCACCTTCCAGTTGATTCCAGATGTCCAGGATGGTCTTTTCCCCACATCCAAATACAAAGACATCCGCATAATCCAGAAAACCCTTTATGTTTGTAAACCCGATCCCGCCGACGATGATAGTTGCTTTCAGGTCTTCCGCTTTCACTTCGTTGAGCCAGAAAGTATATACGAGATTGTAGACATCCATCCAGGAGTTGAGGGAGATCAGAACCACGTCGAATTCGTCCATGGAAATCATCGACAGGTATTCATACTGGAAGTCGGATACGTTGCCCTCCAGGGAATCCAGGATGACCTTAATTCCCACGTTCAAATACCTGTCAAAATAGGAACTGGTCTTGATGGATCCACGCTTGAGAAATTCGTTCAGGATGAGAACGCCAACTTTCACGCGACCTCCTCCTTCCCGAACTTGTGTCCACACTTCGGGCAGATGTGAAGCATGATACTCTTTCCGATTCCCAGAGGGTCGCTGTCCGCGTCAAGCGCATCCGGATCGAGATCGACGTCTTTGGGTATCATGGTTTGGATCTGTTTCATAGTGAAAGAAATCCGTCCCATTTTGACGCCCATCTTTTTTAGTTTCTGAACATTGTTATGGAATTTTACCGGATGCCAGGATGAAAGGTCGCTCAATCTATTGTCGCGCATCAGGAAGATCAGCGCTTCCTCATCGTCCATGTCCATGACAACGAAATCTGCGTGGACACATCCCAGGCCCAGCAACCCCTGATAAACTCCATGTCCTTTTACAAGCCGCATCCGGGATCTCTGGATGGTCATGCTTCCGGCAGCATAACCGTGTTCTATGAGGCTTTGCTGGATCTCATACATCTGCCGCGCTGTATGAACGCGAGGATTGTCCGGGTGTTCCTCTACTTCGGACATCTTCAGACGGATGGTTTCAAGCTCTGCAACTTCCAGAGCCGGAATTGTTTGTAGATCGGTTGACATGACTTACCCTCTTCTGATGAGGGATAAGGAAACCAGGACACGCTCATCAGATACGCATCCCGGTTTTGTGAAAACGCATGTTTCAATTGTATTGTACCACTCGATCTCATGTTCGTCAAGTAATTTGCGAACAGACGCCCCATAATGTAGCTTATGCAGAGCAAACGAGTCTTATAAAACCGCATAAACGCTGGACTTGCTTTTTCGTGGTGTAATCATGCCAGAAAAAGAGGGGAAATCGCGTTTCTCTGGTATAGTTTTTCCGGATCTGGTGGTTTTTTGCGTGGTAATGGCATGAAGGTAGCAGGAATACCTGTTTGACCAGGTGAATTTGGTAGCTGAAATACTTTTTATCCTTCAGTAGGAGCGGATCTGGAGGGAGACAACCTCGCCCGGGCTTTCCTGGGTATTTGGAATACTACCTCATCCACGTGTCCGAGGTAGTGTGAATACTTTTTGCAGTGGAGCCAGCTTTTAGGTAGCCAGATTACCTAAGTCGGCGCCCTGGTCTTCCTGGAGTCAAGGGTAGCCAGATTACCTTTCCTTCTCGAGATACAAAAACGCCCTTGCTCTAGTAATTGGTGTCTCGTCTCTGAAGTAGAGAAGGTGGGGAGCAAGGGCAAAGTGATTACCAGTATGACCTCTGCTGTCGTTTGCGTCTGGCCTCGAGGTATGGCTTCAATAGTTCTTTGACCCGCTCATAGTCGTGGAGGTCGTCGTGGATCCCATAGCCTTGTCTCTTAGACCAGCCGTCAAGTTTCTTTTCGCTCGTGATCCAGTGTAGGAGCTTACCAGCGTCCTCACCAACTACCAGACTTTCCTCGCAGTTGTCGCCTTTCAGTTCCTTGATGCTTCTCAGAACTTTCGGATGAGAGATTCCGCAATCCTCTTCCAATTCCACTTGCTTGATCCGTTTCCACTCCACACCCACAGCCTCACTCTCAAAGTATATGAACATAAAGAGCTTGAACACGTATGGATCGAGTTTGTAGAGCGCAAGCCTCGCGATGCTGTCCTTGAGGATCAGCGGTGGATCTGCCTGGTCTTCGACTGGTTTCCCACATTCTGGACAGAATTTCCAATCTGGGGAAAGTCCGCCCATGTTGAAAGTACAACTTTCATTCTGGCATTGCCTGATCGTATGTACAAACGGCATCTTCTCTTCTGTTTCCATTTTCCCGCTCCTTATGTTTGCACGTTCATGACTCCCTTCGATATTCCCCACCTGGAAGCTCTTTCAGTTGCGGACCCGAATAGACGAGACTATCTTTCATCCAAACAGCGATCTTGTGTTTCCGCGACCATTCCACTATGAGTTTCACGCACCAATCCGGCGGAGGTTTGGCCCCCTTCCTGGAATCCGGGCCTATCACAACCCAGTCAATGTGATCCGCTATAACATCGTGCGGCGGTGTCATGAGCAAGCTGGGAGGTTTCAGGTATGGCTCAAGTGAAATCCATTTGTATTTTGCGTTTGTTTGCAGAGCGGCAAGGATGATCGCGCTTGCTTGAGTGTCAATGCTTCCATCAACACTCACGCCGACCCAGGAATTCTGTGGAAAGTCGAATTTGCCTAAGTGTTCAGAGGCTTTCGTAAGGAAAAGATAATCATTTTCAGGATCATTATGGATGCGATTCAGAACTTTGTTAACGAATGCATCCGGGACCAGCGGATGAAATAAATCCGTTGAAAAACAGACACCGATCCGCTTGCCGCTTCCGCTGGGCGTCCAGTTCAGTTCTTTTTCATCCAGGCGGATCTTCTGATCCATCAGGATCGACCCGTCCTTTCTACGAGCAAACCTGCGCCAGAAGTCCTCCATCCAACAGTAGCGACACGGTTTTCCCGATTGAGCAAATCCACATCTGCCTTTGACTGGACTCCAGGTAAAATGTAAGTAGTCTATTTTGCCAGGGCCTTGCTTATTAGGCATTTTCTCCCCCCCGCTTATCGTATGAGTAGTGTTTATGTTTACCCAAGATTTATGACACTTAGAATATCGGTATGCTCAAGGGAATAGCCCGCGTGTTTGTGCGTCTTTATGGGTATCCCTAGCTTTCTCAAGTCTTTGATATAGCGATATACGCCCCGCGTGGAAAGATCCAGAAGCCTCCCCTGAGTTTTAGTGTCAACGCCGGGCGCTACTGAGATCCATTTTAGCATTCTAAGCGCCTTCCCTAGTTTCTTGCTATCCTCTCGTCTCACTGTCTCAATCATCATAGTGATCTCCTTCCTGGAAGTTCCCCTAACACAGATTTCGATTTCGTCGCCACTCTGTCATTGACGAAATCCAGATGTCGCCGCCGTCGATCCGCTTCCCGCATAACCCGAAAACGCCTCCACTGTCCCTTTATCCTGCGGAGAATGTTCCACCATCTCCAGGTAACCTGTGTCATCTGGAAATATAACAAAGTCTTCTCCCTGATCCGCTTCTCGATTTCCGGGTCTATACCTCTTTCCTCAGCCATCTTAAGATCCCTCCTCTTTACGAAATGCAGGTGAAATACCATATCTCTCAATAGCGTTTCGGATCATGATGCTCAGACCATCCCGACCGCGTGAACGGTTCATGACTTCCGCTGATTCGATTGCCTCCGCTTCATCCAACCCGCGACCAATACAGACCCCAGAACGTCCCTCAACCAGGTGGAAAACGTCAAAGGGGCCGTCCAGACCGTAAACGTCCTCATCCTCATCCGACCATATAAAAGTCATCATTCCCGGGAGCACCTCGATCCACTTGCCGTCAACTTCCTGGAAGCTTGCCAGGCCCCCATCACCACCAGGGCATAAAAGCGAAAATGTCTTCCGTTTCATTTCAGATCCTTTCAGCCGCCTGACCCCTCAGTCAATGATTCTTAACGCAAAGACCGCTCTCCCGCTCAGAGCTTCTCCATTAAGAAGATCGTGCATCTCGTCTTTACAAACCTGTATGTCGCCTGTGATCCGCTTCCCTGTAAACATTCCGTTTTCGTATCCAGTCAATTCTAACTGCGGAATCTGGGATTGATCCTCATCTTCCGCAGGTTTACTGACTTTCGTGAGTTTTCCATCGGCTGTTTTCTGATAACCTAAGAACTCCAAACTACATTTGCTTTTCATCTTTACCCTCCCGTTTCCCCATCTCTGTCATCGTGCAGATCACAATGGTCGTCCTGCTAACCGAAAACTTCACGTATTTGAATTCGTTGAAAATCACGTATTCCTCATCCGGTACTAACTTTGTAAAAAACGGGAAACGCTCAGCCACACCCTCAAATGACATAACGCCCTTGTCTTCCGTATCCACACCGTCCGTCTGTACCGCGTAATAGAATAGCATCTCTATTCCCTCCAATCTAAGTAAGCCAGTATCCATCGGGGCAGTTTGCCAACAAAAGCCAGATGGAGTTTACAATTATCCCGCGCAAAACGTATTCAGGCTCTCCTAGCAGGTCATCTCCACACTTGATCCCCTGGATGTGAAGATTGTCTGATGCCTCCAGCATAGTGATCGCCTCTTTGAGAGCTTCCCAGATCGTGCCGAAGTCTTTGGTCTGCTTCTTCATCTTCGCGATATATACAAGTTGATAAATCATTCCTGATCCTCTCCTTTCCTCAAATTTGTGAAAACCCCTCTTAAGAGGTTCTTTATAAGTTATTTAGATCTAGTTCTTTTGTATGGTCAATTTCTCCCTACACAAAACGCCCAACTATGTCAATTTCTCCCTACAGCTATGTCAATTTCTCCCTACACACCCGAAGTTATCCACAAACTATGTCAATTTCTCCCTACACAATGTGGATAACTCACTCAACCGCCTCGTCCTCCATAGTATCATAAGATGCCAGAGTCTCTTTGTTTATACCATACGAGCGCTTATTGTACAGTTCCTCCTTGACGACGATCAGGTCAAGATCTTTCAGTTCCTCAATGGCAGCTCTGACCGTCTTATCATCTTTTATCCCTGTCATCTTTCTGAAATCTTCGTAAGTCATCTGATCAAAATCCTCGTCCCATCCTATGGTTTGCCTGTAGATTGTGAAATAGACACTCTGTGCCGGTGGGGAAACCAGGCCGAATATCACATCGAACACAGTATTCGAGACCTCTGTATAGCCTGTTTTGTCATCACTCCAGCGCATTCTGCTCTCCTTCCAAATGTCTTTCGCTATACTCCCGCAAGGTATCGAGTTTTATGCTGAACGTCTTGACCTGAGTCGCTCTGCCTTTCACGGAGATCAGATCAAGCTCTTTCAATTCCATGATAACCTCTCGGATCGTGTAGCTATGTTTGATATGACACCTCTCCTTTAATTGAGAATTGGAGTTCCTGTCCGTCTTTTTATTCCATCCTATCGTTTGTCTGTAGATCCGCAAAAAGATCGACTGAGCCGCTGTAGTAAGCAGAGGTAGAACAATATCAGATGTTACGTGGTCAACCTTCGTGAACCCTATCTTTGCTTTGGTCCGCCTCATCGTCAACTGACTTTCTGCTGGAATCGCTGGTGTTGAGGATGAGCAATTCTACCCATCCTCAACTGTGAAAGTCAGCTACTCGTCCTGGTTTTTATTCAAGAAATTCATGTCCCTTTGTCTGTGTTCCTCATCTTTCACTAAACTGGCCTTAAGATCCTCGATCTCGTCAGCGAACTGGAGGATCAACTCGGCTGACTCATCCTGAGTGTACGTTCTGATCCCGCGCGGTCGTCTGCCTGTGATCTCCGCAGCCCTGTCTCTGAATTGTTTGGAACCCAGATTCTTATTGTACTTAGGTAGCTGTCCAACGAGATCTTTCAGTTCCTTGAACTGTTCAGCGGTCATCAGAGCTTCCTCGTCGTCCTCTGTGGCGTCCTGTGTGGTCGTGGAGTTCGCCGAAGCATCGTCCGCAGGTATGACCTTCCACTTTCCATCTTTGAGCCATGTCTGAACGTCAGCATTAAGGAAAGCCGCTTTCTTAGTCTCTGAACCTTGCTCAATTTCAATTTCAATCGCTTTTGTCCCTATTGCAAAAACTTTCGCCTTGACAACCGTTCCTTTATCATCTGGGTATAGCTCAAGATCCGCTCCCAGTGATAGAAATTCATTGAGGACTATTGGTTCCTGATTCTCAATGCGGTCCAGCTTGTCAAGCTCTTTATGAGCCATTTGATAATGAGCCGTCTCCCACGTGTCCGTTCCACCGGATGTCTGACTTACTGACTCTTGCCAGATCAACAGATCTTTCTCATCCTGAAACCGTCCCTTGATCCGTTTCTCGTAATCACGTTTGACATTCTCGAACTCACGCGCCTCGTCCGCCCTTATATATCCGGGAGCTTCTGGGATAAAATCCTCGGTTATCTCGCCTGTCTCTTTTGCCGCCGCTTGTGCTTTCTTCTTAAGGTCTGCCTCGTCGAGCAAAGCAAGCGCCCTGATAAAATCAGCAGGAAACCATTTGTCAATGTCACCCTCGCCCATGTTGGCCTTTTGCCATTTTTCCTGCTGTTCTGGTGTCTCAAACCTACCATTGACGTGAGCAACGTATCGCCGCCTCACTGTAGCGAGGTATTCGTTCTCTTCAACGCCGTCTTTTACTGCATCCTTTACAGCATCCTCAACGGGTTTGCCGTCTCTTGTTTTGGATGTTTCCTCTGCCTCCTCTTGAGCTTCTTCTTCCTGGGTTCCATTCGGCGGACCAGCTTCCTGAGAAAGCGCCTTGAAAGCCTTTGCGTATTGCTCAGGCCCCCACTCTTTCATCGAGGCAGTTCCCGTATGCTGCATCTGCCACGTATGCCGATCATCGTCACTGGTAAACATTCCATTGATCATGCCGTGAAAGGTATTCCTTAGCGGAGCCATGTCAAGATGCTCAGGAAGTGGCTTAACGTCCGCGACCTCCAGCACTTCCTCAAATTTGCTCTCTTTGCTCTCAAGGACTTCAGCTTGTTCTTCAGTGTCGCCAGTCAAAGCCGACTGCATGTTCAGCGCGCCTATTCCTGGCATTTCCTCTTGAGTGGGAGGTAAAGCGCCAACCACGTCAGCGCAGAAAAACCTCAACCCCTGGGAGTATCCACACTTTGTCATCATAAAGCGTAGCTGTGTATCCCAGATCTCAGTTACCTTGTTGTCTCTGTTCCGGCGTTTCTCAACTTCGCTCCTGTAGGTAGTCCACACCCACTCGCCCTCCATATCGTTCCTCTGGATGTAAACCATGATCTTCGTGGGATTGTCCTCATCGTCGAATTCGTGTCTGATGCTCTTTAGCACACCGCTCTGCATAGCGCGCTTAAGATAAACGGTATACTTCATCACTGTGAATCCTGGTTTATCTCCAAACTTCACGAAGGATGCCTCGGAGATGGGATCTATACCCTGATGCCTGCATATACTCATGAAAATGTAAAGCTCCTGCAAGGTAGCTGTCGGGCAGATATAATTTTGTATATCACGCGGGGAGATCATCACCTTCTCGAATTCTCCTGTTTGCTGATTTCGTACCTCTGCCATGATGGGCTCAATACCTTTCAGGTCATCGGGCTTTGCCGGGAGTGAGCTCGTTGTATTCATCTCATTGATCTCAAGTTCTTTTGTACCGTTTTTTGTAGTCATTGCTTTTGATCTCCTATGGTTGTTGTGTAGGATCTATCCATCCACACATCTGCTCTGTGATGTCAATGATCGTCTGATAACATTCCTCTTCCGTGTCCCTGGTACAAACGACTCTCCAAAAACTATGAAAGCCAAAGCGCGCCAGAACTACGAAAGGCAGTGCAGCCTCATCCTCATCTTTATAATCCGCTGATTTTGCGACCTCCAGATGAGTCGCACTTGATAGGTTCACGGCATCCCCGCTCTCGCATATAATCCACATAGCTTTTGGTCTCCTTATAAAATGCGTAGATCGGTTAAAAGTTCCTCAACCTCTTTCCAGCCTGTGGTACATACTATTGAGATAGCTTCGAGGTGGTCTCCATATTCATCAGGTTCATCGTCAAACACGTCAATCATCTGATCCTCAGTGAAAAAAACCTCTACTGTTTTCGTTAGGTTATGAGTGAAGGGCGCAGGTTCCCACATCTCTTTCCACTCCATACCAAGTTCATCTAGCTTTTTTTTCAGATCTCTGACCAGCATGGCAATCCTCCTTTAGTCTCTGACTCTGCCTCCGCAGAGCGATTCGCATTCCTGCCAGTGGGCGCAGAATCGCCTCGAACAGTAGTTGTCAATCCGATTGTGAGGCCAAACCTCGTTCTGGATCCCCCTTGCCACTTGCGCCAGGAGATTGAGAAACATTCTCTCATCCGATTCCGTTACCTGAAACTCAAACGAGATCACTCGTTGTTTTTGCTGACCACAAATCGCATAGTCGATCCGGGACTTAGCCTCTTTGATTACCGTTGCTACTCTCAACAGATCCGCACCCTCCATCTTTTCTGATAGCTCTTTGATCTTCCGCCTTTTATATGCCATCGTATAGGCGGAGACTTGAATCAGGTGATCCTGTCGTGGTGAACTCAAGCCGCGTCCGGTGGTCTTGGTTTCGATCAGGTTGCTGTCAGTATCCACCAGGTCAACCTTCCCCTGGAAGTTCCACGTAAGCCGCTTGAAATCCATTACAAAGGCTTCCTCGACTTCCAGCGGCTGAACGTGGGGAGCGACTACCGACTGGTATTCTCCCAGGGCGAGGATCCCGGAGTCCAGGTATTCTCCAGGATCTTCCGAACCATAGTCAGTTTCCAATAACTGAAAATCCGCCGCAAAGTATTCTTTCAGGTCCCGGACTGGCAGATCGGCATGTGTCTGATACTTCTGCCTGTAGTTGTGTTTGAGAGTGTTGTGAAATACTATGCCACGAGTCATCTTTGGGTTGGGGAGCTTCGGGATCTGCTCAACGTAATTGAAGAAGTAAGCACGCGGGCAGTGCAAATACTTCAAAACTCGTGAGGCACTCAGGGTTTGAATATCCATGCGCTTTCCTCCTGTTAGATGGTTGACCCGACGATCACTGAACTACCGCATTGTTCTCATGCAAGCGTTTTAAACACACGGCGTATATGCGCCGGTAAAGCCGCTCCTGTTTTGCCACGCGCGCCAAACGTATACCGCGCCAATTTACACCACGATTCTCAAGTGTGTTTCCTGTTGATTTAATCATGCGTTTTCTCCTGTTATGTTCGCAAGCAAAAGAACGAACAGCCAACAGCAAAAAAAATGCTACCCTATCAGAATATCAGACACTTTGATACGCAGGGCTTTCGCTATCTTGCTGATATTGTCCAGGCTGATTCCGGTATACCCGTTCTCAAGATCTGAGAGAGTTTTGCGAGAGACACCAGCGACCAGCGCCAACTCAGCTTGCGTGAGATCGCGCATCCCTCTGGCATCCACGAGTTTCTTTTTGTTTATCTTAACTGCCATAACGTACCTCCTGTGATGTTCGCAAGTTTTCGTGTGTATTATATTATACCGCAGAAACAGGCTTTTGTCAACAAGAAAACGCACGAACAATGCCCTGCGCCCTGCAATGTGCATAAAATTCTTTACAAACATATAATCTTGTGGTATAATGCCATAGAAAGCTGGAGGCTCTCTTGCCTGCCAGCTTTTGCACTTTATAGATCGAGATATAAAAATGACGTTTTTGGTCGTGGTTTGCAGAGGAGGTCAATATGAGGTTTAGTTATCAATAGAAGTGGGAGGTTTTTTATGCATGGGAACCATACAGGTTTATTCGTCAAAGGTAAAATGATCGAGCGGGGCTTGACGCAAATTAAGCTGGCAAGGGATATAGGCGTAAGTCATACGCGACTATCCCAATGGATGAATGGTCATGACATTCCATCAGACCGCGTTATCAGAAAGGTGGCAGTAAAACTAGATTTGGATTTTGAAGAGCTCAGGCTAAAAGTCGAAAAAGAAAGATACCAGAGGGAACGCGACCAATTGCACCGGAAATACGCAGAGATCCTACCTGCGGACAGCGAGTAGAAGCAGAGGGGTCCATGCAAGGGGGGATCGTCGTGAAACAATACTTTCTTGTCCTACCACTGCTTATCATCCTCGCCACGATTGGTCAAGGCCCATGCCCAGGACTGGAACTCACGCAATACGACCTGGTTTCCAGAGTAATCGACGGAGATACCATCGAGCTTGATAGTGGCGAAATAGTTCGATACATCGGCGTTGACGCGCCGGAAACCGTTCATCCCTGGAAACCGATAGGGTGCTATGGTCCAGAAGCGGCAGAATTCAATAAGAAACTTGTTGGGGTTGAATACGTCCACCTTGAATATGATGTTGACCGAGTAGATTGGTATGGCAGGACGTTGGCCTATGTCTATCTCCAGGACGCTACATTCGTAAATGGGGAGCTTATACGACAGGGATATGCCAGGGCTGTATCCTACGCACCCAACACAAAACATAGTCCCTTCCTGATGGATCTCCAGCGCGAAGCAATGGCGGATGAACGCGGTCTATGGGGTGACTGTTACGAAGAGGTGCCCAACGTTGACTTGCGGCCGCCGCCGTCCTGTCCATATATCGCGAGCGTTCATCAGGAAGTATTCCATTTCCAGACTTGCTTTTATGTCGACAGAATCAAAGAAGAAAATAAAAGGTGCTTTGAGAACACACAAGCTGCCATTGAATCGGGGAGAAGACCCTGTAAGAGATGTCTTGTGGGTATGCAGGAGGAGGACTAATTCCTCTTGACACCATCATTGCTGTGAGGTATAATACAGCGTCAACAAAATCATGACAGATCATCATGATTGCTTTATCTGAAGATGTGGGATAGGTCCTAAAGCCTGTCCTGCATCTTTACTTTAGGAGATAGGGCATGGACTTCAAATTCTCAGACCCACACTATGATTGTATGCCGAGAGATATTGCCGAAAAAGCCCTCTGGCAATGCTCACCTTCCCAGTTCAAGATCCTTTATATTATCGCAAGACAGACCCTCGGATTCCAGAAGTTCAAGGACAAGATCCCCCTCTCTCAATTTCAGAGAAAAGCCAGGCTTTCCAGGAACGCCGTCATCAGCGCCCTGAGACAGCTGGAGGAGGACGCCTGGATCTTTTCATCTTATCTCTGCGCTTTGTGTAGTTGGGAACATTCTGGAGAAACGCGAGGTTGTCCGCATTGTGGATGTAGAGAGCAGCCAGACAAGGAATATGCTTTGTCTATGTCGTTTGAAATGGTGGAGTTCTATAACAGATTGTGGCGAGGTGGCGCGTCTGGTGAACCACATCGTTAAATCAGGCCTGAGGTGGCGCGTTAGATGAACCACATGTGGCGCGCCTGGTGAACCAGAGGTGGCGCGTTTGATGAACCCTCAAGAAAAGACTCTTTCAAGAATAGAGGAATAAAGAATGGCTGAAGAGTGGATAACGGTTAAGGTTGCCGCACGATTGCGGCATTGTGCGGAAAGAACGATAATCCAACAGATCCATGATAAACAGCTTGAAGCTAAGAAGGACGGTCGCCGATGGCTCGTCCTTATGGATGTTCCAGAGAACGCCTCCGCAGGTCTGCCGCAGAATGCGGATCTAATCGGCATACTTAAAACAGAACTTCAAGAGCGGAACGCCCAGGTCAATAAACTCCAGGAGCAATTAGAGAAAGTGCGGCAGGATTCCGCAGATGCCAGCGAGAGACATGATACCATAGTTCTGAATCTCACACGGCAAAATCAACTGATGCTGGAGGACAAGACAACGCCCTGGTATCGAAGACTATTCAAGAGAAGCGGCGGAGCTGGTAATGGTAGTATGAATACCTGACCACTAAATTCATGCCAGTGTCATGCCGTATTCATCATGGATCCAACCTGGAGCCAGGGCTATATCGTGCAAACTCATGCCATTTGACACAAAAACGGCGCTCTTCCGTTTCTGGCATGGACAGGAGGAAAATTCCACCGGGAAAGCGCCGTTAGTGTTTCACCGTCCGTCAGCCATTATAGACAATAGCAGTTACGATAACGATGATCCCCACCGCAAATGTGAGCATGATACCCAAAACCTTCCAGAGGATACCGTTGCCGTTTTTGTCCAGTTTCTTCTCTATCCGCTCGACCCCATCCTCTATATTTTCAAGCCTGCCGTCAAGCCCATCGTGACGCTCTGTGCAGGTTTCTTTCCGCATGAATTCTTCAGACATCATTCCTCCATAGGTTTATGAACCTGTAACCACGCTCTATTGACCCGCTTGTAGTTTAGCGATCATCGCGTCGATGCCGACCATCGCGGCGGTTGCCTGGTCCAGCCAGTCCGTTTGACTCATACTCCCGCCGCCTACGATCCACACGACTCTTCCAGCAGGGAAGCTCGTCACCTCATCGATGTCGGCTTGCAGGCGTATCTTCCCCTGGTTGAGAAGGTATAGCTCCGAGTCTATCACATCGTAGACGACACCAGGAACCCGGACGATGGGAACCCAACCAGGAATCGACGATTGACCGTAAGCCAATAGCGCCGTTTCCAGATTTGCCTTTGCCTGTATGCTGTTGATTATTTGTAAGCCGCCGAAAAGTATGCACGTCAAAACAATCAGTATCAAATAGCGTTTCATTTAGACCTCCTCGTTATCCTAAACTCCTACTGGAAAAGTCCTATGGAGATCAGGTCGTTGATCATAGTTCCCACAACGTCTGCCAGTTCATCAATTGCCACTGTATTCGCGTTGTAACTTCTGTCAACTAGTTCATTGGTCACAGTGTAATTCGGAGCAGTTCCGACCGTGAGTGTGTTCGCTCCTGTGATCAGAACATCATCACGGATCTCAATCGGAGTGGCAGTATAGTTTTCGATAACGTCAACGTGGATCAGATATGCCGAAAGATCTTTTGTTATTGCAATTCTCACGTCTTCCAGTATATTGATGAAACCCGTACCCCAATCGTTTATCTCATTGACCGTGAGGACTCCAACAATGTGCACATCATCGTTTAGCGTGATGATACCATCTCCTGAATCATCAATTACGTTTACCGTCAGCGTTCCTGTTATATCAACAGCGTCGTCAAGTGTAAGTATGCCCGTACCTGTGATGGGCTGACCCGCCGCCATGTGAAGCTCATCACTGAAGGTGATTAAACCCGCTCCTGAATCGTCAATGGTATCAACACTCAAGGTGCCTGATACGTCCAGATTTCCGGTCACATTCATTCCCGCGTTGATCGCTAGAGCGGAGGCTCCTGTGCCTTGCATCCCTTTGGCCGCGCCCATCTCAAGAGTCTCATTGATTATGATCTGTGCCGCGCCTGAATCGTCAATAACGTCAAACTTGCCAGTGGGAGCGTCAACGTATTTGCCAGCCGCAAATTCCATGTCCTCGTTGACGGTTATGTAAACGGCCCCTGAATCGTCTATAGTATCAAACTTGCCTGTAGGAGCGTCAACATATTTGCCAGCGGACAGAACCATGTCCTCAAGTACGCTGATCACCGACGCGCCAGAGTCGTTAATAGTATCAACACTCAAGGTGCCTGATACGTCAAGATTACCTGTTACGTTGGCTCCACTTGCCAGTGACACAGGTGCAGGGCCTGCTGTTTGGATAGCTTTACCAGCGGCAAGTTCTAGTGTTTCGTTAATAGTGATAACTGCCGCTCCAGAATCGTCAATCGTATCAAATTTGCCGGTGGGAGCGTCGATGTATTTTCCAGCGGCAAGAATAATGTCTTCCTGGAAGGTTACAAACCCAGCGCCGGAGTCAGTTACCGTGTCTACGGTGAAAGTCCCGCCAACGTCAAGCCCTCCAGAGATCACCACACCATCGTCGATGATTATGTCTCCACCGGAGAAATAGATCTTGAGCGCAGTTCCCCACAAGATCCCTTTATCCGCCGCGATGTCCATATTCCCATCCGCTGTTCCGCCTATCAAAGCGATCAGGGCATCTCCCATAGCGTTGATATTATCCACAAACGTGTTGAAAAAATCCGGATCGCATTCGGTGGATTTAATAACAGCCGGTAAACTCGGACTTATTGGAAATGTGGCCATCGTCTTTTTCTCCTGTCTTTCCCCCGCAGTCGGCGGCCCGACATTTACGAGCTGCTAAATGGTATTCTGAATACCTCACGTCCTGGATACTAGAAAAGCTCCCCCGCTGATAACAGCGTATACTGTCCGTTATATCCTGCCGTGTTGATCTGTTCGGCCTCGCCTGTTACCCAGAAGAAACCCTCGATTCCTGTCTCGTCGCTACTGATGAAGATGCGATCTGCGATTTGCAGTTGCGGAAGCGCCGGCGTATCCATCTGATAAATGTGCATCGGGAACGGATAAAAGTCAAGGATCTGGTCAATCATCTTTCCGGCATTCGTCCAGGTCCCGATCAGCTCATCGGTTTCCTGATCCTCGTACTCGCCATATTTGTGCTTCGACGTGGAATCCGTTCGGGACCTGGTATGCTGTCCTGGATGAATGCCATCTCCAGCGGTGAACTCAGGCCTGATGCAATGCACGTAATCAATAGTTTTGTGATTGATCAGCTCGGCAAGCTCAAAATGCTTCAAACGCGTGATCTCAGAATCAGTGAAGATATATCCTGTTTCCGCAAACGTTGTCCGCCTGCTGATATGCAATTTGCCTTGCTCATCGAAGTGTTGTATGTATGAGATGCACAAGGCTGCTCCATGTATCATAGCCCAGAATGAGCGCAGCTCCAAAAACGTGTCTCCGAATGTGAAAGTCGTCGGAGGTCCCGATTCGTTCTCGTACACCACTGCTCCTATACGGGCGAGGCTAACGAGATAGTTGATCAGCGTTTTCGGCGTAGGATATGAAGAAAAATCCCCGGACGTTTTCGACACTCTTAATCTATAACCTTGATCCGCTATTTGTAGCGTTGTTACTTTGGCACTCGCCTGTACCTGGACGTCTCTGATCAGGCCTGAAAAGAGCGGTATGTTGAGGTCGTCAAATCCACCAAATAACATGACTTTATCGCCATTCCTGAATACCGACCTCCCGCCTTCGATATATTTTTCCGACTCATCGCTGAGCGTGATCGTTCCAGTCCCATAGTTTGGCTCTTTCAGCGTATCCTCCACCCGCCGCCTGTAATCGGCGCTCAGTCCATCAGCGGTGACATCCCCATGCCTCTCCAGGAATAACGAAAATGTGGGATGCCTGACTCTTGCCAGAGAACGATCTATGAACTTCTTTTTCTGGATCAATGTGAAATTGTATAAGTCCGGGACGTATGGCTCTACTGGCGCTACCCTCAGAAGCGCCACGCGAGTGCTTGCAAACGCCGCAAAGGGATGTATCATAATATCTTGAATCTCTGACCGCGTTAACGCCCTACTGAAAATACGAACATCGTCTAGCAAACCCTGGTAGTAGCTTGCAGAAGCCTGTACCCCTCTGCCAAATCGAATCACTTGTGACTGACCTATCGTACCGCCTAAGCCAACCGGAGTTCCTTCGATCCCATCTACAAACACTCGAATTGTGGCGCCATCCCACGTGCCAACGACGTGATGCCATTGGTTATCGACGATGGCTATATCAAATCCAGCTTTATCTATTCCAGCAGAACTATCTACAAAAAATTGTATTTGGTTATCACTATCATCGTAAGCAATAAACCAACCATTATTAGGCGCGCCAAGGGCCCTATTTGATGCAATCCTCTGATCGCCGCCAGAGGCTCCTCTCATCCAAAGTGACACGGTAATACTAGACAGGCGGTTAAGTATTGCAGCGGCTGGAACCTCTCCAAAATCGTTAATGCCATCGTAAGTTAAGGTCCGACCAGCACGGCCAGGATTCCATCCAGAAGTAGGCGTCGATGGGAAGGCAAAACCACTCAGAACGCCCGCATTCCCATTGCCAGACAGATCGTTGACTAAACCTCCAGCGCCTTCCTGGAACAGCCACCAGCCTACTAATCCGTGAAGCTGAGGATGGCCTGACCTTAAGGGAGTGCCCAAAGGCGGTTTGTTTATCCATCTACGCAATTGACTGCACCTCTCCGTAATCAACGCGCCACAAATAAGTGGCATCGCCGTCGCTATTAGCAGCGACAATTTTGGCTGTCTTGACCCAGGCAGGAATGTAGATTTGGATCTCATCTACCCCATCGTATAAAGCATCGCCGTCGCCGTTATCGTGCGTGTTAGCCAGGTTCTCTATAACGGTATAATGGTCGTTGTCATCCCAGAAATCCAGGGTCACTACTTCGCTATCGAGAGGATCGCCCACGTTATACAGTAGTAGTCTTTCGTTAAGACCTGTGTCCCAATCAGCAGTCGAAGCAACCTGGATCTCTTTCTGTCCTGATGCGCTTTCAGCACTCAGCGCCTCGGTAGCTGCCTGTCCGCCACCAGCCTGGAATGTCTGTATGGTTCGCCAGTCCTCCACCTGCGATCCTAACATGGCCAGAAGCCGAAGACTGACACCGGCGCTGGCGGCGTCGTTAGTATCTTTATGCGCTACTGTTACGATCACGCCAACCTCTAATTCAGTATCATTCGGTATTTCCGCCGACACACTGGAAGGTGCATCAGAAGCCGTATCGTCTATTGCCTGCCAATCGGATATTTCCCCTTGTGCTTTTGTAAGTGCAGCCATCATGCACCGCCTAACGCTTTTTCGATACCTGTTGCCACAGCATCGGTATTGACCATGTTTTTGTATTCCTCAATACGGACATAGGTCAGAGCCGCCGCTTTCAGATCTTCGCCGGCTTCTCTCGTCGCTCTATTGATCAGTTGTTGCCGTGTTTGACCCTCGATATTTGCCTTTATATCTGCCGATGCGGTCCCTTCAAAAAGTGGGTCGTCTACATCCGGGTTAGCACCTTCGGCAAAGACTTTCAATTTTAACACAAGCGTACCGCCCTTTGCCCGTTTAACTACATCCTCAACCGTAACCATCACCTGTAAACCCATAACAAACACCTCTCTTTTGAAGTTCCTTACATCCCAGCCAACCCTTGTAGCTGGAGCGTCACTGCCCTGCCCGGCGCTTCCGCGCTTTCTCCTGGCAATCGCCGTTCGGAAAGTCCTGTGCTGATAACGCGATAATATTGATCGTACTTGACCTCCACAACGTCTGAGGGATCTGCTGATAATGCCCGGCTGTGTGTGCTATAGGTGGTCGTTGTACCCCCAGCGGCGTCGAGGTGTATCCCACCGCCAGAACCATCAGTAATCATACCATCACCGTCAGCATTTGCAGCGCCTGCCGCGTCGTCAAACTTCCAGTATGCCCGCGTCCCGTCAAGCGTCCATCCCTGTGTTGAATAGTCACGACCATGATTATACTGCCAGAGAATTTTTGCCGGAGTGACCAGCGTCCCGCCGATCTGTATTCTTATATGGCAAAGACTACCCTCAAAATGGAAAGCTGCAAGATTTGAATGTACCCCAACAACAAACGGGACAGCATTATTAAGAGTCAGATTTCTGGCGGAAATAGCATCCTCGGTTCCGGTTACTACACCGTCAATATAACGACTCATGTTACCAGACCGATCAAAACGAATAGCGAAATGATGCCAGTCACCATCTATCAAAGTCAAAGCTCCGTCTGCTGTGCTGGTTACAGATCCGCCCGCGTCCTCTATGTATCCGATCAGATAACCGTCACTGTCGAGATATACATCGTATCCATCACCACCGCCGGCGGTCCATTTACTTACTAATTTTTCAGCGGCCCCAGGCGCTCCGTCTCTTCGCATCCATCCGCTGATAAACAGATCGTTTACACCTGCATCGAGGTTGTTTCCACCTGTAAAATACGTCGCAGCCCCATCAAGCGTCGCATATACACCATCAGCGATCACCGATTCAGCATCGTCCCCCATCCTGTAATCAGGTCCCAGCGCCAGGTTGAGCTTATCTGTGAGATTCTTGACGTGGACAACGCGTCCCGAGCTTAAGTGTGCCCTGTTCAGGAGCGCGATTGTATTCGATTTGGCTTTGTTGATAGTGACCTCGATATAGTAGCTGTCCAGAGTCAAAGCCGTTCCCACGCCCTTTACGCCGTTGGTCTGGACCAGGAGACTGATGATGTCGTTTGCCGTGTCAACAAACATCTGGGCCTGCTCAGGTTTCATGAAGCTCCGGGAAATGGTTTCCTTCGTGGGTACCCGCGTTGCTCCCAGCTTCACCCAGTTTCCAGCGTTCACGTTCCACGCGTAGAGAGTATAGCCATCCTGATTCGATGCGGAGGCATCATTTGACGCCCCCTTGTATGTTACCTCGAAGCTCTGAATTTGTGCCGATGCAGAATATTCCCCCGAAGTGTCAAACTCAAATTTGTGATATTGATAATGTCCTGTCGTTGATGCACCGTCCTGGTAGGAGTTCCCGTCGTCATCGTCCAGGACGTTGTAATCAGCCGTTTCGATCTCGTTAGACTCAAAGTCTCCCTGTGCCGCTGGTTCTGATGCGCTCTTGTCCTCGTAGGCGACGTGGGTTGCTGATGGGTTCTCTATACCTGTATAATCGTACTGTGTTTCCGTGTAGAGAGTGCCACGTTCAACCATAGTCGGAACGTCCTGATCGTCCATGTACGTCTCTTTTCGCGTCTTGTGGAGATCCAACAACCTGTCGAAACCGGAAGGGCTAAGATAGATGAACGAAAGCGCAAAATTGACGGTTACAAGACCGAAGTCGGTTCTGAGCGTTTTGTTAAGAGTCGGCTTCGGTGTCCCGATCTTCGGGTAGTTGGGGAGGTATTCTTCTGGATCCTCTTCCAGACAGTTCCCAAACAGGCTCAGTGAATCGATCTGGAAAGCCGTTCCTGCTCCTGTTCCCGCTCTCAGATAGATAACGATCTCAACACAGCCGGCAGGAGTGTCAAACTCTTCGTAATGATACGACCAGACGGTTTCCGTGAGCGTTCCTGATGCGATAGTCGCGGATCCTGTGTTGTCCCAAACGAGATAATCAAGTTCCATCCCTGCTGCGTTTTTGTAAGAAAACTCGAAAGCGTGTTTCGTCTCTGGTAACACTGGCTCAGTGGTATAGTAAACGCCCTTTCCATCTGTGTCAGAGACGACTTTCATGCACAGCGGATGGTCGCTGTCAGTCGTGTCAAGAGTCTGGGTAACAGCCGCTCCCCCTTCGCCTACCCACTGGACGACCTCCCAGGCATCAAGAAAAGGAAAATCCGTATCCGCTGGATTTGGAATGAAAAGATCTGTAGCCATTGTCTGCCTCAAATAGTGATGTTCTGACCTCTGATTCTACGGGCTATATCCTCAGCGAAACTGTTGAGAAAAGCCTCATCCGCTCCGTAAAGGTTTTCGATGTGGAAATGAAGCTCTGTCGTTCCTGGCATGCCTGGAAGCTCTCTAGTGGGTGCGTATGGACGTTCTGAGGGGATGGTAGGTAATACCGGCTGTTCTGTAGTAGGTACTACCTGAGGCTCCAGCGGCAAATAGCCGAATCTTCCGAGTCCTTTTTGTAATACAGCGCCACGTCCATATAGTGCCTGGATGTCCGAAAATTCCCTGGCATACTCCGCTTCGAGAGAAAGGCTGTCATCAGCATAATCGCGCTGTGCCGCAAGTAAGCTCCTGTATGAATTCTCAGCGAATTTTTCTTTCCCTGTCATAAAATCAGCAAAAATTCCATACACCTGATCTGAATAGGCACCCTCCAATTCCACGCTTCGTTTCTGGGATTCTTCTATTTTCTGGTCGAAACCAGTCATATCAGAGATTACCTCTCGCAAGCCCGCGTCCATTCCTTCCATTGATTTCCGAACTTCATCAATGGCTGTTGTCAAGGAATGTCCCGCCAGCTCATCAGTGAGGGCCGCTGTGGCAGCCGTCATCTTATCCTCTGCCTTAGCTGTACCGCCTAAATGCCCCTCTGCCTTTGCCAGCTCAATCCCCAGTTTCGTCAGACTACCGCTTAGGTCGTATGCGCCAGGCCCAAGTCCAAGCGGAGTGCTGAGAGGTATTTTGAATCCTTTATCCGCCATCCAGAATTTCTCTGTCTCTCTTAGATGCTCAGCGTAGCTTTCGTAAACTTTTCCAATTTCATCCGCCTTTGCTTTGGACAACTTCTTTTCGATAGCCAGCATCTGATCCGCACGCCATGTATCCAGCTTCACTAAGTCGAGATTATACTGCTGGAAGAAAGGCTTGAAATCGTCGTATATGCTTTTCACAGAATCCATGCCCGATTCCAGGTATGCGGTGGTTTCCCTTTGCGACATTTCAGTGAGGTCTTTTTTGAAATCAAACTCCTGCTGCATCTGTCTGGAGATGTTGTCCAGATAGAATTTTCCGAGGTCGATCCGTTCCTTCGTGCCCTCTTCTGCCAACCTGACATTCTCAGTATGGATCCTGTTCGACATTTCTAGCTCGTTCATGTCCATACCCTCGCGCACCTGAAGCATCCGCTCTTCCCCGGCTACCATGTCGCGGAGGTACACATCAAACAACCGCGATTCCTCTGCGTATTGCTTCGCCCTGGAAGAGATGAGCTTTAATGTCCGTTCACTAGCTGCGATAGACTCCCAATCGAAGAACTTTTTGATCAGGCCTGACTCTTTCTTGATGCTATCAGAAGCATTTGCAAGTCGTCTGCCGGCGTTTCGCTGGATCTTGTCCAGGAAGTCAGTATCTAATACGGCGCGTTTGTCAAGCTCCACCCCTTCTGTGATCGTGCCGGCTTCAGCTATACTTTTGAACCCGGCCCACATACCGATCTGGAGGTCGGTCTTCTGATTAGTCAGCCCGATCCACGCTTTGGAATCTCTCTCCACTGTAGTCAGAAAGTCGGCAAGATACTTTATTCGCTGCAATTCATTTGCCCTGTAACCTTCGCCAGTTATACTTGTCCAGTCGCTAAAGGCAGCGGTCAGCATTTCGTAATAAGAAGCGTATTCCTTCGTGCCTTTGTTGAGTCTCTTTTGCTGTTCTTCCCACGTTTCGCCCAGCGCCTCCGACCCCTCTGTCAACCCTTTTGTCTTTTCCGTAACGTTCCAGATGTCCCCGCCGGCGATTCTCAACTCGCCATTCAGGTATGCTATCTTCTCACCGATTTCCTGCGCTCTTTCTGCAACCGGGATGTCTACCCATTCTCCGGTATTCTTGTTGATTTTTTGGATGTGTGTTAGTCCGGCTTTTTGCGCTTCAGAGAGATCCCTTTGCTGCTTTTCCCAGTCCGCTATACCGCTTCTTATTTTTGCCATGTTGCTGGTCTGCGCTTTCGTCATAGATTCATGGCTTGTTAGCTCTCTCCTATTATCAACTATTGATTTATCGAGGAACTTGTAACCCGCCGCCAGGACCCCAACGCCTATGGCCAACCCTGCTAACGCTCCTGTTATAGGTAGGAGCCCTGGAAGTGCTGTAAGCGTATGGAAGCCCGCTATCATCAGCGGCAATTTAGGCAAGAGGATCATGGCGCTGCCTGTTACTGCAGCAAAAGCGCCGCCGGCCGCTGCCCCCCATCCTACTATCTGTTGCTCCGTATCCGATAGCCTACTAAACCAGCCGACTCCCTCTGTTACTTTCTCGATAACGCTTGTGACAGCAGGAAGGAAAACCTGCCCCAACTCGAAGCTCGCCATCTTCGCGGATTCTGTGACGTCCGTTAGGCTGTCCTCAAATACCGCAGACGCCAGCGCCGATTCTGTGGACATCGTTAGACCTAACTCCTGCGCCTTTCTTCGGAGTTCATCTATCCCGGCGCTTCCTTGTTTCAGTAGAGGCAGTAGTTGTGGTCCAGATCGTGCGCCGAATATGTCCATAGCAAGAGCGACACGTTCGCTCTCTTCGGTCAGCCCTACGATGCCATCAGCGACCTCTGTCATGACCTCCACTGAGGATCGCATCTTCCCCTCGGAATCCAGAACAGAGATACCCAGTCTTTCAAATGCCTCTTTCGCGATCCCGATCCCCTGTCCTGATTCATCCATCCGCCGGGCAAGGAAACGGAACGATGTTTCCAGCGCGTTCACATCTGAGCCGGAGATCTTCACAGCGTAGGATAGTTCACTCAACGCCTCAACGCCGACCCCTGTTCTCAGAGACATCTTGTCCAGGGAATCGCCATATTTCCCGGCATCGAATATCATCTTTGTGAGAGCGCCTGTGACAACCGCTCCTGCGGCCATGAAAGCAACGCCTACAGGTTTGACCCATCCAGGCATGTCTTTTCCAAAAGATCTGATGTCTCTTTTGGCAAGTGCGATCCCTGCGGTCAGATCCTTTACGTCACCCTCTATCGCGGCCCTCATTGTTCCGAGTTTTTCTATGTTCATCAGGAAGTTCCTTTGCGCCTCTGTCTGGCTATCTTCGCTTTGAGCTCAGCGAAGCTGATTCGCTTTCTTCCACCGGCTTCCTCGCTATTTTTGGTCTGCCGCTTTATCGCTTCAACTCTCATTTCCATGAAAGCGTATGCCGCAGGAAGTTCGTAAGCCCTGATGGATTCCAGGGGATGCCCTTGCTCGATCAGGCAGTAGGCTATATCTGCCAGGAGCTTGCTCTGCTGTTCTAAGGTTAGAGGTGTAGCGGTAGCGTATCCGCCGACTACGGAGGAAGAGAAACTTCCTGTTCTTGAGGGTTTTCGCTCTTCTCAACCTCACTAGAAACCTCCGTAAGCTCATCGGAAGAATCCAACTCTGCTTCCGTGGCGGCTTCCGCAGCTTTCCGGGCTTTCTCTACGGCTTCCTCAACCATCTTGAAATGATCGTCAATATCCTCACGCGTGCGCCTGGTAAAGAAGAAAAGTATTTCTTTCTCGATCTGATCAAGATTTTCCACTGCCTTCAGGCCGATCAGGTTCCCGACTTCCTCCTCCGTGATGTCTGGAGTCTCCCTCCGCGCGATGATCCACGCATGGAGGATCAGAACCTCATAATCAAAACGCTTGTCCTCAGTATACATACAGGATGGGATCGCCGCTGTTGCCCTTGCAGGAAGTTTGGATTTGAGCAGCGCCATATCTCCGAGACTCGCTTTGTCTCCTGGTGGATGTAGTAACTCCGAAAACCTCATTTGAATGCCTCCTTCGTTTCATCTAAGATGATCTGCCAGATTTTAGCTTTCATATCAGTGATTCCAGGCCATAGATAAGCATATTTGCCTCCCCATCGAAACTCAACGTAAACTGCGTAGTAGGTCCCCGCGAATATGTACCCTATGACCAGATTCTTGTTTAACCGATATACTGTTTTGCTACCGATACTGCGTCTGAGCGTCCCTGTCCGATCTGTGAAGCCTTTCCCCGTTTTCTCTCTGTTGTATTCCTTTTTGATGTGGCTCTCTGTCGCCAGGGTCGCTAACTGGATCCCGCGATACAGATTCTTGATGATCTCTGCCTCGGCTTTGTCCAGGTTTTTCAGAACCTCGTCGATATTGTAGACTTTGCCGCTTATCATGTTTACCTCTTGAGAAAAAACTGTAGTAGCTTCTCTCTGATATTCTGGAAACCAGAAGAAGCCTTTCCTTTACACACCTCACAAGAGTCTGGATAATACAAATGGTCACAAAACCCGCTTGGATTTCTTAGTTCTATAGGATAGCCACAATGCTGACATATCTTTTCCATTCTTGACCCCCTAAAAGAAGCTGCTCGTAACTGGTAGCCCAAATACTATTTTGCGGATCCTTCCGGCTGGTATCTGAAATACCTGAGCTACGTGGACCAAACTAATCCTCGTAATAGTGGACAAAGCTGGTCATGAAATAAACCTCAAGCCCATGGACTACAAAATCCTGATTAGAGAAATTCACATCGTCCATAGGGACAACGACCTCTCCCCCGTAAAGATGGTTTCTCTTTGTATCGTTATCGTAATACTCCAGGATGAACTCACTATCCACCAGGTCAAGCTCATCGTCAAAACGATATTCCTTCTCATCAACTTTGCAGACTGAGAAGTTGTCAAATCGGGCATCAGCGCCGTTGCCATAGATCTTGATGGTCAGCGTTGTCGTTGCGGCAGTGAATTCGTGTCTGACGGTTACATAGTTCGTTGTATCCGCCCCGTTATCCAGAAGAATGGAAGTTGTGGCACCAAAAAGATGGATAATGCCCTTCTCTGCTGTGCCACATTTTACCCGGCCTGTGAAAGTGTAAACCTCGCCGCTAGTGACCGTCACCTGCTGACTCACGTATTTCGAGGCAGGAGTGTCAGAGTTGATCTTGTAACAAAGTGCCCCCGTGTCCTCAGTTTCGTCTGCATCGTCTACCGCAGGCGCTCCCGTTGTCGCCCAAGCAGATCCCGCGATGTTTGTCTCAAAGCCACCGGCGTCAACGTAGTTCTTTGATAGCTGGACGTTTTGCCAATAGCCCTGTTCCGTATCTGTATCCGACCCGGAACCCAGATCAATGGTTGTCGAAACATCCGCAGCCTCAAAGTCAAACTCTATTTCATACCAGGTAGCGCCGGTTGTCGCCCCAGCTTGTGTAACAGTTATCCCCAGAGCCGCCGTCCAGTCAACGATTAAAAGATTGCTGGCTCCGTTGGGAGTTTCGGGAGATCTAAACCAGCCGTGGAAATGATACGAGACGCCCGCAATGGTCGTGAATGTAGCTCTCGCGTAGGCCTGTGATCCATCCGTGTTTTTTACCCGCAAAGAGCGACCTGAATGCTTCACGTATTGAGTGTCTTTCCTGATGTCGCTTGCTGCATCCCCTGCGGCCCAGCCGCCGATCCCCGCTTGCTTCTGGTCCCAATCGAAATTCAGGAAGTTCGTGCTTATCACTGCCTCGACGATACGGCTATGAGTTCCGACGTTGGTGTTTGTTGCACCGACGAGAGTGAGATCAAGCGATTGTGGCGCATTTGTTGCCTCGTCGTCCCACGTTGTATCAGTAGAGTCGCCAGTAAATACCCACCAGCAAGTCGGTGTACCAGGCTCAACCCTGGGAGCGGAAGCGTAGGTCAGAGCATTAGCCGCCGTCAGTACCGTATCGTTCCATACAGCGGCATCGTAGATCTTGCCATCGAAGGGGATCCCACCATCGGCCTCTGCCCCGATTGAAAATACTCCAGCATTGGAACAGTCGCCGATGGAGGAAAGTGTCCCTGTTCTGGAATCCGTTTTGTCATACCCCTCGATGTAGATTTTGCAGTTAGCCGCGTTCGATTCATCGAAGGTTACGAGGACGAAGTAATCAACGTCTTGCTTGATCTCTACTGTGGAAGTCATGAGATAAGCGTCAACGCCATCATTGACGGCAAAGTTCAGTTGATTCAGAACGTCTATGAACAACACCCATCCTGCGGTGGTCCCGTAGGCAGTGCCGTCATAGTCTGCCGTCTTTGCCATCAGGACTTCCACCTGAGTTTCCCGGGACCGCTCAAAACGGATCAGGAGGGAATAATCTTCTGCATTCCCTATGTCCAGAAGCGTATTATCCGCCCGCGTGAAATATTGAGGCACTCCACTGTCAATCTGAGCCTTCACGCCTATGTGTTCTATGTCAGTGATAAGTCCAGCCGCTCCGTCATCCACCTTGACAGTGGTCGTACTGGGAGGCACTCCGTCGATGTATCCTTCGATAAACCAGCCGGAAGAGTCCGAGATAATGCACTGCTCATCATCCTCGAAGCAGAGTATGGTATTTGGATCTGTTGTCAGAGTTGATTCAGTGACACCCTTAACAGTGGCACTCACCCGCTTTGCCGCCGCTTTACGAATGATGTCCATGTCAGTGATAAGCTCCAGCGTATCCGGATCGAATGCGACCTCAGGGATGATTAGCCGCGGAGTGCTTGAGGTCACCATAACGCCTTTAGCTGTCCGCGATTGTCCTTTCCAGATCGCGACAGTTTTCCCCAAGTCTAACTCAGGTGTGCCTCGGAAATCAGCTACCTGAAAACCCGTGTCGCTGGTCAATCCTGATGAGCCTTGCTTCATGAAGATTCTACCCTTTAGTGCGACGTGTTCAGTTTCGGCCATAATAAACCTCCTATTGGGGAAGTGACTAAAGTTGGAAGTGAGCTAAAGTGACTAAAGTATCTCGCTTATAACTTTAGCTCACTTTAGTCACTTTAGTCACTTTAGCTCACTTCCTGGTTAATCCTCCAGATAGAAGGCAGCCAAAGACCCCGTCGCGCTATAGAGTAATATCTCCAGATTGTGAACAATGTATTCCGTATTCGTAAAGGGAATGGTCGTACCCAGAGCGATCCCATCACCAGCGAATGCCTGAAGATGTTTTCCTGCCATAACTACATCAATGAGCCATTGCATCTCTGGAGGCACTGTGTCCTCGTCAATCGTGTAGCTGGCCGCCGCCGGAGTCCCAGAGGCTTTGAGATTATCAGAGGCGTTCTCTGTGAAACCGTGAATCGTCTCCAGAAGCTTCGGCCTGAATGCTACCTCCGGGATGATGAACTTCATATCTACCCCGACGACAGTTACCCCCTTCACAACCCTTGATTGACCTCGCCATTCAGCCAGAGTTTTGTCTATTACCACGTCAAAACCGCTCTTGAACTCCGCGACGAGGTTTCCAACTTCATTTGTGACGGCGCTCGCATGTGCATATAACCCGCCATTCAGTCCTACGTCAGCCATAATAAACGCTCCTTCCTACAGTAATTGTGACATATAATCGTATGTCATCGTTTGGGAATGGGTCCGCTCTGACATTTCCGTTTCTGGAATCATCCCCGTTTTGAACGTTTCCATCAACACGTCAATATTCAATGCCGCGTTGGAGATGTCTGTTTCATGTCTATGCAGAAGCCCCTTGATCCTATCGCAGATAAGGCTCAATACCTCCGACGGCTGCCCTGTCTCTCCGGGTTCTGACTGGATATAAGCGCCAATGTAGAGCTTGCCTGAGAGCGTGTTCGGAAAGTCGTTCCCGATAGCGCCGTCCATCCGGATCCCGATACAGGGGAAGACCACCGGCTTGCTCCCAAACTGTGGGATGATCGCGGAAGCTGCAACTACAGCCCGGTCATCGTGAGACACCACCGCCGCGACAACCGTGTTGACAGCCTTTACAAATAGAGTGAGCGTTACTCCGTCGATTGCCGTGATCCAGGTCGTGAGATCTCCATCGCTGGTTCCTGCGCCCGCGATCTTAATGCCGTGTCCTACAGCGAAACTCGTCCCAGAAGCGACGACGAGGATGTCCTGACCCCCTGTGATACCACCTGTCGTCGTCGTGGAGCTACCTGATGGCGTTACAAGTCCAGAATCGGCAGCTAAACGCCCCCTGATAGCCTCGAATGTTAGTAGCGTAATCGACATTAGCTTTCCTCTGTCTCAGATTCGACCTCTTCACCCCAATGCTCCCGGATCATTTCTTCCTTCTGAGCCAGTTTCTTCTCAAGCTCCTCGATCTTCTTAGCCTGTGCCTGGACGATCTCTTTCTGCTGTTCCACCCGTTCTTGATAGGCCAGACATTCCATGCGAACAGCATCCATTGTCATTCTGGATTGCAAAAAGGACATCTCACTAACCCGCGAAACCTGCATTGAAAACCTCCCTAAGCGATCTCTGTTATCGCTGCCCTGATCCTGAAATGCTGAGGATGTTTCTCTCGAGACTGGACAACGTATTCGTTCCCGTCAGAATCCACAAGCCGGTCATCCACCTGTATATCGGTATCCCGCTGGCACAAAACCTGATGTGAACTCATCTTCACCGTCCCTGGCTCCGCTGTCCTCAATGCCGCTTGTGCAGAGGTACTCAGAGCGGAGAGATTCACTGAGCGGCTTGATTCCCCAGTGACGACCGGCCATGACTCCAGAGGCTCGCCGGATGGACTCGAAGCGCCCTCAGTCCTGCGATAGATGGCCACTTTCTTATTGAAGCTTTGCATCATTGCTCCTACCAGGTGGATCCTTCAAACTGAGTTTGCACAAAAGCAAGTTGATCAGTATCCAGGGAATGGCAAACCAGGGAGTCCTCACCGCTTTCACATCGAAGAGGACACACAACATTCCCGATACCATCCAGAGATGCCATATTGTATCAACTGTAAATATCCTCATACAATCATCATCCTGATTTTCTTCCGCACGTAATCACGAAGGAAAAGATCCGCTTCCCTCAGGCCTGTGAGCGGCTTCTGTTTCGTGGTGACACTAATGCCGCCGCCTGACTCAGAACCCTCGCTGTAAACCGTATAGAGCGTGTCATCATTCCGATACCTGGCATAGATAATACAAGCCTCCTTGATCGCATTCGGCGGATCGTAAACTGACCCGTTCGCATTGTCTACATCCGCCGTTGCTTCCGAAGTTCCCCCTTCGATTTCCTCATCACTGTCGAAATCTGTGGAACTGCGACCTGAGATCTTCAGGTAATCATCCTCAACCGCGTTCACTACTGCTGTAGCTTCGCTGTCCGCTCCTGTGATAATCTCTCCCACCTGGAAGATCCCGGACACGCTGTCAATATCCAGCCGCTCGGCCCAGCCATAGGTTCCTGCAACGTGGATGTTTCTATAACCTGTCGTGAACAATCCTCCAGAAGTACGATTATAGTCGAGGAATACGGAATGCTTGTCGTGCGTGTAGTAGCTTGAGGATAGCTCCGAACCAGAGACCTCGATAGAGGAAACGCTGAGGATGTTGGGAATCAGATTCAGATTCAACAGGTTTTCTCCATTGCCATCGACGTTGATGCCGAAGACCTTTGGATAGAAGAAATCCTTTGTCAGCTTCTGGATCCGCTCTTCAACGAAATCGATCACCGCTTGCTTTTGAGCATCGGTCGCACCACTAGCAAAGTTTGAGACCTCTGTATCAGTGATATAGTGACCTGAATACGACATATTTTCACCTCAGTTGCCTTGTAGCGCTTCCTTGATTTCTACCAGGAGATCCTTTTTCTCTATGAGAATCGCTTTGATCTCAATAAGAACGTCCTTGAGTTCGGTGATCGTCTCGACCACCATTTCGTGAGCCTCGATCAATCTGATGGTATCCAACGAGTATATACCGTTTTTATCGATCTTATGATTTCCCATATTTCATCACCCCCGACGGGATAAGATGACCGGTGATCTTACCTCATTAGACGGCCATCTTACCCCGGATTATTAGTCCACCTTGTCCTGTTCACTTCGTGCCAGGCCGTTTATCATTGACTTTTCTAGCTCTCTTTTCATTTCCTGCACTTCCTCGGTGGTGATCACTTCAGGAACCTCGTCACGGACGATCTTACCTTTGTCATCTCTGACAGTGAGATTCCCATCCACAAATTTCTTGTAGAGAGAGAGCGCATCGCGCGGGAGCTTTTCCTCGTCGCTCAGTTTCTTCAGCGTCGTCTTGACAAGTTCAGCGCCGGAGACGCCGATAGCCACTTCCTTGTCGCCTATCGCTTCCGCAGCTTCAGCATTCCATTGCATCCCCTTGTCATTCTGGACGATCCCCAGGGAGTCCATTTCTTCAGGTGAAAATTTGACAAGGTTAGTGACGTTCTGGGAGTTGTTCACGGTCACAATATTGCCCTCGCGTGGCAGAATCCCCAACAGCAGCACCCTTTCAAGTATGGTCAGTTTCATTGCAATAAACCTCCTGAGCCGGATAGGAAGTTAGTTAGACAGGACAGCCGCTTCCGGCCCAGACTCCCGAAGGAGCAGCGGCTATCCTGCGAAGATTGTTTAGCTACCGTTTCCTGTGTATAGTGCAACATAGCGTGTAGCAGATCCTACCTGCACTTTGAGCCATCCGCCAGCGCCTGAGACGGCTCCGCTTGTATCTTCCCACGCTGTACAATGATGAAGAGGACCAACATACATCCAATATGATGCTTTAGGCCCCACACACATTATAAAAGAATCAATGCGGTTATCGGCGGATACGTTGGCTTCTAAACGGACTACAGCACTCTCGCCTGTCGGTACAGCGGCCGGAGCAGAATAGATGTAAGCACCGTAGTAGTCAGAATTGATTGTGGTTCCGCCCTGGATTTCAGCAAACACTGCAGCGGCGAATCCTCCAACTACAGTAGTTCCGCCAATATACACGCACGCTTCCAGACCATAGACATTACCCGTTGTCTTGGTAGCAAGCGGATTGACATTG
>SDBU01001069.1_pt1 | contig 40294 bp, 33 predicted proteins | sample 2277071 | NCBI WGS metagenome assembly SDBU01 (sample SAMN10397929, study PRJNA504765) | marine sediment metagenome | isolation source: marine sediment core GS08_GC12, 126 cmbsf | place: Arctic Ocean: Gakkel Ridge, Loki's castle | collected 2008 | reverse complement strand
CAGGGTTATTCATCAACAAATACCTGGGCATTGTGGCTGCAATAGGGCTTCCTTTCTCGGTATATTGGGCGATTTCTCAAACAGCCTGGAAGAGACAAAACAAATTTATACAAGGGATGACGGCACAAATAGAAGAATACATCCGGCAGAATAACGAAGAGATAAATGATTTGCTGAAATCTTTTGGGTTTTCGGACTATGGTGAATACCAAAGACAACTTAAGGATTATGAAGATAAGAAAAAGAGGGAAAAGGAACTGCATGATAAGCTAAGTGGAATACTGGGAAGTAAAGATTGGGTTGAGTTTGAGAAGGAGAACAAGGACTTAGCTATAGAAATGACCAGCAACCGGCATGAAATTCGGCAACATATCCCATTTAAAATGGAGCCACTTGAACTGCAGAGACTGGAAGGAGAAGTCTCCAAGCTACAGGATGATAAGAAATCGCTCGAGAGTAAGGAAGGTGGCATTGAGCTATTCTTAAACTCTACTGACGCAGATACCAACCAGTTGGCCGGGATGGAGGAGAAGCTGGAAAGGCTGAATGAAGAGAAGAATTTCTGGGAAAGAAAGCGGAGAGTATTTGACCTAACACATGACGTTCTTGAAGAAGCCCAGAAGCAAACCCTTGCTAAGGCAGCCCTTGCGATGCAAAACGAACTTGGCGAATACATATCCACCATAACCGACGGAAGATATAGCAAGGTTAAAATAAATGAGTCAGATTTATCTATTGAGACTTCCTCCCCTGAGAAAGAAGGTTGGGTGAGTGTACTGGATCTGAGCAAGGCAACGCAGGACCAGTTCTACATCTGTGCTAGATTTGCACTGGTGAAACTGGTTACAGAAGGAAAATCCCCACCTCTCCTGCTGGACGACCCATTCGTCAATTTTCATCACAAAAGGCTGGATAGAATGATATTATTACTTCAAGAGTTAGCTAAAGAAAGTCAAATCCTGCTATTTACCTGTAGCGATGCCTACGACAATTACGGTAACGTAATCTCGCTTTAGTAGTTGCTATTGCCTTGCCTCCTTGTAATTAAGTTAGCCTTTTAAGAAGAAATAAACATGGCAGCGAAGAGAAGAAAAATATTCTATGGATGGGTGATCGTGGCACTGGGCTTCATGGTAATGGTATCAACAGGCTCCTGTGTCTTTTACTCTTTTGGCATCTTCCTCAAGCCAATGATAGCTGATATAGGAGCTTCCCGAGGAACCGCAACTATAGCCTATTCGATAATGATGGCGATACAAGGATTGCTCGCCCCTGTGGTCGCCTCCCTTATAGGCAGATTCGGGACGAGAAAGCTAATGACAGCAGGGTTGACACTGGCGGTGATAGGTCTTGCCCTGATGAGCACAGCTACCCAGACATGGCATTTATTCCTGTTTTTCGGTGTATTGACAGGGACAGGTGTGGCCCTGGGCCATTTCCTCCCTTTATCAACAATGGCAACCTTCTGGTTTGCTCGAAAAAGAGCTCTGGTTATAGGTTTAATTATGGCAGGGGCGGGTGCCGGCACCTTTATTATGGCCCCGATAATCGCTTACCTGATTGAGCATATTGGCTGGAGGTCAACCTGGTTAGTATTGGCAGGGATAGTATTCACCGTAGCAGCTATACCTTCTGCTATCTTTGCCAGAACCAAACCGGAGGATGTCGGCCTATTACCAGACGGGAGGCAGTCATCTCCACTGGACCATGTCCCTGTTAACATTGACAAGAATCCCTCTTTCATTGCGGACGATTGGGATATAAAGTCCGCATTAAAAACACCTGCCATATGGATGATCACTATATTGAATAGCGCCAATGTTTTCTCTATGATGATGAACAATCACCAGGTGGCTCACCTCACAGATCTGGGCTTTTCTCCGGTCATTGCAGCGAGCACCCTGGGAATATTGGGAGGCGTCAGCGCTATAGGAAGGGTATCAGGTGGTGCACTGGGCCAAAAGATACAGCCACGATATCTACTCACTATTGCCTTCCTGATGGAGGCCATAGCCCTGGTCATCTTCATGAATGCACAAACACCCGCTGCAATATATGCTTACGTCATATTATTTGGTTTTGCGGCAGGCTCCATCGTAGTGTTGCATATCGCTATGATAGGAAATTACTACGGGGCGAAAGGTTACGCTTTTCTTGCCTCAACGGTAATGGTTGTCACGACAATCATAGGGGCTGGCTCCCCTGTGTTTGGAGGCTACGTTTACGATGCTCTACAAAGCTACTCTATCCCTTTTTATACTTGTGTTGGAGCATCTGTCATAGGTGGAATCTGCGCCCTGCTGGCAAAACCTCCAAAGCGCCAAGCCCCCTCTATGTAGAACACAATAAATCAACTCAGTGCCTGGAAGTATTTATTGCCAGCCTTCATACCATTAATGCACAGAGCCTACCATCGTTTTTAAACAGAAGTTAGTCTCAAAAGAATTAAACAGCTCAAGATATTGTTCCAAGTAGCGTGTCATAAGGAAATTCTTCCTCACTGTTTCTCGAGCCCTGCTTCCCAATTGAGCACAGAGTTTTTCATTTTTTAATAACTGCACTATCCTGTCCGCCGCTTCCTGCACAGAGGAGACCAGAAAACCATTTACCTCATCCTCTATCTGATAGCGAATCCCACCCACATTGCCTCCAATAACAGGAGTACCTTTCCACATTGCCTCTGAGACCGTCAGCCCAAAACCCTCACGGAGAGATTTCTGCAGCACCACTGTTGCACGTCGTTGCAGTGCATTCACCAGCGCCCCGTCCTGGCAACTGAGAATTATAATACGCTCTTCCTTTTCACCCAGAAGGGAATTGTATACTTCAACCCCTTCCGGGTCGTCAGTGGCTACGTTACCCAGCAATACCAGCGTGGCATCCACCTCCTTCCTTGCTAATTTAAATGCCTTTATAACCCCTTCGGGGTCTTTCCATCGGTCGAACCGGGAAACCTGCACCACCAGAGGAAGATCGGTGGGAATATCGTAGTGATTCAGCCGTTCATCTATTTCCTCCTCGCCCATCTCCTTGTTTATGATGGAGAAGGGGTCTATAGCCGGCATAAATATCATCTGGGGCGTCCTGATATCCTGTGCATATTCCTTAATGCTGACAATAACAGCATCGTATTTTTCCACAAATTGGCTAAGATATTTCCAAAGTTTCCTGTCAGGATGAGACAAATCAATATGGCAACGCCATATCCATGGCCCTTTCTTCCGGTAATGCTCAATAAGGGGCAGTGGTTGAGGATCATGTATTATGACTATATCGTGGTCCAGGTGATTTCTGAGGGCATTCTCATAAGTGACATCCTCATAAATCTGCATTTTCCGAGAACTTAGATTAATCTTTCCGCTCTGTAGGGCATTGTGCATTTTTTTGGTTATACTGAAAAAGTCCGGGGGGCCATGAACGGTTCGCCATCCAGTGTCTATGCCCAGGCCGTTCATCAGCAGGGTCATAGAGGACAAAAGCTCTGAGACTCCACCTCCATAATATGTGGAATTCACATTGACGACATGAAAATCCTGCAGTGGCCTGGCTTTTTTCCGGATACGTTCTATTGTTTGAGAACCCACATACTTTTCGTAATCTTCAACTTGAACTATCCGATGTTGTTTCATTAATGTTCACCTCTTTTATTTTGGCAATCCGTTTCTTCGGCCCCTTCATTGCCATTCATTTTCCAGACAAATATGGCATGGCCTTTTCTATTTTCTGCCAGGCATGGGTACTATTCAATTTCCATCCCTCTGATAAAGGACGCTGTTTCCTCGGGCAAGGCGGTATTGATGTGTATACCCGAGCCGATTTCAAAGCCTGCCACTTCAGCAAGGCGCGGGATAATTCTCATGTGCCATAGATAGTAACCATTGTGTTCGTCACCTTTCGGGACAGAGCTAATAATATAGTTGTAGTCGGGATCATTTAGCCCCTTATATAATTTTAACAGTGTAATTCGCAAGGTATGAGACAGGTCGTCCAGTTCTTCGTCAGTTACATTAGCAAAAGAGGATTCATATCTCCTCGGCATAATCCAGGTCTCGAAGGGAGAGCGAGAGGCAAAAGGATGAAAGACTAAAAATTTATCCGTCTCCATCGCTATTCTCGTGCCCTGGCTCTTCTCACTGGCAATGATATCGGAGTAAAGACATCGGCACGTATGGTCATAATAACGGATTGCTACGTCGCAACGCATCCTGATATGTCGCGGTACAAGTGGAGTTGCAATTATCTGAGAATGCGGATGCTCCAGAGAGGTACCTGCCGACTGCCCATGATTTTTAAAGATGAGAACCATCTGTACAAAGGATAGCTCGATAAGCTCTCTGTATCGTTCCCTGTAAGCGCGCAATACTTTCTCCACTTCACCATCATCCATCATGGCGAGTATTCGGTTGTGTACTGGCCCCTCAACAAGCACTTCATGCGTTCCAATTCCATCCATACTTGTAAACAAATCCCCTTCTTTTCTCCTTTCCCTGCTGCCACCAGGGGTAAGGGCAGGGTAACGATTGACAAATGACCTCACTTGCCACTTGCTAGTCCCAGTATTCAGATATGACAGAGTCGCACCCGGGGTCTTTGCCTCATTTCCCGGACAAAAAGGGCAGGAGGATAAAAAAGCAGGTACTGGAAGGCTATCCTCCCTATTGCTTTCAAAATCGTGAGGTCTCTTGGCCCTCTCCCTGGCCATGATTACCCATTCTTCCGTAGTGACGTCCTGTCTTATCTCAGACATTGCTCGAACACAATCTCCCTCCACAGAATTTATCTCTCCTTTCATGGATTATACGTTTTCACTGCATGAAGCACAAGCTATTGTTGCCACTCCTTATCTGCGATATAATCTCAGGAAATTGCTCAGCCTCTATTTCTCTTTACCCTGGAGGCAAAGGAGGGGAACATGCAAATACTGGTACTGTTAGTTTTTCTCATTGCATGGCTGCTGACATTCTGGTTTGGGGCTATCGCACTTGAAATAACAGGAATGGAGCGAAGCAAAGCTCGTTTTCAAGCCCTCTCTGCGCTTACGGGAACCGGCTTTACCACCAGCGAAGCAGAATCCATAGTAAACCATCCGGAGCGTCGCAGGATAGCTACCTGGCTCATCTTCATCGGCAACACTGGAATCATTGCCTTTATCCTAATACTAGTACTGTACCTTCGGAATGGTCTGATAACACCAACTCTGCCCTATATCATAATTGTTCTCTTGTCCCTGCTTGTGTTCGCCTTATCTGTGCGGATTGGTATCGAAAAAACACTGAGTACTGCAATCGTCCGCTCGCTCAGAAAGGGGAAATCAACCACCGGGATGGCACTAGATGAGTTGCTTCTTCAGACAGGAGGGTATGGCATAGCCCGGCTCATAGTAAAATGGCACAAGGATATGCCAAACTTTAAACTCAAAGATTGTGCCCTGTATGGTAAAGAAGTCAGCATACTGGCTATAGAAAGGGGGAAGAACATGTTGCCCTTCCCCGGAGAAGAAGAGAGCCTGCAAGAGGGAGACCGCCTACTATGTTATGGGAGACTGGCTGAACTGCCTTTGTCCGGTCTCGGGACAACATAGGCTGTACTCCCCGCCACTGCCATCCCCATCAACCTCGGCGACGCCTCCGAAACAGGGAGAGAAACCACATTATGGCCATTATCGTAAAGAAAGAGGGCACCGGAACACTTCCTCTTTCACTTCCCCCCTCATTCCTGATTACTGCTACAGGTTCCTTGTCAGGGGGAGTTCCAGCTATTACCGCCACATTTACGACCTCATGGACTCTAAGTTCTTCCATTTCATAGCCGTCGGGCGTCCATCCCAACGGATTATTGCTCCCTGTAGCTTCAGCCCAGACCCAGCCAGATTCGCCATCTATAGATAGTGTCCGAACGGCTCCCTTATATTCAGGTAAATATACCAGGGCAGCAGCATGGTCTGGAGCCAGCACTATAGCTGAACGTAGGCCAGCACCTTTATACATAACAACCAGCAAGACAGCTGAGTCCTCGCAGTCTCCATAAGCAATGCCTTTATCCACGATAATAGCACCTAATTCATCAGCATTCTGAGCAAACTCAGGAAATCCAAACTGGCTCTTATCTGAGGTATACCTGACATTATCGCGAACGAAAGCAAATATCTGCTCCGCTCTTTGATTGATATCGGGATAATCTGAAGCAAACTTCAATCCCATGCTATAGGCAATATCGGCATTCTCTCCAAGGCTCTCCTTTGCGATAATAGGCTGGAATTCAGTACTTTCGGTTATTGAAAAAAACCCGTTCGTCCCGGCGGCATTGGTACGACATATATCCCAGTCATCAAAAATATCCCTCCCCTCCACATAGAAATTGGCGGACGGAATGGCTAGAACACCAGCAGGTATCGCCAGCAACAAGACTACGATAGCAAATAATATGGCCCTCTTATATATAAACATGTACTCTCACAAGGGCATCACCAGTGCAGCATGAATAATCAATCCGAAAAAAACCAGATAACCAAAAACGTAAATTCCTGTAGCTATAGAGCTGTGCTCAACGTTATTAAAAGGTATTTTCGGCGTTAATTTATCCATGATAGCCAATAAAAGAACTCCTAAGAGCAGGCTAACGAAGAAGCAGACTGCCACCAATCCCAGCCTGCTGGGATCAATCACGCTACGCAGTACTCCTGCTCCTATTATCATGGGCCCAGTCACCACGCCATGAATAACCAGTCCTATCAGTATCAGGAATCCGGCGACGAAAATACCCACAGAGACAGGGTCTTTTCCAATTTGTTCTCTTTGATGGATACGAGGAGTTAAGGAATCCATGACCCCTATGCCCAGAAAGGCAAGCACGGTACAGAGAAGGGTCCAGATTACGACCCTGGCCAACCAAAGTAATACGACCATGTAAAAAGCAATGTCCTGTCCTAATCCATTCATCTATAATACCTTCCTTTTTAAATTTTACCAGCTATCCTGTACACCTATGCCAGGTTTGTTTTTCCTGTAAACAGCTATTAGAGCTACCTCTTTTTTATATGTCTCTCTTCATTATGCGTTTGAGCTCATATAGCTTCGTAATCGCCTCCAGTGGCGATAAGGAGTCAATTTCTATCTTCCTTAACTCCTCTGCAAGAGGAGACTCTTCGGGCAGGAGAGATAGTTGCTTCGCCAGCATTTTCCTGCGCAAACCACTAACCTTGGTTTTGTCTATACCCTTATGTTCTTCAAGCCCATCTAGAATTGTTTGTGCTCGATTGATAACCGATTGAGGCAGTCCCGCTAATTTTGCAACATGAACACCATAGCTCTTGTCTGCACTACCAGGAATAACTTTATGCAAAAAGACGACCTTCCCCTTTTCTTCAACCACGGCAACTGTGAAGTTTTTAATCCTGGGCAAGGTGTCAGCTTGCTCCACCAGTTCATGATAATGTGTGGCGAACAGAGTCTTGGCTCCCATCGAAGGATTATTATGAATGAACTCGGTCACAGCCCAGGCAATAGAGAGTCCGTCATAAGTACTGGTGCCTCGACCAATCTCGTCCAATATTACCAGAGAACGAGGAGTTGCATTGTTTAAAATATTTGCTGTCTCCGTCATCTCCACCATGAAAGTAGACTGCCCTGCTGCCAGGTCTTCCTGCGCTCCTATACGTGTAAAAATCCGGTCTGTTATCCCGATGATAGCAGTCCCAGCTGAAACAAAGCTGCCAATATGAGCCATAAACACTATCAGCGCTACCTGCTTGAGATAGGTAGATTTCCCTGACATATTAGGGCCCGTTAGAATTGTAACCTGCTCATCAGTACTGAGATAAGTATCATTGGGAACAAATTTATCACTACCTATGCTCTTTTCCACGATGGGATGTCGTCCATTTTTAACCTCTATGAGATTCTCCAGGGTTAATACTGGACGGACGTAGCCATATTGTGCTGCCGCTTCAGCAAAACTGCACAGGACATCAATTCGCGCTACTGTCCGGGCTACGGCTAATATCCTCTCCGCAGCAGCGCCCACCTGCTGACATACCTGCTGGAAAACTGTGGTTTCCAAATCAAGTATCTTCTCTTTTGCGTCGAGAATAAGAGACTCGTATTCTTTGATCTCAGGAGTAAAATAACGCTCCGCCTCTGCCAGTGTCTGCTTGCGAATATAATCCGAGGGCACCAGGGCAAGATTGGCACGGGACACCTCTATGTAGTAGCCAAACACCCTGTTATAACCCACTTTCAGCGACTTAATCTTCGTCCGTTCTCTCTCTCTTCGCTCTATCTCTGTCAGATACTGCCTCGCATCCTTAGACTTCCTGCGAATGTCGTCCAGCTCAGCAGAAAAGCCATCCCTTATCAACCCACCCTGCTCCAGGGTCCCCGGTTCATCCGCAATAGCAGCTGCGATAAGGGCTACTGTCTCTCGACAAGGCTTCAGCTCTCCCCTCAGCCAATCCAGAGATTCCTCCGCCATGCAATCGCTCAGCTCTGGAATCTTCTCCAGTCCAGACCGCAGGGCAATAAGCTCCCTCGGTAGCACCCTGCCATTCCTTACACGATTAATAATCCTCTCCAAATCAGCAATATCCGACAGGACAGAGGCCACCTTGCCACGAAGCATGGCATCGCCATAGAACCAGGCAACTACCTCCTGTCGCTGATTCAACGCCGTAATATCGATTAGTGGATGCCCCATCCACTCTTTCAGCATTCGCCCTCCCATAGCAGTCCTGGTAAAGTCCAAGGTGCTTAGTAGTGAGTTATTACTTTCTCCCCACCTTCCTCCTTTCAGTATCTCAAGATTACGAAGCGTCTGCCCATCCAGTATCATAAAAGAATCCGTCGAGTAGGTGCTCAGATTGGTTAACTGCGATAGAGCTTCTTTCTGAGTCTCCTTTACATAATGAAGCAGGGCGCCAGCCGCCCCGATAGCCAGAGGTAAATGTGCACAACCATAGCCATCCAGCATAGCTACACCAAAGTGATCGAGTAAAGTGGCCTGGGCTATCTCAATGTCAAAATAATACTCCTCCACCCTGGTCAGGCTGGTCAATAGTGAATCAGGTAGCTCGGCTCCCAGCAGCTCTTCCGCAATAGCATCTGGAACAAGCATCTCGCGTGGTTGCAGCCTTTCCAGTTCACAGGAAATCTTTTCCCTGGACAATTGAGTCACTGCAAATTCACTCGTAGTTATATCGACATAGGCAATCCCTGCCTTTTCCCCCTCGACAATCAGGCTGGCAAGATAGTTATTGCTTTTACTCTCCAGCAGATTTGTCTCCACTACTGTCCCCGGCGTCACCACTCGAACCACATCCCTCTCTACCAATCCTTTGCCCGGAGGGCTAAGCTGCTCACAGATAGCAACCTTGTAGCCTCGATTGATAAGTCTGGCCAGATAGTTGTCCACAGCGTGATAGGGTATACCCGCCAGGGGGATTTTCTGCCCTTTCCCCATCTCCCTGGAAGTTAGTACAATGTCTAGCTCTCGTGAAGCAATTCTAGCGTCTTCGTCAAACATCTCATAAAAATCGCCCAGTCGAAAGAACACTATTGCCTCAGGATATTTTTTCTTCACCCTGAGATATTGCCGCCTGAGAGGAGTCATCTTCATCCCCCCTATTTTATTAGTTGAAAAGATATAAAGCCAGCAAACAACTACTTCACGCTTCAATAAATGCGTCCAAACATCTATAATGGCATCAATGACACGGGGAAGAAGGGCGTCGCCTTCCACTGTAAACAAAGGAGCAGACTTAGTATGCCAGATGAAATTGAAGTCTCTGTTAAGGAAGATTTCCGCGAATTAATCGACAAAGACGATATACGGAAAATTGTTCAACAAGTCCTTGAAATTGAAAAGGCTCCCTCACCTTGCGAGATTAGCATTGTCTTCACTGACAATGAGACGATACACATCCTGAACCGCGACTATCGGGGGATAGACCGCCCCACAGATGTCCTTTCATTCTGTATGGCATCGGGGGAGAAAAAAGAGGCCCTTCCCTTCATCCTCCCTCCCGATGATATAGTCCACCTGGGCGAGGTGATTATCTCATACCCGCAAGCAGCAGTACAGGCTGCTCCACAGGAACATCCGATTGACATGGAGTTGACTTCTCTGCTCATTCACGGAATACTTCACCTCCTGGGGTATGACCACGAGGATACCTCTGATGAAGTTAAAATGCAGGCGAGGGAAAAACAGCTCTTTCATGATATTGAAGTATAACTAATGGATAGAGGCATGATAGTCTCATGGATATTCAAACGGATCAACTGAACAACATATTAAAATGGGTAGGGATTGCCTTCGCCGGAGGGTTCGTTGGCTACTTTGGCAGACATCTCAGCAAGGTTGTCATTGCCAAACTACACAAGGGTAAAAATTAAACGCCTGCTGGAAATACTCCCACCGCTGAGACAATAGAACAGCAAGATTATGCACAGGAAAAAGCAAGGATAAAACTGAAAAAAAAAGACCAAAACTCGAACAGAAGCAACAGAAGAAAGATAGCTGAACAGGTTAGTTAGCCGAGACTCGAAGAAAGGAGTCTGGCTGTTGTTGGTGCTTACATTATACCCCAGCTTTCAATAACTACCCTTAATTTGCTACTATATAAGCTACACGCCAGGAAAATACTTCCTGCCTCTTTCAGCAAAAGTTAGATCAGAGAGAAGAATAATATACACATGAATTATCGCAAGGATATAAGAAATATAGCCATTATTGCCCACGTTGACCACGGTAAAACCACGTTGGTAGACGCTATGCTCAAGCAAAGCAATATATTCCGTGATAACCAGGATATGGGTGAGTTAATCATGGACCAGAATCCTTTGGAGAGAGAGAAGGGCGTTACTATACTGGCTAAAAACACAGCTGTGATTTACCATGGTGTAAAATTTAATATCATAGACACCCCTGGCCATGTCGATTTCGGTGGAGAAGTGGAACGCGTTATTAACATGGCTGATGGATGCCTCCTCCTTGTCGATTCCATAGAAGGCCCTATGCCTCAAACCCGGTTTGTCCTTGGGCAAGCTCTTGGTAAAGGATTAAAACCAATTGTAGTTATTAATAAGACTGATAGACCAAATTCGCGGACAGCAGAGGTGCTTCGGCTTATCCAGGATCTATTCTTGGATCTAGCCACGACTACTGACCAGCTTGATTTTCCAGTACTATACGCTAGCGCGAAGGAAGGAATCGCTGTTGCTGAACCAGATGCAAAAGGCAAAGATATATATGCCATATTCGAATGTATCCTGAAAAATATCCCGGCACCACAAATTGAAAGTGGTCCATTACAAATGTTGGTTTCCAACTTGGACTATAACAGCCATAAAGGGAGAATTGCTATTGGCAGAATCTGGAGAGGCAAAATTGCGCCCCGCGATATCGTAACCATTATTGGTGCCAATGATAGCAGGTCTAATAATGAGATCAGCGAAGTCTTTACATATCTCGGTCTCAAATACTTAAAGGTGGAAAAGGCTGAGGCAGGTGATATAGTAGCTATAACTGGCTGTGATAACGTCAATATCGGGGATACCATTAGCTGTGTGGATCAACCTGAGGCTTTGCAACGTATAGAAATTGGCGAACCGACAGTAGAGATGACCTTTGGGGTAAATAACTCACCGTTTGCAGGCAAAGAAGGATACTTCTATACCTCCCGCCAGTTACGAGAAAGACTCTATAAAGAACTTGAAACTAATCTCAGTCTCAGAGTACACGATACTGATAGTAAGGATGTATTCCTGGTAAAAGGGAGAGGTGAACTTCATCTGGCTATTCTTATCGAAACTATGCGACGGGAAGGCTATGAATTTGAAGTCTCCAAGCCAGAAGCTATCACTAAAATAGTGGATGGCAAGCCCATGGAACCAGTGGAGGTTCTTTCCATAGATACCAAAGACACCTATATTGGAGTTATTACTGAGACTCTTAGCAAGAGGCAAGCCCAGCTTTCGGATATGCACAGCGACGGATACGGAAATGTACATTTAGAATTCTATATTCCTACAAAAGGGCTTATTGGCTTCCGCAATTCTTTCATCACTATTACAAGAGGGGAAGGTATTATGAATACCAGTTTTCTTAATTATCAGCCCTGTCGTGGAGATATATTTTCATCCCGTGGTGGGGCGCTGGTATCGGCAGGACACGGTATAGCTGTTACCTACGGACTGAACAATGCGCAAGGGCGCGGTAGCACCCTTGTAGAACCTGGCACACAGGTCTATGAAGGCATGCTAATTGGGCTTAGTTCAAGAATACAGGATATAGCTATCAATGTGTGTAAAGAAAAGAAGAAGACCAATGTACGATCATCCACTTCGGACATTGCCGTGAAGTTGACTCCCCCTCTTAAACTGAGTCTGGAGCAGGCCATTGATTTTATTAATGACGATGAATTGGTAGAAATAACACCTAAAAATATCAGGCTCAGAAAGAAACTGCTCTCCCAGGCTCAAAGGGCTAGAAGTACTAGGAGAAAAGCATAGATAATTACAGCAAACAGTCCTGCCTGCAGACTAGATGTTAATTATCCCTGGCTTAGCTCGCTGCTTCTCGTCAATAATTATGGCTTCAATACGAGATATCACCTCATCTATCTTGCCCTTATGGCTTGTTATCACATAATCAAAAGAGGATAGATCTTGCATCTCCTTCCTGGCTTTGCCCAACCTCAAGTTTAAATCAGCGGGGGCTTCGCTGTGACGCCCCGTCAACCTGTTCTCCAGGTCTTCCATGGACGGAGGATTGAGGAAGATACATACCGACTGAGGTAACTGCTTCTTAATGGTGGCAGCACCCTGCACATCCACCTTTATCATTACATCCATCCCCTTAGCTAGTGCCTGCCTCATCTCTTCTTTCGGAACTCCATAGAAATTCCCGTAGACTTTTGCCCATTCCAGGAATTCCCCTTTGTCTATCATCCGCTGAAAGGTCTCCTGAGATAGAAAATGGTAATCAATATCTTCTTTTTCTCTCCCCCGACGTCTTCGTGTTGTAGCGGTTACAACATAATGAAACGAACACTGCAATTGCCTCATCCTGATGAGTACTGTGTCTTTACCCACTCCCGAGGGGCCGGAAAGGACAACCACTAAGGGCGTAACCTGCTTTTCAGGACTATCTCCTCCGCTCACGCCCACCACCTCACAAGGCCGCTTTGCTGATACAACAATATAAACTCGGATCTCTGTTTCTTTATCCTGCTGAAAACAATACCAGAGGGAACCACCATAGTAATTTGTTATTATACATGAATCCTGGTCTCGCGGGGTACTCTATTCCCTTCCTGCAGCTAATATCTTTCCCCTCGAAAGGAAACTCAGAGAGAAAAGAACTACTGCACTTGTCGCCACTCCGATAAGTCCCAGGTCCTCCTTGAGAGGAATCTCAAGCCCTGGTATCTTCCCCAGCAACCCTACCATTCCTCCTGTTATCAAGGCTGCCAAAGCTGCTTGAGGGGTCAATTTTAACTTCTCTCGGAAGAAACCAGCAATCACTGGTACTGCCAGGCCACTACTAAAGATAGTATAGGCAAATAGAAGAGATGTAATAACTCCTTTTAGGGCCAGTGCTAGGCCGAGTGCCAGAAATCCAAGCACTACCAGGTTAATCCGGGCGAGCAAGACCGTCTTTCCTTCGTCAATCGCCGGACGAATACGTTTTAAAATATCCTCAGTCAATATGATACTCTGGCTAAGGAGGCAAGTGTCAGCTGATGACATGAGAGCGGCTAGCAAAGCTGCGACAATCAATCCACTTAATATAGGAGAGGACATTTCCTTTATCACTTGCGGGAAAGCTTGCTCGGCAGGAATCCATGGATACAGCACACTGGCTCCCATGCCGATTAAAACTATGCCAAATGCCAGCGGTAATAATAGAGAGGCCGACAGCAGAGCCGAATTTCGAGCGGTCCCCTCATTTCGGCTACAAAAGAGCCGTGTATACATATCAGGGCCTATCACATAAGTTGTCCCCACCAACACCAGAAGCGTAAGTAAATTCTTCCAGCCAAACTGGGAATTTAAAGGAAAGGAAAAATATTCCACGGGAAGAGAAAGCCTCAACTCATTTATTCCCCCTACTTGCGTTAATACCATTACCACCGCTATAGAAATTCCAATAAAAAGCAGCACTGCCTGGAACACGTCTGTCAGTAGTATGGATAGCTGTCCCCCCAATACAGCATAAGCTATCAGGATTATGGTGAAGATAATCATCCAGGAGGAGGCTGTCCCCATTCCTAATATAGCCAGAACCTTCCCGGCAGCTACAATCTGTCCCGCCACCACCCCTGTCCAGGCAACAACAATGAGAACAGCAGATGCCAGTGCCACCCGCTCCCCATATTGCCTGCCCACCAACTCAGGGAGAGAATAGAGGGCAAGTCTTCTGACCCTGGCAGAAAAGAAGAAACCAAGAACGGAGAGACCAATACACCCAACCAGAAGCCACCAGGCTCCTGTCAATCCCTGCTCAAAGCCCAGACCAGCTACTCCTATTGTTGCCGACCCGCCGGCAACGGTCGCCAGCAAGGAACCAGTGACCAGTAACGTGGTCCCTTTACGGCCGGCAACGAAAAATCCATCGCGGCTTTGCACCCTGCCCCTGCTCCACCACCCCACTCCCAGCAGTACAGTGAAATAAATACCAACTATTATTAATTGCTGCACGGTACCTCGTCTCTCTTAAAGATGTAAGCAATCACCAGCGATAGCGGTTCTCAAAGAGCCATCCTTTCCTTTGATAATCAGTGCCCCATTGCTATCGATATCCACCGCTCTCCCCGTTATCTCTCCCCCCATAGCTTCAATCCTTACTTCTCGATTCAACGTATCTGAAAGATTTTTCCATTCTTCGAGCAGCTCTCCCGTATTCAACAAAGACTGCTGTCGGAGTAATTCCCCTAGCAGCGAGTCAAAAATATCCTTTCGGGAAACCTGCGCGCCTTTAAGTTCCTTCAACGAAGCTGCTTTCGCCCCATATCTGGTAATGGAGAGATTGGCGTTAATACCCACTCCTATATTTATAAACTTTACGGCATCCACCTCGGCGCCCATCTCCCCCAGTATGCCACACACCTTCCTTCCTTCAACCAAAACGTCATTTGGCCATTTCAACCTGGCATCCAGGCCCAGGAGGTTTCTCACTGTCCTTGCTACGGCAACCGATGCCATTAAGTTCAGCCTTGGCGCATATGCAGGTGCTATCTCTGGTCTTAATATAAGGGTGAAATAAATCCCTCCCCGAGGAGAAAACCACTCTCTGCTCAAACGCCCCCTTCCGCTATTTTGAGATTCAGCTACCACCACGGTTCCCGCCTCAACCCCTCTCTCCGCCAATCCTCGGGCGACGTCCATGGTAGAACCGATAGTAGTAAAATGCTGAAATTTCTTTTCCCATTCGGGAAACTCACATCCCAGTAGCAAATCTGGAGAAGACACCAGGCGATACCCCCTGGATGAAGCCTCTATTACATATCCCGCCTCTCTCAAACCATTGATATGTTTCCAGATTGAAACTCTGGAAGTTCCGAGTTCCTTGCTCAATACTTCCCCTGAGACCTCTTCTCTGTTATTACGTAAAAAACTTAATATAGCTGCTTTCATATCGTTAACCTGTTTACACAATAGGTTAACGTAATTATTTCTCTTCGTCAACCTTAACGATTATCCACCGGAAAGAATGCTGCCCAGTCCTTCGGAATAGCTTCAAAGCAGCCCTACACAGTGGAAAAGCGGGTTGTTTTAAAACATGTCCAGCCTGCCCTCTGCTTTGAAGAATAAGCCGATAAGCCGTTATAATGGCCTGTGACAAACAGCATGAAGAACCTCGACGCTATTTTAAACCAGGTTTCCAAACCCGCACGTTACACTGGGAATGAATGGAACAGCATCGTAAAAGACTGGGAACAGACTCCTTTCCGGGCCGTCCTGTGTTATCCTGAAACATATGAACTTGGCGCTTCAAACCTGGCACTTCCTATTTTATATAACCTGCTGAATTCGCAGCCCGGTGTTCTCGCTGAGAGGGTCTACGCCCCCTGGTTAGATATGGAGGCGAAGCTCCGTGAGCAGGGTATCCCTCTCTTCAGCCTGGAATCCAAACGACCACTGCGTGACTTCGATGTCATCGGCTTTTCCCTCGGCTACGAACTCACCTATACCAACGTGCTAAACATCATGGCTTTGGCACAAATCCCCCCCCTGAAATCCCAGAGAAACGGCTCCTTTCCGCTGATAATCGCTGGCGGTAGCTGCACATTAAACCCCGAGCCAATGTCAGATTTCATAGACCTGTTCGTCATCGGTGAAGGGGAAGAGGTTATGCTCGAACTGCTGGATATCCTCCAGTCACATAAAGAAAACAGGGAAGAGTTACTATTGCAGGCCGCCAGGATAAATGGAATATACATTCCCTCTTTCTATGAGGTTGAATACAAAGAGGATGGCACTCTGCAAGAATTTTACCCGACAACTGCAGGAGCCAAACCTGTAATCCAGCGTAGGATACTAAGCAAGCTGCCTCCACCGGTAACCAACCCCATAGTACCTTGTATTGAGACAGTACATGACCATGGCAATATCGAGATACAACGAGGGTGTACACGCGGTTGCCGCTTCTGCCAGGCAGGAATGGTATATCGTCCCATCAGAGAGCGCCCCTTGCAGGAAATAGAAGAAGCAGTAAATAGCATGGAACAGAACTGTGGCTATAAAGAAATATCCCTGCTTTCCCTCAGCTCCGGTGACTATACTGATATCACCGAGCTTATTACCAGGTTGTCCCATGAACACTGGGGAAAGAACCTTACCTTTTCCTTGCCCAGCCTTCGCCTCGATACAAACACCATCAACCTTATGAGTATATTACCTTCACGCCACAAACTGACCTTGACTTTTGCTCCTGAAGTAGGGAATGAAAAAATGAGACGCGTGATTAACAAGAACATTTCCGAGGAGATGCTGTTTGAAACTATCTCTACTGCTGTAAATAGAGGTTGGACAAAATTCAAATTGTATTTCATGCTGGGATTACCTGATGAAAACGAAGAGGACGTAAGGAGCATCGTTGAACTGATAGCAAAGGTACGGGGAATTGACAGAAAATTCAGGCTGCAAATCAGCGCCTCTGTATTCATTCCTAAGTCTCATACCCCCTTCCAGTGGGTGGCACAGGATACAGAGGCTAGTCTTCTTTCCAAGCATGACATTTTAAGGCGAGGTCTGCGACATTTAAGTGTGGGATTCTCCTGGGCCGCCGTCCATAACAGCCAGGTCGAGGCAGCCTTATCCCGTGGCGACCGCCGTCTGGGCAAAGTCATTTACAATGCGTGGCTATCAGGATGCCGATTTGATGCCTGGAGTGAACACTTCAATTATCAGAATTGGCTTGACGCCTTCAATACCTGTGGACTTGACATCTCTTTCTACGCTAATCGGCAACGAGAGATAGAAGAACTCTTACCCTGGAGTCATATCGACGTCGGTGTTACACCCGGATTTCTAAAGAAAGAATACCAAAAAATCTGGCAACAGGATTTTTCGGCAGACTGCCGCCAGGGAAACTGTCAAGCCTGCGGGCTACAACGCTGGGAGAAAAGCTGCAACTCTGGCCATCAAACATGCGACTAAGCGTAGAAAGTACAACTTATCCGAACAGCATGGCGCTCTTACCCTGTCACCACTTCTTTGTCCCTGTACTACAAGCGCTCGGGCGATTCTAAATCAACTGTTCCTGATCTTGTATTGGTTGTGTTGTTATCGTCACCACTTTATCCCCTTCATCTAGCCCCATTACCCTCATCCCCTGAGTTCGGCGTCCCTTAACAGAAATTTCGGCGATGGACGTACATATAACCTTCCCGGCCACTGATGATACTAACAAATCCTTTTCATCCTTTTTCGCCAGACAGACTGCTGCTATAAGGCCCGTTTTATTATTAACCTTGTGCGTCTGTATCCCCTTCCCTCCTCGTAGATGAATAGGATAATGGTCTGCTGCGCTTAGTTTGCCATATCCGTTCTCTGTTACTGTAAGCAAATAACACTGGGGGAAGATTACATCCATACCAATTAATTGATCACTATCCATGCGTATGCCACGTACCCCTCCGCTGGTACGCGAGGCTGTGCGCAGATTATCCACCTTGAAACGAATAGCCCTGCCCTTCCGGGTGACCATCACCACCTCACCTGCTCCAGATACACATTCAGCAGACATCAGTACATCATTATTCCTTAAACCCATAGCAATTACACCATTTCTTCGAATTGCGGAGAATTTATCCAGGGATGTCTTTTTTATCAATCCCTTTCTGGTGGCCATTAGCAAGAACCGGTTGGGAGTAAAATCCTTGACTTCCAGCATAGCTGTTACTCCCTCTTCTAAATTAATAGGAATTAGGTTAACCAGAGAGGTCCCCTTAGCTGTTCGCGACAGGCTTTCAGGAATATCATAACCTTTCAGACAATACACCTTTCCTCTACCGGAAAAGAACAGTATATTATCATGAGTATCAACCGATATCATTTGCTTCACCGCATCATCTTCGCGAGTTACCATCCCCTTTACTCCTTTGCCTCCCCTACCTTGTTGACGATACGTGCTTGCTGTCATCCTTTTGATAAAACCATTACTGCTAAGGGTTACTATTAGGCGTTCATGCGGAATAAGGTCTTCCCGTTGGAAATCTACGATTTCCTCACTGACGATTTCGGTGCGGCGCACATTATCATACTTTGCTTTTAATTGTGCAAGGTCTTCTTTAATAAGAAACTGTATCTTCCTCGGATTAGCCAGCAGATCTTCCAGGTAAGCGATGTTCTTTAGAACCTCTGTATATTCATCGGCAATCTTTTGCCGCTCAAGATGCGCCAAGCGGCGGAGGGGCATATCTAGAATTGCTTGTGATTGAAGCTGTGATAAAGTGAAGGCTTCTATAAGATTATTCCGAGCGTCTTCTACAGTCTCTGATCCTCTAATAACCCTGATTACCTCATCCATGTTGTCGAGAGCTTTCAGGAACCCTTCAAGTATATGAGCCCTGCTCATTGCCTTCTTTAACTCAAATTGAGAACGCCTAGTAATCACCTCATGTCGAAAATCAATGTAACAGATCAACGCTTCTCTAAGATCAACCAGTCTCGGCCTCCCATCGATCAGAACAACCATATTGACGAAAAAGGTGGTCTGCATCAAGGTATTCTTATACAAGTTATTGATCACCCGCTGATACTGCGCATCTCTCTTTAGTTCAATAACCAGACGCATTCCTTCCCTGTCTGACTCATCACGTATCTCGGATATACCAACCAGCTTCTTGTTCTTGGATAACTCCGCTATGCGTTCAGTTAAAGCTGCCTTATTCACCTGATAGGGCAACTCAGTGACTACTATTTGCCTTCTTCCTCCTTTTACATCTACCTCCATGGTTTTAGCACGGACAACTAACTTTCCCTTGCCTGTGGCATAAGCGCTTCTTATCCCTTCCTGCCCCATAATTATGGCTGCTGTGGGAAAATCGGGACCCTTCACAAACTGCATTAGTTCAGCCACGTCCGCTTCGGTGTTGTCGATTAAATAAATAAGTGCATCGCACAACTCTCCAAGGTTGTGTGGGGGGATATTTGTAGCCATCCCTACGGCTATACCAGAAGCGCCATTAAGCAATAAATTAGGCATCCGGGCTGGCAAGACAGAAGGTTCTTGCAGGGAATCATCAAAATTGGGAACAAAATTAACTGTCTCTTTATCAATGTCTACCAGCAGCTCTTCAGCTATCTCCGACAGCCTGGCTTCCGTATACCTCATGGCTGCAGGAGGATCATTATCGATACTGCCAAAGTTACCCTGCCCGTCGACCAGCATATGCCTCAAAGAAAAATTCTGAGCCATGCGCACCATGGCCTCGTACACCGAGGAATCTCCATGTGGATGGTATTTTCCAAGGACCTCTCCTACTATCCTGGCGCTCTTCCTATAAGGGCTATTGTGGTGCATGCCAAGCTCATTCATGGCAAATAAAACACGGCGCTGTACAGGCTTTAACCCGTCACGCACATCAGGCAATGCCCGGGAGACTATGACACTCATGGCATAGTCAAGATAGGAACTTTTCATTTCTTGTTCTATATCGATAGGCCTCTCCGCAGTGGTTTCCATTTGATCCTCCAATTATTCCCCTTTACGTCTAACCAGTCTAATCAAGTAAGGAAAAGCCTTCCGACAAAGTTCCCTCTTCTTCAGAAGAATCCTCTTCTCCTTCGCTGCTCTTTTTCTCCTTAATGCTCTCCTCTATTACCTCTGCCACAATGTTTTGTTCAGTCACACTCTCGCTGACAGGTTGACGCGCCTGTCCTGTAACTTCACTGGAGCTTTCTACCGTTATTCCTAGCCTCTCTCTAAGTCGAGCATGGTTCTTTATCGCAATAGCATTAGTTGGCTCCAATTTCAGCGAGTTGCCATAAGCCTCCATTGCCCGATGGAACTCTCCCATTTCGAACAAAGCTTTCCCCAGACGATTAAAAGCGCTGACGTCGCCAGGCGTACTTTCAATTATGCCCTGATTCACCACGGCTGCCTCTTCCCAGCAACCACGCATGGCCAGCTCCACAGCTTCCTCGCTCTGCTGTTGTCCTAGCTTACTTCGTTCTTCTCTTTGTTGATATATCATTTATTCTCCACAAACATTAATTATATCCTATATTAAGCCCTTAATGACTTTGCAATCTCAGCTTCAAATGATTTATATAGAGCACGAACTGCAACTTTTACATCACTCTCCAATATGATACAAGTTATCCTGATCTCTGAGGTGCTGATTAGTTGAATGTTGATTCCTTGTTCATAAAGCGTGCGGAACATCATGGCTGCATATCCCGGCGCGTTTTGCATTCCTGTTCCCACTATACTCACCTTTGCCAGAGTGGAATCAGTAGCACCTTCTCTGGCACCCAAAGGTTCAATCAGTGCATCCACGATAGCCTTAGCCTTAGCCAGGTCACTTCGGCCCACGGTAAACGTGAAATCCGTGGTGTTCCCAACGCTGATATTCTGAACTATGGTATCAATGCTTATATTCGCCTCAGCTAGTGGCTCCAGAATGGCGGATGCAATGCCAGGACGATTTGGAACTCCCAGAACAGTTACTCTGGCCACATTGGCATCATGCGCAATCCCTCTCACTTTGTTTCTTATTTCCATAGACATCTCCTCGCGAATGATTGTCCCTGATGCTTCGCTAAAACTTGAAGCCACCAATATTGGTATATTATACAACTCTCCCAGTTCCACTGCCCTGGGATGCATTACTTTAGCTCCACTACTGGCCATTTCCAGCATCTCATCATAACCAATCTCTTCCAGTTTGGCCGCCTCCGGGACTATTCGGGGATCCGCGGCATATACTCCTTCCACGTCAGTATAAATCTGGCACTTGTCAGCTTTCAGGCTGGCAGCCAGAGCAACTGCAGTCGTATCAGAACCTCCTCGCCCTAAAGTAGTAGTATCCATTTCCTGGTCAATCCCCTGAAACCCCGCTACTATCACAATATTATTCTTCTCAATCTCTTTGAGTATTCGCTTTGTACTCACACTGATAATCCGCGCCCGGTTATGTGTGGAATCTGTTTTAATGCCCGCCTGAGCACCACTAAGACTTATCGCTTTATAACCCAAAGACTCCAGGCTCATCGCTAGAATAGTACTGCTAATCAACTCCCCCGTAGAAAGCAATACATCCATTTCCCTTTCTTTTGGCTGTTTGGCAACCTGATAAGCCAGCTCGATTAACTCGTCTGTAGTATCCCCCATGGCAGAAACTACCACTACTACCTGGTTGCCACCATCACTGGTTTCCGCTATACGCTGAGCTACCAGCCGAATTCTCCCGCTATCAGCCAGTGAGCTACCCCCATATTTTTGAACAACCAGTGTCATTATCCCCTCCGTATTAAGCAAGCATCGTCAAAACGTCAGAATAAAAGTTGCTATATGGTAATTAAAGCACTTATAATTGCACTAATTCAAACATCGGGGCGTAGCGCAGTCTGGCAGCGCGCAGCGTTCGGGACGCTGAGGTCGGAGGTTCAAATCCTCTCGCCCCGACCATATTTAGTTGGAGGCGACCATGCTGAAAGCTGCAATAATAGGAGCTACGGGTATAGTGGGGCAACAGTTCATCGTTGCCCTCAAGAATCATCCATGGATTAAACTTGTTGCACTGGCAGCTTCAGAGAGGTCTGTAAGCAGCAGCTATGGAAAGGCAATAACCGATGCTCAGACAGGCGCACTGCGCTGGTTCTGCCAGGATAATCCTCCTGAAGAGATCATGGATTTGCCTGTTCAGAATGCTATTGAAATGAGCGCCACTGGGCTGGATCTCGTTTTCTCTGCTGTTGACACGGCTCCCGCCAGAATACTGGAGCCCCGATTAGCGGCCAGCCTTCCTGTAATCAGCACCGCTTCAGCATTCCGCTATGACGACGATGTGCCAATTATTATCCCTGGAATCAATCCCGAACATGCTCGTCTGCTTGACATTCAAAGAGAATCGCGAGGCTGGAAGGGTTTCATCGTCCCCGGGCCCAATTGTACCACTGTTGGACTGGCTATCTCTCTTATGCCTATTTACCAGAATTTCGGCTTGAACTCCGTCATCATGACCTCGATGCAGGCTGTCTCCGGCGCTGGAAGAAGTCCCGGAGTGATTGGGCTTGACATCATAGATAACATAATCCCATTTATCCCCGGAGAAGAGGAAAAGGTTCAATGCGAAACACAAAAAGTACTCGGCTGCTTTTCCGGAAAATGCATAGAGCCTGCCTCCTTTAAAATAAGTAGCACCTGCACTCGCGTCAATGTTCGGGAAGGACACACGGAATCGGTCTTCGTCTCTACCCGGAAACCTTGTAATATAGACGACGTAGCAAAGATTATGCGGGAGTTCAACGGCCTATTCGGAGAAAGCGAACCTCCCTCCGCGCCAAAACGTATGATTATAGTTCGAGACGACCCCTTCAGGCCTCAACCACGGCTAGACCGTGACGTCGACAATGGCATGGCCACCGTGGTCGGCAGAATCAGAAAAGATGATGTCTTGGAGAACGGCATCAAATATATTCTAGTATCGCATAACACCCAGATGGGGGCCGCCCGAGGGGCTGTCCTCACCGCCGAAACACTCATACAAACAGGATATATCCAGTAGTCGATATGATTATATTTGCCCCTTTTCCCCTTTATCCATATATATACTGAGCATCTTAACTATTTCCTTTTTATCCGGCGGACAGCCTCCTACCCCACTAGGCCCTTCCTCTCCCTCGACGCAGGCACAATTACCAATCGACAGAAACTCTGTATTGCCTGGTACGCGAGGATACCGTCCTACCCACACTACCAGAGGTTTTTCGAGGCGTGCCCCCTGTTTTTGAAGCTGAAACAGGGCAGAGAGGAGAGATATAATGCAACCACTGCAGGCCTTCTCTGCCCCGGTTATTTTTAGCAGAGGGAAACCTTGCCGCAGTTGTTCTTGTGGCAATTCTACCTTGATTCTCAGATGTTTTAGCTCCTCGCCATAAACATCCAGTCGTGCAAGGTCATCTTCCCCCAATCCCGCCTCTTTACCTAGACTAACTGTACGAACTGTTTTCGGATCTATCCCTATAACAGCACTGCCAATAGCATCTACGGCCACAATATCTGAACTGGCAATTATAAAACTGCTACCACCCATGCTCTGATGTACTTCACCATCCACAGAGCCTATAGCCCCGATAGTTTTCGCCGTACAATCTATCACGTTAAGGCTAGGTGCCACCATCTTATTTAGCTCAACTATTGCCCGGGCCAGATCCCTTCGATGAAACATAGGCTTATCTTCCCTCTTCAGGCACCCCTTAAGGTTTTTCATAGCCAAAGTCACTTTTGTAAGAAAGTGTGTTTTCAACACTGGCACATTAATGAACTTGTCACAATCAAAAGCAAATTCACTGACTCGAAAATCCTCGGGGATGCATCCAGGAACCTTCCTGAAACTGCGATAGCTGTGCTCGTCAAACAGTACCCATTTTATACCCAGGCGTTTTGCTATCTTACTCACACCAGTGCGAGTGAAGCATTCCCTGAGACAAGATTCCGGTTGATAGTAACTTGGTCCTTCGCCAATGACCACCCGTCCCGCACCAGCATCCAGGCAATAGCGACCTATCGCCTCCAGAAGCTTCGGGTTGGTAATCTGTCCACTGTCAGGCGCAGCTGGTTGTACCAGATTGGGCTTGATTAACACATGATCACCAGGGGCAACGGGCTGTATACCAAGCTCCTCCATCGCCTTGACGAAAGTGGCATAGAAACTTTCCCTCTTTTTAACAATCGAAACCCTGGACATTATTCCCCCTCAGTTGAAGGGTTATTATACACCGGAACAAACAGTACCCTGTCCGAAATATTAGTACCTTTGCACAACTTACAGTGTTCTTGACTTCGCCTTCCTCATCCTTTACATTTCACTTAAAATAGTAAAAAGAGAGGTTTTAAAAACAATGATTATCGACGCACACGTTCATGTCTGGGGAAACAGGGATTGGCTTCCAGATTGGTCATGGAATATGCTAAATTCCCTTCAGGCCTCACGCTATGGCAGAACACTCAAGGAAATGGCCAGGTATCGGGAGAAATCTCTCGACCCTGACGGCGACAACATGGTAAAAAACATGCATCGCGTGGGTGTCGATAAGGCGATGATTTGTGTTGTTGACTATGGCCTCGTAATCGAGGGGGAGGATAGCAGGCTATCGATAGAAGAAATCAACCGTCAACATTATGAAATAATAAAAAGGCACCCTGACAAGTTCTTCCTTGCTGTTGGCGTCGACCCTCGCAGGCCGAATGCACTGGAAATCATCGAAATAGGAGTAAAGGAATGGGGTGCAAAGGCGCTGAAGCTCTACCCGGCGGCGGGTTGGTATCCAAACGACAGGATTGTTTACCCATTATATGAAAAATGTGTCGAGCTTGGCATCCCGGTGAATTTCCATACTGGCCCTATGGCTTCACCTTTCCGAAGCAAATATACTCATCCCATCCATTTTGATGATGTAGCTGTAGATTTCCCGGAACTCACCCTTTATTGTAGCCATGCTGGACATGGTTCGTTCATGGAGATGATAGCCGTTGCCAGGAGCAAAGCAAACATTGTCTGTGACCTTTCAGGTTGGCTCTCCTGGATTCGCTCAGGCGAGTCCCTCTCTTTCTATAAGTCATGGAGATATATGATGAACATGCTTGGATCCAATCGCCTTATGTTTGCCAGCGACACGACTAATCTTATCGACGATATAGAATACGCTGCCTGGGTAAAAGCCGTAACTTTCATCCCTGAAGAAATCAAGAAAACGGGCATCACTTTCAGTGATAATGAAATGGAGGATTTCTTCAGCAAAACAAGCAAAAGGGTGCTAAACTTGGAAAACTGATCCTTGAAGCTGCTTTTTTTTGTTTTTCGTTAATCGGTTGTTGATTATTATATTCTGCCAGTTAATCCAGGGAGGACGAAATGTTAGCGACTATTGAAAAGTTGCCGCGGATAAAACTTGGACTCTACCCCACTCCTCTTACCGAGACTCCCCATCTATCTTCTGTTCTTGGAGGCCCGCGTATCTTTTTCAAGCGTGACGACCTTAGCGGGCTGGCAATGGGGGGAAACAAATGCCGTAAGCTGGAATTCGCCCTGGGCAAAGCCCAAAAAGAAGGAATTAATGCGGTAATAAGTACCGCTAGTTCACAGTCCAACTGGTGCCTTCAGTTAGCTGCCGCAGCGCGTAAAGTAGGCATGAAACCGGCTTTTATCCTATTAAGAGGGGCTCATGCTGAAATACAGGGCAACCTGTTACTGCATGATATCCTTGACTCTACCATTAATATATTAGAAATAGGCACCATGCGCGAGCGCTCAGGTAGCGCAGTGATTCAGGCGATGAATGCTCTCGCAGAGGATATGCGCGCGGAAGGATACTCCCCCTGTATTATGCCTACAGGCATCCCCTCTGCTCCTTCAGATATTCTAGGTTCAGCAGGCTGGGTTAATGCAGCGGACGAACTCATCACACAACTGGAACAAAATCATATAGAAGCACAGTACGTAGTGCTGGCAAATGGTGACGGAGGAACACAAGCAGGATTAGAACTGGGTTCAAAATATTTAAAGGCAAGTTATAAAATCATCGGTATTTCCATTCTCAATAGTAATGCGGATGCAAAAATTTCTGTAATGGAATCCTTTCATGCTACTTCTAAGTTCTTGAATCTCGGAACAGAGATAACCGCAGATGAACTGGAAGTCACGGATAAATACGTTGGCGATGGCTATGGTTTACCCACCAGGGAAGGAATAGCTGCCATTAGATTGGTAGCTCAAACTGAAGGCATCTACCTTGACCCGGTGTACACAGGAAAGGCTATGGCAGGATTGATTGACCTGATACGGAAGGGACGCTTCAAGCCAACAGAGACAGTCGTTTTCATTCATACCGGCGGAATCCCTGCATTGTTCGCCTATCACCAGGAAATGACCGAATATAACTGTTTGTCATTCAACGATTATAAGTGATAAACTCCGTCCATTGGTCGTTATAGTTTCTATTTGAATCCCGGGTGTTGCCTGTAAAAACCTGGTGGTTTGTCCATACGAAAGAAGATAGCTTACCATGGCTTGCTTATATACTGATTACGAACAATATAGATTAACTTTTATGGTTATAGCAATATGTCAACTCCCTCTTATGCTTTATTGATATCAATTGCCGGGATCATAATATTACTGAGGCTAAAACTCCATCCGGGATTGGCCATTTTCATTGGAAGCCTCATCGTCTCATTTCTGGTTCTACCGCTTCGCTCCCTGCCTGAGCTTGTTTTCAGCACCGCAATCGACGAACAAACTATCAGGCTGTTGGTCATAATAGCCTGTGCGATGACGCTAAGCCGCCTGATGGAACTAAAAGGCTTGCTTACCCAGCTAGCAGCTACCATGGAGAGAATAGGGCCCAGGCTTGCCCTTTTACTGACACCTTCGATTATAGGCTTTGTTCCCATGCCGGGAGGGGCACTGGTCTCCGCAACCGCTATACGAGACCTGGTTAAAAGAATGAAACTACGCCCTGAACAGGCAACCTTTATCAATTTCTGGTTTAGACATATATGGGAGCTTTTCTTACCGGTATATCCTGCCATCATCGCTGCTAGCATTATCTTTTCCATACCGCTCACCACCCTGATGATAACCTTTCTTCCCATGGCCATGCTATCCGCAACACTGGGAATTATAATTACTCTGCGCATTATAAAGCCCAAAGTACCATCCTCCAATAACGAAAACCATTCTGATAGCATACCGCTTGGTATACTCAAAGCAGCATGGCCCGTCTTATTGCTCATCTCCCTTGTCCTGCTAGGACTCAATGCCGCAATAGCTTTTCCCCTCACCCTGGCACTTCTTGCGTTACAACAAAAAGCAAGCAAGCTCGATCTCAAACGATCCCTTAAATATGGTCTGGATCCCAAAATTCTGCTCCTGCTCTTTGCTGTAATGCTATATAAAGCTACTATCGAAACCTCTGGAGCTGCGGATGAGCTCTTTACAGACATGCAAAACATCGGGCTACCTGCCACGGTTATTCTGGTTACTTTGCCATTCCTGATAAGTTTCTCCACGGGGAACTCCATGGCCTTTGTCGGCATCTGCTTCCCTTTATTATTTACTTTTATTTCCCCGGGCTCAGGGTTAAACATCTGGGCATTACTCCTGGCGTTTATCAGCGGCGAAGTTGGTTATATCCTATCCCCTCTTCACCTTTGCCTCATACTCTCAACTCAATACTACGAAGCAAACCTTTCAAAGGTATACCGCTATATTACCCCTCCACTATTAATAATGGAGGCCGTCGCAATACTGCTATACTACCTGGGAACTGCCTGAGCACTAATTCTTGCCATTTAACTGCTAAACGGTTTATAGTTGAGATTATCGAATAGAAATCAGGAAAATAAACGGAAAGGGGCTAAAGAATGCAAGAACATGTGCCAACAAATGACGAAGCAATATCACTTCTAAAAGAGTTTAATAAAAGCGACAGTCTATTAAAACATGCCTACGCTGTAGGAGGGGTGATGCGTTACATGGCTCATAAGCGAGGAGAAGACGAAGAGAAATGGGAAATCATTGGCCTGGTGCATGACCTCGATTATGAAAAGTTTCCCGAGCTGCATTGCCAGAAGAGTCGGGAAATACTGGAAGAGCGAGGTTGGCCAGAGGAATACATAAGGGCAGTCGTCTCTCACGGTTGGGGCATATGCAGCGATATTGAACCGAAAAGCGACCTGGAGAAGACGCTATATGCCATCGATGAACTAACTGGACTGATTACCACAACGGCCCTGGTACGGCCCTCAAAAAGCGTGGCAGACCTTGAGCCAAAATCGGTTATTAAGAAATGGAAGGATAAGGCGTTTGCCGCTGGCGTTGACCGTACCATTATCGATAAAGGTGCCGAAATGCTGGGCCTCGATCGGAGAGACCTGATTTCCGACACTATAATGGGTATGCGCGAAATATCTACTAAAATAGGGCTGTAACAGCCATAGCTGCTTTGCCATTAAATACGAGGACCTCGTTCCTGCCTTTTGTTTTCTCCAGGCCAGCTTAATTGTTGCCGAATAATATGATCAGCCAAGCACGGAACCAATGAATTCCCGATGCCCTCTAGCGAACTCAATCGCAGTCATTTGCTGCTTCCCCTCTAATTGAAGGTGGCAAAGCTCTAGGTATCCTTCCCCGGTAACCACCCCGACAGCTCTATTCTCACGCAAGGAAATAACCTCTCCTGGTTGGCCATTAGTTTTCATATTAAAGGGAGTCCCACTATATATTTTAAGACGCTTGCTTCTCCATCGTGAATATGCTCCTGGCCACGGATTGTAAGCTCTTATTCGGCGCCATATCTCAACTGCCTCCAGGTGCCAGTCAATTTCCCCGTCGCCAGCATTAATAATACGGCTGTATGTAGCCCGGCTATTATCTTGTGCTTGTGGCATTATTTCGCCACTTAGCCATTTGGGTAATGTCTCCAGCAGAAGCTCGGCCCCTACACGGGCCAGCCTATCTGTAAGCGAGCCCGTAGTATCATCAGTAGAGATATCAACTCTCTGTTGAGCCAAAATTGGACCGCTATCCATTCCCTCATCCATTAACATAATAGTCACCCCACTAACCTGCTCTCCTCCAAGTAAAGCAGAGGCAACAGGTGAGGCCCCCCGATAACATGGCAATAAAGAAGGATGGATATTTAGACATCCGTGCACAGGCAGGGATAACACCGTCTTTGGTAGAATACGGCCATAAGCAGCTACAATGAAAAGGTCTGCTTTTAGTTCCTCTAATACACGTACTACCGCTTCAGATTTAAGAGTAACAGGTTGAATGACAGGAATATTACGCTCTGTGGCAAGCTTTTTCACAGGGGTAGAAATTAATATTTGCCCCCTCCCTGCCGGCTTATCAGGTCCGGTGTATACGGCTACTACAGAATGGCCTTCTCGAAGCAATCCTTCCAGCGCAGTTACAGAAAACATTGGCGTTCCCATAAAAATTATTCGAATATTCATAACAATAATATTTTCTACAAAATTTCATGTTATGTCAAAGCCCCCTAGAGATGGATATCCCGCTATTGATATTCTTTTTCCCTGCTTATAATAATTTATAAATACCTCACTTGTTGGTCTAATTCAGCAACCTACAGATATTAGCTTGGCTAGTGATAATTCTTATCTCGGGAGGTTTTTTGGAGGCAGCTAAGGACATTTGGAAAAGGGTGCTTGGAGAGCTTCAGTTACAGGTCAGCAGGGCTAACTACTCCACTTGGCTAGCTAATAGTTACGGAGCTAGTTTTAATGATGGTGTTTTCATTGTTGGCGTCCCCAATGCTTTCGTTGCTGAGTGGCTAAAGAAGCGTCTTTCTTCCCTTGTAAAAAAGACCCTATCTAATATAGTAGGTCAGGACGTCAATATCCAGTTCAGCATTGACGACAGAGATCACGATGAATCCTGCCCTCAGACTATGGCGAGACAACATGATGGCGGTACAAGCACCAGGACAAGAACTAGCATGTTCTCTTCCCAATATACCTTCGATAGCTTCGTTGTTGGCGATTGTAATCGCCTCGCATGCGCAGCCGCTATGGAAGTAGCAACAAACCCCGGCCTGTCCTATAACCCAATCTTTATTTATGGTGCAACAGGGCAGGGAAAGACCCACCTTCTGCATGCCATAGGGAACAGGGCAGCAGAAAATTGTCTACAGGTTATTTATACAACTGGAGAACGTTTTACAAACGACTTCGTGCTGTCATTGAGACAAAAGAAATTTGATTCCTTTCAAAGCAGGTTCAATAAGACCCATATTCTGTTATTCGATGATATACAATTTATAAATGGCAAAAAGCAAACCCAGCGTTCTCTGCTACAAATATTTAACACTTTAATCAGTAGTAATTGCCAATTCATAATCACTGCTGACCGTCATCTGGATGAGATGGATTCTTTTAACAGCCAGTTGAAATCCCGCCTCGAGTGGGGTCCTGTATTTCCTCTACAGGCGCCAGATTTTGATACTCGCCTCGCTATACTTCGATCCAAGGCAGCAGAAATGTCATTGCTCATTAGTGATGAAATTGTGCGACTTCTGGCGGAAAGAATACAGAACAACTCCAGACGGCTGGAGGGAGCGCTTATCTACTTAACTGCACAGGCCAAATTGACAGGAATGGAAATTAATCAACAGACAGTCAACAATATGTTAACAAACATAACCCAAAATAAACGCAGTACTAAAATCTTACTCCAAACAGTTGCAAACTATTTTAATCTCCTCCCTGAGGATCTGCCCAGTCAAACTCGAGACCGCAAGACATCGCAGGCACGCCAGATAGCTATGTATCTAATGAGAGTGGATAGTGGTCTCTCGCTGGCTGACATAGGTAGACAACTGGGAAACAGAACCCACGCCACAGTTATCCATGGCTATAAACGGATATCAGATAATATTCGTAGCGATGCTCGATTAAATAACCAGGTACTAGAAATTAGAGAGCAGTTAAAAAAGTCTTCTTCTTCTTCAGACTAGCGATGTTGAAATTCTGTCGAAAACGGATATCACCCCTGGTTATATCTTGTTGATATACTTGTACTGAGTTGTTGGCTTTCTATCTTCGAGTACTTCGCAACAATCAACAGAAACAAATATAATAACTAATATATACTTATACATTAATTAAGATATATATAAATATAATTATGATTGACAGAGTTAATATTCATGTTCAAGCAGGTCGTGGTGGCGATGGTGCCGTAAGCTTCCACAGAGGACGATATATTCCTTTAGGTGGGCCAGATGGTGGCGACGGTGGTAAAGGTGGTGATGGTGTTATCTTGGTCGACGGGAAAATATCGGATTTATCCCATCTTGATAACAAGGGGAGCCTTATAGCGGAAAATGGTTTAGGTGGAGGTAAAGAGAAGAGACATGGTAGGGCAGGGAAAAATCTGGTATTGAGAGTGCCCAGAGGAACTACTATCTACGAGATGAAAGATGATGGGAGTTTGCTGGTGATTGTTGATATGGTGAAGAGCGGCGACAAAATACAAGTAGTAAAAGGGGGAAGAGGCGGACGAGGAAATATACATTTTGCTACAGCGGTGAATCAGGCTCCGAGAAACGCTGAAAAGGGAGATATTGGTCAAGAGATATGGATGGTCCTTGAATATAAGATGGTGACTGATATTTGCCTGATAGGGAGGCCAAATTCAGGGAAGTCCAGTTTGTTAAAAATAATGACAAGAGCGCGACCAAGAATAGCTGGCTATCCATTCAGCACACAACAGCCAGTATTGGGCATGGTTAGAGGTGATACACGAGACTATGTAATCGCTGAAATACCGGCAATCGATGAAGGCTCTTCCTCCGGCAGAGGTTTGGGAAATAAGTTTTTACAACACATGGAGCGAACCCGAATTCTAGTGTATCTACTGGATGGTACCTCTTTGGATGTCACAAAAGATCTTGCTATCTTGGATGCTGAGTTAGCTCTCTGCGACAGGAAATTATCGATAAAAAATAAGGTCATCGTAGTGAATAAAATTGACTCGCCAGATATCTTATCTAGAATCGATGAGATAAAGCTTGAATTGAAATCATTAGGTATATCTGTATTCTTTCTATCAGCAGAGACTGGTCAGGGCGTGGTGCAATTTAGTAACGAAATAACTGAAATGGTTGAAAAAATAACCGGGCAGGAAGAGTATCAGAAAGGGTCTGAGACGAAGATATTCCGTCCAAAACCCAGGAATTAAAGTTATGACTACAGGTATTATTGGTGGCACTTTCGACCCGATCCACACGGGACACCTGATTGCCGCCGAGCAAGCACGAACCAGATTGGGATTAACAGAGGTTCTTTTTGTACCAGCAGGACAGCCATGGTTCAAGGATAGCAACGGGATTACAGCCGCAAATCACAGGGTGGAGATGGTACGGCTAGCCATTTCTTCCAACCCGAGCTTCAAACTATGTACAGTGGAAGTAAAACGTACTGGTCCTTCATATACCATAGATACTATGGCAGAGTTACGTGACAGGCAAGGAATAGGCAATCCCTACTTTATCCTTGGTGGCGACAGCATTAAGGGATTTCCTTTATGGAAAGAGCCGGTAAAACTGCTTCAGATGTGCCGTTTAGTAGTCGTATCGCGTTCGGGTTCGTTGCAGATAGATTTAAGTTCTCTGGAAGCTGCTGTCCCGGGACTAGTTGATAATGTTACGCTATTAGAAATGCCTATAATAGATATAAGCTCCTCCGACATACGCAGCAGAATTACTCAGGGAGTATCTATTCGTTATCTGGTACCTGCTGAGGTGCAGCAGTATATTATTGAGCATAGGCTCTACCTGTGATGAGCCCCAGCGGGAAAGCTTGGTCTTTGGGTAACAGGCGCTTAGATATCCAGGTTTCTGACGCTTTGAGCATGGGCCTGGATGAAGTTCTTCCGGGGTAGAACCTCACTTCCCATGAGCATCTGGAAGGTCTGTTCCACTGACATAGCGTTTTCAATATGCACCTTAAACAGTGTTCTGGAGGCAGGGTTCATAGTGGTTGACCATAATTGCTCCGGGCTCATCTCGCCCAATCCTTTATAGCGCTGAATGTCTATCTTGCTTCCTTGAAGTTCTTTGGTTAGTCTCTCTCGTTCTTGGTCTGAGTAAATCCAGTGTTGTTTCTTACCGGACTTTATACGATAAAGAGGCGGTTGTGCTATGTAAAGGTAGCCCTCGTTTATAAGATCCACCATATGACGATAAAAAAAAGTGAGCAATAGTGTGCGAATATGTGAACCGTCTATGTCGGCATCGGTCATGATGATAACACGATGATACCTGAGTTTGGCCAGATTTAATTCGCCATCGGAATTCGCCCTTAAGGCGGTAATAATAGCTCGTATCTCTTCATGTTGAACGATTTTTTCTTGGCTTGCCTTCTCTACATTCAGGATTTTGCCTTTAAGTGGCAAGATTGCCTGGAAGCGGCGGTCACGCCCTTGCTTTGCTGAGCCACCAGCGGAGTCACCCTCTACAAGGTATATTTCACACAGCTCGGGATTTTTCTCGGAGCAGTCGGCTAATTTTCCAGGGAGTGTAGAAGATTCAAAGCTGCTCTTTTTCAGTACAAGATCGCGTGCCTTTCGAGCGGCTTCTCTGGCTTTGGCGGCGGTGAGACATTTCCCAATTATTGTCCTGCCTTCGTCAGGATGTTGTTCCAGGTAGAGAGTTAGTTTATCAGCCACAGCAAATTCTACATGGCTTCTAACTTCAGGGTTCCCAAGCTTTGACTTGGTTTGCCCTTCGAACTGGGGTTCTGGCAATTTAACACTGATAATGGATACTAAGCCCTGCCGTACATCATCACCAGTGAAATTAGCTTCGCTGTCCTTGATGAGGTTATTCTTACGCGAGTAATCATTAAGAGCACGGGTTAATGCTGACCTGAAGCCGGTCAGATGTGTTCCACCTTCCTTGGTGTTCACACAATTGGCGAAACAGAAGGAAGAATCGGTGAAACTACTGTTGTATTGCATAGCTACTTCGATGGCAGTAGACTCAACGGTTGCCGATAGGTAAATGGGTTCGGGATGTATGGCTTGCCTGTTTTTGTTCAAACGGTGAACGAAACTGGCAATGCCACCCTCAAAATAAGCTACCTTTTCCTGGCCGCTTCTCTCATCTTTGAGATGTATGGGTACTCCCTTGTTTAAAAAAGCCAACTCACGTAGCCGTTGATAGGTAGTGTTAAAGTCGTAGTCTATGTCCTCGAAGATGGTATCATCTGCGAGGAAAGAGATGGTGGTACCTGTTTCAGCCGCCTCTCCTAGTACACGAATCGAATCTACAGGAATACCTTTTTGATATTCCTGTAAGTAGATATTACCCTGGCGTCTAACCTCGGCGCGTAGCCATGTGGATAAGGCATTAACCGCTGCGGCTCCGACGCCGTGTAACCCGCTGGATATACTATAAGCGCCCTTGCCAAACTTGGCTCCAGCATGTAAATGGGTTAGTACTGCCTCCAGAGCGGTTATATCTGTTCCAGGGATAATGTCCACAGGTACTCCACGTCCATTGTCCACCACGGTGATGCTATTGTCCTTGTGGATAGTCACCTCGATGTGGTCACAATGACCCTCCATCGCCTCGTCTATGCTGTTATATACAATTTCGTATAGCAGGTGGTGTAAACCATCTCGCCCGGTACCGCCTATGTACATTCCTGGCCTGAGGCGAACGGCCTCTATTTCATCCAGAATTTGAACATGCTCGGCGGTATAACCGTTAATGTTTTCCTGGCTATTAAGTTCGTTGTTGCTTTTTTGTTCTGAATTCGGCGGAATCAGGTTTTGGGACATATTTTACTAACCTCCAGCATTATTGCCCCTTAGTATGACTAAAAATGTTATTAACACACAGTAGGAATAAAGCCCGTATTCGCTCGATTATGAATATAGCTTTATCCACTAGCTATAAGTATAGCATATTTCGGGTAGTAAATGCATTTGTAACACTTAGTTTCCAGAGCTGTAGGAGACCAGGAACTATACCTTTTTTATAGATACTATGACAGGGCTTTTTCAATATGCGCCAGGGGAATAGTAGTTTGCCCCTTTGCCTTCATGTCTCTCAGGACTACGGTTGCGGTGCTGAGTTCCTGTTCACCAATGATGATAGCGTAGCTGGTATTTAGCGAGTTTGCCTGTCTCAATTGTGATTTCAGACTTTTAGACCCGGTGGCAATGACTACAGAAACACCAGACCTACGCAGCCTGGCACCAAGCTCGATTGCTGCCAGTTTGGCTTCCTTGCCCATATGAGCAATGAAAGCGACAGGTGCAGTACAGGAAGCTATAGAAACTCCTTGCTTGTGTAAATTAGCTATAATCCTCTCCACTCCAGTGGCAAAACCCACCGCAGGGGTTGGGTTTCCCCCTAGTTGCTCAATGAGGTTGTCGTAACGGCCTCCTCCCCCAAGAGCACTCTGAGATTTCTCTTCGAGAGGTTCGATTTCAAATACAGTCCTGGAGTAGTAGTCTAAGCCGCGTACCAGGCGATGCTTAATACTAAACGGAATTCGCAATGCCACTAAATAGTGCTGTACATCTTTGAAGTGAGTCTGGCACTCAGTACATAAATAATCTAGAGTCTTTGGTGCGGCGTCGGCTATCTTATGGCAGTGTTCTTTTTTACAGTCGAGAAGGCGAAGGGGGTTTCTGACAAATCTTAGCTCGCAGTCAGGACATAGCTCGGAGAAATATGAGGAATAGTATTCTTTCAGCGCCTCAACATATTGGGGCTGGCATGTCTGACAACCTATGCTGTTAAGCCCGATTGAGAATTCAGATAGGCCCAGCGAGCAAAGAAATCGCTGTGCCAGGTCGATCAACTCAGCATCTATAATAGGGTCAGCCTCCCCAATAGCTTCAAAGCCGCACTGGTAATGCTGACGGTAGCGACCTGCCTGTGGGCGTTCAAATCTGAATGCAGGCGTTATATAGTACAGTTTGACTGGCTGAGGTAGGTTAAACATACCATGTTCTAGGTAAGCTCGACAGACCGGGGCTGTGCCCTCTGCCTTTAATGATAACTGTTGACCTCCAGGATCGTTGAAGACATACATCTCCTTATCAGCAAGGTCTGTTCCCACAGCAGCGGAGCGCAAGAAGAGCTGAGCATCTTCAAATATCGGTGTGGCTATTGGGCGGTATCCATAGAGAAGACCAATAGAAGCGGCGACATCCGTCACATGCCTCCAGTATCCTTGCTCTTCTGGTAATATATCTGAAGTGCCTCTCGGGGCTTTATACAAGATAGCTCCTTTTTATGTATATAATCACATGTCTATATAAGAGTAGTTTAACATAAATTGTTGTACGGTATGACTTTCAAGTCATGCTGTCACAATGTGATGTACAGGTATTACAAGATAACTGGTTCGATTGAGTATATCCTGGTAGCGCCTCTTCGTAAATAATACTACCAGCCTTGTCAAAGCTATGATTGAAGCCCCTTTCGATATCTATATAGACGTCTTTGTGGGTAGGGAGGCGCTCGTCAGGTTGGGTGTGTTGTCTGGGATCTTTCAAGGCTCACCGGAATCAACTCCGGGCAGGTAGGGATTTCTCTCCAGGGATATTAATATGTGAGTTACTATAGAAAGGCTTGGTTTTGTCTGCCAAAGAAGGAGACTCGAATTTCTAAACCCGGCCTCTTTTTTGAGAAGTCCTTATGTTTTAATATAGGAATTGAGCTTGCGTTGCTTTTTCGCTTGGGATATTATGGAGTTTAGTATATGGACGTAAGCACGCTACTGAACAAGGCCGGAGAGTATTTGCCTGAGAACAAGGTGAACTTGGTCAGGGCTGCGTATGAACGTGCCCTGGAGGCCCACAAGGACCAGTTGCGTCAATCAGGAGAGCCTTTTGTGGCCCATCCATTACAGGCCGCTATGACATTAGCCGAATTACATCTTGATGCAGAAACTCTGGCTGCCGCCTTGCTACATGATGTTCCGGAGGATTGTGGTATACCCCTGGAGGACATTGAGGCCGAATTTGGCCCCCAAGTAAGCAGCCTCGTTGACGGAGTCACAAAATTGAGGGGGCTGGGACGGCGAAAAGAAGCAGCGGGGTTAAGATCAAGGAGTCAAAATGAGAACCTGCGCAAGATGCTGGTGGCCATGTCTGAAGACATGAGGGTGGTTCTCATTAAATTGGCTGACAGATTGCACAACATGCATACTTTAGCAGCTTTACCTTCTAAAAAACGACATGAAATCGCACAGGAAACCCTGGATATATATGCGCCCCTGGCGCATCGTCTGGGTATGCGGAATGTGAAATGGCAACTGGAAGATCTGTCTTTTCGTTACCTGGAACCGAAGGAATATCGTCGAGTCTCACGGTTGATAGATACAAAGATTGAGGAGCGGGAGCAATTCGTTGGTGAGGTGACTGTGACTTTAAAGCAAAAACTGCATGAGGCTGATATTGAAGCGACGATTGTTGGCAGGCCGAAACATATCTACAGCACATATCAGAAGATAAATAAATATGCTTTGCAGGGCAAGGCTTTTAGTGATATTCATGATCTCTTTGCTCTCCGGGTGCTGGTGGACTCAGTCTCTGATTGCTATAAAGCCCTGGGCGCAATTCACAATTACTGGCATCCCATAACTGAGGAATTTGATGATTATATTGCCAATCCGAAAGGTAATGGTTATCAGTCTTTGCATACCACGGTAATGTGCAAGGGGACAACTCATCTGGAGATACAAATCAGAACCAACGAGATGCATCATGTTGCTAAGCATGGGGTAGCTGCGCATTGGCTTTACAAGGGAGGAGAAAAAGGAGACTCTTCTTTTGAAGATAAGATTCACTGGTTGCATGAGATTAACGAGCTACGTGAAGAGATTGATAGCGAGGAGTTTGTGGAATCTGTAAAAAATGATGTCCTCTCTGATCGCGTGTACATATACACCCCTAAGGGGGAGATAAAGGAGTTGCCCAAAGGAGCAACTCCTCTGGATTTTGCCTTTCGAATTCATACGGACCTTGGATATCGATGTATCGGGGCGAAGGTGAACGAACGCCTGATGCCTCTGAATTACCAGCTAAACAATGCTGATGTGGTGGAGATAATTGCGGCTAAGACCGGAAAGGGCCCGAGCCTGGATTGGCTTAATCCCGCTCTTGGTTATATTAAAACGTCTCATTCCCAAAATAAAATCAGGCAGTGGTTCAACAAGCAGGAGCGAGGGCAAAATATTGAAAGAGGAAGGCAGCTTCTGGAGAAGGAGTTTAAGCGTTTAGGGATTGACCCTGTACGAATTGAGAAGCTAGCACGGCAGTTCAAGTTTGTTAATACGGATGATTTTCTATCAACTCTCGGTTCAGGTGGTATCCACCTTGGGCAGGTGACGCTGAAATTAAATGCTGATCTGGAACCTCAGGAAGCATCGATTGAAATATCGGCAGTTAAAAAAATTGCCCCTTCACAGGTGAAAGTACTGGGAGTTGGCAACCTGTCTACACGTTTAGCTGCTTGTTGCAACCCCTTGCCAGGAGATAAGATTATCGGGTATATTACGCAGGGTAAAGGAATTACCGTACATCAAAGGGATTGTCTAAATATTATTAATGAAGAGGAAAAAGAGAGGTTAATTGCAGTTAGCTGGGGGGATGTGGAGGAGTTTTATCCAGTGAACATCCAGATTGACTCATGGGATAGGGTCGGCCTGCTTCACGATATTAGCCACGTGCTGGCTGAAGACGGCGTGAACATTAGTGATTTTAAAATGGCAGAACGTGACAGTATTAGGTCCATGTATGTTACAATGCAAATAAATAGTGTTGCACAATTGAATAAAATAATGTCGAAAATACAGTCAGTAGGGAGCGTGATGGCTGTGTTCAGAAAAGGGGATAGAAATGCCAGCTAATAAGGCAAACATTAAATCAGCAACGGGCGTAGAGGCAAGAAGATTGAGGAATCGTTTGATGCGCAGTAAGTATAAAACCAGCCTGTCTAAGGTGGGAGTGCTTATTGCCTCAAATGAGACAGAAGTAGCACAGCGAGAGACTGTGGAGGCTATGAGTAACATCGATAAAGCTGTCAAGAAAAATGTTATTCATAGGAATAAAGGAGCTAACCTGAAATCTAAGCTGGATAAAAAACTGAATAATGCCAAATTGGTTCATGATTCTAAACAGCACGAAACAGAGAAAGGAGACGGATAATGTTTTTGACGGTTTTCAAGGTAATGACATGCACATTCTACGGATTGATGGGTATTGGTCTGGTGCTTGCACTGATATCGATGATATAAGATAGCGAAGAGCATAGTTATCAGGTTAGCCTTTGTTTAATCCTTTTTAGTGACGACTTCCCTGATAAAATACTGGTGAAACCTGAAATCACCAGTTAGTTCTGGATGGAAAGCTGTTGCCAGCATATTTTCTTGCCTGGCGGCAGTAATGGTGCCGTCATGTAGCTTGGCCAGTACTTCCACCATCGGGCCTGCTTTTGTGATGGCTGGAGCGCGAATAAATATCGCTTTAAAAAGACTGTCACCCAGAACAGGGATATCAAGGTCAGTTTCAAAGCTTTCTGTCTGTCTGCCAAAGGCGTTACGTTTAACGTTAATGTCCATAACTGCCAGAGTAGCTTCATCATGACGAGAAGACGTTTGCCCCAGGCAAATCAACCCGGCGCATGTACCCCAAACAGGCAATCCGTCCAGTACTAGCTCTCGTAAGACATTGAATAAATCGAAGCTGTGCATTAGTTTAAGAAGGGTACTGCTCTCCCCGCCAGGGATGATAAGGCCATCCAAACCTTTAAGCTGATTAGGTAATCGAATCAGCAAAGGTGAGGCCCCTAGTTGTTGTATGATGCCGATATGTTCTATAAAGGCTCCTTGTAGAGCTAAAACACCGATTTTCGTGACTGTTTCCTCCTTACCTGTCAGGGCTTGATGCTGTTTCCAGGGCAAGTTTGGGTATTTCTCTTTGTACAGGTATGGGATAGTCGTTGTTGAAGCAAGCCAGGCAGAAGGTATCTCTGGGTAACCCTACCGCCTGTAGCAAGCCCTCCAGGCTGAGATAACC
>SDBU01001068.1_pt1 | contig 40297 bp, 70 predicted proteins | sample 2277071 | NCBI WGS metagenome assembly SDBU01 (sample SAMN10397929, study PRJNA504765) | marine sediment metagenome | isolation source: marine sediment core GS08_GC12, 126 cmbsf | place: Arctic Ocean: Gakkel Ridge, Loki's castle | collected 2008 | reverse complement strand
CCAATTAAGCGTGTCTATAAATTGAATACACTACAGCGAGAACGAGAAAATGACTCCCCACTCTCGCACTCGCAGTTCCATATTCAATTTTCCATTGAGGAGTCATGTAAGTATTCTACACCTTGTAAAGAATATGTCAAATACTTTTATGTGACTTACTTGTGGAGAACTTGTAAACCCCTAAAACACCTATTGTAAACCCCTTAAAAAGAAAACCGCCACGAAGCGTGACGATTCCCGATTGAGTTATAGTATAGCACCTTATACAAAGAAATACCAGTTCTTTATGCTGATATTTCCTTGCTTAGATAATGCCGATTAAAAAGATATCTAGTACAAGACTAATACTTGATAACGACTTTTTCAGAGTTTTTGACGCTCTGAAGGGGAAGTATTATAGGTGTAGGTATCAACTAGTAAGTTCCCCAACTTCAATTCTAAACCTATAACGCCCACTTGCTTGCATTAACTAGTTATATGGCAAGGCAGAGGTTATTCTTCTTTACCTCAGTGTTTCCCCCTTCAAAAAATCAAACTTCTGTTTATTATACTACTTTTCTTCTTTATAGTCACGCCAAATACCGTATATAGAGTTTAATTCAAAGGGTATTCTCCGTTCAGATTTTTCGCCAGAGAAATAATTCCACTCTGAAACCCAATACACTTCGTTGTAAACTTCTTCCAAGAATGCTGTGTGAGCTTTTCCATTAGGATAACGAAAGATTATCACATCACCCCTTTGTGGTTCTCCAAAGTAATTAGGTTCTAAATTTATTGCATTGCCTGAAATATCAATTCCTTTATTTTGAAGATAAACAACACATGAACAATATATATCTAAATATGATTCACACTTCTTTTTAGGTTCTATATATTCCTCCAAGATTTCTTCAACCTCCTCTGCTGTGTATATGACTTGAGAGGGGGTAATAGTTACAGGATAGATACCCTCTACTACAATAGCAGGTGGTATTGAGATATATATACTTGAAGCGAAGAATGTTGCGATAAGTATTGTTAGTGTCTGTCTAATGGTGGATGTTTAAACTATATAGAGTATAGCATATTTCATGTTAAAAAACTATGGACAACAAGGCTTATTTTTGGTAGTATAGTTGTTATTAACGGCTAATGATAAATGTATCAATGTCTACCCACTCTAAGCAACCTACCCCTAGTAACAAGCGAAAAAAGTGCCTTTCTTGTGGTGTCTTGTTCGGATATTCCAAGATGTTCTGGAAACGCAAGTTTTGTTCTGATAAATGTAGAATTGGACACCATTATAAGAAAATGAGAAAAGTTTATGAGGAAAACAAGTCTTGAAGCAGATTTCCAGAAATTTTTTATTAAAGATTCTGATGCAGTTTTGAAAAGATGTGAATACATAAGTCACGAGTACACACTATATTCAGCTTACCATATAATTACTAGAGATTTTCAAGAATCAAAACTATATAATTATAAAAATATAAATAGAAGAGGAAATAATAGTGTTGGTAGAATTGATTTAATATTTATATATAGAGAAATTAAGTATATTGCAGAGATTAAATACCTTTCCTATAGAACAAGTGATTTTTGGGATGCAATGAAAATATTAGGATATGTAGAATTATATAAGTTTCAAACAGATGATAAATCAAGAATAAAACCAGCAATAATAATTCCAGCAGACAAAATAAAATTAGAACATCAACTTATTGCAGGGAAGTTGGGTATTACTATTTTTCTTATACACAAAGAAGAAGATACCTTCACTATGAAGAAACTTGAAGACACACCACATTGGAAACAGTAACTGCCCTCTCACGCTGTTTAAACCTACTTCTCCTAGCTGGACACCTTTGAACGCACTTTAGCGTAATTTAACAACATTGTTATTGCTCCTCCAATAGTCATAGACCCAAGAACTGGGAATATATAAGTTTCAATTATTGAAACAATTGTCATGTCAGAAAAACCAAAGAAAGCTATAATAGCGAGAAGTATTATTCCCGCTGATACTACTCCTTTCCAGAAACCTATTTTAAAACTGTATTTCATATTAAATTTTATTATTTTATAAATCCTCCGACCTTTTTCTTGGCTTTTAATATTTGTATCTGAAGTAGTGATATTAGTTGATATAGTCTTTCTATTAGTGTTATCTTTGCAACAATTATTTTAGACTCTAATACTACTCTTTCTTTTTTAATTTGGTCAAGGACAAATATATTTTCAAACAGTCTGATTTTCATATAATCAACACATCCGTAATAGCCATTGTTTGTATCAAATGTTCTATCATTTTCATTTACAAACTTCATAGCAGGACCGTGGAGGTGGTCATTAGAACTAGCACCAGTATTATCACACTTTCCTATATATTCACCAAAAAATACTTCTTCATCTTTCCATGCTTCCTTTAAATGCCAGAAACGAAACTTAACTCTTATTGTCTTGTTGTGTTGTTCCCAATCTCGTCTTGCTTCGGGTCCTGCTTCAACAGGTAACTCGTGAAAGAATAAACGACTAACTGAATAAACATCCACTCCCAACCCTCCATCTAAATCACTTGCATCTTTTGAATACCATGCTGTGTCAGCTTTCACAGGGAAATAAAGAGGTTCTCCATGCCATGTAGCCCAGTCTGTGGAGTTGTGTCCTTTTAAGCCTATCAAGGGGTAGAATTTAGCATAACCATTAGGGCAAGGTTTAAAATTGTCTCCACTTATTATTCTAAAAGGGGATACTGGATAACCATTTACTACCATTGCACAGGCTTTATTTTGACCAAATTCCTGCGTGAGATAATTTGTGCGAATTGGACGAAATATTTTAGTCGTGGTTGACTTTGTTGTGTCCATATATTAAAATTAACTAATGAATAAGTGTCTTTTTTGTAAAAAAGATAGAGGAAATAGACCAAAATTTTGTTCAAAAGTATGTATTAAACGAGCTTGGTATTGTCGGAGACACCCAAATGCATATTTTAATGGTTCAGAGAAATTTTGGAAGACTGAAACAGGATTGGGTTTCAAATGGGAGAAATTTGCTTCCAAATTACTAGGAGCAAAACATTTAGAATTTAACAAGAATGGTGCAGATTTAGATTGGAATGGTAAAAGTGTTGATGTTAAATGTGCTAATCTCCATTTTAGGAAGAAAATAAAAGGGGAGATTATTAAAAACCCAACAAAAGGATATTGGGTATTCAATACTGGAAATAAATCAAAACCAGATTTTTTCTTCTTTATCAAACTAAAGGACAATAAAGCATTAAAGACATATTTGGTTCCCTCTTCTGAAATAACTTCTAAAGGAGTTACTTTTGGCTGGGAATCTAAGTATGACAAATTTCTCTTTATGAGATAGAGCATCCCTATGTATTCATAGAAACTTCTAAATCCTGTAGGACACACTCCGTTTGTTTTGTTTTTTATAGCCCCTGTGTAGATAGATACACAAGCCTTTGATTCGGCATAGGTTTGAGATATCCAATTTGTTTTAACTGGTCGTGTGATTTTTAAATTCATGTCCTTTAGAATTTTCGTGTGTCCTTTAGAGTGTCCTTTAGAGTGTCCTTTATATCTCTAATGTCATCTTTCATAAACTCTATTGAAGTTTCTACAGAAGAAATGCTGTTAGTTATGGTAGTGAAGTTGTGATTGAATTTCTCCTCAACTTTATCTACATTTCCTATAGTATACCCCATAATCGTAGTAAAAGCCATAATGAGAACACCCATTACCCAGTAAAACATTTTTCTTGTTAGATAGCCGTTTCCGTTCATTTCTTGACTAAATTATACATCATATTTCAAAAAAATACAATAAGTGTCTTAGGTAACTATCCCTTGACACCATGTGGGGGGCTATTCCTTAATTTTAGTGTGTTTTTCTAGGTATTTGTCACGAATATAAACACCAGCAACCTTTCCAAAACGAGTAAAGGAGTCTTTTGGGTGATTGAATAGGTATATTTTTACTGAATTCATAAAACTGGCTTCCGAACACATGGAAACAGACTTTATTGCTAATAATTCAACATCATATTTAGTTTTAGGTTCTTCCTCATCTATTAAAGAAAAGAAATATGCCTCATTTTCCTCAAAAATGGTTTCAAAGCCAGTCTCCTCTAAATATTTAGTACCATCTTCTGTTAATCTAAGAGGACTATAATCTTGCAACAATGTATGGTCAAAATCAACACCACTTGCTTTTATCATAGCATTGGAAATGACACGAATATTGTGTTTAATCTTTCTAGTCGTCTTTTGTAGTTCATCCAATATCTGCAATTTTCGTCCAACATATATAAGTCCTATAACAATAGTTGGAACACCAACAAGAACAACAACAGCGTTAATTATTTGCAATAATGTCATATATTAAGTATACCATTATCCCAACTTTAGTAGAAACCTTTTATCACATCATCCCTTGACGACATGTAAGAAGTGTGCTATATAGCACGGATGAATATTAAACAATTCAGACAAACATTCCCTGACGAGGATTCATGTTTAGATTACCTTTTTAACAAACAAGGCTTAAAAGGGTATTATCGTGTGAAAGGGCGTAAAACCTATGAAAACAGCGTAGGAAAGCAAATTAACCCTTTAAAAGGCACAATCTTTGAGAAGAGTAGTACACCCCTAACTCTATGGTTTTATGCTATATACCTCTTTTCTGTGAGTAAGAACGGTGTATCTGGTAAAGAGTTGGAACGACAGTTAGGTGTGACATATAAGACAGCTTGGAGGATAGGACACCAAATAAGAAAAGCCATGAAAGAAGAGAATCTTTTTGAAGGAACTGTAGAAGTGGATGAGACCTATGTAGGTGGTATGGGTAGGCGTTCTAGCCGTAGAGATGGGCGTGGTACGACTAAACAAGCTGTATTTGGCATGGTTGAACGTGACCGTAAACTTTTAAAATTAAAGGTAATACCTAATGTAAGTGGTTCTACCCTTACCAGAGAAGTGAGAGAAAATGTCAAAGAATGGTCTACTGTGATTTCGGATGACTTTAAATCGTACCGATGGATTAAACGAAGCTACAATCATCACAGAATAAATCACTCTGAGGGACATTATGGTTATAGTCACAAGGGTTCAAACATCAATACAAACAGTATTGAGGGTGTTTGGGCTATAGTTAAACGTTCCCTAAAAGGGACTCACATTATGACTTCAAAGAAGTATCTACCTCTTTATCTTCAAGAGATTGCTTTTCGTTATAATCATCGGGAGAATCTTTTTTATCAGATACTCGGTGGGATATAATTTTATCTAAAAAGCTAAGGAATTTCATATTTTAATTATATTATATTGCAAAAGGTTTTACCATAGTATAGAGTAATGGCAGAAAGACCTAACCTCCAAAGAGGAGCATGATTATTAAATCGTTGTAGACAAAAAACCCATCGTTAGGGCGTCTACAACGTTATGTCGGGAAACTGGCATAGGGGAGCAATCCCTCCTAATGGTGGGCTTTTTGTTCCTAAATAAATCAGTGGATGTCAGGTTTCCTACAGGTTTTTAGTGGATTTTAGACCTGGGAAATGGAGGTCGTTTTATTAGTTTTCCTCCAATAATATCATAGCTTGGCATTCACTGATTTGTGGTATATCAAAAACACCCAATTAAGGATGATTTTTGTCAAAAACTGTAATGTGTGATAAAATGCTTGAAAATATCCTGATTACAGCAAATAAGGTACGCCTGCCTGCGAGCAGTTTCCAGTTTTATCTACGGCTAAGCTTGGTTATACTATGCAGTACCAGATATCGCTAGAAGATTTAACTTTTATCTGAAATATGTATCGTTACACTACATGTTTGTGTGACCAGATAAGTTAAATTATATTTCTTGAGAGATTGATGGTGCGTCCAAGAGAGAAACTCAGGAGAGGAATAGTCCTCTGCAAGTTCCTTAATGGATACTTTAATTCATGACTAAACCTACTGGAGATTATTTTATTTGCTGTAATCAGAGTGTTTTTCAAAGTGCATTATTTACATGTTGCCAAGGGATACTTGCCTAAGACATTACTATTCTACCTTATTTTTATAAAAATTACAATCTATAATACTATTTCATCCTGATAGGATTGTCTTTTAAGTTCATCTAGTTCTCGTTCTTTATTCTCTTTGAAGGCATCCACAGTTTGTTGTATGTCGTCATTGAGTTCTTGCATACAAACTGTTTTGGTTTTGCCATTGAAACGACATTGATTATATCCGTCTAAATTCATTCCAATATCTTCTTCAACTTCTTCAATCACAAAACCTGATGTGGTGGCAACGGGGAAATCGTATTTGATAGGTATTCTAATTCCTGTCTTTATTTCGTTTTCTTGTTCGTCTGTGGTGGTAGCCCATTTAACATTGCTAGTCGTAAAGGCAAAATTCACAGGAGAGAAATCTAAATCTATTATTGCTTGTGGAGTTATGACTTCGTTAGGTTGTAGAGCAACATAAGTTCCTCCTGAAAGTATTAGTAGTGTTCCTATTATTATTGCTTTTTTCATATTCTTTTTCTAGGAAGTAGTCCTAATAGACCAAGTAGACCTAATAAATACCAATAATTGTGTTCAACTTCAATACCATTTTTAGCAATTAGTGTTCCGTCTTGTTTGAAAATAAAGACATTCTCACCTTGCATATTCACAAGTACTAAATCTGTTTTATCCTCTCCAACCCTATCTCCTTCTGTGAAAGTAAAGATAACTTCATTGTCTATAAGGTTACGGAATGTTAAATCAGAAGAGTCAAGATTCCCGACTACTCTCATATTTCCTGTTGTTGTAGCACTTCCAGCAGATTCAGCATAAGTTCCACAAACACCAGTACCATCATCTATACAAAATCCTCCTCCATCAAGAACTAATCCATGTGTAGGAGTTGTTGTAGCAATTCCAACATTAGAAGCAAAGAGGTGGTCTGTGTCGTTTTCTGTGGTTATGAGAAGTCCTGCGTCTCCTGCGGAGAGGTCTAAACCTCCTAGACGGACTGTGTTGGCTGCTGTTGCTCCTGTGCCATCATTTACGAGAATAAGCTCATCTATAAATCCTTCATCCCATGGAGACGATGCTTCTCCTATATCTCTTGAAGTTGTATTAGGGTCAAGAAATCCCCCAATTAAAAGTCTATCATCCAGTACATCTAACATGAATGTGTTTTCAATAGTAAATCTTATTCTATTATTAGCTACAGTTTTGATAGTTTCATCCCCGTCAGGAAATATAATTTGGTCTGTGTATGTATTTTTCCAAAAATTACTCACACTCCCCAAGTCACTCGCTGAATCTGCGGAAGGAATTATGTTTGTAGTTGTGGCTATTCCTGCGACAACAAGATTACCTGCTCCATCAAATGTGGATGTTGCAGTGGCTCCAAAAGCAGCTGTGAGTGCTGAAAGTGCTGTAGTAGACGCATTTCCTATTGCTAAAATATCAAACCCACCCGCGTTCCAGTTACCTGTTAAAGTTCTTGAGCCATCTGTTAAAAGATATTGAGTATGGTCATCATCTGAAAGTCCTGCAAGATTACCGTGGTCAGTTACTATTGCACCTGCAAATGTGGTAGCAAATACAGTTTCTATTGACTCTACAGTTGAGGCGGACTCTTGAAAAATAAATCGTCCTATAAGTTTACTTTGTGCAATTACTCTATTTGTTACAGTTGATGGTGTTCCTTCCGCTTCTGCACTAGCCTCTGAAACATATTGAGCTGTTCCGTATTGCATTATTAAATCTCCATCAAGTTCAATGTAAAACCACAATACTGCCCATCTATTATTTGACAGTGCTGTAAGACTTCCACTATTACAATAATTCAAATTATCCCAAGTAGAGGTAGCTGTTTCATTTTTAGTTGTTCCACAATATGTATCTAAAGTATCTGCTCCTGATGTATCTATCGCAGATATAGCAAATGAGGATAGTCTTTCCCACAAAGTACCTGATGACATTGTTACATTTCTTGAGCCAGTTTCTCCGATAATAAGACCTCCAGTTATGTTATCTCTTTGTTTCCCTAATGACTCAAAAGCTCTTTCTATCATAGTAGCAGCGTGGTCGCCTACCGCTTGTGGGGCATTTTCTAAATGTAAAGTTCCACCCTCGTTTACCACATTACCGAGAGGAAAATCAGTTTTTAAATTCCAATTATAGGTTGTACGAATAGCCGCTCTAGGAGAGCCTGAATTATATTCCACTCCTATATACCTAATAGTGTCTGCTGGTATATCTATTGTTGTAGAAGCCACCCAGTCAAAATATGGCACAAGTGCAGTGGCAGAATTAGATGTTCTTATGAGTCCCGTACCTGCTGCGACACTTATTGCTGCTCCACCTATGTCAGCGATAGTTCCACCAGAAGTCCACCCTGCGGAGTGGAATATGTTTTGTAAATCTTGGACTGTTGAGAATGTTGATTCACCTATTCTTGAAAGTGTTAAATCTTGACCTGTACTTGTAGAATAATCCCACTGAATACCTGCGAAAGTTGATGTGGCTGTTGTAGAAGTTGCAAAAATAGCGGCTACTGTTGGAGTACTTGATGCTACAACAAATCCTCCATCATCTACTGTAAGAACCATAGAAGAAGCAGCAAGATTTCCATTACTTACTGTGAATGTTCCCGTTAAGTTAGGAACTTCAAAAGTCTTATTTGAACCTGATATATTTGTGTCTTTGTATATTGCTTGGTTTCCAGCTGTTCTTGAAGAAATAACAACACCATCTGTTCCTTCAAGATAAACTATATCGCTAGTTCCACCATTAGCTTGTATAGTTATTTGCCCTCCTGCATTCCATTCTATAAAAGGGGAGTAAATTCCTCCTGCTTCTTGACCTGTGTTTCCATACCAAATGAAATTCCCAGGAACAGTGAGTGTATCTGAATTAAATAGAGGTCTCCCGTGAGGAGAAGAATACTCCAAAGTGTAATTTCCTGTTGAGCCAAACTTAATTGCTTTATCATCAGCAAGTTGTACTCCTTGAAATGTACTTGTGGCATCCGTTGAAGTAGCTGTAAATGAATCGGCAACTATTTCTCCTGCTACCCCTAGAATTGTGTAAGGTGAGGAAGTTCCTATCCCCACAAAACCACTAGAACCTATGAAATTAAAAGCATTGGCGTTTAAAGCAGACTCAAAACGAAAGTCTATATCGTCTCCGTCGTCATTGAAAATAAGAATATCTGAGCCATTTTCTCTTAAAGTAAGAAATTCAACACCTCCTGCTCCGATTTGCAGTTGGTCAAGAACTTCGTGGAATATGCCAGTATTAGTGTCGCTTATAAAACTAATTACTGGAACTGTCTCTCCCCCATCTCTGAATTGAACCTGCCCGAAGTTAGATACTATTTTCATAGCAGGAACTCCTTGTACTGAACCAGCAGCCACAAAAGCCAACTCGTTTGTTCCTGTCAGGTACATTCCATTGTCGGGGTCGTTTGAAAAATTAAATGATGGAGATGTAACACTTCCATTATTTGATGCACTAAATTGAGTTGAGACAATATCCCCAGCGAAGTTTGAAGTGGCTGTAGTTGTTCCTGTAAAATGACTTGCCACTACTTCCCCAACTACAGATAGTTTTGCGTAGGGACTTGAAGTACCTATGCCTACATTCCCACCATTGATTGAATCAAATACCATCATATCAACAATAGGAGAACCTGCCCCGATTTTCAACATATCATTATCAACTCTAATTCTATATTTATCATGTCCTGCGTGTGTATCGTCAAATATTATAGTTGGTGTCCCTGCTAAAAGAGTAAGTGAATCTCGTAACATCATTTCTCCATCAAAAAAGGAAGTTGATGAAGCATAAAGAGTGTCTTTAAGCCATATAGGGATAGTTGTTGTTGGAGTTAAGACTGTTTCGTTGTAAGTGGTGTCAAAGCCCCAGTTTGAGCCAGTACCTCCTGCCCCACAGCCAGTACAAGTGCCTGAGACTGTAAGGTCTTGAGTGAATACGCCTAGATATTCAAGTGTTGATGGGCTAGAAGTACCTATATAATACTTTGCTGTTGTGAAAGGTACTAGACTTCTGGTAGCTGAAGCTAAAGGTGCTCCAATAGATACTATAGATTCTTGTTTTCCTTCTATATAAATCCAAGAACCCAGCACTCCTAAAATAAGTGCTCCTGCTATTATTATTGGTATTTGTATAAATCCTTTCATATTATATATAATACTCTACTACAAATCTTGCATTTAAACTCGGTGCATCTACAACATCGTTAAGTGTTAATGTTTTACCTACTACTGTAAATCCGTTATCTGACCCTTCTGCTAGAATAAAAGGAAAGTCTGACCCCCAACCTTTCATTGTTTCTAAACTTTTAGGAGCTTTAGATAATGTAAATGCTTTCGTACTTGCATCTCCTGTGAACACATCTACCATAGGCACATGAACGTATCGTGGTGTCATAACTCTACCTCCTTTGGGAATATTTTTAATTCTTGTATCTAATTTTTTAAGTTCATTTCTTAATTCTTCAACTACATTTTTTTCTACATCTTTTCCACTCTCTCCATTTTTCCCATCCTTGCCCGTCTTACCATCCTTTCCTTTATCACCTGTATCACCCTTTTCTCCTTCCTCTCCCTGTTCGCCCTTACTACCTTTTAGACCTATTACTTTACTGTCTGCTCCCTTGTCGCCCTTGTCGCCCTTAATGCTTTCTCCTTGCTCTCCTTTAAGGCGCTCTACACCAACAACTTCCTTGACTAATCCTTTGATTTCTTTGATTTCTTCCTTTACTTCAGTGTGGTTACTCTCAACAACCTCTTCAAGAGTTACCACTTCGTCATGTACTGCTAAAGGACCGTTCTTAGCGATTTTTAAGAGTCTTTCTGTTTCCTTGTTGTTTGGCATTATTTGTGGTATTATTTGGGTATGAATGTTCGTGTATTTTTCTCATTTATTTTCATAATTTCTGGTATAGGGTCATTATTTAGTTCCCCCAATTTCGGGGGTCTCTTGGCTTTCGTTGGATTGACTTTCTTCGGTCTCTGTCTCATTGGCTGTATTGAGAATTTCAAGAATGAGAACTCTATCGGCTCTTAATTGTTGTATTAAATTTGCATCTTTTGTGGTGCGTATAGCTGTGTCTATACCCTTCAATAGGTGTGATATTGCTTTTTTAGTTGCCACACTCATTACAGCTTTTGTCGCACCGTAAGTAAACAAAGAACCCAATACTAACTTTGTAAAGAATGGAGCAAACACCGCTGAAGCTCCCAAACCTCCAAGTCCAAATAAAACTGCTAATATTTGATTGAATTCTCCTCTTATTGGAAGCACTCTTGTAACATTCTGCCACGCCCTTATAAGAACATTAGCCCCTTCACTAGATGCCTTTGGTGTTATATTATCCAAAGCTCTAAATAAAGTGGATTGCTTTTTAAGAGAATCTTTTACTGCCACATCTTTTGCTGATTTATCAAGAAAATCATTTGCTGTTTGTCGTATTTCTCTCAAAGCTATAGATAGTGCAGTCTCATTTTTGGGGTCAAATATATTAGTTCCTTTTTGGGTTTTAACCCAAGCATCAAATTTCTTTCTTGCCGAAAGTATACCTGAACCCTTACCTGTCTCTGATTGAATAAATTGTTCAAACTTATTTAGAAGTTTTGTTGCTGTCTTTTCAGCATCTCCTACTATAAGAGGATTCTCTGCTAGATTTGTTCTAGCTCTCTTAAGAGAAGTGATAAGTTCTTTTTTAGGATAAATGAAATCGTTTTTTGCAATATCTGATTCTAATTTCTTTGCAAGATTGACATTTGCACGGTTTATTATATTAAAGTTTTTTTGTAAACTGTTCTTCGTTGAAATACCCTCTATCTTAGCCACTTCTTGTGCTATACCTTTTTCAGCGACAGACGGTTCTACTACTTTTGTTTTGAGTACACCTCTCTCTGTTGTTCTAGGAATCTGCGCTTCACGAACTGCTTTTGTTTGAGAAGGACTAATCAAATCATCAATAAAAGATTCTCTAGTTCTAGTAACTTGCTCAATTGCTTTTGTTTCTACTATTTCTGCTCCTTTAGCAAATCTTGTAGGTTCTGCTTTTGGTTTACCTCTAACTGGGGCAAACATAATTCCAATATTCACAACAGATTCTATATTTCTTGCTGCTCTTGGGTTTGTGGCTTTCCAAGCATTATATGATTCAAATCCTTTTTCTAATTGTTTTAATCCTGCTTGTGCTATGTCTGTTTCAAGAAAAGCTGATGCCCCTGTCCTAATTGGCTTTTCAATAATATCAGGAATTGCTCTAAATGCACTTACAAGTCCTTGACCTATAAAATCAAAAGCTCCGCCCACCCCCACCTTACCAGCAGTTTGGATTACACCTTCTGCAAAACTTTGTTCTCCTGAAGTTACAGCGTCTGAAATTTCTTCAGCCATTCTTTGTCTTTTTTGTAAGTCTTCCCCGAATCTTTGAGCAAAAGACAGTTTCTCTTGTTCTGTTTTAGGTTCTACTACACTTATTGCATTTCCACCAGAAAATTCTTCAAAAGATAACTTTGGTTGTGTGGCTACACCTCCTTGTAAAAATTCTTCAGGATTCATATTATTGTTATTGTTCCGTCAGCTTCTATACGACCTCTTTGTCCTGTGTTATTTTCAATGATTGTTCCAACTGGATATTTTGTACCATTTATAGTTACATCTTGAATAAGTGGTGGTAATACTTCTTTAAGTTGTGCAAAAGCGTCTCCTGCTTCAAGTCGTAATGATTCAAATGCTATTTGTCTATTCCTCTGTTTTTGATTTAGAACTTCTTGTGTATCCCCTCTTTGAGGAAAATATTGCAATTCTGCACTTACAAATTCTGATGGAGCAATAGCAGCTCCTGATTCTCTACGAAGAACTGCATTAACAAAGTTTCGTTCTGCTTGTTCAATTCTTTTTCTGTCTTCTGATTTTAGAGCTTCTGGCACAAAACCAATACGAGAAATAGCACCTGTAAATTGGGTCTCCAATTCATCAATAATTTGACTTGCCTGTTCAATTCTTGTAGCAAATCCAGCAGCAACTCTTTGTGTTCCTGTTGGAAGTTTTACAGATGGTACACCAATTTGTTCAATTTCTGCACGGAGTTTTGCTCCTCTCGCTAATTCTGTTTGTGTTTTAGCTTGCTCAAGAGCTGATATTTCTTCTGGTCTAAAGACACCAGATGCTGTTGCTATCAAAGTAGCATCCTCAATGGTTCTAGCATTTTGTATAGCTCTTATAGTTTGTGCATCAGCTCCTTTTTGAGCTGCTTGAATTGCCATATTTTGTACCTGTGTTCTCACTCGTTTCTGTTCTGCAATATCTCTTTCCTCTCTATCCAAAGCTCTATCTAAAGCATCAGCTCGTTTTCTTTCAGCAACACTCAAATCTTCTCTTACAAATTCAAGTTGTTCTCTACGCCTTGCAAGTTCAGCTTCTTGCTGTCCAAATTCTAATTCTATTGACCTGTCTATAAGGTCAAGAGCCGTGGCAAGGTTTCCTTGCGCTGCTTGGAGTGTGGCAGATACTCCTAAAGCTCTGATAGTATTAGTTCTTAATCGTGCAGTTTCAAGAGGTCTTAATCCTGCTGTGGTTATACCTCGTCCCCGTGCTTCTTCTTGAAGTTGTAGAGGAATAGCTTTCTGTTGGGCTATGATTGTTTGAAATTGGCTTTCTAAATCAGTTATTTGGGTTCTTTTAGCCGCTATTTCTTGTTCTTTCTCTAATTCAGCAGTTCTAGTTGGAATTGTCTCTTTTACTCCTTCAAGTTCCTCAATCCTTTGTTCAAGAGCTGTTTTCTTCTTTTGAGTTTCTTCTACGGGTGCGAGAGTTGCTCTAAATTGTTCTGACACAGTAGGCAGTCCCTCTATTGTAGGAATAGTTGGTGTTTCAAAAGGAGTAACATCTATCGGACTTTCAAAACCTTGAAGGGTATCAGAAGAGATTGAAGTATTATCAAAACCAGTATCTTGAGGTAATCCTTGTTCAAGATTCTGTGTTGCTAAGAGTCTATTTCTTTTTTGTTCTTCTGTAGGCATATTATGCTATAAGTCCAAGCTCCTGAAGTCTGTCTATGATAGCTTCAACAGCATTGTCTAAATTAGTAAAGTTGGTATTTATAGTAGCATCTGCCCCCGACCCTGAAACTGATGCGATTGATGGGTCTGACACCGTTGCTGGTTGGTTTACTGGTGTTACTCCAAAAGCACCCCACAGTTGGTCTGATGCTGCTGGAAATTTTGTACCAACAGTCCTTCCTGTTTGAACATTTCTTCCATCAAAAATCTGTAGGTGTTTTTGGAATGTATATCTTTCAATAGTATCAAAACCCCTTAATTCATCTCGTATTATTTCTCTGATTTGTTCTTCATTTAAAGATGGCATAATTTTTTACAAAATTTATAATCTTATCATATTTTCTACTATTGCAACTTCTACAAAGTGGTTGGATGTTGGTAATAAAATCAGAACCTCCTTTGCTTAAAGGAACAATATGGTCTACAGATAAAGTAATTTCTGGCTCAAATTGTTTGCAACACAAACACATATAATTATACTTTCTTTTTAAATTCTGCCACTCAATAAGTGTGTGTGCCCCCATTGCGTTCTTTTTCGTAAGCAATCTTTGTCTGTTAAGGTAAAGCTTGTTTTCATATCCACCTTTCCAATTATATCTTTTTTCCTTTGTCCATCGCCTTAACTTTGCTTTTGTTTGTTCGGATACAATCTTTTTCTTTTGTGAGTCACTCATTTTTTGTCGCCACTCTTTAGAAAAAGGAGGTCTTTTTTTCCCCTTATTCAACTTTGTAACCTTTAGCATGGATTGCTTATTTATCTCTCTGTGTTTTTCAGTTCTTTTATAAATTCCCTTAGTCATAATTTCTTTTTCCAGTTACTTTTTCTTTAAAGGTAAACCCTGTTATCTCGCCTCCACCTGTAGATTCAATCCTAAATTGTATTTCTTTGTAATCTTTAGGTAGTGAATTTACTGCCGAGAATGATATTGAATTGTCTGTAGCTTCCGTAAAGATATTAGTCCAAGTATCTGTGCCTATATTTTCATCTACAGCATATTCTAATACTATTTGACCTGCTGTTGGTAGAAAAGGTGTTGTTACTGTTGCACCCAATAAATCCTTTTTAAAAGAAGGCGACAACGTACCAAATATTCGTGACTCATATATTGATGTTGCTGTAAAATTTGATTGGTCATTTGTTTTTGAAATTGCAAAAACACTTGAAGCATTTATATAAGATATAAAAGTGAAGTCTCCAACTTTATAGAATCCTCTTACTTGTCCATTAGCAGTGAGAGCAGTGTCATTATTTGGTGTTCTCTCGTGGACTATGGTAAATGAATCTTCAAGAAGAGACCTACCAAAACTCCACAAACCCTCACGCACAGCACCATTTATCGTACAAGAGAGCATAAAGTAAACTCTATTGTCTATTTTTTGTTTTACTGTGAGTAAAGTGATGGAGCTACTCCCAGTAACCAATTCATCATATTTTCTAGCTCTATTCCCAACGAGATACCTAAATATAACCCTTCCAACAAAAGCATCTGAAGTTCCTCCCACTTTAGAAATTCCTACCAAATACCCATCAACTTCTTCTAGGACTTTCAATTCTCCTACTCCCCAATCTATACTCTCTGAGAGAGTAGTAAGTGAAGAGTCTCTGTCCCAAAGATATACACGGGAGTTCCCAATACCTGAAAGTGGTGATGCACCTATAGCTAGGTAATTTCCATATTCACATATTGAGTTTATTTTAAGGTGAGCTGGTATCGTTATTGCTGCATTTACCCAAGTTTTATTATTATTTGATGCAATTATATTATCGTAAGGAATATATAAAACATCATCCTTTGAATGGACTAGTCCTTGAGCAATGTTTGTAAAGTTAAATGATGACCCTCCATCTGTAGATATCACGTCCTCATCAAACGATGCTGAACCAGATGGGTCATAAGCCCAAATCTTGTTAGTTTTAGCCCCATAAATGAGACCTGTTTTTGTATAATATTTGAATAGATTGAAAAATGCTGTTACAGAAGCAGATTGATTATTAGTAGTATTTGTCCAACCATTATCATCTAAGTCATTAGCAGCTCCTGTAGTTAGATTTTTGTATGTTACTTCTGCTGTAGCAGCTCCTGATTTAACACCAAGAGCATAAAGACTATAAGTTGTTCCTGTGCGTAGTGCTATTTCAAAGTTTTGTTTTTTACTTGTTGCAGAAGCACTATCCCCATCTTCACTGTCTCTATAAGGAGTCAATCTTGGAGTATCAGCAAGATTAAAGTTCGTGACCATTCGGGCTACACCTTTTCGTGGGTCTCTAGAGTCATTTACTATACCCTTTGAGAAATCGTCTACAGTTGTTTCAATTATTGCCATTTTATCTTATGTATTCTCCTATTATATTGTCTATTGTAAATCCTGTCTGTGCTTCTGATACACTATTTCGCATAATCAAGCTAAATGTCTGTGCAGATGTTGAGTCTACTGTGTGTGAGGCAGATTCTACAAAGAATGCAGTATTATCCGTATCTACACTGTTAAGAGTGATGCCTGGTTTCATACCATGAAGTGTTATGGTTGATTCCTGTGCTCCTGTTGCGTTACTTGCTATCAAATCAACTTCCATAATTCCTTTTAATGTAGCATCGCTATTCGTAGTATTGATGATAAACATATTCTGTTTACTTCCACCGTAATTGAGTTCAGCGAAAATAATATCGTTTGAAGAACCTACTTGTAGGTCACTTAATGACATCCTTATATGAATAGCACCATTTGTTCCAAGTATATTAGCTGGTACTGAGAATGTGAATACCGTCGTAGAAGCTGTGGAGCTAAATATTGAAGCACCAGATGTGGTGGTGGTTGCTAATTCTGAGCTTGGATTCCAAGTCAGTCCCCCACTTCCATCTGTTTGTAATGATGTTGAGGAAGCACCATCTAAACTAGGTAAATTATAAGAAACTGTATTTAAAACAAGTGGATTAGCAACAGTTGAGGAAGCAAAAAGGTTTTTTATATTAAATATAGTACCTGTGAAATTATAATTATCAGTTTCATTTATTGATGAAGTTGTCCAACTAGAGTATGCTCCTGCACCACCTGATGTCCAAAATTGTCCTGATGTTCCTGTAGTGGAAGCTACTGTAAAGCCATTAGCTCCATCACCCATCATAGTTCTATATACAGTTGGTGCTGTTGTTCCTGTACCACCTATCAAAACAGGAATGGCAGAGAAGTTTGAGGTTAATGAACCAGAATTTAATGCACCAACAGTAACTAAGTTAACCAATGTTGTTAAAAGTGGAAGTGTAGTAGTAGATATTTCCATCTTACCTACATTTAACTCTGAAGAAACTGTGTTTATTAAAGTATCTAAATCTGAGAGTTTGTCTGAACCTGAAATTTGTGTAACTGTTGTTCCAACTCCAGGAAGAGTAAAGAAGTGAGCAAATCCCACAACCGAGATGGCTACAAAAAATGATATTAAAATTGTGTTTAGATATTTCATTAGTTCTTTGATTCGTTAGTAATACTTAAACTATTCTTACTTTCCTTGGAAAGTGCAGTCCTAGGATTATCAATAGTTCCTACTGCTTCGTCTATTGTTCCAGTTGCTTCGTCAATTGTTAAATCAACATTACCCTTACTCTCGTTAGTAATACTTAAACTATTCTTACTTTCTGGCGTGATTGTGATTGACATATTATCTAAAGCTTATTTTCCTTGGTCTTATAACCTTTTTGCGGTCTTTTTCTCTGTGTGCGTAGTGTTTTATAAGAGTCCCTTTCATTTCATTGACCTTGTTTTGATACATAACAACACGGTCTTTTTTGTAAGACATGCAATATGGAATTGCTGCCATATAAGCTAAGAGAACATGATGTGTTGAAGGTAGCCCTGGTTCTTGTGTGTCTGCCGAGGTATCTGAAGCAACCGTAAAAAGACTACCAGTTCGTTTAAACCAAATTTTAAGCCCTGCTGCCAGAGTAACATTAGCTGCTGCTGGTGCAGGGTAAAGTCGTATTGTATCTCCACTGATGTCATACCACTCAGGGTATCCTTTTGTTGGATTACCACTACCGTCTACTCCGAAGTAATCATCAGGTCCCTCTCCGTGCAAATCGTTTAAGTCAATAGCTTTCAGTCTTCTGTAACGAGTGCCTTCTTTATTCAAAACCTCAATAGCTTCTATTTGTAAATATTCCGAAGCAAATGAGTAGGATTCTTGTCCTTCAACTAATAGTCCTGTTCCTACAGGTAAATCGGTATGGTTGGTGTCGTCATACTGCCAAGTGCCATCTGCGTTTATTATTTCACTTACGAGTTCTTCAAAGAAGTTATTAACTCTCCGTGTCTTATCAACACGAGGATATGAAGTGTCATTAGAATCACAAAGAGCATCAATCTCTTGTAATATTCCTTGTTTATTTGTTGTGTCGTAGAATTGCATACTAATATAAATATTCTCCTATGTGTTTAATCGTTATTGTTGGGTCACACCATATTTCTATTCCTTTCTTTTCGGCTTGTCTACAAAGCCATGAATCTTCCCCCATTAAAGTCCAACCGCTTTCGTGTGTCTCTGTGTCAAAGTAGGGTTTGTCTATCTTGTTGAAAATCTCTAAATCTATAAGCATTACTCCTGTTGCTACCGCTTTTGCTTTGAAAAGCTCTTTTGGTATTTCCCCTTCAAAGGTTACTGTTGGAGTTAAGGGAAGTTTGCGTGAATGGTACAAAGTTCCAATAATCTCTTTCTTATGTTCCATAAGTCTTTTAAGTGTGTCGGGAGGGAATATCATATCGTCATCTATGAATAGTAGGTGTGTGCAATCGTTCTTTCGGGCTTGAGCTACTATGTAAGTTCTGTTCTCTGAAATGGTATACCCTTCTGCACCTATGACAAAGTAAAACTCATAGTCTGAATAGGCTATCATTTCAAGAAGTGATGTAACAGTTTTTGGCTGTATTTGCCTGTTACACGCTATTCCTATGGCTATTTTAATACTCATAATTTCCAATATGCTTAACACTTATCGTAGGGTCGCACCAAATGTCATATCCTGCTTTCCTTGCTTGTCGGCAGAACCACCAATCATTACTCATAAGAATCATTCCGTTGGGGTGAACATCATACCAAAACCATTTCTGTTCTATCTTCTCAAAGGCTTTCATGTTAATGAGCAACATTCCTCCTCCGATTGCCTTGCATTTGAATACTTCATCTTTCTTAACTTCATCCTCTAGGTATTCAATGACTAAATGATTCGTATTCTTATCTACTATCCTCCTCACACTGTAATTTACACCAATAATGTCTTTCTCATGGGCTAACAACTTTTCCAAAGTGTCTTTCCCATAAACCATATCATCATCAGTCAAGAGTAGGTGAGTACAGTCATTTTTAAGAGCTTGAGCAACAATCCAATTCCTGTTCTCCGCAACTGTATATCCTTCGGTAGCGATAGCAAAGTGATAATCTAACTTTGAGTATGCAACCATCTCCATTAAAGATAAGACAGTCTTAGCTTTGAATTGTCTATTGCAAGGTATGCCAATGGCTATTTTCATAGAGAGTATTTGTGAATCTTTTTAATGTGATTGATAAATTCTTCTTTTGTCATTGCTTTTTTCATAAAGTTACAAGTTTTACAACATGGTGCTGAATTTTCTTTTGTGTATCCCTTTTCATTATCTATTCTATCTAATCCCACCTTCCCACTATCTCCACAATACACACATGATTTCAATATCTTTTCTGTAAATTCTTCAATGCTTAACAATTCTCCAGAGAATTTCTTATGACGATTCTTTATAAGGCGATACTTTCCTTCAATTGTTTGACTGAAATTCTTATTATAATCTCTGACTTTTTCTTTATTCCTTGCCACATATGCTTGTACGATTTCAACTGTTCTCTCTCTGTTATTCTCTTGCCACTTTTTATTCTTTGCAAGAACTTTATCTTTATTCTGTCCGTACCATTTCTTGTTATATCCTTTCTGTTTTTCTTTCAATTTATCCCGATTCTCTGCATAATATTCTCTATGCTTCCGATTTATTTCTTCTCGGTTTTTCTTCGCATATTCGCGTTGAGACTCTCTATATCTTTCAATGTGCTTCAACCGCCAAAGACGTGTTGATTCGCGCTTCTGCGCTTTTCTCTGTTCACTTTCCATAATGTTTATCGTGAGCAGAATGTAGGAGTGAATTCTCTCTCCTACACCCTACCCGCGATGAGTAAGGTTGATAATGTACTTATTGTAACATTATCTGTATTACGAATCAAACAACATTGACATCGTAGTACAACGAGTCATAATTATTCCACCAAGCAAAGCCATAATCTACACGAGAGATAATTCCAATACCTGATTGGAGATTAGGGTCTTGTGTGATTTTAACCTGCCCGAATGTATCTGTAAGGATACCAAGTGTTCCAACTTTTTTAACTCCTGCGAACACATGGTTAGCTGTGTGGTCATTTGAAATGTAGTGGTCTACACCCATGTAATGAACACCTGCAACTGCCCCATTGCTCAAAGCCATGTCAGCGGTATTGAAACCGTTTGCCTGAATAAAAGCTTCAAGAATTTCAAAGTCAGCTGGTCGCCAAACAATTCCGATACCATTACGAGCCGCAATATCTAGCCCGTTTGCTACATTGATAACTCGTTTAACACCACGAATTATGTCGTCAATGTTGGTAGCAGAAACCGTTATCTGTGAGGTAGATGAACCACCACCACCGATGTCTGACGTTCCAAAGTCTGTCCAAGAAGCGTGTTGTGCAAGCCATCTATCCTCAAGTCGTTCGTTAATAAGCTGTCCTTGAAGGTCAGCCCAATACATTTGTCTTGAGAAAGTAGACTGTGCGAGGTCAGCTTGGTCAACAAAGATAGGAATTATATCCTTTGTAGAAATTGTCAACTTCTCAATAGTTTCAGCAAAGGTTTCAAAACCATAAGCTGTTCCACGAGTTCCTGTCTGTGTACCTGGAGTTGTTGAAAGATATGGATTGTTTATTACCTGAACATTGGTAAATTCAACATCCATAATCTCCTTCCAGTTAGTAGGATGGTCAAGTCTTTCCTGTAACTTTGTTACCCATTCTTCACCATATAATACTGTATTTGCCATACTGATTTAGGTTAAGTTAATAACCAAATCAGATTATTGTATGAGGGGAGTATCAGAGAATTTTCTACCTTGTTTGTCAACATTTACTCTCTGGTTTACAATTTTCCTTCTTAACTCTGTATTCTCAGGAGTGTTTGGAGGCATTTCGCCTTTAGAAACCCAGTAATCAACACTGTCTTTTACTCCTGCGAGAGAACGCTTGTTCCCCTCAGGAGTTGCATCTTTTACTTCACGGGCTTTCTTTAATTCTTTAAGATTTTCTTTAATGTAATTCATTTCAAGAACTTCTCCTAAAGTCTTATTGCTTTCTGCCATTTCCTTTTGAATAAAAGATACATCCTCTTCGTGGTCATATCCTTTTACTGTAAGAAGTGCTATTTGTCCCTCATTAAGTTCATCTGATTTGTTGGCATCAGGTTCATCCTTCTTGATGTCGTCCTTTTTAGGTTCGGGTTTTTTAACCCAATCCCCATCCTTTAACTCAAAACCCTCCGCCTTTTTAGCCCTTGCAAACAATTTCTTGTTAGTTTCAGATAAGTTCTGATACTTTTCTTTAAGAGCATCAATGTTGTCATTCTCCTCAATTTCGGGAGCAACATCTTTATCCTCGTTTGGAGAGTCAAGGTTCTCATTTGTTTTTTCCATGATTTAAGTGTTTAGGTTTCACTAATAAATTTTAATACTAATCGCCTACTTGGAATACTTCCAAGATAAGTGATATATCTGAATCTGCTTTCTTTTGGAATGTAAGCCGTGCCATTTCTAGTCCGTTTACAACAACAGTTTCACCTTCATCTTCTTGGAGGTCTACACCAGTACCTGCTGCAAAAGTGGCTGCTGAACCTGCTGTTGTTGAGGCGTTGTAGAAGTAAGTTACAAAGTATTCTCCTGACCTAAGTCCCACAAGTGGTTGTGATGTACTTGCCATTGTTGTAATGGTTGTGTCTTCACCAATGTTCATAGACATTAGACTAACTTCCCTACGAAGGTGTGATGCGTCTAGTGTAATGGATGAATCAACGGTTGTTGTAGATGTCATTGTACCTGGAACACTATAACTTCCTGCAAATTGCTGTGTTTCTGTGTGATAAGGTCCTGCTGCTCCTCCAATTCCATCCCTACCATTTACACCGTCTTGTGGTCCATTGAATAACGCAAAGCCACTGAAAACAAGTGCAACTACTATTCCTACTATTACTAATTTGTCTTTATTCATGTTTATTTCTTTTTGTTAATAACTTTGCGACCTTTTGTAACTCTTTTGGTTCTCTCTTTCTTGTTTGTCTTTATTTCCTTTTCCTTTTCTTTTTTCTCCTCTAATTTTCGTGCCTCTTCTAATTGCTTGTCTTTTAGAGAGGGTAACCTTTTATCGTGAATCATATTTTTTTAATTAGCTATTATCTCCATGTGACCGTTGTAGTTGGCATATTACCACTTTCCAACTCTAATAATAATCCATCTGTGAAAACTACATCAAATATATAAGTCCCTGCTGTTGTACTTGCTGGAATTGATGCTATAAGGATTGTTGATGTTGCTGTTTGATTAGTGCGAGCTAATACATTTGAAGTGGTAGCATTGTAAAAGTTTACAATACCTGTATTGGCTCCTGTAATTATAACTGAACCAAATGAACCCCAACCTGTCTTCAGTAATTTGTCTGTAGTTAATCCACCGTAAACACTATTTGCTGCTGTAGAAGTGGCATTATACTCATTCCCAACAGTTACTCCACCTAAAGGAGAATCCTGATTTATAAGTAAATATCCTACAAACAGTGCCGCTATCACTCCCATTGTTACTGTGTATTTGTTAATCATATTTTTTAGTTATCTAATGTTAATTACGACCTTATCGTGCAGGGTTTTTTATAACCTCGCCTAATTTTTTAACTGTTGATAATTCTGCCATTTTATTAAAACTTGTATTTATAAACCCTACGGCTTCTCTCTGTGCTCTGACAATCTGTCCTAACTTATTATCATCAAACTGTGAAAGTAAAACCGAGTTACCTATTTTTGATAGTTCGTTATTTGAAAGAGTATTGTCAAACACTTTTCTTACAGCTCTTACCATAACTTCATTTTGTATAAACTTTATTATTTCTATTTTTTCTGTTTCTGTAAGCATATTACTTTGCTATTTCTTGTAATGGTTTAGTGGCTGCTGGAGTTGGAGTTTCTTGTAGCTGAATTGGTGCTCTTCTAAATCCTAATTCAATCGGTGAGAGTCCTGAATTTTCTAGTATCTCATTAAATAGTTTAGCCATTCGTGGGTCGTCTAATACTTGTGGTGCTGCTACTATTGTTCTAAAGATGTTTACTAACTTCTCTGTAACCGCAGGAACATTCTTTTGTTTACCTACTATGTTTATCTTGACTGACATAGGTGCATCTTTCATTTCTCCTTTTAAGATTTTAAGAAATCTTTTGTTGCCTTGTTTAAGGAAGTTCTCTCTAAATCCTTCTCTGAAATCCTCTACATCTGTAGGTAAAACTACTTTGCCATTTAAAATACTCTCCTTAATCTTTTTATTGGTCTGACTCTCGGTTACTTTCTCTGAAATCTCCTCTAACTCATCCATGTCCAACTCTGCGAGGAACTCTCTCTCTTGTGTTACTTCTTTGGCTATAATAGGGATAATCCAATCTCTGTATACCTCATCAAAGAATGTAGCTAGTTTGCCTTTACGATACTCATGTAATGAATGACTTTCTGCTGTAACTAACTCTTGAAGTCGGAAAGGTGTTCCTGATGGTGGGTTCTCTCCTAGAATAGACTCATTAGCTGAAGACATCATTTTGGCATGGTCTTCCCATGACTGAACTGACTTTTCAAATAGAGTTATATTTCGTGGTGTAGTATCTAGTTGTTTGACCTCAGTGCCATCTTTAGTTACTAGAATCTCCATGTTCTCCACATCTTGAAGATTATTACGGTTAGCATAAGCACTGTCAGTAGTATTGAATATAACCTTTGAAGCAGTATCTAGCATTGCTTTCATTCGTATTTCATCATAATTGACCCATATTTGGGGTTCAAACAGCTCTTCGGTGCCTCCAAAACCTAATGCTCTGCCAAATACTTCATCTCTCAACATGAGTTTAAATATGTCGTCTTTCTGTTCACTGGCGAAGAGTGTAACACCTTGTTTGTTTTGGTCTTTCTTAGCGTAGAACGCCACTATGTGCATTTGGTTTATATATTTTGTAGGGTCGCCATCTGCAAATAAGTAGGATTCAGGAAGTATCCCATGAATCTCGTAAACCTCCGTGTACTTGCCTGTTGTCTCATTTACTCTTCCTGACTCTTTTTCAGATGTCATTCCAGTCTCAGATAGGATTATAATATCTTCAATAGAGATAGTAGCCCCATTCTTTTCATCTCCCCAACCTTTCTCTTCCATGTCTCTTAATTCATTAGGAGACATATTGTGTCTAAAACCTATCGGTCCTCCTAATAAGTTGGTCTGGTCAGCAAATGCTATGGTTTGGAGTTTAACCACTTCAGGGATTGCTCCTTTACCTTTCTTGAGTAAAGCTCCTCCAAAGTCAATATAACTCTCTACAACAGCATCTATAAAGGTATCTAAGTTATTCCATCTAGCCCATCTCTCGTGAAACTTCCGCAAGAGGAAAGACTTAAAGTATTTCTTGGAATCATCTATGAAGAGTTCAATATCTTTCACATCAAAGCCTTCTGCTCTGTATTGTAAGTTCAAGAGTGGTCTGACTATGTTCTTGAATGGTTTGTCATCTCTTTGACTCTCTGTGTTATTTCTAGAGAATTGAGAGTTTTTGTAAAGAACTGATAATCTAACGTGTTCTTTCATGTTCCACTCATAGCCCTGTATGACTTCTATAGGTTGTTCATAACTCGCCTCTTCCTGAATTATGTAGTCATAAATCGTTGGAGGAGCTTGTTTTACTACGGGTGCTGTCATAAGGTTATTTCTTTCTTAAAGAGTCCTTTTTCTTTCATAATCTCAAACATCTTCTCCATATCACGAGTCCAAAACTTCCTAATAAGGGAAGAGTTGAACAATTTTTTCATCTGTCGTGCTAGAAAGAACTTTTTGATTTCGTATTCACCGTCTTGGATAGTTATATATCCTTTGGTTTTAACATCAACAAAAGCTAGACCAGTGTCGTCAATAGCCTCTGGTATGGTTTTGCCTTCCCCTTTATACTCCTTACTATTTATTTCAAGTGTAATTTTATACATAGAAAAACTGAGCTTACGGGCTCAGTTCAGGAGGGGACAGGTGTGCTTATCCCCTCATGAGCAGAACCCATAAGGTTGCACACCTTTATTGTTAAGGTTCTATCATCTTCCTCTTCGGTTTGCTCCTGTCTTGTCAGCTGATACATTTCCACCGATAGGGGTAGAAGTCATATCTCCTTTACCATTTCTCTCTGTTGCAGATTTCTTTGGTCCTGGACTTGTTTGAACGCTACTTCCTTTTTTTGCCATACAATTATTATTTAATGTTAATACTTCCTCTTAGGTTTGCCGACCTGTGGTGTTTGTGTTTTGCTCTTCACAAATACCGCTTTTTCTCCCCCAACCTTTATTTTCAGTCTGTTGGGATTACTTCCATTTCTTTTTCCTATTGCCATTATAATATATTAAATTGATAATTACCTCAACCTTTCTTTTAATTCTTTTTGTATAATTCCATCTTTTAATACTTGAGTTAGGGATACATCCTCGCCTAATGTTTGTTTCTTTTCTACGAGAAACTTTAAAAGTCGTGGGTCAGTGGTGGAAATGTTTTTCCCTACAATTTGAGATACAATTTCATCTCTCTTGTTTTGTTTATTTGTTTTTTTAATTCCCCCCATTGAACGAGCATTTATCCAATCCATAGTATAATTATATTATATAATCTATTTTTTGTCAAAATCTATAATAACTTGAGGAGCATAATCTATAGTAATCTCCTCTCCTTTTTTAATATCCCTAAATGCCGTGTCGGTTTGTTTCTCCATATTAGGTTCATCTGAATGGTTTAAAAAACTATTAAGCCACACATCATCATGGGGTGATAGGAATGTTCCTCCCCTTTCTGCAAGTAGCCACCTTTGGCAAATTAACGCTTTAACTTCGGGTATCATCCCTTTCCAATCCTTTAGTTTGTATAGTTTCTTCTCAGGAGAGCCATGAGTGTAAAGTTTCTCCCCTTTCTTTATATCCCTTATAGCAAATACCCCAACACCATGAATGTCCGATGGTTTTAAAGTTAATTTAACTGTTTTGTTTAATTCTTCAATCATCTTGCAGGATTTAATCTCTTTTTGTCTCCAACAGACACTCTTCTACCTAACCAAGCATTATAAGTCTTAATCTCGGTTATATCAGTGTCCATTAGGACTATGTAACGCAATGCGTCTATTAAGTGACAATCTTTGTGTACTGGCAGTTCCTCTTCATCTTTCTCTAAAGCGGTCTTATTCACAGGATAATGATAGGTTTCCAATTCCCATATAAGGTTAGTAGAGTTATTGTGTATTCTTATCCTTCGTTGTTTGAACATCTCTCTCATCTTGCCTATGCCTTTCTTTATACTGTCTTTGCCTTTTACGACTTCGTAAGTGTTTACATTCCTATTTTGGAGTTCTTTTATAAAGCCAGGGTTTTCAGGGTCAGGGTATACCTTTTGAAACTCCATAGCAGCTACTAGCTCAGCTAATTGTGCGTCAGTCTTGCCTACATCATAAAACTTCTCTTCCACCCAATAAGTGCCTCGTTTGTCCTTTTTAACCTCTATAACACCTGCAGGATTAGTAAAGCCAGGGTCTATACCGCCCATGTTCAGTATCTCTTCAGTAAGCATTTCATCAAATGTGTGCAAGTTTCGGTTGAACTCTTTGAATACAAGACCTTCCATTTTACGGAAGTCTGCCATATACTCTTGAGCAAAAGCATCAGGTGTTTTCTCTGCCTTTAATCTATCTATTTCTTCTGAAGGGTTGTGAGGATTATCATAACTTGTAGCGTGAACATATAACCAGTTATCTTCCTCACGAGCTTTATTGGATAACTCATAAAAATCATTAAAACCATTGGGTGTTGAACTAAATACTGCTCTGCCTTTTGTAGTAAGTAATGTAGGTTCAAGAACTAAGTCCCAATAATGTTTAAATCCCCTGCAAAATGCCACCTCATCACATAGTATTAAATCATTCTCTGTACCACGTCCTTTCTCACTTGTTACAACAGACTCCCAACCTTTTAAGAAAATAGTGGATGTTCCTTTCTTTAAGTTTCGTACTGTGATTTCAAGTCTGGTTTCGTTCTTTTTTATTATAGCATCTCCGAATGTATCCAAAAATATGTCCCATGCTATGTTTCTTGCATCATCAAATGTTTGAGCATAATAGGTTGTCTTTGAGTTACCTTTCATGGCAGTAAAAAAGGCTTCCCAAGCTAACTCAGTTGTCTTACCTGAACGTCTGCCAAAGTTTAATACTTTCCACCTAGCTTTGCTTTGTAGAACTTCTGCTTGTTTCTCTGTTAGTTTCATTTAACTTATCTACTACCTCACTAGGAGCTACTATTGTTATTTCACCATCTATTCTCTTCTCTTCTGTTTGGTGTGGATTTCCTTCTGCCATCTTCCATATTGCTTCAGCACTTACTTTATTTTTCTTCAACCACTCTCTCTTTTGGTCATCATCCATAACACGGAACTCACGAGCCATAAAAGCCTTAAGTGTGTCTTTAGGTCTACCATCGGGATTGCCTGATTGTCCTTTCTGAAACAACCAAGGTTTATCTGTTTTATTACTGTTACCAGTTTCTATCATACTTCTAGTAGTTTAGCGTTGTAATCTACTTACCTTTTCTCTTATGACTTTTACTCTCCTTGTATTTTTTACTTCCTTTTCCTTTGTGTGGCATATTTATAAAATTAAAAGTGCTATTAAAATTATAGGAGAGATTTTGAAGCCTATTTCTTCTTCTTAAGGGCTGACATTATTCTATCCCACAGCTTTTCTTTCTTCTCTATTACCTCGTGAGAGTGGGAGGTTTGGTTTAAGCTATGTATTTGCCTCTGAAAGTCAGTATTCTTTTTACGAAGTTCTATAATGAAGTTCATCAATTCATTGTTCTTTTCCATTTGAGCTTTTTGGTGGAGTCCAAAACTGTGATTAAATTGTTTTAAATCAAGCATATTATTTATATTTACTTGCTGGGACATCAACATCCCAATTCTGTTCGTAATTATCTTGGGGGACATAAATCTTTTCATCCTCCTTTGTAAAGAGAGCTACAAACGCCCAAACGAGTAGTACTGCTATTAAAATGTATCCTATTGTCTTAAGTGGACTGAGTATTTTCATAAGTTAATTATACTACATCCTTATATATCTAGCAATAGCTTATACCCCTCAATTTTCTTCTCATAAAAGGCTTCGTCTGCTTTTACGAGGATTTGGCGTTCTTTTTCTAAGTCTTTCATGTACTTTTTACCCATGTCCTGTACCATTCTAGCGTAGAAGTCTGCCCCCATACCTCCCATGTTCACATTACAGCGATAGCATTGGGGTCTAAGCACTCGTATATCGTATTTTAAATGAGCCGACAGTGACGCTTTAGCCCACATGTGACCACAATGCTTGTTTTGTTTCTCTAAATTAGGTTGCCCACAAGTGTAACAAGTATTTCCGTGTTCTCTGAATACAAGCTCTCTGCATAATTGCCAGAGCTGGTCTTGAAGTTTCCTTGAATTGCTTTTACTTTTTCTACGAAGTGGTGTTTTTTTCATAACAAAAAACAAAACTCCCAATTAAGGGAGTAATGTTGCTATTCTGTTGCTCCTCCTTCTTCCTTTTTCTCTTCTCCACCTTCTACTGGAGCTTCAGGAGTTGCTTCTTCTTTTACTTCTCCTTCTGGAGTTGTATTTTCGTTTTCCATAGTGAGTTTTGGTTACTTATAAATACAGAGTTATATGCTCTGTTGGGGAAGTGCCACGAGGCGTGACACCTTCCGAATGACCGTATAGCCAATAGCTAGGATGAAGCTATACAGTTTGAACCTAGCAATGAAGGGATTTCTCCCTCAACAAAGCACATACCTTATTTTACCTTTTTACCCTAAAAAGGGCAATAGTTTCTAAGAAAATGGGGAGAACTGTTTTAAGTCCTCCCCGAAAGATTAGTCTTCATCAGGAACCACCTCGCCCCAGATGAAGTGAAATCGGTTGTCACGCAGAAACTTGTAGACGGTTTCCATCGGAATCGCCCATGCCATATGTTCCACGGTTGAACCGCCCCAGCCAAGACGAATGACAGCACCCATCGCTGGCACACCAATCATCTCATAGCTCTGATTGCTCTCTTCATAGTGGTAAAGAGAACCGCCGGAGTTGCCGAAGATAATCGGCGCTGACGAGAAGATGTAACGGTTGCCGTTGATTTGCTGGTCAAGGTTTGAAATCATACCTTGGGTGGGGAATGGAGGCTGACCAAGACCTGAACCGACAGCCCATGCTGCTTCAAAAAGATGAAGCACACGATTTTCAGGAGCAAGTTTGGCGATATGTTTGATAGTCGCTTCCTTGTCCCTAATGCGGAGCAAGGCAAGGTCAAGGTTTTCGTTGTACGCCACGATGTCGGCGGTCTTGCCACGAGTCCCAACTTCACGAGACAGGTCGTTGTAGTCAAACCATTCCACCATAACAGGTGAACGGCGTTCCACCTTGACCTGCTTCTGCTCCTGCGGAGACCATTCATCGCCAACCTTGATGTTTGAGCTGATGACATGGAAGTTGGTCAGCACATAGGTGTGCTGCTGCCCTTCGTACTCCGAAGAGTAGACAACAGTACCAGAAGCGCCTCCGCCAGAAACCTTGATTCTGACGGACGGATACAGCATTTCCTGATGCATCTGCACCAACTCATCGCCTTGTGCGAACGCATCTTTGAACGCACTGAAATACGCTACTGCTGCGATTACGAGCATCGAAATCACAACGGTATATGCTTTCTTGTCAATCATTTCCTCCTCCTGCTAGTTACATTGGTTGCCTACCTCAAAACCTTTTGCTCTGAGATAGTTTATCCAAGAACAGTGTAACGAAGCCATTGATTCGCTTAAAGCACGAATTTCATCCTCCGTCAGAAGTGGGCGCTTTTCGGCTGGCTGTGTAGCACAACCAACCAATAAAGCAGACACAACGAGTGTCAGTAAGATGTTTTTCACCTTTTCCTCCTACAGTTGCACAAGAGGCAACCACCTCTCGTTAAAGACGATTGATACAAGTACGGCAAGCCATAAAAAATGGAACAAAATGATTCCAAACTTTGATTTACTCACCGAGAGAAACATGTGGAGGGTGGATAGGAACAATGCAGTCCCCACCACTCCTCCAAGAAACGCCGATATGTCAATCATTTATTTCTTCCTTGGAAGAACATAATGTGTATCCTCGTCCCCAGGATGTAGAAATGTGTTCAAAGTCTGTGTGTTCTTTGATTTTCCTACGAAGTTTGCAGACGAACACATCCACGATTTTCCTGTTTACAGGACTGTCAACAAGATAGAGGCAATCATAGAGGTAATTCTTGGAAGCAAGAGTAGGGCTGTTGATAGCAATTGCTTCCAAAACTGTATATTCACTCTTGGTTAAATGAACCTCATTACCACTGACGGTAATATGTTGCTCGTCAATGTCCACGACCAGTCCACCGAAGTCTAGTATCTTGGAAGTGTAGCCCTTGCTCCGCCTGATACAGGCGTTGATGCCTGCAATCAGTTCATCATGCCATCCAGGTGATTTGAGGCACAAGTCCGCACCGTTGTTCACCAGTCCTGCACGAACATCGTGCTTTTTGCTTGTCAGCATGATGAGAGGTATTTTGCTTCCGCTGCTACGGACATGGAACGGAAACATTTTGCCTGTAAAGCCCATTTGAGCCACACAAGCATCGTAGTTGTTGTATCTGAGAATGGAAAGGGCATCCTCTCCATCTTCAGCGTCATCCACCATGTATCTGCATTGCAGATGTTCTACCGAATACTGGTGGAGTCCTACTGCTAAAATTTTCATTGTCTCCTCCTCCTAGATGAATGCAAGTATGTAGGCACCTATGGCGATGGTGAGCATCACACCCACCACGATGTAGCATTGTCTGTCCATTTCAAGCTCCATTAAAACTCCAGGGTTTCTTCGTCCACAACGCTGTACGGAACGCCACCTTGCAAGTTTTTGAACAGAACCAAAACATTTTGAAGTTGTGCTCAAATGGTACCTCCTCGCCTTGTGGAATTGGTTTGTTGCACTTGTCGCAAATATGGTAATCCATTAGGGTTTCCTATTCAGTTATGAAAGAACTACGGTCTTACTTATCTGGATGTACCTTTAATTTACGGTACATTTCAATGTGATTTAATTTGAACCATCCTATTCCTCTCTTTCTTATAAGAGCACCTGCGATGGCTTTTTCATGCCTTGTTAGTCTTTTCATTTAGCATTTAATATTTCTACACCGACAACATTTCCCTCTACATCAACATCCACGAGGACAGTATCAGTTAAACATTTTGTGCCTATTACTTTATTGTCTGTTGCTTGTATGTATAAAGCGTTGGTTTCTTTATCGTATTTGTGTTTCATAAAAATTACCCTGCAAAATAACTCTGCAAGGGTTCGTTAAGTTTATCTTCTATTTGTTTTTTAAAGCGAGGTTTTAATTCAAAGGTATTATCCACTTTGTTAGACATTCTGCTTACTTTAAAGCAATTTTCATCACAATATTTTCTGTTTTTAGTTATTGTATGTTCCATTTTGCATTGGGGACATATCTTGTTCATTTGGTCTATTATACTACACATAAGGAAGTAAATCAATTACATTCTTCGCTAGTACCTAACATTTGATTACAGTACATCCTAATCCAAGTACCTGAAGATTGACTCAAATGCGGAGTTCTAACTATTCCTACCATATTTACAGGTATAGGGTGTTGTGAGTGATTCTCTTCTGCTATTACAGTCTTACTTGTGGTGTTGATGTAAGAGATTAAAACTGTTAAGAGGATTATTGTGAGGGTGATGTGTTTCATGTTTGAAATATTGATTTTTGTAAGTCTACTGGGTTTATTGCAAGGTCTAGTATGTGTTTTCCAAGTGGTGGATATACTGCATTTCTTAATAATTTTCTTTTGTCTTTTGCATTTTCAGGTAATAAAATATCATGGTGTCTTGCTAATACTTCTTTAGTTGCACGACTCACATCATAATTTCTTTCTACTGGAAAATCAGTAATAGAAAAATTACTCCAAAAGTAATGACGGTCAAGAACAACTGTTGGTTTCATAAGTGGTTCATAATATGGGATTACATTTTCAACCACCCATTTTCCTTTGTAAAAATGTTTTAAAAGGATTATTTCCTCGTATAATTTCATATCAGGAAAGCGTACTATTCCCCATCCTGAAAGTGATGTGCTAGAACGTGAATGACTTGGACATGGAGGAGAAGACCAAATAAAATCATATTCTTTGTAATGTTCCAAGAGAAAACCATGAGCATCTGCAATAATGCAATTATCTTTTGGAAAAAGTTGTCTGTATGTAAACGCTATAGCGGCATTATTCTCAATAGCAGTAATCTCATGGTCGCCGCCCCACAACTTTCTATTTCCCCCTATTCCTGCATATAAATTAAGTATTTTCATTGTTTTTGATGCCATGGTGGTGTATCTTCTTTTATTTGCTTTAAATATTCCGTTTTAAGTTCCAATAATGGAGGGTATACTTCGTTTTTGTCTGTCAGAGTGTCATCCCACGAACGAAAATGCTCATTGTCGGGAAAAAGAAAACCATTTTTAAGAAAATAATCGTGTACCTTATCAATAAACGCAACGGTCTTAGGATTACTTTCATATATATCTGCCATGCTTTTAACTACCATCTCACTCTTGCCTTTAGGGTTTATCCTAAATTCTGTGTGACTTGCTAGGATTTTAAGCGAGTATCTTGCGTCTGCGTAATTCTCAAATACTCCTGGCATTTGCAGAAAATAATACGGAATTATAGCCCCCTCCACGAATTTCTGTTTCTCTTGGGTAGTTCTGACATCAACGCTGATAAATACTTGGCGACCTGCATTCTTTTGAAGATACGCTGTTTGGTGTTCTGTGAAGATGATGTCTCCGTTTTCAGTTATTGTTTGGCGGATTTTCATAATTTAGTTTCTACTGTGCAAATAGTGTCATTGTGGTTTCCACCATGTGGTACTAATAATATTCTATCAATCTTAAAACCACGATTTTTACCAATACCCATACTATTCCAACCGAACGATATAACCTTTCCGTCTTTCTTCATTATTCGTGCTATTTCCTTCTTAATATTAGACCAGTATGTAGATTTTGTATCATAAGACATACCAGCACTCTGATACATTTCTTTTAACTGTCTCGGACTATATGGCGAGTCAAATGCTAACTGTTCTACTGAATTATCCTTAAATGTTTTTAAATATTCTAAGGCATCTGTCTTATAGGGAAATGGAAATGGGTCAACATATTCTCCAACAAACTCATCTAAAAGTAACTCCTTAATAGGTTTTATTGAAAATGTTTTATGATTGGGCATTGCCCATATTCTTTCTATTTTCATTTTAATAATTTAGGATTTTGATGAACATTTCCGACTATTTCAATCATATTTGGACACCAACAAGACAAATCATCAAAACTTATATCATACTCATCTTGTATTTTTCTGAAATCTAACCTGAAACATCCTTCATAAAATATAACCTCCCCAGTGGTTTTTTCTACTTGTTCATCATTACTTCCGTACTTTACAACATCCCCCTCATATATCTCCTTTCCTTTCTTGTCTTTGAGACCTGTGTATTGCATCAAAACCATATCATTTGATGTGCGTAGATAATCAAATGTACACATTTCTGTAATATTTTCATCAGGTAGCATTCTTTTATATTCTTCTTCCCAAGCTCTAAATTTTATTTTTCTCATATTTCTTCTTATAACTGTTAATTATTCCACCTGTTAGTTCCACATATTGGACAAAATTTATATTGTGTTCCCACACATTTTTATAACATCCTTTTTTATCTAATTTTCCCCTCATATCACTTTTGTTTAAACTTCTTCTTGTAAGAGTTGAAAAGTAGCTGCCGACTAAACCCCTCACTTTCCTCCCTAGTCGCCTGTTTTATCCAATCTCTCAGATTATTAGGTTTTATTCCTGCACATTTCTGCATCCACTTTCCTTGTAATTCAGGCTCCTCCATAAACTTTGCGACCTCCGTGATGGTTTCATAGTATTCGTTTGACTTTCCTTTGGTGAATCTGTTTAGTATTTTATCTTTGTTTATTTCCACAATTTTTTCCACCAACCTTTTTCTTTAACCTTATACTCAATTTGCATAGCTTTTGCAGATTCTATAGATTCTATTTCTTTTAATCGTTTTTCAATTAAAGACCTAGCTTTTGTCGCTTTGTTTAAATATTTATCTGCTATCTTTTGGTCTTGTAATGCTATCCAATAATAAGTATCAAAAACATCTGAAAACAACCTCTCATTCTCATAAAGTAAAAACATTATTTTATTTTTATCTTTCTTCATATCTCTATATTACTTAACTAATAAATTATCTTTCTTGAAACCTCATGTGTGCTTGTTCGTAATTTGACATCAGATAGCGATAGTGTGAATGCCCTGATTTTCCTAAATGTCTTACTTCCAATCTTCCTTCCTCCCTTAACTTGCGTAACTCTCTTAATATGTACTCTGAAGAATAGGTAGTCTCAGCCCTGATGTCGTCTAAAATCTCCTGTTTAGCTGTAAACTCACTTCTATCTTTCATATATTCTATAAGTTGTAAGCGTAGAGATTTCATTTTAATATAAAAGAATTTTACTACACTTACTACAATGTCTAGATTGTTGGATTCCTTTAGGTCTGTTTATAATCCAATCGTGTTCACAATTTATTGTTATTTCTTTCATATTTAGTTTCTTAATTTACCAATAGCGTGATGACAAGTGTAACAACTACAATCTTCTATGTGGTTGTCTACCTCTCCTTCTTCTCCGACCTTTTTACAAGCGTGGTCATCGCATTGGCAGTTAATCATATTGGTTAAAATGCTGAGTTCTTTTCCATTACTTCAGAATCTTCCTTTGTGTTCTTTACAAATGGGTCTTTTCCCTCTCTCCAATCCTCTAAAGAGATTTTAGCGTTCTTATATGTTTGTTCTATGGCTTCGTCTACATCTGTGTGAGGGTTTGCTACTACTGTGTATTCTGTGTCCTCTAGCTTCATTCCTGTCCGAGTTACAACAATGTCATAGTCTTGAGGTGAACCCCATTTTTCATTATCATTGTATGCTTTTAGTGCTACTCTTATAGATTTTTGAGTAACAGACATAATTTGTAACTGTTCTTGTTCATAATTCCAAACAACAAAGCACCAAAAGTATTTACCATCAATAGGTTCATCTTCTACTTTATAGCGTACTGGTACTTTTTTCTCTCTCTCGTTCTTCCATATTTCATACCCTACTATTGCAGAGGACATAACTCTTAGCTTATGTGCTCCCTCTGCCAACGGCATTGTGTAATTACTCCTGCTCTTTGGTTCTTTTTCTTCTTTTGGTAGAAATGTCATATTATTTTAAATTACTACTAAATTGTTCTCCATATTTATCTCCCCACTCAATCAAGAAAGCAGGGTCTTGTTCTGAAAGCCAGTTATTAAAGAAATCTTCAAATTGGTCTTTTATAATCTGAGGATTTTCTGCTAAGCACATATCCTCTAAATAATTTGTAAATGTTTGATGTTGTTTCATATATTTTATTAACTAATAACCCCCTTTCGGTTCTCCAGCATCGGAGTCTAAATAATCTCCATCGCCTGTTATCTCTACTACCTTTCTAAAGATAGAATCCCCTTTTCTCTTAATACGCTTTTTAAGACCTAAGACAATTTGGTTCATTCTTCTACCCCTTTGTTCTTGTGTTATTACTTCCATGTTATTTCTTTGTTGCTTGAATAATTGGCTTTGACCCTACAAAATACCCGTTTAAAAAAGCATTATTCATATGTGTCTTCTCCAATGAAGTGAGTCCTCTACCTATTGTTTTAAGAGTCAATTCATTTGCTTCTTTAAAGTACTCTTCAAATTTTTCTTGATGTTTGCTCATATTAAATAAATTACTGATAAAATTACTAGGAAGAGGGTACATGCAATGAGTTTAATTGCGTGGTCTTTCAGCTTTCGGAATTTCAAGTCTATGTAAATGTTTGAGTGTTTCATTTTTCTTTTTTATGGTGAATCAAGACATTTTTTATTTTCTCTAAATTATTCCTGTGTTTTCCAAACAAGTGCGGATATGCTTTTTCTATTGTTAGATGTTCCATAATATTTTTGTTAATTGTAATGTAGAGATTCGCAGAGAGGGAGATGTAACTTGCGTCAATTGTTACTTCGGGTGGGCTATGAACCCAGCCCAACGCTTCTCCCCCTTTCCAAGAACCTCTTTAAACAGACAGATTACTTTACACCTACCGATTACTCTAAGATAAACTCTTTAAATATGTATGAGTTTTCTTATAAGAGCATTTATCTTACCACCTGTATGTCCAGCTATGACCAGACAACCGTAGTGCAGATGTAAAGTTCTCTACCTGTTTATATAGTAGCACCGTTGTAATACAAACACTAGAGAAGTTATACACTTTTCAAAGACACAATACATTTATTCATTTTTGTCAAACATCACTATATTATCCTCACTAAGCCAAATATCATCTATCTTACCTTTTGAAAGAAGATACTCTACATGCCCAAATTGTTTACGGGTGTCTTTTATATTCCCTGTGACAAATACAAGTCTTTTAGTTCCTGCTAGTTGTAGTTTTCCTGTTGCTTTTTTAACCATGATATTTCATATTTCTCCTAATCTTTTTACTGCACGACCTATTTGTTTCATTGTTCTGTCTAGTGCTTCTTTTGGTGTTATTTTTTTCTCTGTACCTCTATGTCTAACCATAATTTCTTCTACAGGATGTTTACATTCACTTTCTTTCAGTTTGCTTTGTTTTAGAGAGAGAAAGTTTACAATCTGATTTATAACATCTTGTTCTTCCGCAGTTCCAGTAGTATCCACATTGTTTAATATCCATTGTTCTATCAATTCAAATGCTCCATCTATAGTTTCGTTGTGGAAGTGTTTTATTTCTTCACGCCATGCAATTCTTTGCCTCTGAAGTGCTTGGATATCTACACTTCCACCATCAAAACCTTTATCTATTGCTGGTTCAATAAATTTATTAAACTCTTCATTTCTTTGCTTTTTGTATTTTAGTAGTATAGACATGGTTTTAATCTTTTTTATAGTAACCAATTAAAATAGCTACTATCCCTACAACAAATCCTATACGGTACATAAACATTGTTTCTCCCACTGCTGCATAAATGTTTGCGTTTAAAATTAATCCTATACCTAATATCATTAGTTTCATATCACTTATATATCTTAGTTTATAAATTTACTTCTTCTTCAATAATTCCTTTCTCTAATAACTTCTCTATACTGTCTGCATATTCGTTATTATAATAATCTCCTATTTCTTTACTAATATTTTTACAATCCTTTTTTAAAATATATGTCTTCATACCCTATTTTCTTATACTAATAACTATCTCTGGTACATTCTCTTTTATTAAATCCTCTAAATAGGGAAGTACACCGTGTTTAGTGTCAAAGTTTTGTCCGCCGTTTGGTGTTTTTACTTTTACTTTCATTTTTTTAATTGAATAAATATAACTATCAGCATTACAACAATATAATAATCTCCAAGACTAACTGCATCCAAAAATAAACCAACTACTATTCCTATAAAAATTACTATTGAGAACCCTATTTTTGTTGCTTTTTCCATATACCTGTCATTATACTTTATTTGTATAGTAATGCAATAGGAGTTGTCAACACCCTATAAATCCAACCAATGTTTAATATCCTCATTTGTAATCATTTCTTTAGGCTCTGTGATTTTGTCCTCATTTAGCCACTGACGGAGCATACCTATCTTCTCTAATAACTTTGAACGGGGGATGATTTTAGGGTTTGTTTCTTCACACAAACAACACTTCAGATGTTCAATCTTCTGTCCGCAAGGAGGGTTTTTAGAACTCCAACAGTGTGTATGGTCTATTTTGTAGTAGTCTTTCATATTCTCTTTTAATTAAAGTTGGTGACATTCTGCTCCCTTCATAAAGAAACATTTACCACACTGTAAATCATTTAGTTCACACTTCTCAAATCTATGTGGTTCTGGTGGTGTTAGTGCTATCATTTTCTTTTATATTATAGTGCTAGTAAATCTTTGAAGGGATTAGCTGAAATCTTTATGTTTTATTTTTGTAATAATTCTTTCTCCATTTCGGGCTTTAAGTTCAGTTTTGGGTCGTGCAACAATTCCCTCTGCGGTGAAATTTCCCCATTGTGAAGTTATACCTTTTCTAGTTAATTCAATCGCATCATTTAATGTACCCTCTCCAATAATAGGTACAACATCAATCCTAAAGTGTCTCGCTATTTCCTCAACATCTTCCCTCTGTAACCACCAATCACCAATTTTTACATCAAATAGAACAAAAGAAACACCATCTGAAATATAGTTTCCACCACCTTTTTGTATTTTTGCACCATACCCTTCTCCATAAAGACACACTTCTATAGGTTCAACTCCAAAGTGTGAAATAAATAATTGTTTTTTAACAGTCCCTTCAAATAATTCCTGTAACTTATAAAGTAAAAATACTGGCATTTGTGCGTTGTCAGACTTTCCTCCAAAAGTAACAGCACTCCCATTCCATATTATACGGATATTTGTACCATCTACTTTTTCAGTAAATACCCAAATGTTGTCTTTCAAATAATCAAACTCTGGTTTTACCCAATCATTCTCAATAATCTTACCTTTATTAGACATATCTCTTTTAAAAACTGTTTGTATTTTATGATACTGCTTCATATTATTTACGTTACTAATAATTTTGTACTTATTTAAGTTGGAACTTTGAACGAAGTCACTAAACTTTCAATTTCCTTCTTAATAGGATTTATCCGTTCTTCAGAGGATTTTATTTTGTTACCTTTTTTACTATTACACATTCTGCACAATATTTGTAGGTTTGATAATTTTGTTTTACCTCCTAAAGATTCTGGATAAATATGGTCAACTGATAAATTTTCTATTGATTTACATTCTCTACAAAAATTACCACACTTCTTAAACACTTGTTTTCTTAAAGGTAAACTAATCCTGTCTTTTTTAATTTTGATTGTCTTGTAAACAATCTTTCTTCCCGAATCTTCCAACCAAAACAAATAATCACTTTCTGTTAATTTATTTTCAATTCTTTTACTACTTAAGTTAGGATATCCTCTAAAATCAATTATATAAGGTAACACTAAAACTTTCTTATATTGTTTAACATAATTCATAATATTCTTTTCGTTTTTATATCGCCCCATCTATTTTAAAAATCTTATAAGGAGAACGAGTGATTACAAAACAATTAATGGGGTTAAACAATCTTACTTTGAATATAGATTTCTTTCTCACAGTTTGTCTGTCAATTTCTATAGGAATACCAACCATTTCCTCTAAACTATAAAAGACTAAATCAATCCTACCACCTCTACCATCTCCTCTGTCGTGTACCTTTACTTGCCTTAATACTTTCCCATGTTTTACAAGCCTTTTATATATTAAGTCTTCAAACTGTTTAGCACTATATTCTTCATAATCTCCACTACTTATATCTATTAAGTTATATAAATCTTTAATTAACATTACTTTTATTCTTGTACCGCTCCCCTCCCTCACAGATTACTGTTTCTTTTAAGCAAAATATGAAAGAGAGAAACGGTCATTACCCCTATTCTAACCATTTACAGCTGGATGCCGACCGCCTGTCAGGTTCTTTTTGTTCAAGTGCCCTAGACATTTGACCCCTACACTTGTTTACATTGTCTCGTATTGATTCTCTTTGTAGTATCCATCTAAAACTTCATTCCTAAGAATATTGAAGCTGAAACATAGACAGATACTATAAAAAGAACCAGGTAAAAGA
>SDBU01001067.1_pt1 | contig 40317 bp, 76 predicted proteins | sample 2277071 | NCBI WGS metagenome assembly SDBU01 (sample SAMN10397929, study PRJNA504765) | marine sediment metagenome | isolation source: marine sediment core GS08_GC12, 126 cmbsf | place: Arctic Ocean: Gakkel Ridge, Loki's castle | collected 2008 | reverse complement strand
GATAGGCCTGGATCAAGCTGTCATCAGTAGCGGTTTGCTCGGTCCGATAGCGGCCAACGAATGGCGTGCCGGCGGACGTTTCCTCTGCAGGATAAAAGTCCTTACCTACCAGCCAGCCAAGGCCCTGTTTGAAGATTTGCGGTAAGCCATAATTGTTCATAATGCAGCGTTCCAGATAGCCGGGTTGTCCTCACGCAGCCAGTCATCACCAACTGCCTTTACTCTACCAAGCTCATAATCAACCAGCTGATAGCGGCGCTTCATCATCTGCTCATGGGTCTCCGTATGCACTTCTCTTTTCGGCAGCTGCTCTCGCATCCGCTCACGGTGTGCAGTACGTGCATCCTGCGGCCCTTGCTCCGGCAGCTCTTCAGCTATTGCCGGTGGCGGGCTTTCTTCTAAGCTGTCGTGCTCTAACTCGTTTAGCGTATCCACAGTTATTCTCCTTCGGCCTAAACGTACCCTTCGAGACGTTTCGCACAATCCCGTACATGCGGACAGGTTTCGGTCCTTTCCAAGGAGGCAGTTCTATCTCTATCTCCAGATCATCTGGTTCAATCTTATCCGCCGCTGCCCTGATCATCTTGTCTTGCTTTGGGTTTTGCATGATTTTTGCAGGCCTCTTTTCCATGCTTCAAATGTTTTTTGCCCCTGGGCGAATATGTGTTTGTACTCTCGAAGCTGAACGGCATTCGCGCTGATGATCTTATTCACACAGTCCCGCTGGACCTTTAAGCTGCGGGCCTGATCCTCACAGCTTCTTATGAGCTGCTCCTTTTCTTTCAACCAGTAGTCCATTACGATTTTGTATGATCGTTCGTTTTTTGTCAGTTTCATGCCACTTTATCCTTCTCTTGCAATCTCTTTTTGTTTATGAAATTCCACACCACCCATTCTATGTCCTTGAAAGCGGCTGCGCCAAAAGTCATTCTTGGGGAAAGCCAAAACTCACGCGCTTTATTAAGTATTTTCAAGGCGTCATGTATTGTTTTGAACCGAAAGATATACAGTTGTTCAATTGTTGGCATTGGAATAAATTTATTCCTTTCGTCCTTATTCATGCTGCCTCACCTTTTTTGTTTTGAATCGAGCCTGTTACAAAACCAGTAATTGCTTCATCTAAAAGTTTGTAGGCACTGTGATGAAAATTCAAATCCGGCTCTGGTGATTGCCAAAAGTTAAATCCTATATCAAGAATTTGTAAACTATCTTGTGGTGTTTTGAACTGAAATATATATAGTTCACCCTCTACTCTAATTTCTATTATTTCAGCGCTGCTGGACTGCTTATAGATTAATAAAACATTCGGAGCTAATTTTTCCTGATTATCTTTATTCATGCCGCCTCACCTTTCTTTTGCGATCGCCGCTCCCGCCGGTCCAGGCCTAATGTGAGATACCTAACAGCATCACAGGCATGGTTAAACTCATCGATCGGCTTCTCGCCGAATACCTCTTCGTCCTTCTCAGGATAGCGGTACTGCTCCAGCTCTGCTTTCAATGCCCGGCACTGGTTCGATATACGCAGCCGCCCGGTATTGATACGGCTGTTCACTGCGTCCACGCCGAGCATAATGTCATTGTACGCCCCTCGCACCGTATGTCCACCTCGGCGCAGGTCGGCGATGCTATCGGGCCGTGAGGGGTCCGCCCACCAGGTCAACCCCTCAGGCAGGGCTGCCGCATGGTCTACCAGGGACACGTTGCGTTTGTATCGTTCGTACCAAATATACAAGACGTCCTGCCCATCATCGTCAATGTATCTGGTCGCCCCGAGCGCACAGAAGGGGTTCGTCCAGCCGAAGTCTATGCCGCCTACCAGACGGCCAGGCGGGGGGTCGTAAGGCTCACAGAAGCAATCCTCGAGGTTGGGATAGACCAGCCCAGCCAGCTTGACAAACTCGCCGTCATACCGCATAGCTGCCCGCTGGGGTGATAACGTCCGCTTCATACGATCGTATTCCTCACGCGGATATACGGGGTTGAGATGACTCGGCCACTGACGTACATAATAGTCATTATCGCCTGCCAGAAACGGTTTGTAGAATTTCTTGTACAGCCAATTCAAACCGTATGGCGTGGTAGTCAGCAGCGCCCGCCCTTGCTTCTGACCTACCCGGGCCTGTATCGCAACCCAGGCGTCGTAGCTGATCTGTCCTGCCTCGTCGATCCATACGCCATTGAACTGTCCCCCCTCCAATCCCTGCGGTCGATCGGCAGATACGAACCAGATCTTCCCACCATCCGGCAAGCGATATTGATTGCGACTGGGAATATACCAACCTTCCAGTTTCGTATCTGCAAAAGCAGTAACCAGCGTTGGGGCTGTCGCTCTAGCCATGATCGGATACGTCGGAGCGATAACCAACCACATCCCACGGGGATGCTCGGCTATTCGATCCATCAGCCATACCGGGCCGATGGCAGTTTTTCCACCTCCGGTCCCGGCTATGCCAGCGATAAAACGCCGATTGCTCTCAATGATGTCAGTCTGGGCATCATGCAGCCAAAATGTATTACCCGTTCTCCATGCGCTCAAAATTATCGTCCTGCTCGTGCCGTATTTCGTCTGAGGTTTTTCTGTGCACTATAACGATCGGGGGTCTATCATCACTGCCACTCAATCGTAAATCGATATTCGCCGGAGCTACACGATCAAGTACCATTTTCTGTTGATCCGATTTGCCTTTTAACGCTGTGTTTACAATCTGCAAAACCAATAACTCGGTCTTGGTTCTTTCCTGATCCTTTGGAATCCGCTGAAGCTCCCGATAAAGAGCTGTCATAAAGCTTGGGCCCTTATGCTTACCACCAGGATTGCCCGATTCACCTGGTTTGAACCAGTGATCTTGAGCTGCATTGTTACCGACGGCCCACGTTCCATTTGATTCCTGGTTCCGTCTACTCTCCGTTTGTTCCTCAGACGGCTCTGATTGGTCCTCTTCTGCCATGGATCACCCTAAGCATTACTAATATCTTGTCAATAGATTATATTCAGGCAGATTGGCTGGTGTCAAGTTATTTCTTAGTCCGCTCAGCCTTCACTTGATCAAACGTCTGCCCCGTGCTTTCCAGTGTCGCCTGCTTGCCCGTCAGCTTCATCCACCGCTCAAGTTGCACAACATTAATCTCAGTCCAAGCCAGCCGGTGTATCATCAACCTCAGGATCATATTCGTATTCTCCACGAGCATCGAGAGTATATATTTCCGAAATGCATAGCCCCTCATCTTCTAATTGCATAAGCCGTCGTCGAATAAAGGATAAGGCATTATACATGGATATCCGCCATTCAACCGATTCACAATCTGCATCAGCTGGTCGTTTGGCAATCTTGATACTTACTTCGTAACAATCCTCTGGCCATGGTAGGTTCTCACGGATCATAAATTACTCCTCATAAGGTTGTTTAATTATATATTTTTTCCTGCTTTCGATTCTGTAAACTTGAGCATTGGCGCCCAGAATGACGAGGAATCTCCTCACAGCCAGAGAGTGCCACCAAAAGAAAAAGGCCAAACCAAAAACGTTTCATAAATTACTCCTTCTCTGTTTTCTTGGAAAGTAAAGTGTAGTTTTATAAGAACCGCCAAAAAAGGAAAGCCATGCCAGCCAAAAGAATCGTAAAGAACACAGCAGAAAACTTCATTGCCGATTCATTATCTTTAAGCCATTCACTATTTGACCGATTAGATCGTTCTAGTGAACCTTCCCAAGGACGATATTGTCTTCTATTATTCATTATAAATTACTCCTTCTCGCCCATTAAGCTTAACCCTCGTTCGTGCAAAAGAGCCTTTATTTCCGCCAAGTATCTTTTGCCTAAATGACGAATCAAGAATAACTCTCGTTCAGTACACTTTACTAAATCAGCAATCGTAAGTATGCCCTTCCGTTCCAAGCAGTTTCGCGCCCTGGTGCTCATACCGTCAAACACATCGGGAAGATTCTCTTCTAGTTTTGCAGGTTCGACTGGTTGAGCAGGTTTAGACAAGTTGGCAAGCATCCCACGGTCGATCTCGATTGGTCGAGCGAATCCACAGAACCCTTTATCCAGAGAGCCTTGGAGCCTCTCGTCGCACCAACACCAATGCATACACTTATCGCCGCTACATACAATACCGTAGCCCGTCCATATTATCCGACACTCTTTTTCGCCTGCTTCTACTGTTGTGACAATCATTTCATAATCTCCAAATTCAACAAACGAATAAACTCTCGTATATCATCAACGCATATCGTAAACATCCAGTCCCCGCGGTTCCGGCGGTGCATGACGATGGGCACGTCTTTAACATAATCGACTGTCCACAAATCATCAGGCTTTTGTTTGTCGCTATCTGTTACTTCGCAACCGCAATCCGCCTTCGCCTGGGCCATCGCCACCTCGATGTTCAACTTCTCGACCCGCTTGACCTCGACGTGTATTCCCGGCAGGCCCACAACGTCGGGGCTATCCGGTGTTCCTTTGTACTGCTGACCACGTCGGACGGGACAGCCGAAGACCTCGCGGAGCTTCGCAGCCGCTTCGAGTTCGCCGACCTTACCTTTACGTTTGGAATTCATATCATACCTCTTCCATAGCAATCATTATCTTCTTGATGGAACTTTTTCCTCCGGGCATCATCCAGGCGGGATACTTTGCACGTATTATTTCAATATCGATTCTCGACCATTGCACCTCCCCATGCCAAAAAGATATGCCAAGGCCACTAGGATGCGCATACCATGTCGGCCGCTCTGTAAAATATATAAAGAAGAAGTCATCGTACCTGGAATTTCGCACTACCCAAGCGACATGCCATTTAACATACCTTTCCTGCTGGCTCATTTACTTACCCTCGCCTTCCAATAGACGAATGATCGTTTGACGCACCTCGTTTGCTCTTTTTAGTTTTTGAAGCTCGTATTTCTCAACTTCATATGTTGTAAACCGCTCCTGACAGCCTGAGCATACCCGCCGCCTGCGAACTGATCGTCCGTTGCCACTTATCCGAGAACTAATAACACCAGAAGGATTTACTTGGTTACATAGTGGACATAACATCTTCATCTAATTGTTCTTCCTCATTAACATTAATGTTTGATTGTGCATGAGACGCAACAATCGTTGTATTCTATTTATCTTTTTGCACAACCAATTCCATAGATTCATATCATGCCTCACTCTTTCTGTTATCGAATAATGTGCCCTGACGTTCTTTTTTAGCTTGCCTCAACGTATTACTCTCAAGCCGCCCTTGGAGCTTCGTCTTGCGACAGTAATCACAGACCGCGTGAAAGACTCTACGACGTACCTCCAAGGCTTGAATGCCGTCTCTTGACCAAGCGGCCAATTCTTCTAAGGTTGCCCTATCGGTATTAATATTACTCATAATTAGTACCCACTGTAGACACATAAGACACATGGACAGCTTTTTCCTTATACCCCTTATGAGTCTAAAAGCAAGCTGTTATAGGTCGATTCTTGTCAACACTGTCTTATGTGTCTATTCTGCATATTATACTTCTACCCAAGCAGTGTCACCAATAAAGCAAATACCCTTCCAGCCTCTTTCCTGTCTTTTTCCTTCTTGTTGCATCCTTGTCGGTCTGCAATTTAGCTCGGCGAGTCTACCAATGAAGGTTTTTTTGGCCACGGGATATCTGATATTGCTTTCATCTGCCCATTGCCGATACCGCTTCCATAGCTCCTTCGTGGCCGTCCAGGCGTCCCGGTCAAACTCGCAGTGCTCGGCAAAAAACTCGGCCAGCCGGTCCTCTTCGCTACGGTATTCCGCGGTAGCCTCGCGGACCTCGTCTGGCTCGATCAGTCCATTTTCCTGCCAGTCGAGACACCCTCGGACGGCCCAAGCGAGAATCCCTGACCACTCAGTTCGCAGTTTCTCGGTCAGGTGCTTGTCTTCAACGCGGCCTTGCTCGTCCGGCTCAAACTCCGGGATACTGACGATAAAGGGGATAAGTTTGATTCTGCGCCAGATCGCCAGCGTAGTTTCGCTGACGGTTGGTTTGTTGTTCGTCACCAGCAGGGTCTTATGGGTTCGGGGGAATTGGAAGTAATCCGCTCGCATGAATCTTGCGGTGATCATTGAGTCGCCCGTAAGCTGCTTGAGTAACGATGTCCGCAGCTTGTCGCCCTGCTCGGTCTCGGCTCCCACCACAAATCGCTTGCCCTGCAACGCCGCGAGTTCCGTAGCATGTTCTTGATATTTCCGAATAACAAACAGGCTGGGCGGTGCCGGTCCAGCGTAGTCATTCAACAAGTTCAGAATGGTATCGATAAACGTGGATTTCCCGTTACGCCCGGCCCCCCAGAAGATTAGAAGAATATGTTCTGATATATCCCCGGTCAGGCACAGTCCGACGATCTGCTGCAGATAGCGAATGAGGTCCGGGTTATCATCGGTGATCTCGATCAGGAACTTATCCCAGCGTTCGCACTTTGCCTGCGGGTCATAGTCTGCCTCAACGAGCTTGGTAATCAGATCGTCGTGGTCGTGCGGCTGTAGCTCGCCGGTCTGGAGGTTGATCGTCCCGTTTGTGCAATTCAATAGCCAAGCATCAGTATCGAGTTCCTGAGGCCGAACCGCGAGTTTATGTTTAGCCATCTCCAGGAGGTCTCGGGTACGGGCTTGGCTCTCGACCTTTAAGGCCCATCTGGCCAGTTCTCGGCGGCGTTCTTTATCTATCTGAGCTGCCGCTTCAGCGTAGATGGCTTTACTGACCTCTTCTGCTCGATGTCTAATCACTTTAGTGTCATCGATTTTCCATCGTAGCCCGTCCCAAGCTAACCATTTGGCCCAGGCTTCGCACCACTGCAGATCACGGCCTCGCAGATCAATTAACCGGTTGGCGTTACCCAGATCGGAGAAGTGGTACTGAAGCGAGTCCGGAGTCTGTAGATCGAAATCTGTAGGCTGTGGACTTCGGACTGCAGACTCATTGCTACGGACTCCAGACTGCGGACTCTCTTTTGGTCGATATGTTGGAGCTTGAATTGCGATTTCCATAAGGCGCTGAGCGGTCCCGCCGTTCTTGAGCCAGTCTGAGACATCGCCGCTTTCAGGAAGGTCCTGGAGTTCGATGATCTTAATCTTGTCTGCCTTCCCGTAGAGTGTCCGTGCAACTTGCTCTGCATGGTTCCGGCCAGGTAGATCGTTGTCGGGCAATATGGCGATTTTGCGGTCGTATAGGCATTGTGCGTTTTGGCTTGTGGTTTGCCAGTTCCCGGCTCCCCCGGCATTCGTAGTAGCGATTAGTCCGATCTCGCTTAGATTGTCCGCGTCCTTTTCGCCCTCTACGATAAAGATTACTTGATTTGGTTTCGCCCTCAACAATTCCGGGAGTCGATAGAGTACCCGCGGGAGATCGCCCAGTCCCCATGTCCATTTGCCGTTCTCGTCCCGTCGTCGTGGCGGAAACTCCTTTGCCTTGGTCCGCGCAACCTGAAACAGCAATTCGCCGGATTCGTTAGAGTAATCGTACGTGGCAATAATCGGGGAGCCATTGAACAATTCTGATCTGAATCCGTTCTTCTTCATAATCATTTCTTCATAAATAAAGGCCGATCACCTGGGCAGAACGATCGAAGCCGAAGCGACGAGAACCCAGACGACCGGCCCGATTTTTTCTTGCTGGCTGAGAGTTCTCAGCTTCGATCATTCTTTTGTTATTATCAACCATTCCTGGCTCGCCTGTCAAGTCTTTTCTGGCTGTCGGCATATATAGCACGTTGCCTGCATGATTATCCCTTCGTCGCCGCTGAGTTAGCAGTGAAATAATAGCGTCGCACACTGGTACCCCTGAGCGTTTGTTGGATAAGTCGTTCGGGAGAGTTTGTTGTTGCATCGCAATATATTGCCGCACATCCGCAGCAGAAAGTGACCGTCTTTCCGCACCAACGATATGCCTGCACTATTCGTGGTTGTTGACAAATGTAGCATACTGCCAGCATCACTCTGTAACCTCCCGAATAATTATCTCGACCTTCTTTTTGCTGTCCGGCCCGCCCGGCATGGCGAGGTGGGGATATTCGGCTTCAAATTCATCAGCACATAAGCCCGCAATAAACCCGTCGCCTTCCCAGTGTCGACAGGTACAACTTTCGCGCCCGGCATGCTGCGGCTCCGAAGAGAAGAACATATATATCTTCCCTTTGCCTGATGACCACTTCTCACTCGTCACCCATAATTCAAGCATGGTCAGTCCTCCACATTCTCGTAAGTCTGTTTGAAAATATGGTCCTTGCAAGGATATTTCTCGCCTGCTATTCCCGTGATAATCCAATCACCTACGCACACGAAATGCCCTCCCTCAAGAGTTTCGACCCAACCATGGTCGGTATATAGGTGGTTACAGTTTGGGCAAACACTCTTCCCGGCCACATCTGAATACTTAGTGGGTTCTACTGCCGGGTGGTCGCCCAACTTGAACCACTGCGTTGCCTCAACGACTACTGGTTTCTTACGATACTTGGCCATGATCAATTCTCCACATACGATTTAGGTATTTCCAGCTTGGTATCCCGGTGGGTCTCGAAACAACATTGTGCGTAACGGAAGTCACGATAGCTATGAAGCGCGTGGCGATCTATATGGCTTTGCCGCAAAGTCATTAGTAGCTTCCGGGTCTGCGTTGTCGATAGCCCCAGTGCCGCGCAGATCTGCGCTGCTGTGAGTAACTCCGGCGTCTTTCTGCCCAGCTCGATAGCCGAGAGGTACTGCCGGCCTATGCCGACCCGTCGGGCAGCCTCGGCGACGGTCCAGCCGCGCTGCTGGCGGTAGTATCTTAATGTCTTGCCGAGGCGGTTATCAATCGCAGTCATGGGGCTTGCCTCCGATGCCACAAAAACCGCGCAATGGCAGACCAGCTTCTCGTTGGCGCCAAGACCACTCTTCCCACCGCCAGCCCGTCATACACTCGTCGGCAATGCACATACCGACAGGAACGAGAGTAGCGTTTTTTATGCAACTTTTCTTCTTCGCTTCTTTGACAGTTAAAAGCATCACAAAGGGTCTCCGTTATTTTCTGTGTAAATATCTTCGGAGCTATCAAGCCAATCATTCCAAGCCCCGCTTGCTATAGCCGTTGAGAACCAATCAACCTCTAAGGTAACTTGGCAAGGAGCGGCTACGTTGTGGCCCGAAGTGTTTTTTTGTTCATAAATCCTCATCGCACACTCCTCTTTGCTTTCTTGGGTTTGTCTATTGTTATATCGGCGTTAATTATCCGGCAGGTGGTCATGCCTCTTCTTCTGTGGTTATTGGTTTGCTGTCGGCCAAGGGCAAATCAAAATACATTTGACACATCTTTTTGGTCCCCCCCAATCTGAATTCCGAATGACGTTCTAATAATTCAACTACCTGAGAATCTGAAAAAGACAGCCAGATGCTCCCTATGGGGCTAAGCCAGCAGTTACGCTCCTGCGACCAGGAGGGCTTATGCGTACATAATTCGTACTGTGCTTTTTTCCCAGGCCGCTTGCCTCGTTCCATCTCGGTTCGGCACCAGTACATTATTATTTGTTTGTCTTTCATTTTCATTTTTCCTCCGTACATGTAAAATTATTGCCAAACTCCGTGACTAAACTCAAATGTTTGCAGGTATCGCAGATAATCTCACAGCCTGCGTATTGGTCGTGCAGTTCTTGACGTTTCGCGTGCAAGGCTACTTCTTCCGGCTGTCGGTGCCTGCACGAAAGGCCCACATGGATAAAATGGCGTCGTACTGTCATCGCTTCTTCGCTTTCTTTTCCATCGCTTGCTCAAACCACTCGCTGCATGGGTGACACAGCGTACAATGCCAAGGCCCTTTATTAGGGTTCATGATATAGCAGCGATGCTCTTTATGAAAGAATCTGCACCACGTGTATTTGCGGATATATGCCAACATTACGTACTCCTTTTTGCTTTCTTCACCACCCGCCGCCGGATGTCCACGGTAATCGGAATGCACTGGCCGTGCCTAGGGATAAGTTCGCGATTGTGACGGCATAGTTGTTTCCACTTGTCTGGGCAGAGTCGCTGGAGCGCATCAGCGTCATTCTTCCCTTCAAACCACGATCTGTAAAATTTGATGGGCTTGTCCTCCCACAGGTCAAACAATGCTCCAGAGGCGTCCCGCGAGAGATAGCCTTTAATCGTCAGCGTTTTTTTCGCCATCATGTATTCCTTTCAAAAAACGGCTCCAGAAGTTTGCCCTTCTGTTTTAGCATATCGATAGCCCGACGCTTATGGTCACCGTCCATTACCCTCGAAGGGCGAGGTTCAAGAATCATTTGACAGCAGCCGCTCAAATCGACGGCCAGCAAGCCAATACCTTCCGGTCGGAGCAAGTTCTGATTGACCCGGTGGACGGTTTCCCTCGGCAATGCCATAAGAGCCAAATCGGAACATAACCCATAGACAAGACACTGCTCAAACGCTCGCTTCCAATTATTGATTTTAAGTTCAATCGCTACCGTCAGATCAGAAGATTCTGAAAACACGTAGATATCAATGTTGTACTCGTAGAACTGGAGTTCCCTTGCTTGCCAGCGGTATCCTTCGCTCAAAAAGTAGTCGGCTACGGGGTCTGTTAATTCAGCTTCTTTTCTAGGCCTGTTCATCTTCTGTGTTTTCGTTGGCATGGTCAGTCATTCTCTGTGAGTTCTGTGCCGTCTGGATAAAAGCCAATTACTTTGGGTATGTGATGGTCTATTTGAATACCACCGCCCGAAAAAGGACATACATGCTCGATGATGATGTCGTCGTCTGCTTCTGCGACCCACCTGACCGCCCTCTCGATAACGGCTTGCGAGGGTACAATGCTGCCATAAGAGTCCCAGTCATAACCTATATCGGCGAAGCTGCGGATTTCCTCGATTACCTCTTCTCTATGAGTCACGGTCAGTCCTCTTTTCCTCTTTGTCTTTCTGTTCTTCTTCTTTTGCTTTCTTAATCGCACTGTCTAACGTTTCCCTGGAAACCCCTACTCCACAATACGCTGCGCCCACATAGGCCGTGCCTAGTTCTTCCCAAGCATAACGCCTTATTCCTTCCTTAAGACCAGCATGGAAAAAGTAAATCTCTCGTTCCTTATCCTCCTTCGGCTTCCAGCCTTTTTCTTTGATGAGCCAGGTGAGCATATCCTCTAATATTGTTATCGTGAGGACAAAAACTTCCGCTGGACGTGGACCCAAGCGTAACTGCCTTATGGGCTTGCGATTGATAGCTATGAATTCTTTCACCAATGCCTCTCGTTCTTTATCGTTCATCAAAAAAGCTCCCAGTGCCGCAGCAGCAGTAGCACGGCCACATCGACGGCCTTCAGCAGTAACAATGCACAACCGGCCAACAATATCTTATTCTTCATCCTCTCGCACTCCGCGTCTCTTCATCTTCTATATCGTCCAGCATCTGAGGAAATATGTCAACTGATGTCCACAACCCCGTACCGCACTCACATCTTTGCACAGAATACATCCACCCGTTTTGATCAAATAGGATGTCGGGGGGCCTCGGTAATCGTTTGCCACAACAAGTGCACTTAGCCATGCTTAGCCCTCCGCATTTTCATCCTCACATTCCTCTTGTTTGTCAGGGTCTTCGTCACAATGATAATAAGAGCTGTTATGCGCCCCGCATTCTTGACACGTTGTGCGGTCTGAGCCATCGCCACGAACGGGCCAGTTCCACAGAACTGCCGCGTTGCAATAACGACATTGCATCATCCTCTCGTCCTCCTCATGTAGCCCTGCACCCGCCGCCAATATCTCAGCCAATATCTTCGCATAACTACCTCTGCGCCATGTTTCGGTTATTTCTTAACCCATTCGCGGCAACCAGACCAAATCGACTTCAAGGTTTTCACCAGCGGTTCGCAAGGCTTGTTTAGCTTCAGCTTCTGTTGGGTATTCCTCTACCCATCGGACAAAGCTTCCGAGTCTGTCGCTCAAGAGTAGCCGGCCAGTAAACACCTTACCTCTGCGTACCAACTGCGCTTGTGCGATACGTCGTGACGCTTGCATAATTTAGTTCTCCTCATTATTCATATCGCTCTATACCCCCACGTCCACACCAAACACACTGGACGCGCCGGCCAATCTTGCCAGTAGAAACCTCCCAACGAACATGTTCTCTAGGCCCGTGTACCCCTATCCGACAGAGAAAACGTTTGAGTAGATTAACCATGCTTAGCCCTCCCTTAGAAGCATTATTATTAGCAAATAAATAATGACAAAAACGCCGATTATGACTGCAGTTCCCCCAACACCAATCAGGCCAAACAAGAGCTTCTCAAAGAGATTATTCACTTGAGTGCTTCCGTATCATATGCCCCCGCACCCGCCGCCAATATTTCAGTTTAGACATGAGCCCACCTTTCACCTTGAATAATTCTACTTACGTTTCTACGTGTAGTGCGGGCAAGTAGGGCAATATCACCATGGAGCCAACCATCTGCTCCCAGTTTCTTAATATATCTTACTGTGTATTCGTTTAGTTTTGCCATTGGGTTGCTTTCTCCTTTGCCGATAATACCTCTAGCGCCACCGTCTTTTACTTGGTTACTTTGGTGAGTGTCCCAACGAAGATTACCTAGCCGATTATCTGTTTTGATATTGTTATTATGACAGGCTTCCATACCAGCAGGGCAGGGACCAATAAAGGCTTCAAGAACTAGTCGATGAATCCTAAACGATTTGTGTTTGCCACTTTGACACAATCCCACACCAAGATAATGACCGTCGCTCCCCGGCTTCATTACGTGTTGGGCTTTGAGGCAAACAACTGGCCTTCCCCGTATCCTTTTTCGGTAGCTATGAACAGTTCCATCACTAGAAATGGTATATAATCCTTCGTAACCTTTAATCCATCTTATTTGCATAGCTACTGTCCAAGCCTCGCTATTACTTGTCTTACATATCGCTGCACGTTCTTATTGGTTTTTAGCTTCTGAGCACCGCGCGGCCCCGCAATATGGAAGGCGGCCTTCTGCCTGTCGGTCCTCGCGTCGTACCGCTGCCAATACCACCGCATTACCTGCTCGGCGTGCAACCGTGACCAGACAAAGGTTCGATAATCCCAATCGACCCTGCCATATTCGCAAGCGTCTTGCCAATATAGTTTTCCAATCTGGTAGGCTCCCAATGATTTACCGAAATCGCCCACTGCATAATCATCACCTCCACTTTCGACTTCTCTGATTGCATCCAGTAATACCCGGTCCGTATCCTCCGTATAGTTGTGCGCCAACGTGCCCAGGTCCACCAAGTCAACATCCCCATCCAGGTCGAAGTCGCCGCGGCTCCAGGGATCGGTATCGGGGTCCATCAGGTCGTGAGTCGTGTTGTAGTTGGCCGTCAGCGTGCCCAGGTCCACCAGGTCTACATCGCCGTCCAGGTCTGTATCGCCGGGGGTTAAGAGGTAAACCGTGGCCTTGGGGTTTGCCGGGTCGTAGCGAAGATGACGTATTTCGCCAGGCACCGCATAGAGTGCCGCTGTGACGTCCAGGGCCAGCGTCAGGCCGTCTTTTCCCAGCAGGGCGACGTAGACTACCCCGGGCTCGCCGGGGAGCGTGTAGAGGTCGAGCCGGATCCATCCCCGCAGGTCCGGCTTGACCGTCAGCGTCGAGGTCTCGGCGTCGGGCACTGCCGCTTTGGCCGCCGCCATGCTGGGCATCACAGGCCGGGTCGTCGGCTGCGTTGTCGGCGGACGAATAGCGCTGCGGCAGCGAAACGATAGGACTACTGCCGCGCCGATGGTCACAGTGACGATGAAGGCCCGCCAGAACTTTTGCCAGTTAAACGGTTTCATTCGTCACCTCGTTGGGTGTCGGCAAATTTGTCGGCGTTGCTTTGTCCTTCATCGTTCGGTAAGCTTGGCGGACCGCCGACACCTGCCCTCGACCGACGAACGCCCGGTTGCTATCCTCCAGCTCAACCAACCAGCGGTAAGGGCCGGGCAAATCTTGTTCGTGGCCGGAAATAGTTATGCCGCCATACCGAACACGCAGCCACTTCGTCATTGCAAAGTAGTCTGGCTCTTTGGCTTTGCGCTTCGACGCTTTGCTCATCGCTTCTCTCCTTTTTTCATTAGTACACCCCCTTCCAATGCCGGTCCACGTTCCTGAAGTGAACATCATATGTCGTCCGACCTTCCCGCGACACGGCACTCTCCCGTACAGTTATAATTTTTCCATCGCTAGACACATTAACTACCAGCAGAAACTCGGAATCACGATCAAGTCGTGTAATAACGTCGCCAACTTCAATGTTCATCGCTTCTCTCCTTTTTTGACGGCACGGTAGGCCCGGCGGACGGCAGTTGCGGCATCCGGGCCGACATACCACAGTACTTCATGGCATTGTGATAGGCACTTTTGCGAACATTGCCACGGCTGCTTGTCGACGTTCGTAGCTTCAAATTTAAGCAGCTCTACCCTGCCCCACACTCGGCCCAAATAGTTCAGCATTGCGTTCATGCTCGGTTCTTTAGTTTTTGGCATCACTTTGCTCTCTTTTCTTTGCGGCTCGGTAAGCCCTGCGCACGGCAACTAGCGGGGTTCTACCCCTAAAGATTTGATGATACGAAGACGGCTCAGTACATTCCCAAAGCGGCTTGTCTACAGTTCCCGGCCAGCTATTACTCAACTTCACCTTTTGCCAGGGACTACCCAGATACTTCAGCATCGCGTTCATGCTCGGAGTTTTACTTTTTGTCATTAGTTTGCTCCTTCTGTATTGCCCGCCAAGCCCGGCGGGTAACAAGCGTGGGGCGATTACCGTGGTACTGCAGTGGATCCGCCGATAATGGATTATGAAGCTCACACGTCCAGTTGTGTTTTGCGCTGGGAACCATAACTCTAATTCCGCCAGTCAAAGAAACAGTTCGCCCACTACTCGCCAGCTCTATAAGCATTTCCGCCAAATCAGGTTTGCGTTTCGATGTTTTAGCTTTTTTCATCAGAATATTCCTTCATCATTTCGGGGTTCTTGTGACGGTTGCCGATGATCTCAAGTTCCTCGGGCAGCCAGTTTATTCCAAGCTCACCTTCAAATGCATCGAGGTCACCTTCGAGCACGACTATTTGATATCGCATCTCCATCGGCTGATAAATGATTGCCCCTGTCGCCAGCAGCTTCGAGGGATCATATCTATCTCTTAGCTGTACTATATCACCGTCGTAGGCATCCCTACCGTTCCGATCTTGCCAGCCGACGGCCAGCATGAGGACGAAGTCGCCGGGGTCTGCCCAGCGTAATCCTGTATCGCCAATTACGTAGTGGATTATAGTTTTCTGTGGCAAACCAACCATAGAGGCGACTACGATCATCCGCTTCTCTTCGATCAGCCACGCCCGAGCTTTAAGATTTTGCATCACTAGTCTCCTTTTTTTGCAGTGTCTGTACTAGCTTCCGTAGCCGTCCAATCTCGTCCAGGTGGTCTTGGCGACCGGGCATACCCAGAGCGGAACTGATCAGGAACCCCAGCGTGCCTGCGATGACTGCTGTACCGGCGATAATCCATTCCATCGGTCTGTCTCCTTGTGTTGGTTAAAAGGGAATGTCGTCAGGGTCAATTGGTTTTGATTCTTCTGCTTCTTCGCCGTTCGCCCGCTCGTAGCCGGCGAAGGCTACACGATGGCGCTCGCGTGTACCCTTCTGCCCAGTCTTTTCGCCTTGTTCATAGATAAACTCCTCGGTACTCACGTCGATTGTCAGCTTTGCGCGTTTGCCGCAAGCATGATTCAAGACGTACGTAGCTATCTCGCGGGCCGCTTCTGCATCATCGTCGGGCAGTGGTATATCATCAGGCATATCGCACAGCCTCATAGCAACAAGGTTCAGCCGGCGAATGGCCTTTGTGGTTATAAAGACGGGATCGTCGAAACGATATTCACCGTTTTCAAAAATCAGCATAATAGCCAAGGTACCCTTTTTGGGTGATTTCCACCGTGAGGCTTCAACGCAGGTTACAATAACTTTTCCTGCTGGTGGCCATCGACTATCTCTAGGTGTTCCTACATCAGCCGCTGTTCTTGGCATTGTTTTTCTCCTTCAGGTATTTCTGTAGGGATTCGCGTCCAGCTTTCAGAACTTCAACCGGATAGCTTTTATGATCGTTTTCTAACGTTGTCCACCCAACTTGGAAAACCTCACGTAATGCCTTAACCTTGCCGACCTTACTATCCTTGTCCATGCCAGGGTAAACAAGCAGCAAGTCATCTTTAATCTCATCAAGGATAGCTAGACGTTGCTTTTGTATGGTTTCCCAATTCATCCCCCCGTTTCCATTTCCGTCTGGCCAGACCCGTTCTGGATTATCGCTTGGCTTGGGGTGTATGCCGCCAAGGTTCAACAGGTTAAGGTATGGCCGGAAAAACTCGATGTCGGGGTCTTTGGCGCTCTTGCCAGTCAATATGCCAAAACGTTCTTTCGTGACAAAAGCGATATGGTCGTTTTCATTCAGAGTCATTCGTATCAACAACGAAGGTTCATAGCCTAATTCTGTCTCGGTCTTCATCTTTGTGCCGGTCTTCGTTAGTTGGTTTTCACCTTCATCGTCCTTTACATCTTCCCATACATCGCCCTCGCGCCCGCAGATACACCAGTGGACAGGATCGTAGCGCAGCTTGTCAGAAAACTTATTCCACATTTCCTTGAGTGGCCCCCAGTCTTTCAGTGCCAGACGAACCGTATCAGTATTACCATGAGCGGCCTTAACGCGAGTCTTCTTGGCAGCCAGGTAATCTGCACATAATGACCGCCACGGATGAGTTGCACTATCCAGTATCGCTACATAGTTATTTTCTCGGCACTCATCAGCAAAGGTCAATAGCTCTGAAAATGACTGCGAATGCACTACAAGTAGTTCCTTGCCAGTAATGCGTTTGACCATAGGTGCAATGTAGCCACTGCCGCTTTCCGTATCAAACATGGCAAGTTGACTGCCCGGTACATATTCCGCAATGAACTGGCTGAGTAGCTGAACCATCGTCCAGGTTTTTCCCGTCCCAGTATGCCCGAAACAGCCGATCTTCAAATAGCTTGGTTGTGTCGCCGGTTTAAGTAATGACATGGTTTATTCTCCCTCCGGCTCTGGATTATCAGTCCGCTTGCTTAATATCTGGTCCCAAATTTCATCGAGCAGACGTCCGGTCTCTTCGCATTGGCTTCGGGTCTTGCCCCAGCTGCTGCCACCAAGCTGCTCGTCGTCGAACCAGAGAATGATTACTGCCCGCGTGCCGTACTTTTTGCCAAGGGCTTCGGCGTCTTTGATGGTTGGTTTTTCCAACATGTTTATTCCTTTCGGCTTAATCTCAAGTGCTCACGAACACGATGTCGCTTAGCTGTCTAATTCTCTGCTCAAGCTGCCTTATCTTTCCTTCTAACTGTCTTGCGTTCTCTTCGAGCTGTCGGATAGCGTCGGGCGTCGGGACATCACCGATCCATGGCAAAAAACAATTCTCCGGGTAGCCCACCTGTCCTTTATGTTTTCGTAATTGTTCATCCGTCAGCATGGCTTATTCCTTTCTTCTCAATATCCACGACCGTGGAAGCCTATGCCCCTGATGATATCCGTCATTATCCGGTGCGACTCTTCCGCCATGCGACTCCGCTCGGCGGCATGGGGGTCAGGACAGCAGGGGGGAAAGTCCGTAGTCTGTAGTTCGGAGTCTGTAGCTTCGGACTCCAGACTGTGGACTTCTTCAACCTTCTTGACCGCCGCAAGCCAGTCGGCCAAGCAGTCACTACAGGCCTCCGCGAAGTGTTTGTTGTCGCCCCCGCTAATGCGGAGAACGCCCGTCGGCGTGTCGCCTGACCCGCAATTGCCGCATCGCGGCAGATGAGTCTGGTAGTCGCATAGGTCAATTAGTAGATTTGTCATGGTTTTGCTCCTCAGAGACTTTTTAGATTAGAGTGTTTAGTTGCATCGACATGCTCTTGACGCTTCACCTCTTTGGCTGCACGTTTCGCGGCGTATTTGTCGAGCCAAGTATTTACTTCTTCGGGGCTACCATGTGAGTTGGCTGGCAGTTCGTTGTATATCCACCTGGCGATCTCTGCTATTGCTAGTTGGTTGTTCTCGTCTGCCCGCCCGATAGCCTGCATCATGTTGTTGGTCAGGCAAGCGTAGAGAAAGCCGCCGGTGGGACATCCTTCATCACGATATCGTTCTAGTGCGGCCAGTGTATAAGATGGTATGTTGTATTCAGCCATGTCTTGCTCCTTTCAGCCAGTAAGCTTGCCGGTGGTTTCGCCGACTCTGAGCCGTGATATTTCACGCAGCGACTCCAGTGTCGTTAACCAGTTCGCTGCCACCGCGCCAAACGCCGGGTCGAGCTTTGCCAATCCAACAAAAAACCTTGTTACGGTCTTGGCAGCAGGGCTGTACTCTTCGTGCAGCATTGTGTTTAGTTTTTTGATTTCGTCCGCTTCCATTTTGCACCTCACTTGCAAGTAGTCTGTAGTCCGGAGTCTGTAGACGCTTGTCAAAATAGCGAACTGTGGCCGGTCCCGCCCCGGCTGGTGGTGCGGGTTGGCAGACGTCGTATCCCGCACGGCCGGATGTGCTCTCGACCGGAGTCGCATATCTGCCACATCCCTACGTGTCATCTAGCCACGTCGCACAGTTCGCTATTTCGTTTTCAATGCGGCGGCCCGGGTTGACCGTAAAAAACCGCCGCCGGTTCAGTGCCGGGACACGCGCCCGGTGATATCCTCGCCAAAACGGCTAAAGACAGTTTAGGATTACTCATTTTTTGATTCCTCCTCGCCCAGGATGAGGCTTGCCGGCCAAATCTCTGCTGCCTCCACCCCGTAGTAGCGGGCGATGCGATGCTGTACCCGCGTATCAACAGGAACTAAGCCACGCTCATAATTACTGATTTCGCATTGCTTGCAACCTACGGCTTGGGCGACTTCCTCCTGGGTAATGCCCCGACCTGCTCGTAAATTATGTAATTTGATATTCACTTGACCTGCCTTTCACATTAAGTATACTTTATAAGTTTGGTGTTGTCAAATCTTTCTTTTTCGTCAATCCTGATGTCGTTGTTTATGATAATGACCAGAATGATTAACTATTGGTGGGACTTATTGGCTTTGCGAGCCGGGGGTATAACGCTTTTTTCTTGCTATGGCCCACAAAGTATGGTATATTAAGCGGGCCGCCAATGGGAGTGGTTCCCGCCAGCGGCCCTGAACACAACTCGTAATAGGAGTACGAATCATGCCTGAATTAATCATATCCAAGCAATGTTCGCTGTGTAAAGAAGTTAAGTCGATCATGGACTTTTATGAAGATAAAACAAGGTCCGATCGATATCAAAATCGCTGTAAAATATGTGAAGTTGCACGTATCAAACTTTATCAGCAAACAGATAGAGGAAAAGAAATTCACCAAAGGGCAGTGCGACGCTACCGACAAACCAGCGCAGGTAAAGAAGTCCAATATCGTTATCGGCAGAATAAAGTTAATAAAGAAGCTATGCGTCGGTACACCAAACGTTATCGGGAAAGTCAAAAAGGAAAGATAACTCGTTACTGCTATCGACAGGAACATCTTGACCATATTCAGGCCGGATGTGTCATTTATGCTGAAGTTTGTTCCGGTCGCTTGCCTCGGCCCAAAAGTTTGCTTTGTGAGTATTGCGGCCAATCAGCACAGATATATCATCACCATAAAGGATATACATCAGAACACCATCTCGATGTTGTGCCTGTCTGCAGAAGATGTCATTGGAAAATTCATTACTCTAAGCACTTGTCGAACCCGGAGTCCAGCGATGTACTTGACGATGCAGAAAATCTTCGATGCCGGCCTTAATTGCCCGACGCTGGATCGCGTTCTTTAACTCAGAATCTGTCGCTGGTGACCAACTTTCGATAGAGCAAATGAGACTTTTCAAGGCCCGCCCTCGTCGCCGGGATTGCCAGCTGATGACCATGACCAAGGCGAGGCAGGCTGCCCCACCACCGACCGATAGATTGATCAGGCCGCTCTGGGCGGGGCTTTGGTCCCCACGGGTCTTGGCACTCAATTTCGTTTCCGAACGCACCAAGGCCGCCTGTAGGTCGTCTATCTCGACCTGGGCCAGGGCCGCTGAGTAGTTGATCTCCTCTGCCCGCTGGGATGCACAGCCGCCACCCCAGAGCACGAGGTAGCTCAGGACTGCCAGGACACACAAGATCGCCAATACATCAAGCCAGAAATCAATCTGTCGGGGCCGTCGTCGAGACATTGATCAAGTCCTCAGTAGTGAAATCAAAGCTGAACCATCCCCATATTTGGATTGGGGAATCCATAGTCCAACCCTGCCACCACCCAAAACGGAAAGCCCGGTCAACATCAATTGATTGATCGTCCTCTCTGGGTATTTCCAATACCAGGGCTTCAAGCAGCCCGCCCCGAAGCGGACGACCAATGCGAATATGAAGTTCGCCCTTAACCTTGCCAGTCTCAACAAAGCTCAAGACTTGACGAAAAGCTTGTGCCGCATCCGCATCTCTCTTGATCTGGTCTGTCCGGTATTGTGCGCAACCGCCCAGCCCGATTATCAACAGTAGTGCAATCGCTATACTTCTCATCCCAGTATCCCCAACAGCAGATCGATCAGCGGGCCAACATCCTGGATCAAGTTCAAGATTTCGGCAGACGTGCAGCCGGTGAAGCTAATCGCCAGTGCACACGTCAGAATCATTTTCATCGTCTTCATTTTGTACTCCCGTTAAACTGAATCTATCATTGCCATTTACCTTCGGGACAACCTTTGTTGCCCATGATTCTACTTTTGAGATTCACGCAACAGCCGCACTTACGGCAGGCGATTGTCTTTATACCCAGGCCGTTCAATGCCGTGCGGAATGCGTTGCTGGCGATACGCACCGATGCGCTCGGTGGATCGTTCCTGTTAAGCATTGTTGTTGTTACGTATTCGCATGTTTGGCACATCAGAAGATGTTGCCGCACTGTATTACTCAACATAATAATAAGGAATTATATCAACGGCATTCTCAGTATTTCCATAAGCTGTATAAGTACAATCTTCGCCCGACTTAGCATAACTCTCTGTTGCTCGAGTCCATGTTGGAAAAGTAAGGGCATGTTTCCATTTACGAGTTAGCCCACATTCTTCAGCATCAATACAATCAGAAGAATTTATTGTGTATTGTACTGCTATTGTTTTTGTCCATATGTATTGCCACACTGTAGCGAGTCCAGCAGCAGTAGCCGTAAGATGCCACAGTTTTATTGTTCCCTTGACTTTTCCTTCGTTTCCGCTAGAGACATCAATCTTTACAATACTCGTAGGATCAGCAAATCTTTCGATTGAGCTTGCTGGCCCTGTTGGACATGTGACGGGATAACAATCATCAGGAAACATTTCAACTTGGCCTGCAATAAAATCGGTATTATCACAATAGCCAAAGGTACATGTTCCAACAACAGCTACTGGCGTGTATGTTCGATAGTCGCCATCCATACCAGCATATTCAAACCATGCCACCTCCCTACTGGCACCTCGTTGACCAGCAATTAAATAATTACAGAGCCACCAATCAGCACAGCCAGGGATACAACTATCAAACTTAATCCGCCCACCACTATCGACAAAAGGCGATTTTCCAGTATCGTCTGGACAAGCCAGTTTGATCTGTCCAGCATCGCTCGCATCAACGAACAAATCACGCGGCGTACCATCCGCCGGATCATGCCAGCGTATTCGTCCAGTGGCGGCAATAAACGGTTGGTAAACCATTAGAGCTCCGGGTCCACTATTAAGCCAAAGGCAGCACTGGCGAAGTCGTACACCTGCCAGACATGGTTGCCGCTGCTCTCGATCCCCTCGAAGTATGCCCAGCAATACTTATCGTGCCAAGGTTCGTCTGGATGGTCCGCACCTGGCAGGGCGGTTGCGGCGGCTTCGCCCAGCCCAACAAAGTAAACATACTGACTTGTAGCGTCCGTACTATCTTCGAAATGCGTAGTTACATCCGAAGTCCAGCTAATAATGGCAGTCGTCTTTTGCAGACGTGCCGTATAGAACCATCTGATATCGGGGCCGGCAATAAGTTTAAGTACGCCAAAACGCGGCATCCCGCCCGCCCCTGACCTCGGACGCGTGACCGTACCTTCCTTGCTGGTGAAACTGTTGGCAGGCAGCGATTGTGTTAGCCCGCGAACGGCGCTGGCCAGACTGTTCAACTGCCGGGCCGAGATCGGCGACTGCAGCGGGATCAGCTTTATCCAATCGTCAAATCGTGACATATTCTCACGCTGGTGCCAGCGCCCATAAAGTGGTCAGGTCAGTGCTTAGGTATGGACTATAAGCAGCCCCGCCTATAACGTAAATCGAACTCCAGGCCCCGGTATGTGGGTTCATAAACTTATTCCAGCCCGTTTGCCGATATATGAAATTCAAAGTCAAAGCAATCTTCTTATGGCCTGCAGCAGTAACCGTACTGCGCACGTGGGGACCGACATATAACAAAGTCTCAATTGCTAAGTCATTTACACTTCGCATTGTCAGTGCCACGCTGTTGACAAGTCCGGTTGCCGTCACCGCAAGAGCCGGATAGGTAGTTAGGTTCTGCCAGTGCAGGGTCATACTGGTGCTCTGCACCAAATAGCCCGGCGCGTCTTCCGGGGTCAATGGCTTTGTATCAGCATCGTCCCAGGCGAAGTTCGCATACGGCAGGGTGAGAAATTCAGCCGTAGTGCTGAACTCATACTCGACCGTCGGCTTTTCAGGATAATCCAGAGTCGCATTCTCACTGGCAATCCGGTTTTCTATATTGTATACGCTGGTACTGTCGCCGCGATCGGCGATGTGATAATTCGGCGTTTCGTAACTTACCCGCAGCACGGCATATTCGTAATCGTCAGTTGTTTCATTCCAACCTTGACGGGTAATTTGCACGTCGGCTACTTGTGTCAGCAGGTTAAGCGGATGCCTGGCCGGACCTATCCAGCCACCCTCAAACCCTGGATAGAAAGAACTCCCTCGTTCAGTTAATTGATCTTTGAGAAGCTGCCGATCGGCATAGGCACATTTGAGCATACGGGTAGCAGCGGAAGCCCTGCCCTTGGTATAGCTCATCTGCCACTCGGCCTGCAGTTCTTCATAATCCACCGTAACCAGATTTTCAGCAATTATTGATCCGCCGGCAACTGTCATGTTATGGTCCTGCTACTGCGGGAACGGGCTGCCCGGTATTCCTTGCTATCGTTTGCAAATACTGGTTTGTCTGTTCCGTTAATTTCGCTACTCGTTTTTCAGCATCAGCTATCTCCGTAAGCTTTGCCACAGTTTTATTCTCGCCTTTGCCCGCGCTCGATATGCGCCGCCACATATCCTCGGCACCGACGAACATCGGCTTAATGTTCAATTTGATTTCCGGCATTGCCGCGCCGGTTATTTGTTTCACCAGATTCTCTATCGTACCTGGTTTATCCTCTTGTTCTTTGTGTATCTCTTTTGTTTTATCCGCGTGTCGTTTCTCGTCCTGTAGCATTTGCTGTAATAACTGACTCGTTTTTGCTCGCCTAAGCTTCAACTGACGTACCATCAGTTCCGCGTGCTCTTTTCTGGCAGCCGCTTCCTTGTTAAGCATCTTTCCCCAGAAGCTACTATACTTCTTTACTGCATCTTGCTGCTTGCGGAGTTCTTTTTCCGTCTCGACAAGCGCGGATTTAACTGCGGCTATGCTGCTATAATCAACGGCTTGGCCGAGCTTGCCATAAGCGGCGGCACTTTTGAGGATTGCTGCCGTATGCGCACCTAAAAGCATCGTTATCGGCACGAGAGCAGCAGCAAACAGTAGAAGCGGCCCGCCGGCAAGACTCAGTGCGCCGACCACCATAGCCAATTTAGGTATAATACTAACCAATCCCAAAGCAAGAGCAGACCACTTAACGGTCGTGACGATAACCGCTTTTTCTGCATCTGTTAACGCATTGATTTTATCAGTAAATCCTTTTATCGTTAAGGCTAACGTCTCGACGGTTTCATGGAATGCTGTGCCCAGTGCGATTGCCGCTCCCTCGGCGGAGGACTTCAATCTAATCAACTGGCCCTGTAACGTCTCCATCTGAATTTTGGCGATACGTTCCGCCGTGCCGCCTGAATCACTAAGAGCCCTTTCGTATTTTCTCAGTTCGTCACCACCACGAATCAACAGTTCCGACATTGCCGCGATCGAGCGCATGCCAGCAATTTGTGCTATGTATGCCTGCTTTTGTATTTCGGTAAGCCCAGCCATAGACGAATTGAGATCGTCAATAATATCAGCCAGTGGCCGCATTCTGCCTGTGGTATCAGCAATGGAAACGCCAAGTGCATCGAGGCTTTTTTTCACTTCCGTAGGCTGCGCTTGCAATCTGACCAGGATGTTTCGTAAGGCAGCGCCTGCTTGGCTCCCCTGGATGCCGGCATTTGACATTATCTGTATCGCGGCGGCCAGTTCTTCCAGGCTTTTGCCTGCACCTTTACCGATTGGCCCGACATATTTCATAGCTTCGCCAAGCTGAATCAAATCAGTATTGGCAGTAGTAAATGCCTTGGCCAAAACATCTACTGCATGGCCTAACTCTTTTGATGTTAATCCCATACCCGCCATGATCTTGGCGGTAATGTCGGCAGCCGTTCCCATATCAAGCTGACCGGCAGCGGCCAGATTCAAAGTGTCAGGCATAGCGGCAATAATTTCATTTGTCTTGAACCCGGCCAAGGCAAAATAGCCCATAGCCTCAGCAGCTTGGCGGGCTGAAAACTGAGTTGTCTTGCCAAGATCAAGAGCGGTCTGTCGCAGCTTCTGAAATTCTTTTTCGGTTGCTCCTGTAAGTGCCTTTGTCCTGGCCATTGCCTGTTCAAAACTAGCAGACGTGCGCACCATTACTCCCAGCGCTGCGGTCCCTACCAATAACATACGGCGGGCAGCCCGGCTGACAGCCTGCATCTGTACCTCTACACGCTTGGTAATCGCGTGTACCTTTGCCATCTGCATACGGAACTTGCTGTCTCTCGCCCTGATCTCCGCATATAGTTCAGCAATCTTGAAGGCCATAGCCTATTCCTTTTGCTGCTGTCGTAACAATCGCTCAAGCTGGGCGTGCGACATGGGAACGCCTTGGCGCCCGTGTTCGGTTTTATCGTCGTGCAGATAGACCAATAACTGCGGCAAGGTCATCTCCGATATTTCCTTCGCCGTCCAGCCGTACATCAGACTCAGCGACCGAAAGATATTCGCCCAGTCTATTCGTCTGTCTTCCCGTTGCCCCCCTGATTGGGGGATACCGAGTTTTTTAAGTCGGTCTCCGTTAGGCCCAGGAAGGCATTGAGGGCATCACTCACCTGTTCTATATTCTCGGCGGTTATCAACCCGGCCACATCGTCTACCGTCAGGTCCGGATGTTTCGCCTGCAGACACAGATGAGCAAACTTGATGACCGTCTCGGTGCTGCCTGCGGCCCCAGCCAGCGTAGCATTGACATCGGCAAGATTGAGGGCGCCCGTCTCGGCCAGACGCTTCTCAATGGCCTCACTGTCGGCGTATGCCTTCTCCCATATCTTGTCCCGGATACTGTCAGGCAGATCGGCACCGGCGGCCTTTATCTTGCGACCCGCCTTACGCAGCGGGGCAGCCTGAATCCATTCCTGAAAGTCGCCGAACGCAGCAATGGACGGCCAGGACAATTGGTAAGCCTTACCGTCAAGCTCAAGCGATGCGGGGGCGTTGGTCAATTTACCCAAAGCGCTCATATATCATCCTTTCGTTCTTAGACCAGCACCCAAGCCGCGGCGATTCCGCTATCGTATTTTGCCCTGAAGTTGCAGGTCCAGGTTACCTGGCCATCGACCACACTAACCGTCGGCAGACCAAGCAATAACGCCTGGGGGATATGATAATAACTGCCCGTGCTGTCATGGATGCGCAATTTCAGCTCTACAGTCTCTCCAGGATCGAGGCTCGGCGTAGGCTCTTCGGTCGTGCTCCAGATAGCATTAAAAGTGCCTGTCGCAGTTTTCAGGCCAGGATCAAAATCTGCCCAGCCTGCAGTATTGGTAGACGTTACATCCAACTCCGCGGCTACGGGATCGAAGGTCCAGCCTCTTAACTCAAGGCTGGCAACCGGGCATTCAACTAGGCCCTCTGCTCCTGTTGCAAAAGTCGCCATTAGATTATCTCCTAATTATTACATTGTTAATTGTTACACGGCAAGACCCATGATGATCACGGCGCTTCGGTAGCCAGGCCCATAATGATCACGTCAACTTCGGCGGTGCCGCCGCTGTCATTCGAGATGCAGAGAACATCCGCAGTCCCAGCTACGGGCACATAACCGGCTGCACCGGGGGCCGCAATAATAAACCAACCGCCGGCAACGATATTGACCATATCATCATCGGCAGCAAACAGCGTTGTCGCTGCGGCCGCAAAGGCATCCGCAGCACCGGCACCACCGGTTCCGCCACCTATCGTCAGGGCCACGTCTGAGCTGATCATTATCAGATTGACCTTTGTAAAGGTGATCGTATTGCCCCACTTGTCGGTAAGGGTGCCGGCAAGATCGACTACTTGCTCGGCTGCATTGGCGATGCTGTAGCTTTCGTGATAGACATGATCGCCGAGGTCGGAACCACTCTCGGATAACGAATAACCTACTGTATCCGTTATTGTTGACGCATTTGGGGCGGACATCCCCCAGGCATCGCGGGTCTCTACCGCCCTGATCGCCGCACTAATAGAAGCAGCCATTGAAGTTGCCATTGTATTCTCCTTGTTTCATAAAAACTTAAACAAACGAAACTAAACTAACACTGACTTTTGTATCTTAAATGCGAGATTCAAAATACCGTGCCATACGTCTTCTCCGTGCTCGTTTCGGTCCGGGTCGACGCTTATATCGTCGCTGACCTTTACCGCGTCCATGCTCTTTTCAGTTAGAGGAACGCCGAGACTTGGCAGGCTGGTTGTGAACTCCCGCTCAATTTCTTCGAGAATGTCCGCGATGGTATCAAAGCTTGTGCCGTAGACCGAAAAGAACAATGATCGACCTTCGATATATGTGCCGCCGGTATTCCTGATATGCTCCATGCTTGGCTGCATCTCTATGACCAGGTACGGCATAGTCGGACTGGTTGCCGTCCTGTCGCTGTAGACCTGAGAGAGCGCAGCCGTCAAGGTTACGTTGTTGAGCACCTGCGATCGAACTGCCTTGATCAAATACTTCATTCGTTATCCTCGTCCCAACATGCCGCGAACAGCGCCCATAGTTTCGTACAATGCCTTGGAGAGCCAGGGCCGACGGGCCATCTTCGACGTGCCCAACTCCAGATACTTACCGTACAGAACATTCGTTCCCACTCGTGCCGTATGTATTTGCGCATCGTATTCGGCCTGAATGTTCCGGCGCAGATGGGCCGTAACTTTCTTAGGGTATTCACCAGCAGCACTCGGTTCCAAGCCAACTTTGGTTCTCGACGCGCCGTAAGTCTTCGTTGGTTGAACTTCGCCAAGCTTCTCGCGTATATGATCGCGCAGCATCTTGCCAGACTTCTCAATCCGATCTCCGACAATTGTGTTAACATGGACTATCGCATGCTCGCCGTACCACTTAATCATCAGCTACGGTCTCCTCGGCATCCACGAGGTAAAGTTCATTTCGCTCAGCCACGTTTGCCACGCCATGCACCAGCAGCTTTCGCCCTTCAAACTCCAGACGATCTCCGATCCGAACGTGCATATCTTCACCGACGTAAACTCGATGAGTTACCTTGAGACTCAGGTTGGCATACCGTTCGATCTCAAAACGGCTGGCAGGCTGGACCCAGACCTTTATCATCAGGCCTACAACGCCCCAGGTACGCTCTGTTGAGCCGTAGTCCGTTACTGTCTCCGTTGGGCGCTCATGGTTGATCAGATGCCCGGAACTGTTTATCATGCTCGCTATAGTCATACCCTCACCTCGTGATTGATATACGGGGCCAGCAAGTGCGTTATGGCTTTCGGCAGTTCTCCGGCATCTGCCTTTTTCGTATACTGATAATCACCCAGCCGCTCAGACTGCATTGAGGAATCCATTGTCTCGAAGTTAAAAAAAGAATGGGCAAGGCGTGCCGTCGCCTCCTGCACCATCGGCGGGATATCCGCTATCTGCCAGCCGGCGGTGTATTTGATTGCAATGTTTTGGAAGCCCGTGGGAAAGTAATCACCAAAGTACGCTGGTTTGAACCATAGCTCGCCGGTTCTCGCATTGAAGTTGAAATACGACGAGGTATAGGTATACGTCGTGTCGTCCGAATATGTAATTATCACCGCCTCCGTGGTGTCCAGGCTGGCGACCGGAAACTCTCGCAACCACAATATCCGACCACCTCTGCCGTCGTATACTTCCGTTCTGGTCTCTTCGAGAAACAACCGATTACATTTGCGTTGGATCGAATCGCTGGCAGCCTCAACCAGTATGGTAAGGGCGGCATCGCTCAGCGATACCAGTGCGGATATCTGGCGCGCCCGGGCCAGCGTTATCAACTGGTAGGTCGTCGGGGCCGCTGCTACTGTTCCTGTACCACTTCCGGTTGCCATTATGCTTTATCCTTGCTTTTTGTCGCGATGCTATCTACAATGTATTGATGCGTTATATGACTGAACAACACAAACGGCGGATTGCCATTCTTGAGCGACGATATGGCAAGCCGATCAAAACAATTCTTGAAGAACATGTGCCAAACATAAAAGTAACAAACGCTGAATTTGCCAAACAGCTTGGCATATCCGGCGCTTCTTTGACGGATTGGTTTCTTCGATATAAAGTCAAGGGGCGAGGAAGTGGAAATGGTTTTAGAACACCTGAACATATCGCGAAAGTTCGCAAAGCAGCTATAGGTTCTGTTCATACTATAGAACACATTGAAAAGGTGCGCCAAGCAAATCTTAAGACAGGCTTTTGGAAACAACTTGGTCACGCACATGAACGCAAAGGATATCGCTGGATAAAAACGCGTCACGGGGGTGGCAATAATTGTTACGAAGCGGAACATCGAGTAATAATGTCCCGGCATCTTAATCGCACATTGTTGTCTACTGAACATGTTCATCATCTTGATGGTGATACTCTCAATAATAAATTAGAAAACCTATATCTTGTATCGAAGAACGAACACTGGCTACTTAACCGTTTATTGCGATGCATCGATAAAGATTTTGCTGAAGCCATTGTTAAAACTCTCACACAACGGTTTCCAAATCTGGGTCGCTAAAATTATAGCCTGAACGTTGCCGCCAAATATAATAATTTCCGGGGTCCAGCATAAATACAACAACACCGACGGCATTGGTTTGCAGCGTACCCGCGACTACATTAGCACCTGCCGCATCCGTCGTTACCCATACATCCACATCGGCGATAGGATCGCCGGAGTCGGCATCGGTGACGGTATAGGTGAACGTGATACTACCAGCGCCCGTCGGATTATTAATACCATCGAGCTGATCACTTAACGTCTCAAGAGTGTCACTATCCGCTCCCCTGATATTGGATTCTGCGGCATCAAGTTCGGCTTTAGTTGGCGGATCATATGCAGCCAGCGCATCAGTAGCCTCGGCCTCTACCCCTGCCTTCATACCAGTAGACATACCGCCGAGATCGGTCAACCCGGCCCCAGCAGTTCCGACCTGAGTAATTAAGGTGTTAATATCTGCTCCATTATCATTGGCTGTCTGCGAAGTACCATTGATCTCTTTAACATTGACATGAAAACCTGTTGGATCAGCCTGAGACTGATTTTCCCATTCATCTACTATTTCTTCTGCAGTTACAAGATTGCCAACAAACCCGACTAATATCAAATCTATTAGCAAGCAAGCATTACCAGTTTCTGTAGTATCCTGTTTGAACTTAACCAGTACATCTCCAATGGTGTAAGCCACTGTCTCTAATGTTCCACCACCTGGAGCTTTATGTGCATGGGATAGTGGCACTTCATGGTTTTCGTCTTTCGTAGAATTCGTAAAAGTACCTATTGTATCCCATATAGCAGTATTGAAATTGTATACCTGAAGAGTCGCCCCGTTAGTTGCTCCGACTGGTTCATCGTAATAACCCTCAAACATTATCTCGACGGGAATATCTGAAGTATCTGCTGGCGTACATCTGAATATAAATTCCGCACCTGAACCATCGTCATCACCTGTCCATCTGCTATCATCTGAAGTACTTGCGTTGGCAAGACCTTGCTCAGACCCTTCTATTACAGTCACTGACGTCATTGTGATATTAATGGCCAACCCTCCTCCTATAGCTGCTCCTTCAGATTGAGTGAAGGGGAAAGTGTCACCTATTACACCCGTTCTATCATATTGGGCCTCAAGATTATCAGCTGCCACAGAATCGTCAGACACTTCATTAACATTGACATCGGGTTTATTTCCGCTGCTCAGGGTAACCGCCTGACCAAGCCATTTACCTACATCAACCCGCCCGCTGCCGTCGATTACCATATCGGAGAAATTGGCAGGTCGCGTATAGAGTACTACTGAACTGACGACGATGAAGGCATCGTCAGGAACACCGGTAACGAACACACAATCGGCATTGCTATCGGTTGCACTGGGCGAATAAACATATACCCCTTTTGCATTTGTATTATCAAGCTCTGCCGGATTAGTAGCACCACCGGAAGGATCGCCTAAACCTCCGCCATCCTTCTCTATCTTAATGGCGATACTGGCTGCATATCCAGTCTCCGGACTATCAGTTATTAAGTTCCAAGCTGATAAATAAACTTTCTGTCCTGCAACGTTCTTAAGCATGGACTATCCCCCTTACTGGTCTTGCCGACTGCCGCTTATGAAAAGGTCCGATCGTTGTGGGCTGGCCGAACACATCCGGTCTGCCGACATTCAAACACGGCGAACCGGGCAGCAAACGAAAATCATAGTTAGCAATGTCTGCAAACTTAGGGTCTTGATTAAGTAATGGAATCGCGTGTTCGCCGATAAAGCTGCCGCTGTCGGCGTGCCAAAACGGTGGATTTATACCATCCTCAGTAAAACTATCGTATAGGCTAACTGTTAAACTATAATCGGAATAAGCCACACATCCCTTCCCGCTGGCAATAGAAACGGCATAATCAGTAGCGGCATCTTGCATATAATAAATATTATTGTATTCGATTAAGATGGGGTCAGCGGCAGCGCCAAAATCAGCAATCGCAACAATAGGACCAGGATTAAAGTAGTAAAACAAACAGTTGTGTACTACGGTCAGCTTATCGTATGGCTTGATTGCAAAGGAGCCGTTTATAAAGATGCAAAACGAAAAGATATTTTGATAAGAGAGGGCAGCGTAATTGCCCGGTGCCGTAAGGAAAATACATTCAGTATAAACGTTGTCAGCCCCAAAACTGAAGATGGCGCGGTCTGTCACGTCGGGTCCAAAAAAGCAATCTCGATACCGGCAAGAAAGGCTAGTGCCTGACATCAGCTCGCTTCCCTCATCAAACCTGCAATTAGTGAAACTGCAGCCCTGGGTAAGAGAAGAGGCATATTGAATCACATTTTTGCCTGCCGCTCCAGTTGTCCCACGAAAATACAGATTACGGAAATGGATGTTGTCTTTATTGTCGATTGTCAACAGGTCGTCAGCTAGAGTTTGCTCGCCGTCAATTTCCACCCACTTGGCATTGGCGTTCCATAGAGTTTCCCCTACATCTTGAAGCATCGCGTTGTAAGCACCACCGTAATATGTCTCGTCCCGGTCCATGTCGCTAAGTAAGTCGCCGTCGCTTTTGGTGAGGTAATACCCACAGAACATGATATGCGTATCGGCGGTAGTAGAGCCGGTATTGGCAATATCCATCGGCGTTGCAGAAGCATCGAAAATGCCATCACCCTTCATCCACACCCAGTCGCCAGCGACGGCGGATGTAAAAGCTTGCTCGATAGACCAGGCAGTGCCAGCAATAAGGCCATTACCACCAGCCCCGGCAGCTATCGAACTATCAGCGTACATAAAGCGGGTCCATGTCCTACTCACTTCTCGCCCTCCAGCAAATACGGCGGCAGGCCCTCAAGCCATACTGTCACCGCCCGTTTACCGCTATCAACATTTTTCGTCACTGCAACGTCCGGCCAGCGAGCTTTCATTGCAGGAATATCTATCATGCCACGCAATGCTTCTTTATCTGTCTCAAATTCCCGTCGCTCAACAAACTGCATTAGGTTAAGTCGCAACCCTATAAGGACGCCTTCATTGCCTGGCTCCCAGGCGTTATGTCCGGCGGTTAGGTCGGTCAGGCTGATTACCTGCTGTTTAGTAAGCTGTGCTGCCTGGGCCGACGTTGTGCTGTTGGCAACCGCGTATTCTTTCAATTGTTTGAGTATGTGCCTGAACATCATCTTAGTGTATCTTCCGAGACTTTCCTTACGTCCGAATCGCGAACACAGGGCCGGTCGGCGAGCACCGAAGTCATACGCTCAATAGCCACAATCGCTCGTTCCGAGAGCTGGCGGAACTGTTCGTCCTTTATGGTTAGGTGCTTGGCCATTCTCGCCCGGTCCACCTTGTTATCCCAGATGAGCATGACACAAAGGCCCAAGGCCCCGGCCTGGATTACCAGTTGTATCCAGTTGTCCATCAAACATTCTCGAAAAGTTTTATGATTTCACAAACGCAAAAGGCTCGCGATAAAGATAAGCGACATCCGCGGCACTCAAAGCGCGGTTATAAATCAGGATGTTGTCTATTTCACCGTTAAAATACGCGTTCCCGAAGCTTTTACCTAACCAAAGATTATCTACGGTAGCATGCAATGAGCTTATCGCAGTTGCATCGGTCTCGATTAGGTTTCCGTTTTTATAATAGCTTATTGTGGGTGACGGTATAGTGCTACCGTCATAAGTGAGTACGATATGAGTCCATGAAGCATCAGTAAATCCAGCATCAAGGCCTGAATTATCTTGTTCACTTCCAGTCCCGTCATCCGAGAGGAATAGAGTTATCTCGGTGTCAATTGCCGTAATTATCGCAAACGATCTTCTACCAGCGCCCACGAAATATTTATTTATTAAGCCTGCAAGGTTTACGTAGGCATTTTGCTTTGCCCGGATAACCCAGGTGGCCGCGGTAGTAAGGTCCAGCGACCCGCCGCTGCCACAATCAATATAGTCACCGGTCCCATCCAAATTCAAACTCCATCCTCTTGTTGCTGGGGTCCAGGTGCCGTTAATAATGGTTCCATCATTGCCATTGGCACTCAAATCGTTTGCATGGCTTCCGATGCCTTCATTTCCCAATAGGCAGAGGACCAAACCCCGAGCCAGCGGATGAACCCGGTTGAGCTGGGCGCCGCGTATTGGTTTGTGGACAGTTAACATCAGCCCAGTTTCTTTCTGCGCGGCAAGATACAACACATAACCACATTAGTAGTATCGGTGCCGCCATCCTGCTGCATTTTCACCTTGAGATATGGTGGCGGATCATTTAGAATTATGGTCAATGAATTGGGGTCTGTGCCCTTATCCAACTTAATACTGGTAAGAGGAACTATATCGCTATGATAACCGTTAGTGCCCTCGTCAAAAGTTCCATCCATCGAGCCGATAATAGAAACATCTACATTATCAGCGGGCGCAGCTTTGAAGTTGCATTGTGGATGAATTAACACCTCAGACCAAATTCGCAGGTCTATAGCCGCCGATGTTGAGGTATAACTATTGCCCGCAGCTAACGTCACTCCGGTGCTGCCATCGCCGACTATCCATTGCAGGGCGCCATATTCGGGACTGGACATCTGATCACTCCTTAGCTAAAAGGGTTGAGGGACGGAGGGAAAGGTATAAAACCTCCGCCCCTCGGCATTATAAAAATCCTCATCGGTCCGTTAAGGTACTGCAGCGGAAGCCGGATTAAGTACGCCGCTGGCCTGCAGGGTATTGGAGACGAAGTTCTGGCACACAACAAAGTCATTGGTGGCAGCGAGCGGTTCCGAATCGTTCTTATTGCCGAACAATAAATTATTAGCAATATACCCGGTAGCCGCCCCATCTGATTTCAGCCCGACACACAGTCCAGCGGCTCCGTCTACGTTGCTCGCGTGATTTCCGATAATTGAGATAGCCGTTGGAATGTCAGTCAAGTGATCAATCACAGAGGCCGAGCAATCGGCGAACCAGTAGTTATTCTCAATCAACACGTTTGCTGATGTGCCCGCAAAGAAGAGCGAACTACTCATCGTACCAGCGGCGGTAATGAAGTTGCAGTTCTTGATCACCAGATCGGTTATCGTAGTTGCTATCGTGGCATGGATCAGAAATTCCTGGTTCGCTGCGGTATCCCTGAAGATCAATCCGTCCAGGGTACAGTAATCGGCAGCGGCAGTAAGCGTGAGTGCTGTGGTGACGCCGGTCGCAAACACGGCCACCATTTTTATGTTCTTGATACTCACATTCGCCGCGTCGATAGTAATACTGCCATCGGCATTTGTGGGGCACGAAAACGTTGGGATAAGACTTCCTGAGCCAATACCAACAACCGAAATACCTGCTTTGTCCAGGTCAACATCATCGGCAGCCGTCAGGTTCTCTGCATGGCCAGGCATGAGATAGATGATGTCGCCCTGGTTGGCGGTAGCAACACCTATGGCATAATCCAACGTCAGAAACGGTTTGTCGGGATTCTGACCGGCCCCGACACTATCTGCACCTGTCGCACTGCCACTATCGACGAACCATATATCGCCAGTAGTTAGAGCCTGATCGGTGATGATGAAGACGCCGCCCGGTTGATGGCGGCTGAAGAGAGATGTTTTGTTTCCCATTTCCAGGGTTCCTCATAACAAAGTAAAAAAGTATGACTGACCTTTGTAATGGTCGGGCAGGACCGGAAACAAACCCGGCCCTGCCGGTAACGTTAAGTTGTCAATTAATCAACGATCGGTGACGGCACAAGCTCGCGAGCATAACGCGGCTGGCTCAGGATATATAAAATGCAACCTAGAGCAGTTGCATCGCTTACGTCTGCAACAGAAGCTTGGACACAATCGAAACCGTTATCGACATCCAGCATGTCAGCATCAATCTCAACTACCCATAACGCTTCATCTTCAGCAGAAGTGGCATCAGTATGAGTATTGGTTCCAGATGACGTCGTACGAGTGAATATGTCCGTTATTGCAGTCAAAGCAGCCAAACCACCAGCGGCGGCAGTGCTTCCTCGCTTAATCCAGAGTTCGGCGAAGGTCAAAGCCTTAGTGTCGGTGCCCGCAACCACGGTAGCTTGACTAAGCGTCAAGGTGGGATCACTTCCGGCAGTACCTGAATCTTTGTAAAAGATGACCGTTAGGTGGCCATAATTTTTCATGCTCACCCAATCGCCAGTATTGGCTGCACCATTTAGTACGACCGGAACCGCACCGGAAACAATCGCACAGTTTTCTACCATCTTTTTCAAATCACGCATGAGTATTTCTCCTTATCAGTTATCTAAAGTGATTATCAACGATCGCCTAACACGACGAACGGACTCTTGGTATCGGCGCCACCACCGGCACCGTGCATCGGGGTAATGGCTTTATCCAGCCACGGCTGACCATCGATCCGCATTACGAAACGGAAGGCGACCTCGTCGTAGTCGAAGTAGAGATGTATCGAGGTCTGGGCTTGAATACCCGTAGTCTTTTGACCAATCAGGTAATGGCTGAAGTCGGCAAAGATGATGTCCCCTTGTGTGCCCAACGTCTGACATTGCTCTTGAAAGATCAGTGGCCTACCGAGCATTTGGCCATGAGGACTATCGGCCAAACCATTCGCAGGCAGCCACATGGGCGCCCCGCCGGTTCCGACGGTCATCTGAAGAACCATCAACTGAGGTAGAATGTCTGAGTTGACAAACCAAGCACCTTTCTTACGGCTCGGGTCCCAGACGCGCGACCACATCTTGATGATGTTTTCTGTAACAATCGTGGTGGCCGCCTGGCCAATTTCCGGGGTTACACTGACCAGGCAGGGGGCATTGAGGATACCAAGAGGCTGACCGGCCCCGGTGCCGCTGAGGATCGCCTCGTCAATAACCAGGGCAAATTCCTCGGCAAACATGGTGTTGAGTAAAGGCTCAATGGAGACCGGAGAATCTTCGAGCAGACTATTGGTGACAGGCACTAAGCCTATAAGCTCGTTGAGTTTCAGTCCGACCTTGCGGAACTTCGGACGGGTTGCGATTTTCTGTTCGCTCTCGGCAATCCATTTCAGACTGATACCACCTTGGCGATAGCCTGCCCGGCGGTCGGTGTCGACCAATGCAGGCATATCGATCATATTGGTTTGCATCGGAATCGGCTGGCAGCGAGTGGCAATATCCGAACGTTCCCAAGCCAGCTCCAGCAATGTAGTCAGGTGCTGTGGCGGGATGAGATATCCACCATAGGCATCATCGCTTTCGTGCATGCCACTCGGGGCCTTGAGCAGCCGTTCGTCGATCTTGGTATTGCCGGGCAGATGGGCCTTGTGAACGCCCATAGCAAACGAAGCAAGAGTTGGCCAGCCCCAGGTGGGATCATCTTCGGCCAGGTTCTTGCCGACAACGATCTTGCCTTTGTCCTTGCCGATCTCGTCAATGGTGGAAATTATCGCCTCAGTGAACATCGCCTTCATGGCAGGGCGCACACCAGCGACAAGATCAGCAATAAGCGTCTTGGTGGGGTCGTCCTTGGTTTCCTCGGCAATACCACTCTCTACGAGGGCCTTGCCGATCGTTTCATCGAGTTGAAGAATATCATCAGCAGAATGGGATTTCTTGTCCTGATCCGCCCAGGACTGTAGCAGCTTATACCAGCGCATAGTAAAGACCTCCAAAACAGAGAGACACTGGGTTGTGTCTATCTCCAGCTTTGGGGGCCTACTATCTCCAGCTTTGGGGGCCTGCACGCTCCGGGCCGATTGGTTACGGCCTTGTCATACTCCAGCCCTTACTTGGCCTGATAGCTCCAGCACCTTACTTGGCCTGATAGCTTTCAACCTAATTTTTCAATCCTGCCCGATCACGGACAGGCAACACTACCAAATATTACACCCGCCCTCGCATCTTGTCAAGTGTATTTTCTACAATTTCATTTAAGTGCATTTCCGATAAGGTTTTCTGTATCTCGGAAAGCATCGCCTTGCGAACGTCATCAAGGGCAAGCGTGGGCATCTTGGCGACGACTTCCTCAATCGGCTCGGTCTCTGGCTCTACCGAAAGGCCAGGGACGATCTGGGGCAGTATCAGGCCCATCTCCTCGATGATGACTTCCGGGATAACCAGCCCGACGGATTTTGCCTTTGCTATGGTCTGCACTATCGCGTCCGGGTTGCTCTGGACCGGGGCCACGGCATATTCGAGGGCCAGCCATTTTGTGATTATCCGCTTGACCTTTGCCAGTTCGGGGCGGTCAATGATGTCTTTTTCCTCTGGTGCCCGCATCTCAAGTGGAAGGAATCCGATGCTCTTGGCAAGCAGATGCTTCTGCTTCACCATGTGCCAGACGGCATCAGGAAACCATGCACCCTGCCAGTCCTTCGGTTGACTGGTGTATTCGGTCTTGGCAAGCCAACCGTTTTGTTTCTCATCTTTCTGGCGGTGCAACCAGGCGCAACGGCCTATGGGCAATTCATCGTATCGATGAGCAAACGTTACTACCGGGTTCTTGCGAAACTGCTTGAAGTCACCACCGCCGGGCAGCATTACCTCATTATCGCGGTCAACTGTATCGGTAGTGATCAGCGAGATGTCGGCCCGTTCGCCGTCCTTGATGTCCATCGCAGCGGGCACTTTGCAGGTGCGCCGATAGCCCAACTCTTTACAATCGCTCGGCAGGTCTTTCATCAACTGCTCGATCTCGCTGGCAATGTCAGAACGCATGGGAAAGCCCAGCGGGCCTTCGGCGTCACCGTATGCTTTTATGCTCGTATATTTTGACATGATTAATCCTCAAAAGGGGTTCTCTCTGAGCCATTCGTCGCGCGCACGCCGCGCAATGTGCTGCCAGTTTGCTTCTTCCGAATCAGGTTCGGCACCAGTTGCAGAGAGGGTAATCCATCTGCGTGCGCCATCGTTCAGCCACAATATTGGACCAGAAGCGTTATAGCTGGAAGTAGTTTTTTGATCATACTTAAACATGATTAATCCTCTGTTAAGATTTCCGTTATTGTGCAAAAGCAATTCGGATGCAGTGGCGGATACTGAACATTACTATAATCCGGATGATTACCGAACTTACCAAACGATCCGCCCAGAGGAATACCGTCAGGATTAGCAGCAGCTATCGCCTGGCAGAACTCACAGGCATCAGCAGACAATAGCCACTTGAATCCACGTACCACGCCGGATTTCTCCGCTGCCAATGCCTGACCCTCATGTACGGCCCGGCTGGATTCCGTTACCGCTATCCGCTTAGCTCGATAGACTTCAGCATGGTCAAATATTGCATTGACCCGCTTGGTCAATTCCTGGACGGTATTCTCCGATTCTATTATGCCCTCAGCCAAGTCGTGCCGGAGCTTTGCCAGGGCATCGGTGATATGCAGGCTGGTCGTCTCGTTGGTTGCATGGCAAAACTTGAACGCCGCCTTGTCGATCGCTGTCCGTATTTCTGGTGAATTCACACTCCATTCGGCAGCTTCGGTGGTTACGGCAACACGCTCTAGGAGTTGTTTACCGGCTCGGTCGTAATAGACGGCAAGAAAGACTGCAGAGGCTTCTTGCATCCTTACATCCCATTCCGTCAGGTCAATAGGCTTCCATGAATCCGGCCAGCGTTTGGTTTCTGCCAACAGGCCTCCCGCCGATTTCAGAGCATTCATTATCAGCGTCCGCTGCTGCTCAAATGTCGTGCGTAGGAACTCCGCTATATCACGACCGCGGGGCAGGTTGTAGGTGTTGAGGGTTTCCTTGGTATGTGTACACGAACAGCCTTCGGCTGGGAAGGCGCGAGGTTTCATGCGCCCAGCATCTTGAAAGTCTACCTGGGCGATAAAATCTTTTTTGAACGGCACATGCTCGTAAGAAAGATTCTCATCTTTCATGCCTTGGAACTGGCCGGGTATGAATGTAGGACTTCCCACCTGCACCAGCGTCATTGGCAGCCAGGGCTTATCACCCCACTCGACCGGTTCTTGACCATCTTCCAACCGCTCTTCGTTGATTGACGTATATCCGTGATCGAGATTCATTCCGCGAATAATGGCCTTACGGCTCTCATCTTCTGGCACGGGATTATCGGATGCGATAAACAGCCGCTCGTCGTACAGACTGCATAAGTGCCTGGTGAGCACTTCGTCTCGCCTGCGCAGCCGCGGAAGGATCGAGAGCTTGGCATGCTGAAAATGACCAGCCTCGGCATTGGCACGATTCACATCCTTGGTGGTCAACAGGCTCATGGGCACATCAAATACATTGGCAATCTCGATCTTGGCCATTTCATAGAAAGCCAGCATCTGAAGATCACGAGGCACGATGTTCAGCCGCTTAACGTCGAAGCTATCGCTCAAGATGCTTATGCCGCCACGTCCGCCGAACTTGTACTTGCGTTCCAGTTGCCGCTCCATGCGCTCGGCCTCGGCCCGCCCGGGCGCCTCATCTCCTTTTGTGGTCAGCAGGAAATCCGCCCTGGCGTTATTGTCCAAGAACCCTGAAGCCAATGACCGGCTCTTTTGCAATAAGCCGACAGACTCCCAGGCCGCACGGGTAGGCGACCATCCTTGACGATAGGGGTCGTTGAGGCTGGGATACCGAAACACTATCATATCCTCAGCTTCGATACGCTGCGGGCTCATGCCCTTGCCATAATTGTAGTATGACACGATATCCGCTCCGGTGGCCTTCGGCGTTACCCTCTGCGACTGCAGCAGCCAGATAGCCTCCGGGATACCAAGGCCATTCTTCGGCAAATGCCAATATGCGCTCCCGTGGATCTCCTGGTAGAGTGCGGTCAAAGCTAAAAGATTATACAGATCAAGATATTCGTTGACCTTGTAGAGCAATGTTAAGAGGGGATGCTCCAGCACCTCTTCGATCTCTACCGCCTTGGTCAGCCGTGCGCTCAGACTCTTATTCGACAGCAGCCATGATCGCTGTTTGGCGGTCACGGATTGAGTGAGACACTTTGGCCTTGTCTGGCCCTTGCCCGTCTCCACGTACAACTTTACCGGGACACTGGCGACGGCATTGGCGTTGAGGTTGGCACAAGCGTAAATGATATTGCGATAGGCCTGGATCAAGCTGTCATCAGTAGCGGTTTGCTCGGTCCGATAGCGGCCAACGAATGGCGTGCCGGCGGACGTTTCCTCTGCAGGATAAAAGT
>SDBU01001066.1_pt1 | contig 40350 bp, 69 predicted proteins | sample 2277071 | NCBI WGS metagenome assembly SDBU01 (sample SAMN10397929, study PRJNA504765) | marine sediment metagenome | isolation source: marine sediment core GS08_GC12, 126 cmbsf | place: Arctic Ocean: Gakkel Ridge, Loki's castle | collected 2008 | reverse complement strand
TAGGGGGATTACAGGCTTCCACCCCGAATTTACTAACCTGTCCCTTTCTATCCGGTGGCAAGTAGAGTCGCAACCATCCTCTAATGCTATCTCAGGTAATTCTATATCTTTTATAATAGCAAGGTTGTTGTTAAAGAGGATTTGCTTGGCTAAGTCTAGATATTCCATTTCTGTTAAAGGACACGCTTTTATCTCATCGTCCCAACCAGCATAAAATCTTGGGTTAGGGAATGAGTCCTTCTTCTTGAATAGCCACTTCGCCACTTTCTCTACCAGTTCTAAAATCTTATCCTGCGATTCCATTTAACACCATCCTTTCGTGTCTGAATAATCCACTAAGTGTTGCTTATTTAGTAAACATTGTAGCTTGCGCGAGTCCATACAAGTAATACACTCTTTTGGTTGGTCAACAAATATACAAACCATTCTACTCCTCCCTCTTATCTACTGTGGCTCCGGATAGTTGGTCTTTTTCTTTCTCTGTAATAAACCAGATTACTGTTCCCTCAGGCATAGACCTTTCATTGCCTATGATTGTTCTCTTAAATGGTATTTCACTCACCACCTCCATGGGGGGAGAGATTAGAGAGAGGAGTTCACCCTTAGCTTCTATTACTTCGCTGAATATTTCCATCCCCTTGTTTGACTCTGGGAAATCTGAGCCATGCCACTTTAAGACACGTTCAACTAATACCCTTAATATATTTTCCACCGCTTCCCCATCAGCAGTAGAGGGCTTGTGGTGTCCACAGAACTGCTCTGCAAACATTACTAACTCTGCTCCACTGGGTTCCGTATCAGAATTAAGCATACCAGCTCTACGTAGGACATTAAGTAAGGATGTTGCCAGCAAGTCCCTTTGATGTTTGAAGTTTCCAGAGGAGCGAGTGTAGCCCATAATGTGTAACCTCTCACCCCATACTTTAGACTCATCAAAAGGCATACCAGCCCCATATAGATTATCGGCTATTTCCTTCCCCACTTTAGTCATATTTACCCTTACCAATCTAATGTTCATATTAACCTCCTTATTTATTAACATATCCTGTTTTTCTACAAGTATCGCACGGGATTCCTTTTATGAATTTAGTACCGTGGCAATCCGAGCATTTCTTTACTTCACGGAAGTTTATTATTTTGGTCCCGCTACCTACGATTGAGTAAGCGTATTGCTTCCCGACTATAGGGGCGGTTTTCTCTTTAGCACCCTTTATTGTTAGCAAAATATCATCTTCACAATCCCCAAATCCATCCAGTAACAATTCAAGGTCAGAAAAGTCCCTAACAAATTGCCCCCCTCGCGGATTCCCTACCCCTTCGCCTTTTTGAATCGCTACTACAGTAACCCCGCGACCTGACTTACTCTTTAAGCCCTCCAGAACCTTGCCTATGTCGTATAACCGCCCACCATCCAGGTTAATCCAGTCTATTAAAGTAAAACGGTGGCTCTTCATGTGTTCCACATAATCTTCTGTTACCGGCAAGAGTTCAAACCTATCCATCCCATTTTCATCAGTCCATTGCACCCACTCAGACATAGTGTCCATCCTATTTAACCACCGTGGGGATGGTTCATGCTCCCCGTTCTTTCCTAGAACTGTATATTCATTCCCCATAAGAAGAGGGTTTTTATCTATATTTTCAGCAATTAAGCTCATGCATATCGTAGTTTTACCCTTGCTCTTAACACCACCAAGGGTTATCATATCCCCCTCTCGGATTATGATGTGTTTTGCGAAGTCCATTTCCATACCAGTGTCAAAGTCTTTAGGGAATACCAACGGATATAAAGGTCTGCGTTCCCTCTGGACACCGAAGACTTGCACAGGTTTGACAGGCTTGATGACCTTGTAATTCCCTCTGGAAATATACCTGACAACCCCCGCTTCAGCTAACTGGAACACTATATTCCTTACCGCCTCAAACGCCTTAGACCCCTTTTCAACCTCTAATTCATGGCGTATCTTATCAAGGGTTATTTCTTGCCCCTGAAAACCTATAAGCAAGTCCCTTACTTTTGAGGCCGTTATGTCGGGCTTTATTTTATCTAGCACTGTTCTCCTTAAACTTTACAACGCACTACAATTTTACAACTATACAACTTTAGTCGCGGCTTGCCCCAATTTTACAACTATCTAGTAGGCATAACCCAGTGTAAGGTTTTCAATAGTTGTTAAAGTATACTAATATATATTTATTAAGCATATTTAGAATACCTTTTCTTTTTAACGGGTTCTGTATAACGATATATAACTTCAGTCTTTAGAGGTATTACCTTTGTTTCAGGTTTCTCTAACTCACGATAGTATTCTGGTTTATTGCAGTAATCACAACCACACATATGATACCTCCCAGACTTTACCCTGGGATCATCGGGAAATAAACTTTTTATACATTCACGGCAAGGTATCACTTTATTCCCTTTCGACTTCTAGTTCAAGTTGCCCCTAGTCTTTTTTTAATATAGCCCTGGCACAATCTACTAACTTCTTAAATGGATTGCCCTCGGTATCACTGTCAATTTGGTTAAGGTGAACCCATATAGCCGCCCAATACCCAAACTGCATAAATTTGTATCGGCACAATGAGTCTATTGCTTTGTCGTATGCCTCTGCTTTATGTGTCTTAATATCCATCCTATTCTGAGCCCTCCCCATTACTCAATGCCCGGTTTGTTCCTTTCAGATAATCTTCTTCCTTTGCCTTCACTCGCTCTAATTCCATCTTGAGTGATTCAATTTGTTCCTCAATAGCTTCTATTGCTTCGGTATACGGTGACTTTGTCATTTTTCTGAGCCCTCCCTATTGCTCGATGCTACTATTTGTACGTTACCTCACCAAGTGCAATTCTACACCCGGGTCGGTCATAATTATCTTCCCAACACAGACAGTTTCGGTGGCATCGTTTAAACCATCTTGGGCAATATCCTTTATCAAAGACATATCCAAATCCTACCCGGTGATGAATATTCTTGTAAGCAAGCTCGTCTGGATTAGCAACTACTTCCATAGCATCCCCTATTGCTCGTGTTTATTTGTGGTCTTAGAGTGGGGCAGATTGTTTTTACCTATTCCACCTATAGGATGTTTCGGTCTTACACTCTATGCACTTTTGGTCTTACTTCCTCGCCTCAGCATTATGCACCCCACTCCTTGACCTGCCAGCTATCAGGACAATCTGTACCTGCCTTTCAACACTAAGTTACTGCGCCCATGAGGGTAGCTAGCTCCTGCTGGCAACTCTACTCACTTCTGAGATTGCATACACCAGCAATATTTTATTATACTCCTTTCTTAATTTATTTCCCAAACTGAGGCATTTCTGAGTATTTGTTTCTTAACCCATGTTCCTTGCTGTGACACCTAGCGCACAAGATTTCGCAGTTTTCCTTTGTGGTTTTACCTAACCTTCCTAGTGATTTCTTATGGGATAGGTGGGGATAATTGGCAGCCTCTTTATGGTTGTCATCCCACCAAAGGAAGCGATCGCACTTGGCGCATTTTCTCTCCTGCTCATTGAACAACTGCCACTTAAGCAACCGGCGCAGGGCTAGTTCATCCTTCTGCTTAGGGCTTATTCTCTTCATCTATCAACTACTTTTTGCCTTGATTATTCCACATATTGCCTTCTTTAATGCTAGAGCAGGGTCTTTATCTTCACCTGAACCCATTAGCTGATGGCTCCCTTTCAGTACCGTCCAATGGTGAAGCAGTGGTCTTCCTTTGCTTATAAACCATTCATCGTAGTCTACTGAATAGGTTAAATGATAACCGAGTTCTTTTAGTTTGCCCTCCACAGCATACTTAAAGAGATTGTTGAGGTCTATTTGGGGTTGCGGTTCAGCCTTGGTATCAGCATCCACAAACCACTTCTTTGTCCAAGGGTTTTGAGATAACCCACACCACTCCCATAACTCTTTATCTGTTATTGTCTTATTCATCACCCTTTTCTCCCCTCGTTTCCAATATACTTGCCCAGCAGTCCTTCCGGCCCTGCTCTGTTGTCAGGTCGAACCCTGCGGTGGCTGCGGTTATGTTTAGCGCTGGCATTTCAAAGATGTCTTTAAGGTAATTTTTAATCTCTCCAGCATTACCGAATACTATACCACTTAAATCATCGCCAGAAGCCTCTAGTGCTTGCTGTGCGGTCTTAGAAGCTGGTTTCTGTGTTGGTTTGGTTGCTGGTTTATCGTTCGGGAAGTGCTCCAACCCCCAGCCAATAATCGCTTTGACAATGGGGGCGTTTCCATCAAGTTTCCCCGCAGTGAAGGCTCCCATAATACCTGTGAAAATAACTTGTTTCTCAATGCTATCTTGTTTTGCCCTGTCCTTCTCCGCCCACAGTTCAGGGGTCATGGTGATAGGTGCGGGTGGTGCAGGTGATGCGGGTGAAGCCGCTTCCTTTACTGGTTCTTGTCCTTCTGGCATATTACACCACTCCCCAGTATCTCCGATTGGATGGGCAAACCTCTTCATTTTCCCTTTTTTGAAAAATGCTGTGTTATGAAGTGTGCAATGAAACTCGTTCATAATGCTACCTCCTTAATAGCTTTAAACTTCCCATCTTCGTATCCTTTTTTGTAACCATCTCTATAACCTTTATTATGTTCTATGGAATGACTCCCCTTTGTGGTCAGTTTGAGATTGTCTATCAAGTTATCTGATTTATTCTCAATCCCTATAAATCGTATCCCCTTGTGATGAACAATCTCCCAAGGTTGCAAGCACCTACCCAAGTGTTTAGCCATAACCAAGCGGTGTTCAAGAATATACCCATATGATTTATTTTTAACCTGTGCCATTGGGAAGAAGAAATCATCTTTGCTAATCCATACCTTAATATATTCTTTATTGCTCCCTGCTCTTAATTTTCGGTGCTTTAACCTTGAGCCGTGAGTATTGTCAAGCATTTTACAACTCAGGCATATCAAGGAATTATTTTTAACTTTATATTCGTTATATGAAACAAACCTTTCCTTCTTACAAATAGGGCAAGTGAGATAACCTTTAATAGACATTGCACACCTCCATTTACCCCATTATAGCACAACTAGCACCGTCTGTCAATTCTTTACACCAATATTCACTCATTGTCTATTCCTCCTCAATTACCATATTTTTAACATAAACATTCATCTCTGCGTCGGATGGTTGCGTATAACATGAAAAACTGAAGGATTCTTTCTTAACTACCAAATGCCAAAATCTCCACCAACGTGAAAGACTACCAAACATATCCTTCATGTCAAATATTCTATGTCCCCAAGTCTCTGAAGTATCCATTAGAATAAACCTTTCCTCATGCCTCCTTACCTTGTGGCTATTCAACCTTAGCAAGCTCAGTGGCGATCGTTGCAGTAGGTTCTTCACTTATGATAACGAATGACAGGTTGCTCGTCTTGGCTATCTTCTCAAAGGCTGAGGTATCCAATTTAAGAGCTAGTTCATGTTTAATAGCCCAGTCCATAGCTTCCTTACTGTCGTAACCAAGGCGAGACAGAACCCTGATGCCGATACCAGGAGCTACAGCCTTTTCTCCTGTCTCTGCGTATTGAGCAACAGCCATTTCCCTTAGTTTGTCTTCTGCTTCAGCCACTTCCGCACCAGCCTGTGTCAAGGTATCAAACAATACTTGGTTAGCTTTGTTCCATTCCTCTAGTAAAGTATCCCTTTGGCTTTTTAGTTCCCTTGCCTTCTCCCTTGCTTCCACCACCACGTTTATACGTTCTGTGATTGTCATGATTCCCTCCCTTAATTCCAGTTGAATACACAATACCAAGCCGTGATATATTGACTCGGCATCTCAGTAACTAAGTCCCTTTCCCTGGGAGATGCTTTCAAAGGTTCGGTTCCTGCTATCAAGACTCTACCTTGCAGGATTCTACCCCACCTTTCTATCAGCTTTATTGAGTCCATTTCAGCACCTTCCTTCCCCTTTCAAGCAGGGCTTTCATTTGTTCAATCAGTTCCCAACCTCTTTTTAACTGGGCTTCTTGCTTGGTCATGTTACTCCTTCAACCCCTTCACAGCATCAAGGAATCTGGTTGAGCCACAACCAACTTCTTCGTAGCCCAGTGGGGTGCAGGTTGTATCATACTGTGCGTAAAGTGGGCATACATTACAGCCACGGCTAGCATACTCACATAGCGGGCAATTACATTCATAACTTTTGGCCAACCACTTCTTACCATTAGGACTTTCGAGGAAGGCGTCCTTGTCCAGCCCCGACTCGCCTATCTCCTTCCATATCCTCTTGCACTCACGGATTGCCTCTCGTTTAGTTAGTTTCATTATCTCCTCCTTCTTTTCTACTCCTCCTGTATGGGCTAGGCTTTACAAGCAATCCCGTATTGATTAGAATATTCTGCGAGTGGCGTATATAGGTGGTATTCCTTCAATTCTTCTTCTGATAATTCAAGGCTTTTGGGCGATAAAATCATACAGAAGCAGTCAAACACTTTCCAAATGTCATCTTCGTCGTGCTTCGTATCTTTGGGGAACGCATTACCTTGAGCGTCACAGAATATTCCTCTGTTCCCCTTATTGCACCAATCAACTGTTAAAAACCATCGCTTCATCATATTTATTCCTCCCCTGTATTATTTACCCCCTGGAGTTAGTTAGCACTCATCCCCTGTTCTATTAAAACCTAGAGCTCCCGAGGCAACTGCTGCTCTAGCTCTCTTATAGAGTTCTGTTAATTCTTCTTCGGTTAAAGATTCCAATGCTTCTTCTGTGACTATCATTTCAGTCCTCTCCTTTACCCCTAATCCTCAAAGAAGTGCGAGTGCTTTTTCTCTATCTCTGTCTTACCAAGTAGAGTAGCCTCTCGGTCAAGACACTCGTGCTTCTCTGCAAAGACCTCTTCCCAGTTCCTTAGATGAGCACCACATACTGGACATAATTCGTCTATCTTAACCATCATTTCCCCCATTCCTTTAACTTGGCTTGCCACTCAGTCTTTACTATATGAATGTGGCTAATGTTGATAGGATGGTTCTTTGCTTCTATCCACTCCACCACTTCCTTGATACCTGCCTTAAAGGATATTTCTGCTTGGGCTTCCAATTCTGCTCTAATGCTTATCTTCCCTTTCTCAGTTCCCCCTACAATTTCTCTCCAAACATTACTCATCACTGTATCTTTAGCTTCCATTATTCCTCCTTCCTGACACAGATAGCGGTCAGCACGACTGTAATTATTGAACCCTATTGTCATCGGGTCTATGGTCGGGATACGTTCTCCATTCTCACCATGGGGTTCACCACACTGTAAGCAGTTTATCTCTTCATAGTTCTCTACCAAGTCCCCACCACACTTCTTGCACCTGGTCTTTAGCATTACTAGCATGGCTACCTCCCTTTGTGGCTTCTCAACCCAATACGGATAGCCCAGTTCATCCACTTATTGAAAGTCCAACCCCTGCGGTTAGCCCTTTGCTCTATCGCAGAGATGTCCTCATTTTTAATCCTTACTCCGATGGCTCTACTATCTCTTGCTGTCATTGTGCACCCTCCATCTAGTATCAGTATAACACCAATTTATCAAATGTCAATAGTTTGTGCACCCATTTTCAACCAACTTTCTTAATCTTTATATTTGAACAAAAAAAGAACCCGCCCACCGATTAAGGTGAACGGGTATCTTAATGTATCCTATTCAAATGATGGTATGTGCTAGTAGAAACGCATCCTGTGGCTTCTGATAACAGGTTATGCCCACCAGCCGAGTTTAGTTCCCAGTGCATAAATTATAGCTGTGGCAAAGGCTATCAATGAACCGCCGAATGTCACCTGTTTCTTTTTAGAGGGTCTTTCCAGTTTTATAAGTCTACCTTCATGGTCTTGCATAGTGATATTATTCTCATAGACCTGCATGGCCGTAAATTCTGATAGTTCCCTAGACTTCATCGACTTGATACGTCGTTGGTAATCTATCTCGTTAATCAGTTCCTTCCCATTCGGCATATCAACCCCCAACAGTAGTAATTTGCCATTTAAGTCAATAAACTAAATTTATCCTTTGCAATTGTTACTATCGAGCCGTCTTTAGCTGTATTTTTAACTTCATAATCGCCAGGCTCTATTGAGGATGAATCAAAATCATAATGATATTTGCCAATTGCATCTGCAATCATTTCTGTTAAGGGCAAAACATTTGTACCGGATCTTAAACAAGTAACCTCTATACCCACTGAAGTTGCGGGGTCTTTAAGGTTTCCGTCCTTATCCTTGATTTCTATGGAGAGGATTATGGTTTCACCGATATAGTATGTTCTCTTCATTTCACACTCCTGATAACTAATTGACTGGAGAGGCTGGGTGAAATACGCAAACGTTCCCCCCTGATTATGAATGTAACACTAATAGTGTAATTTTTAGTTATATCCTTAAATACATAAGTCTGTTCCATTGAACTACTCTATTATACTGGCACTCCATCAACAAGAATTTCATCTACTTCATAACCTGTACTAGGAGTTATAGTAAACTCTTGGTCACTCCCATAGTTCACCGACACATCACCCAGAGGGGTTATTGAGCCATTCGCCCCAGCCGATGCAGTGATGGTGAGAACTATGACCTTGAAACTTGCTACGATGGTGTGGTCCTCGATTACATTTACGAAATTGTAAGTCGCCATCTCTCCTCCTTATATTGGTGCCCCGTCCACTAGAATTTCGTCCATCCCATATCCAATATCAGGAGTCATTAAAAACTCCTGGTCATCACCGTCATTCACCTCAACATCACCAGAGGGAACAATTGCCCCATCATTCCCAGAAGTAGCAACAATGGTGTGCGTTAATACTTCGCTATAATCAACCTCAACATATACCTGGGTACACATAGTATGAGTCATAAGACTCACACCTGCTTCGAGGGCATCTATATCTGCCCATTCCCAAGCCTGACTATCGGCTGGATTGACAGCCCATTCTTGTGAGAAGTTAAACCAAGAGATAGTATCGGTAAAGTCTTTTACGTCTCCATCAGTAACGGTACTATTTGACTTAATAGATGCCTTTGTCCTCTCTCCCCCATTAGTAGTTGCTCTGCATCTAAAATGAACTGTTATTTTATTTATAGTTCCAGCACCCGCAGAGGCAGGAAGGGCATATAAGTCTCTATGAAATCCCGATGTACCATATTCCTCAACACGAGTAGTAAAATCATCTGCTCCAGCCTCATCCACCAAAGCCCAATGTACATCAAACTCTGGTATTTCAAGGGCTATATCAGTCTCACTCCCAACACCACTTGGTCGTAATGTTTCAGTAGGCATTATGACCACCCATCCTCAAGTTGCTTACTGGTATCAAAGAACTCCTGAAGCGAATTAAAGTCTTGCTCTTTAAGACTAGCCAACATGGTATTCAGTAGTGGTGTGTGTGCTTCGGGCACGCCTTTATGCCAAGGGTTGCTATGAAGTTCAGTATGGGCAGTCCTATAAGTGTCAACAGCCTTCCTACTAGCCAAGACTTTAATGCTAGCTATTTCAGTCCAGTCCATATCAACCCCCTAGAGTTTTATTCCTGAATGATCCGTTCCCCTTAGAGCCTCAGCCACATAGTAGCGCGGTCTTTTCATTACGTCTGCCTCATTGATAAAGATTGTCATTATCCCCTGGCTCAATACCGCTATTCTTTGGATTAAGTCCTGTGCCCTTCGTTGTGGTGAGGAATGGTAGTAAGTTCCCAATACCGAAATTATCATTGAATAGCTTGGGATGTAGTAATCCGCTATTATACCGCCAGCCTGAGTTCTGCCACCTAAGAAGGATTGTTGGAATATATAATTTATCCCTAATCTATCCAGTTCTTTACCCACTATAAGTTCAGGTAGCGTAGCTGGCTGATTTTGGATAGTCGGCATATTACACCTTCACGGCCTGTAGTGCCATCTGCCCGTCATAGAAATCGCCAGTCCTTGTCGTGCCTGCGGTAAGGAATAGCTGGACATAGTGAGTTTCTGCCACATCATCATTACGGAAGGTAAGAGGGACTAAAGTAGCAGATTCAATGGCAGACCAGATATTGTCATACATCTGACGAGGAGTAAAGTCACCCGACTCACCAGCAATATTGATAGTAAATCTCCAAACCCTGTTGCCTGTAGCCCCTGTCTTGAGCATATAAGCTGTTACCAGAGCCAGTAAGTCAGGGGAGTTTGTGCTAGTGCCACCCCTTGCAAAGTCTATCCTGAACTGGATTGCGTCAAAGGACTCTCCTGCACCAGAGGCCAGCAAGGTTTCAACCGCACCATTTTCACCGGATGAATTAAGAACTACCAGAGTAGTAAAACCTGTATCCCTGTCCTCATTGACATGATTAGTCCTATATTTAATAGTTATAGTCTCATCGGCATCTACATCTCTGGCATAAGAGGTAATAGCCTGAACCAACTTCCCATAGGCAACAGTCCCAGCATCAAACCAAGGTGAGAGAAAGATACCCGAAGTCTCGAACTTCTGTGTGCCTGATAATTGCCTGACGTTCTGGATACCCCTTGGAAGGTCAATATAATAGACTACTCCCCCAGCATCCCAATAAATAGCATAACCTGATTCAGCAGAGGATACGATGACATCGTGCATTGAACCATTATTACTGGGGTCTACCCACCAGCACTCCCATGCTATGCCAGTCCAGATATAAAGACCTGACTTGGAGAATAAAGTTCCTTCAACCAAACAGGCACCATCAAAATAAGCACTGGTATTACCATCAATAATTTCTAAGTAACTTCGGAGATATGTTGGGGTTGCATCAACGGCTAAAGAAACGGTGAGCCATTCCCAACCTGCTACTTCAGTATGTAAAGTTGATGAAGCTGAGCCAACGCCATCACTAAGTCCAATACCGGCTCTTGCGGCAACCGTGGCATATACCCAGCATCCAAGCGTAACCGTTTTACTAGCATAGTCAGCATAACCAGAATAACCTTGATAAATGTGGCAATCAGCTCCGTTACGAGTTAACAAGGCAGAATAAGTGCCTATTTTTGCTTGGGTGGAACTTCTGCTTACAGTTGCGCTACCACCAATAAGTGTCCAACTCGCAGGTGGGTCTCCTGCCTCAAAGTTGCCATTAGTTAATAAGTTTGGAACTACCTGAGAAGCGTCTACCAGAGCTGCGAGGAAGTATTGAGAGTCGGCAGAGAACTTAACTATCTCCCCGTTATACTCAACTGGTAAACCACCCTCTCGGTCAAGCCCCACTTCTGATATAGAAGCTGTGGGACCAGTAACATATTTCTTTATCCCTAACCCATAGGAGAAGTAGTGACCATCATTCCAATAGATAGCACCTTTACCACCTGTGGGATGGTCAGGTAGTCTTAATTCTGTCAGTAGCCATAAGTCATTAGTAGCATCATAGACCTGTAGGGTCGCATTAGTCGGACAGTAGACCACAAAGTTACCATCTGCATCCCTGCCTCTTATAATACCTTCGATAAGGTCTGAATCAGTGGTAACATCGGCCAGATTATTCCAAGTAGGCGTGGCGCCATCAGGGTCGTTACTGGAAGCGAATGTGCCAGTGGAGTTCATCTTATAGAGTAGTCCTGCATTCTCGACACCATAGTAGGCTGCCGAGGAGTTTGATTGCGTGAAAGCCTCAGCTGTGGACATATAGTAATAATTAGTAGAGTTGCCTAGAAAGATATATAACCTTGAATTAAGGGAGGGGACGAGTGCCGTTATGGTAGTTCCTATATTAGCAACAATTTCCCATCCTGCTCTACCTGAAGCTAGTTTAGCTAATACTTTATCAAATGCACCATACAGCTCCCCATTGAAATTAGCCATGAGAGAGGGATTGCCTACAGTTACAGTTGCTGTTAAAGTAGCATCATCTATATAAATATCATTCCCTGCACCTGCTGTGCCGACCTCAATCTGAACTCTTATTCCAGTGGCGTCTAAGGCCGAGGTCAAGGCCTTAGTTGCTTGTACCCACGTGCCCGATGTCCCCACTTCAGCCCCATACTCAATATTACCTGGACCATCATCTATACCGAGTTTTATCTTATCAGCACCATCAACACAGTAAACCCATACCTTAAATGTATATGTAACCCCTTTTCCAAAAGTTGCTAGGTCCTGAAATATCGGTTCGCCTGCGCCACACGCCGTATTCTTCCATGAATATGTGCCTCCCCCATGTTCCTGTGCGCTACTTTGTGTCCAATCTCCACTGGAAATAGTCCACCCGAAACCCGATGTGGGGGATACATCTATCTCAAAGTCAGCATTAACCAAAGTGGAGTTTGCAACAGGGGTAGATAATACAGTCGCCAGTCTAGGTAAGGTTAAATGACCATCTAGAGATATTATACAGTCAGTCCACCACACCCTGTTAGAGTGGATAGCCTCATCCATCTCATTGATTAGAATACCGCCCCTTCTGTCCTTCTGTATCCAGTTTGAAAGGTAGTTTTCTTGGGCGAAACTATCGCCTCCGATATTCACCTTACCTGGAAGTGGTGGCTGATAAGATTCAAGCAGGGGACTAACAAGGTTATATTTCAGACTATTGATTTCAATTACGCCATCATCTCTAACTGTCATTATGTTATGAACCTACTTCCATTTGGGAAATTCAAGCTAATCTGTGTCTTTTTCTTTTCTGAGAGAGCAAGGTGTATTTTACCCAGTTCCTCGCGTCCTTTGACATCAAGCTGACGAGACTTCGCATGGTATAACAACAGGTAAGCCAGCGACCATTCCACCACAAATTCAGGGTCAATCTCACAGGTGCTTGTATCGGTAGTCATTAGTGAGGGTAACTGTAACCCGCTTAACCTTATCTGAGTAGGAGTGCCTGTAACGGACAGCCCTGCCTTAGAGAAGTGGAGGTAATTAGTTCCATCCACACTCAATCCCCAATGCATCGGGTTGAGTTCCAGGTATTCCTTTGAACCTTCTTTTATAGCCCTAACATTATCAATATAATATGTAGCAGCCCCGACATCTGATGTCTGTATCAGCCCGACACTTATAATCGCGGTATCTGAATGAGGATTGGCTAATGCTATTGAGTGCCTATACCATACACCTGCATCCATGGCGGGTACATCTAAAGATTCAGTGGGGGAGGCGATAGCAGCCGTATTGTCAAGGGCAAAGTCTATCTGTCCTGCTGTTAAAGCTATTGAACTATACATATCAAACTCTAAGCGGTCACAGTCTGAAATATCAAGAGAAGCAATAGCAATATAACCGAGTTTTGCGCCGGCAGCAGAGTTGCCATCCTCTACAAGTTTAGCGGAGTAAGTGCCGAACTTCTTGAAAGAAGAGTCCCGGGTGACAGTTACGTTAGCGCTGCCCGCAGTCCAAGCCGTCTCGCAGTCGGATACCAGTTTATCTATGCCAACATTGGAGACATATTCAACCTTATGGATTGACACGAAACTACTGAGCCAGTCATACTCAAGGTGGTTACTTTCAGTCCACTGAGAGGTAGTTTGCTTTACCTGTAACGCTTTTCTAGATACCTCTATAATAGCCCTGTCAATAACATCGTTGACATCATCAACGTCATAGGGTCTCTGCCACATCTCATAGGTATCCCCTGCTGCGATATTCCCGGATGCAGCAGTTGAAAGAGTAGCATCACTGCCGGTAGAAGCAAAGTCGGTAACATACGCCTGGTCTCCAGCAACTACATTAGTTCCTGAATTGAATTGGTTAAACCATCCGTTATAGTCATCATCAGCACCCCTGAGTCTTGTAGTATCCTTCAGGCTGGTAGTATCTCCACCGCCCGTAGCTGTGCCATAGATAGTTCCCAGTACCCTTCCTATTGACGTTCTTATCTGTAAGCGTGTCCTATCTACTTGAATAGTCATAAGATTACCTCTCTATCGTTATGGAGTCTGAATTGTAGACAGTTTCTCCCACAAAACCAGCCCCGTATCCCAGTGCAAGTAAGAAAGTTAAAAGGAAAAGTATAAGCAAAACCTCAAACCAATACTTCATTTCTCAAACCTTTCAATCAACTTGCATGGCTTGGAGGGAGTCTCATCGTGGTAGCACTTGTGATACTTAATATAGGATGTTTCGTTTACCAGACTCTTGATGTTTTTAGTCTTTAGAAAACTCTTTAACTTTGCCCATAGTTCGTCAGAATCCACTTTATTGGGAAATTTCAACTTCACACTTATGTCGTATAGCATTTAACACCTCCATTTTCTGTTAGGACAATTCATCCATGCCTCCCTATGGTATTGATACGGATATGTTCTATTTCGCCCGCACTCAGGATTCTATTATAAGCCCAGACTTCTCGTATAATCCCGTCAAAGGTGGTGTTGGTAATGGAGACATTCCCTATTATCATATTAGCTGCCGCATCTGTTTGCCTAACCCCCACAGGGGTAAGGGTTTCAGTTAACCCGTCCCCAACAGTTAAAACAGTGGTTCCTTGATATATAGTGGGGTTATTGTCTACTGAATCGGCATTGTGGGACAGGGCAACGAAATTCTCCACACCAATAGTGGCTTGGGTTGTGTCTGTTATCCACTCCCCTGGGGTGATACCACTTGCGCCGAAGTAATGGAATAGTTTTAGTTTGACTTTACTTGCAGCTTGATCTGAAACAGTGAATACCCATCCAACCAGACCTAGGAATTTGGTTATTATTCTCCCGTTATCAAGTTCTCCATCAGAGGTGGGATTTATCCATGCTATAACAGTTCCACCCCCATCAAAGATGTTATCTAAAACGGAAGCACTACCACAGCTTATCAGATCGTCCACACTATCAAATGTCCTACCCGTTGCCCCATAGATAGCCTCTGTAACTGTGCAGACGTGCCCAAATGGGTCTATAGACTTGAATACAGACCCTTTCAAGCTAGGATGCCATAACGGAAGGTATAGAACACACCCCCCAGGGATAGGGTTGTATGACCATAGACTTTTGACGTATTGTCTCATTTATTCCTCCAGCAAGCCATCTGTCTGTCAGGATTAAAGGGTTTCCATCCTGACTTTTGCAGCATCATCAATATCCAGTCTGCAACATTTCTATAGTTCTGGCTTTGCTCATATTTCACTATTGCCAGTTTGAAAAGGGCATCAAATAAGGGTTGCCTGAACCCGAAGCCCCAATGTTTAGGAAACTCCTGCCATATATCAAACAGCCTCCTAGAATTAGGGTGTAGTAGTTCTTCTCTTACTGACTCAGGATATTTCTTAGCCCAGAAAACAATAGCCCACGCAATCGGAGTATCTACCCATTTGATATAGTAAGGCAGGTTTTCCTTCATCTTGTATTTGAGAAACACTAGCGATGCATTCCTTGAAGAGCTATTGCGCAATCACCATTAGTATCAAGCGTAACAGTAGTCCTTGTTACCGTAACTCCATAAAGAGTAGTAGAGCCGGCAGCACATTTATAGTAGACTGGTGTGCCGCCTACCGTTGACGGACCCATCTGTGATGTTGATGCCACAAGTGCTGCCTCTTTGTTTGTGGCAACGAAGGCAAGATTTCCCACCCATGACGCTATGTCGGCTTTGACTGGGTTTGTATTTGGCAGATTATCCGTTAGCACGCCGGTCGGGATGGCATTGAACAAAAGAAGGTCAATACGTGGTTCTTGGTTCTCCGTTTCAAGGAAAAGCGTAGCAAAATCAATCACCCCATAACCACCTTTTTCCTTAGCCATATTGGGGAATGTCCAGTATTCTGTGGGAGACGTAGTAGTGCATACGTCATCACTCATCACGTCATTTGCTGTGTATTGTGCTGCTGCGTCAAAGTTTTTGACTACTCTAACTTCAAATGGAATAGGGTTAGCATTTAGTAGTAGTTCGCTTGTTGATGGCTGAATGACAATAATCTGCCCGTTAAGGGACACGTCAGCAAGGTAAGCATCCTCAAATGTGCCAGTGGAGTACCAGCCCCATTCAAATGATATACGATATATCAACCAGTTCTTGAATAGATTATCACCCTGAAACTGCTTCCAAGTATATTGAGTACCTGCGACCAAATCTGAACCCACAACATTTTCTCCGTAATAGAAGAACTGCACGGTGTCTCTGTTAAGTTCATGTGCGTTCCACCCAGAACCTTTCTCCAGAGTAGACCCAGATGGTGCTTGAGTTACTTCAACCCTCTTATCAAAGTCTGTCAGGGCTTGCAACCAGATAACCATGTTCATGCCATAGGCTTCATTGTTAGTCTGATGCCAAGACCACATTGTTTCATTGAACTCGTATGTAGGCAACTGATTTACCGGAATATAGACAGCCCCCCAGTCATCTCCCGACTGGTCTCCACTATTGAGTCTGGCTAAATACCCCGATGTGCCTTTCTGAAATAACGGGGATGCCTGCGAAGATACCCATGATGCAGTACCGTTCCCATCTTTTGCCAGAGCAGGTGCGCCAAACAACCATTCTGGTAGAGGATGTATCACCCTCCCTTTGTTATCAAATAGTGCATTATGCTTTGTCATGTTACCCTCCTGTTATTTGCCCCTATAGAACGGGCATATTATTGCTATGTAGCGTGCTGGATAAGTCCTCCATCTCGGATTACCCCCAATGAAGAATAGTCCCCATTTGAGCAACCACGTTAGTGATTTGATTGCCGTACACGTTTGTTTGTATTCACAGTATTTACATTTTTTAATCTTCGGTAGTTTCATAAAAGTCAACCTCTATCCACATCGTATTATCAGCATCAGTGCTACTATTAACCACAAAGGCATACATCGTGTTCGGTTTTAGTATCCACTCTTGTGTATCCCTTGCGGTAGCCCCAATAGGTTTAGGGGGACTACCAGCTATCAGGGGGATATTAGCTATTTGAGTCCCACCTGTTACATTTCCCATCGTAGACTCAGTGAAAAACATTGCACCCACTTCGTCAGGATTTGTGTTTGTCCTGATTACCGTTGTCTCTGTAGGAGTTCCAACCCTTCTTCTATTGAATATCGTAAGGGAAGCACCTGTGTTGTCAGTGATAGTTGGAGCTTCCAGAATATAGGCGATTGCTGCTGTAGAGGCAGAGGCAGCTACGGTAATGTGTGGATATCTCGTGGTATTGGGTGTCTTAAAAGCTATGATGCTCTTATCGTTAGTATCCGATACTGTCTGGGTATAATGGCAGACAAACCCCTCTCCCCCATGTATCTTCTGGTGAGGGCTATCTATCCCCACTGATGCTCCTGAGATAGCATCTCCTTTACCAGCAGGGAATATCCAGTCTCCACTACCATCAGCTTTAGTGTTGGTAACAGATAGCCTTATAGGTCTTCCATGTGGGTCAAATAGCTCCAGATTATAAGTCGTCATAATTAAGCCTTTATCAACCAGTCGTTACTCGGTTTCCTTGATACTAACTCGTCAGGATTGCCTTCATGGTGGCTGGCTTCTGATAGAGTAAATCCCCAGTGAACATTAGGTAAAGAAAACATCTTTGGGGCTAACTGTCCGCATTTAGGGCAATCATGCGTTGCCCTCTCGGACATAGGTTTTAATACTTCAAACCTTTCGTCACAGTAATTACATTTATATTCATACAGGAACGGCATCCAATATCTCCTCAATAGTTTTCCCGCCAAGTGTGTTTATCCTCAATCCAAGATATTCTGCCTTTGACCTGAGATAACCTGTCTTTTCAAGAGTGCCGTTAATGAAACTAAATGAATATTCACCATTGAACAGTACCTCCCCTGAAGCAAGTTCCTGGAGCTTCCCCATCTTCTGCGCCTTGAGCCAGTCAGTCCATTTATAATTCGGTATCATTGTCGCCATTTAAGCCCTCCTTATATTTCCATTTATCTCCCATTAGATTTTCTAATTGCTTCTTATCCTGTAGAATACCTATAATACTTAACTTACCGCCCTTGGGTGTCATATTTCTCCAATAGTAAGGATTTGGTATCTCATCCCTGCGATATGGGAACTTTCCTGCAAGTATCTTCTTTATCACTTCCTCAATGAACAGCAGAAAAAAATCCCGATAGAACCCATCATGCTCTACCTCTATGAGAGATATCTTTTGGGCTGCCTCAAACATCTGTGGTTTTATTTCAGTGTAAAGGGAAAGGTTAGCGAATATGTCCATTAAGGCGTGTGTCCCTTCCCATTCTGTGTTTTCCTTTGTTACCTCGGGTGTTATTGTTCCTGCCCATTCAAGGGCTTTCTGTACTGGGGCTTTTACCTTGTAAATATAGAAGTCCCTCAAGGGAGAACAAAGTATGATGCGGTATAGTAACTTGGATCGGTCAATCATCGGCAATCAGCTTCAAGATTTCTTCCCTGTGTTTTTGCAACTTGTAAACGATGCTATATTTACCGCCATACGGGGCGGGTTCATTCCAATATTTTTTGGCAGGTGTCCCTTCCACTCTCCCTATCCACTTCCCTGATAAAATGTCCTCTAAAGTCCACTCAATCTCTACAATATATCGTTCCCTGTAATAGTTATCGTGTTCTACTTCGGCAGCCGCCACATCGTAGACAGCACTGAAAAGAGGAGCACGGTCTGGGTTATTCTCATAGCTTAAAAATCTTTCTTTATGTTCTATTAAGCAATGGGCGGTAGGTTGGAATGTTTTACCTTTAGTAATTTCACCGAATTTACCCCTTAATAGAACTGCTGAGTTAATAACTGCGGGGATAATCCCGACAATCCTTTTGGAGTTCCTAATCGCCATCTCTAGCGGTGCTTTTACTTTCTTAATAACAAAGTTCAGCCACATGAAATTCCTCATGCAATCTGTGATGGGCAAGTTTTGTGGGTCAATATCAATGGATGCCTCCATGTTTCTCATTCCCTTTAAAATACCACCACCCCCAGGGCGAACAAGGTGTCTCATTCTTGGGTGCATATGTCTCCTTTCTACGGAGGGGGGACTTTCACCCCCCTCTCTGTTTGTATCTAGCTGTCAAGAATCAGGAATATGGCTGCGTGGTCGTTGGACTTAATACCAGCAGTAATCATGTAACCGATGATATACTCGGTTGTCGTAGCCGCGCCTGGGTCAATCTTGCCAGCAGTAGTCCCTGTAACAGCCCATGTTCCATAGGCTATTGTAGTGTTGCACACTGCCGCAGCAGGCCCACCAGACTGCGCCCAGAAGTAGTAACTGGCAGTGACGGCAATCGGGTTGACACCAACTGGCATCTGGTTCGTAACATCAGCACCGGAAAGAACCACGTTGGAGTAGGGGTTCTGGATGATACCGCACTCGGAATTTCCATTGACTATGGCAACATTCCACGGATCGTAGCAGGTGATTTTGATGTTATTCGTAGAGGCAAAGGCTTCATGCGCTTTAATCTTACGCATCTGCCCTATACCAGTTCCACCATTGACAAAAACGTAACCGTCTTTACCCCCATTTTCAGTTGACCAGGGAGCTGCGGCTATGTTAGTCGTGCTTACCAGGGTGATGTCGTAAGACCCGATGGCATACGCCTCGCCGGTTGATGCGGCAACCACTACGTCTTCGTCACAGTCAGAGTGTACGCTGGCAGCAGACTGGATTGGAGTGCCGACTATCGTGAGCGCAGTCGCCGCGTTCTTGCAGTATCTCCACACCCTCTCGCCCTGTGTAATCTTAGTGCCGAGTGGAAACAGTTGCGTAACACTCTCTGCTAAGACGTCAATCGGGGCATCTTGCAACAGTTCCGATGGGTCTCCAACACTGGGATAGGAGGTCATTGTATACCCGTTTTTATTAATTACGGGTCGAGTAAATTGAGCTATTCCACTGATGGCTTTGGACATTGTATTTATCCTCCTTGTATTTATTTATTTACTAGCTGTAGGTGACGTTCATTATGACGGCAGCAGCCCTCTTATTGGTGAGCCTCATACCACAGTAGAACTTGACTCTTTTGCCCTTGGCATCAGCACCTTCAAGTTCACCAAGTTCGACCACTTTAATCATTCCGTCACCATTGATACCGGTTAGACCATCCTCTGCCATCCTGACAGCGAATATAGGTGAAGTGTCTTTCGCTGTGGTTATCGCCTGTTCGTAATCGTAGTCTGCGATTGCAGTAACCAGTGTTGAAGAGTCGTCCATGTTGTTCTTTATCTGGTCGTCAATGAACACTATCTGCTCACCGAACCTGCTTACTGGGAAGCCGAGTTGGTCTTTGTCATGCACAAGGTTTTGCCCGGCAGCTTCAGCTAGTGTGGTCAGTTTTCTCCTGATTAGCCTAGGCATTATGATATGAGTAGCAAAAGGTCTCACCGAGTCCACCAGCGCATGAATCATTGCCAGGACAAGAGTTGCCGATCCACCAGATGCAGCCATGAGTACCTGTTTGTTATTGGCTGTACTGTCATCACCTGTATATATCCAGCCGTCAAGGTCTGTGGTGGTCTCGGTTTCTGCCTCAGCTATCATCCTAAACAGTCCCTTAAAGGCATTGGGATCAGCCAAGGATGCTGTAGATGTGGTGCGACCATAGACAGCTAACTGGTCAAACTTCTGACCGACGCCTTTGGTCTTCAGTTCAATATTAACCGCCATCGCACTTTCTGGCCCTGAAGCAAGTTCCCCGAAGTTATCCGTACTGATATTATCACCGAGGATTGACAGTGCTGCTTCTCTCTTTTCCCATTGAGGATTGACAATAGCCCAGACGTCATCAACCCCATGGACACTGGCCCCACCATCTGAGGTCTCCATTTTATATCTGGTGATATTGTTGTTTGCCAGTTCCGAAAAGGGCAGTTCGCGTAACCAAGGGGATACTTCTATCAGGACTTTGGCTACGCCCATCCGCGTTTCCTGGTCTTGCCCTAAGAATTTATACTGTGCTAATGTAGTCATAGCGACTACCTCCTATTATTTATTTTTCTTCTTCTGCTCTCCTAGTATTAAGAGTTCACGAGATGAGAGTTTTGAAAGGTCTTTACCTGTGCTTGGACCCTGTTGACTTGAGTCAGGTTCAAACTTCTTGGTTTTACTCTTCACCCCCTGCCTGACAATCTCATAAACAGCGTCAACGCTCTTTTTATCATCTGAGTTGACGCACTTCTCTACTGCTTCGTTGTAAGCAGTGAAGTCTCTCTTGTCATCAGGGAAGAAAAGTGTCCAGAATTTTTCCCTAACATATTGCACTTTCTCCACGTCTTGCAAAGATGATTCCTTCTCACCAAGTTCAACCTCTTTCTTATTGACTGAGGCTTCTTTAACCTGGAACTCCAAAACCGCCTTATTCCGAATACCACGCGCTGACTTCCTTTTAGTAGCCTCTTCTTCTCCCAGTTCTTCTTTTTCCTCACCATACATGTCGTTACTGGCAAGGTTATATATTTTCTCATTTAACTGGGATTCAGCTTTTTCTGCCCTATCTCGCCAACTATCACGGTCGTTTGTAATAGTCTGAGTGGACTTATCAGCTATAGATTTAGCTACCCTGTCAACTGCGACTTCAAAGGATTCTTCAGGTTCTTCGGTCTTCTCTGGTTCTGTAGTTTCTTCGGTTTTCTTCTCTGCATCTGTGGATTCGCTAGAAGATTCCTTTTCTTCCTCTGAAGGGTCTGAAACGGATATTCCCGTCTCCACTCCCTCCACGATGGTAGTAGTGGTCTCCTTTTCCGTTGCCATATTCTATTGTCCTCCTTATTATTTGAATACTGGTGTTTTACTTTGTTGCCCGAACGGGCTTGTTTGTCTGCGTCCAAATGGGTCAGTCCCTCTAGGTGGTGGGAAAAAAGCACTGGGTGGTTTGACTGGTTTATATAAATGCCACTTCTGTAAAATAGCGTCTATCTCAGGTTTTGCAAGCCTTAATGCCTGTCTCTTTTCATATAGTTTGGGTTCTTGTAAATCCCAATAACCAGACTCACTTAAGACTTTCTGAGCATCTATATACTCCTGCATCTTCGCTCCCCACTCGGTTATCCCTACATTGTCGTCAACATAGGCTTCCTGCTCATCAGTCCAAACCTGTGTCCTATAAGCATCCTCAATTTGTTCTACTCTAGTCCAGTCTATTGTCTCCGATTCACGTTTTGCCATATCAAAGATGTTATAGTATTCCACCAACGCCCTCTTGTTGGGGTCTTGAGGCAGTTCAAGGGTATCCTGATATAACTGGAAGTCGTCATCAACCTGTGCCCTTCTGTTTGCTATCTCTGCCTTTAACTTGGTAACTTCTCTGGTAAACTCGCTTGTCCCAGGGTATAGACCTTGTTCAAACTCGGTTACTAAAGACTCTCCTCTGATTATCCTAGCCTGGTCAAGTTCCTCCATCTTTGCCGAGCCAGTAGCACCAGGGACATCTCTCCTCAAAGATGTTTCACGCCTCAAAGCTAACTCGGCTATCAGGGCTTTATCTTTATTTAACTCAGCTCTCTGGTGAGGTTCTAGTTCGTCCCAGTTCATGACAGGAGTTCCATCTCTTTTAACGAAACCGCTTTCCCTTGCTTTTCTATCCAGCACTTCTCTTGTGCCTTCTGCCCTGACATTCAACCCTGTTGCCTGTAACGCCAGCCCTGTAAGACCTAACCTGCTCTCCCCTTCTGGTAATACATCTTCAGCCCCAGGGATACCCTGTCTAGCACCTTCAACCCCTATCCCTCCAAGTCCTATTGGAGCGAATAGATCAAAAGCTAATTGAGCTGACCTTTGTGCAGGCCCTTCAATGGTTGCACCATAGAAGTCCGTACCACTAATCTGATTTATCAGCGCCCTTATAGGTACACTCAACCTCGATGTTATAAAGGCTCCAGGATTAAATAACCTCCAAACTGTATCCATCTGCCCCATCAAGTCAGCAGTTATCTCTACATCACCCCTGCCTCTAATTGGCAAAGTAGGAGACAGGAACTTGGTATTGTAACTAAAGGGTAATGGACCCCAGTTATCCTTTGCTATGGGAATATACCTTTCTTTTGGTAAAGGTTCTCCGGTAGAAGCAAAGTGGATAATGTTAGCAACAACTGCTAGAAATAGAATTACACCAGCATTTTGCTTTGCCCAGTATGCCTTGTTCGGCCCATGAAACATCCTTGTTGTTTGCCTGATTAGCGCCTCTGACTCATTGAATGAGAAGGCGATACGTCTTAATGTCTCCCTGATAAATGTATTGTGAACAACACTTTGCTCTACAGAGAGAGTTGAATACTTGATATTGGCTTCCTGAGCTATGTAGCCATTTATCTGCTCATCTGTAGCTCTGGGATGTTGCCTAGCCATCATAACTGCGAGGTTATTCTTTATATCGGTAATCATGGCTGCGGGATAAACGCCTTGAAACAACCCTCTCCGCATGGCACTTTCCAAATCAATAAGTGAATCGCCAACACCTTTGAACTTAGCCCAGATACCCGACTTCTCGGCAACTACCCGCATCAGTTTGTCCATTTCATTAGATAGTATGGTTACGTCAACAGTGGATAAACCCGCCTCGCTAATACCTTTTAAGGTGATCCCCGGTCTGTCTTTAATCAGTGGTGCAGTATCGCTCATCTGCTCGGCTATGCTTAATCTCTTCCCAGAACTGAAGTTAGCGTGGAGTATATCAAGAACTGTTTTAGGGTATCTCAGTGTTGCAATCGCCGCTTTATCCGGTCTTCCATGAAATATATCGTCAATCGCCTTTGCCCAACTGCTGCTGCCAGCCCTGTTCAAGAAGTCCATCTGCTGGAAGAAGGAGAATAATAGTTTTGCTCTCTTAGGGACGAAGGCTACCACATCTGAAATATCTAACGGGTTGATTTCTTTCTTGCCTATAATAATTGTTCCGAGATCAGGTCTACGCCCAAACATACTCTCAAGTAAATTAGCAGTCTTAGCAGGAACTACCCACCTGCGAGTATACATGACAGCAGGCAAACCATCGGCATCAACAGCGGCAAAGGGTTTACCTTCAAATGCAGGACCAATCCTGGGTATCTTCCACCCCTCTCTCATCGGGCCACCAGAGTCGGGCATGATAAACTCATCACCTTGCTTTTTGAGGAATTCCACCAGTTCCATCTGCTCTCGATATATCTCACCAAGGTTATGTCGGTATCCCCACTGATGAGCAGGATTCCAGAACAATGGTTCAAACCCCAACTCCCTCATTTCCTGGTAGGTAGCACCCACGCGAGGAGTTCTTAATGCCCTTGGTTCGGTTACTAAACCGCCTTTGCCTGGTGCACCTGTAAACATTCCTTCCGGTGGTTTCCACCCTCTAAAGAACCAGTCGTCTAAAGTGGCAGCATTGGGGTCGAATTCTAACCTTGAAGCGGTTGTCCAGTCAGCTAATGCCCTCAACTCACTATATACAGTCTCAAACCCTGCTGGTACAGTAATTTCACCTGCGTCTACAGCAGTGGGATTGTGGAGGGCTATATACAATTCATCAAGTATCGGCTTATCCTGTTCTCTGGGAACTAACTGACCTCTCTTTACCTGCCCGATACCCAAGTCCTTTAACTGATCGCTAATCTTTTTAGTCTGTACGCCTGTAAACCTGTTAGTATTCCTGACAGCAGCCCCGTATAATCGAACAATAGTCTGGTCAAGCCTCTCCCCCTCTAATTGCTTATCCAGTATATTCTGAAATATGCCAAGTGGCTTACTTTCTGGACTTATAGCTTCAGTTGGCGGTCTTGCTCGTGGAGGCTTGGGTGGTTGAGTGCCATCTGGCGCAGACTTCTCAATATGAGCATACTTAGCTTCTTCAGGAGGGACAGTCTTAGGTGCTATAGTCCCTTGTTGCTGTATCTCATTAACTATCTGTGTTGCTGCCTGTGGTGTAATCCCCTCAACTACTGCTTCAGGGGCTTCCTCGGCTATCTGAGGGGCTGTGGGGGGTGCTTCAGTAGGTGTAACCTCTGGGGTAACTTTAGAACCGAATCTTCCACCTGCTTCATATTGAGCAGTAATCTTTCTTAACAAAAAGGCTTCACTTGTTTCATTGGGAAGTCGTTCCATAGTATCTTCTGGGAAAACCTGCTCTCCTTTGGGTTTTGTAACCTCTGGGGTAACAGGGGTGACTTCTGGCTCTTCCCCTATCCTTGCAAAACCTTCTTCACGTTGTAAATCAGGAACTTTTAATAAACCCTCACCGCCTACCTCACCTGCTCCTCTTGCCACTTGAACACCACCACCAACTAAAGCAAGTGGGGCTGTAGCAATCAGCGTCCTCAGCGTTGTCTCTGGGATATTTGCCAGCATATCTCTATTTTCATCAAATACCTTAACAGTGGCATTTTGTATGGCATCTTGAGCTAGCTCCTCCATTACCTCCGCAACTTCTATCTGGGTAAAGGTTTTAACCCCTTTTTTGAGAAGTTGTTTCATCGTTAGTTTAACAACCTCTCTACGAACTTCTCTAGTAAGTATCCTGCTAAATTGAGGGAAGAATGCTTTAAGTAAGGGAAACCCCCCGACTATTTCTATAGAGGCTATGACTGTGCCAATAAATGGTGATATTTTTGATGCTTGCTCTGGCGTTGCCCCACTTGCTATTAAGTCCTGATGTAAGTCAGTAATTGTCGCAGGAGCAGTTACCGCTACACCAGCAGCCATACCAGCCAGTGGATTCCCAGTTGCCACTGTCACAGTAGCAGCAGTTCCAAGAAAACTTAAACTATAAGCAGCAGATTCAGCAAATATAAAACCCCAATATGCAGGGTCAAGCAGAATTTTGGGGTCTTCTTTCAGAACATCGATAACGGGTCTATCCCATTCTTTTCTAGGCTTTAACTCAGGGTGAGCCTGTATCCACTCCTCATACTTTTGTTCCTGTATCTCAAATTTCTCCTGAAGTTTTAGCCCTGCTTCTTCTCTGAATTTATTTTGCTCTCTTACTTCAAGTTTCCTTTCCTCAAATCGTTTTCCAACCCCTAATGTTGGCTCTGGTTGTCTTGCCTGGGATAACATCTGTGGTAGAATAGCTGTAAAAAACTGTTTTGCCCCATGTGCAAATCTTCCACCACCCACAGCGAAAGCATCCCAAATATCTTTTAGTTTTGATTCCTCTTCAGCTTGCTGGATGGGTGCTGCTCGCTTCTTAGGGGGTAAGTGTATCATGGGTTGAGGTCTTTTTACAGGCACAGTAGGTTCTTCCTGCTGTTGAAATTGGTCGAACTTACCCCTTAGAAACTGCTCAAAGCCTGTTGATATATCCTTCTGCTGTGTAGTAGTATCGCTAACCACCGAAGGTCTATTACGTTGTCTTGGTAGAAAGTTTAATACCATTTATACCTCTATAAATTTAAGAATCTTGTCCTCGGGGTAAGCCTGCTAGCAGAGAAGTCAAACCTTTGCTGTGGTGAAAACCTACCCAGTCTGACAGGCAAGTTCGCTCCTTGCAGAAACCTACCAAACGTCTGTCTTGGCATACCCCCTGCTGCTGTTTCTTGCGCTAACCCTCCCTGGAATTCATTGAATAGTTCGTTGAATCTTGGCGCAAAGAAGTCCCTCACCTGTTTAGGTTGTGTTGCCAGAAGGTTAGAGAATAACCCCCTTGGTACTGTCTCCCCGAATCCACTTAAAAATCCGTTAGCCATATTAACCTCCATTGCTTTACGGGGCAAATTTATTGCCCTAGCCTTGATTCCATGTGGCTCTCATTGAACCACAGTTAGTACAAAGATAAACATAGATAACAAGTGCATCATGTGGCCATACCCTAACCCCTTCAGGTCGTTGCTCTCTTATTTCCTGCTTATCATCGTGAAGCTGAACCATCAACATAGCATCTTCTTTGCACTTGCGACATTTTAGAGTTGACGGGACTTCATGCTGGTAAGTAAACCTCTCCCTTTGTAACTTACTTTGTTCGATAACTATTTCCATTCAGTCCTCCTTATAACAAAGGTTTCTAACCCCGTAAAGCCATAATTAACCTCCAAATTCTATCCGTAACCATTCTAAAAAGGGTCTACTCGGCCCTGTTTGCATCCACTGATTCCAGAACTCAAAGAACCTTCCCATCATATACTGCTCAACTTGCAGGGATAATCCCAGTCCTTGAACCAGCCCGTAATAATCCCTTTCCTCAGTGCCAGTCCTCATGCTCACTTCCCTTGTCCCTTCTGTCTGTGCAAAGCGCCCTGCTTCCAATGCCTGTTCTGGTGAAAGACCTGCTGGTTTATTTGCCTGCTCAAATGCTGTCTGAGATATTTCAAGTCCCTTATTAAGTAGTTCGCCTAACTTAGCCCCTGTGATCCCTTGAATATCGGTAATATCCGGGATGAAACTACTAGGGGGAGCAGTTCTGAATTGTTCGCCTTGAGGAGATAAAAACCGTTCTGCTTGTGGAATAGTGAATTCAGTTGATAACTGCTGGTTCACTTCTTCTGCTGATAAACCCTGCCCTATCAATCTCTGTGCTTCAGCCAATATCTCCTTTCCTTTCGCCTCAGTCATTACCCCAGACTGGTCTATAGCGTCGGTAAAAGCCCTATCAATCACTGCTAACTGCCTATTATAAGCAGATTGAGTAAACGTTGAGTCCTCAATTCGTTTATCATCAAGTTCTTTTATCGCAGCATCGTATTGGTCGCTGAATCCTTGTAATACAGATTGTGCATCACTTTGTTGTGCTGTTATGAAGTCCTGTAGTCTTGCCTGATATACCTGTACTGGAGCAAAGTTAGCCAACACCTCTTCGTCGGTTGGTTCAAATACAGGAGGAATTTGCTCTTGATGAAACGCTGCCAACTCTCTAGCTTGATCAGTCAGCAACCCCTCTGGCGCTGGTCCTCTCTTGAAATCTCTTATCTGTTGTGGGGAAGGCGCAGTGCCGAACTGCTGTAGATGTTCAGAAACAAAATCCTGCATCTCTACAGGAGAAGAGCGCACAGTACTTCTAGTATCTATGCCCGGGCCAAACAAACCTTCAAGGTCAAGAAAATTCAAATTACGCCGTGGTTCATCTTCTATCTCTAATGGTTCGCTTGTTCCTGGTGCTGCTTTCTGTATCGAAAACCCTACTTCTCTCGGCATCACCATTAGACACCCCCTGGTACATTAGGTTGCGCTGTTCTGGCTGTTTTAACCCTTCTGTTAGTATCTGCGGGGTTAGCTGGATCTCCAGGTTGCTTTCCTCCCCCTGTAGCAGCAGCTATCTCCTGAGCGTTCTGTATCTGTGACATCAAGACTTTCTGAAAAGCGTTCTCAAGTTTTATCTTCTTATCGAAATCAGGGTGGCTGGCATAGTCTTTAAGCATAGCCAGATAACCATTTATTACAGGGGTATTAAACATCTGATCCGCCTGTTCCTGCCATAACGCCTCGATAGAAGCATCCGGGTCATCGGATAGCTGGTGAATATCAAGTCTTTCCCTGAGTGGTAGCATGGGGGTTTCCTCTAATGCCATTCTGGAATGGGCTGCCCTGTCTCTTAACTCGTCAGGTATGAGCTTGCACTTGAATATCTTGCCCTCTTCTATATCTTTTTCTTTTATCTTCTTGCTCACCCATTGCTGTTTAGCATCGTAGCCTTCAAATAACTGGTTATCCTTAAAACTACCCGCTTTATACTGCTTGACTATTTCAGTAGCCATCCAGACAAAATCACCTTCCATCCCGATCCTGAACGGACTCATATGTTCTCTGGTATTACGATTTCTTATATCTACACCAAAGGCTGTCTCCGAAGCTGAACCTTCCCCAAAGGCTATCGGGTTAAGACTGCCTGTGTTTAACCTCTCCTGAATAAGTGATAGGGCTATCTGCACCCTTGAACCCTTAGCTTGAGGGATTAAGTCGCCTACTTTCTGCCCCTTGCCCACATCCACTGTAAAAACATTCTTCTTCCCCCTGGGATTTCTCATATTCTCATCCCATTCTTTAGGAAAGTCCCCTTTGGTGCTGTCCCATTCAAGGGTGGTAGGTTCGCCTGCTTCCTCACCTCCTGCGGAAACATGATAGGTCAGTAGCCTGCTTTCAGGTTCGAGGAGTTCCCTGATATTTACCAGGTAATCTTCACCGACCTTAGCGATATTCATATCACCTGTTGCTGTGGTAGATGCCGTAGTCTGGCTTTCATTAACATAGGGGATTCCTCCACCTGCTTTTATCCTGATGGGTAAGTAGTCAATAGTCACCCCACCTACCTTGACTGGCACAGGCTCTTTAACATATTCACCACCTGCTATCACCGCTTCTTTGGTTATCCTTTCAGAACAGTCCCATACATCCACTACCTGAACTAATCCGTTTATATCTGTCTTACCGGTAAATGTATCCCCATATTCATCTTCAATCTGTGATTTCAGGACACTTCGTTCATAATATGCCTTGAGTAACCCTGTCCTGCCTGATATATAATTGACGTTCCTTGGGTCCCAGATAGCTAAGTCAAGATATGGTTCTCCATCATCATTTTCCATAACCAATAGTCTATAAGAACCCCATCCCCTGATTACCCTGTAGAAGGCCATCTCAAACTGTAACAATGGGTTTTCAGGCAAACCATCCCTTAATCTCTCAGCACTAAACAGCAGGCTATTAACCAGTAATTCGTTCCAGTTAAGTTTCTCCCTGTCCTTCATGTCTTCTTTGGTAGCTTCAATAAACAGTTGCCGTTGTGCACCACCAAGACTGTTAATCATCTTCCAGCCGTCGGATTGAGCGCGGTTTGATGTTACGTTCTCCCATACCCCTTCTTTCACAGGTATCTCAAACTTATCACCCCTGAAGAAACGGAATGTCCTATCCATGCGGTCTGTTAAAGTTGTTCTGTTAGTCCTTAACTTGTCGAGTATCTTGGTTTCCTCTTTAGGATTACTGTTTATAGCCATAGGATTACTCCTTAAATACAAAAAACGACCGAGGCAACTCAAGCTATTTCTAGCTCAAATCACCTCGGTTTTTCCGTCAGTGGTCTGTTAGAGATATATTAAATTGTTAGAACTTTATGCTTGGCTTTTTATCCTCAATGACCATCCTGACTATCACATTATCTTGATAGAACAGGCGAATAACTACCTCCCCGTAGGGTATATCTATCTGCCTTAATGATTCAATGAGTTTCTCCTCTTTCGGAGTAATCACATCCGCTCCTCAACCTTCTGGTAGACCATTCCCCCGCACTTAGGGCATATAAAGGTTGTACTTAATCCTTGATGAGGGTGCATAAACTTACCTCTTACAGGCTCTACAAACATCTGACACTTGGCACACCAGTATCTTTCTGTCATTTCTTCCCCATATTTTAAGAATTACTATGCTGAGGCTAGGGATCTGCACCCTAGATACTAGGTTTACGTTCCATTACTGGCAACTCAGCAGTACGAGCTTCGTGCGTCCCTAGCTACCCCATGCGTCTACCTTCCAGCAGATTTCTCCACCGTGTCTTACTATTTCTAGCAGACCATTCCGCCACCCCAGCATCTATTTAAGCACTTACAGGTATCATTTCTTCACCATCTTTGCACTACGCAGGCACAAAGTTTACTCCCTATTTAAAGTCCAGTTGTCCACAATACCTTGCCATCCCAATTCGGGTCGAAGTCAGGATTATTTGGCGGAGTCACTGAAGCAGGTTGAGCAACTTCAGGCATCCAGCATCCATTCTGCCATCTTCCCCTGCGACCAGTGACAGGACAAGTATGATTTTCAGTGCGTTCTCCATTTGTCATTACCATTGTAACGGTTCTCATTTCTTCAACTTCTCTATCTTATTCAGGGTACCGAAGATAAAGTTCAGCTTCCTCTTACCCTTCAGCCCCTTCTTCTCAGCTTGACGCTCTAACTTATCATGTAAAAACTTGGGCATCCCTATTTCACCTTTGGCTTCTTGTGCCCCTTGCTTGATTTGTAGCCTGTCTTACCGCTTTTATGTGCCATTACTTACCCCTCACCCACGGCTTTATCTTCGGACTCTGCGGCTTGGTCTTTACCACATGGTCTTTATTTGTACAGTCAACCTCTATCCACCCTACCTCTACCTTTTGCGAACCTTCCCTCAACTGCTCAGATAATAGAAGTAACTCCTCACCAGTCCCGTATATCCTGAAAGCCTCTGTCAGTTCATGCGCTTCACCATATAGTTCTATTATCATCCTTTAACCTCTCTACTACTAGATTAGCTATTAAGTCTACCTAAGTTGTCGCCATGAATGCCCACAGTTAAGACATTTATATGTCAAATGCTCTGAACCAGAAAACTTTGCTTCTATATTCTCCTCACCAGCAGCCTCACACCTTAGACAATACCTACCAAGACTCCCCCTTGATATGCAATCAACCCTTCTGTGGAAATCGCATCCCTTTCTGGTACATCTATAAGCGACAACGGCTGTAATTTCTTCTAACTTGTGACCACCTTTGCCACACACCATTATTATTCCTCCACTAGCTGCTCGGGCTAGGGATTTGCACCCTAGATGCTGAGTCCAGTCAGCATTGGATTTTAGCTCTCTTCCTTTTTAAACCGTTTCTCAAGCCAATCAGGGGCTATTAGCATCTTTGAGGTAGAATAAAGATGTAGCCATCGCTCAATGTATTTTTCCATCTCCCTTTCCTCAACCCAAAGTAAATTTTTTACCGTGTCCTTGATTGCCTTAACTTGTCTCTCATCACTTGTTATTGCATCCATAAGAGTGAGAAGCTGACCTTCTAGATGTCTCATTGAAGCGATAGTAGAGTCTCCTAACAGCATCCATAGTGTTGGTTCTTCTTTTTCTATTCCTGACATAACTTAACTTGACCTCCATTTTATTTACTGACTGGACTCAACTTAACTAGCGCCTACCTATTCCGCTTTGTTTTTATTAATTGCCGTTGCCTTTCCGCATGTTCTAAATCTTCTGAGAGTTTTTGCCCAATCCATTTTGCCCTGCAAGAAGATGAACAGATCTCCCTTGAATGCCTTTACAACTTCTTACCACAATCTGTACAATAACCAAAGAAAGTGCGGTTATGTCCCATGGCAAAACACCCTATCCTGTTAAAAAATCGTTCTCTCTTAGTTTTAGGTAAAAGAGCGGATATAAGGGCAGATTTTAATTTCGTAGTAGCATAATCTATTTCTGAACTTAATAAATCCATCTATCTCCCCCTCGGTACAAAACTTGTCTGTCTTTTGGTGTCAGTCCTTACCACATCCACCGGCTGAAAGTCACTCAAAATATATCTCTCCCCATCCATGAGGTGGTATTTAGATTTCTCCTTTATCTTATCGGTAGGGTTATAATTATCGTCCAACTCCCTTGAATAACTCTGTTTCTCAGCCAGGTATTCAAACTCATCATCCGGTATAAATAGTCTATCCGTCTTATGCCACGCATAGACCTTATCTATCCCCACCTCTACCGATGATGTCAGCGGTTCTGATATAGCCCACCCTGTTGGGGCATACGCTTGTCTCCACCCTTCATCTGCTGCCTGTGCCCCACCTGCCCCACCTATCCGCCTTACTATATTCTCATCACCGCTTAACCTTTTCCATTCTGCCGCGTTTGATGCTGCTGTCCTCTTTTCCTGTGTCAGATATGTCCTGTATAAGTAAAGATACCCTGTCGATGGTTCCTGTGCATACCATAACGCAGAAGTGTGAACAGGCCCAAAGTCATGTCCTACAAATCGAGGCCAGTTAGCCTGCATCTTCTCATCAATAACACTTCGCGGTATCTTACATATCTCAGGATGGAACGAGTCATATATCAACCCGGCTGGCCTAGCGTATCTACCCCTGTAAAACAAATCGAACTTCCAGGGTGGCAGTGTCCTTCGTGCTCTTTCATACTCGTCAGAAGGAAAGGCAGGATTCATTGTAGAGTCGAACTGGATTACCTCATAATCAGCATCCCCAGCCTGCCATCTGTCATATACCTCGAGTTTCAACCAACCCCAGTCATAGAGTGTCGTGGTAAACAGTACCCGCCCTTGGTACAGTGATAACCTTCTCTGTGTTGCTTCCCATGCTATCCTTTTGAAGTCGGGGTGTCCAGCTTCATCTAACCATGCAGCTTTTGCTGTAGCACTCTCTAACCCCGCAGCAGCTTCCGCAGAACATAAGATTATCCTACCCCACATCTTGTCATTCTCATTCTTAGCCCAGAACTTACCAGGCTTTAACTCCTCAGACAGCTCTATCATCATAGCACCGGCCCAAAACTTACCGATCCCCAATGTTCGGACAAAGTAATCAAGCAGCTCAGGTAACATCTTCCTCTGGTATAGCTTGAAGTTGGCGGTTACTGCCAAGTAGTCATTATAATCATCATTCGAGTTAGATGTCTTTTGTATCTCTCTATGCAGCCATGGTGCCCCGAAGGTTGTCTTACCGGACTGGGTGCCAGCTAACATAGCGATAAACCTTGCTTCACTATTCCACACCTTATATTGTCCAGGGTGGAAGTTATATACCAGCTTTCTCTCTGTCTGCGTTGCTGTCGTCAATTCTCCTCCTGGAACTTCTCTAATCCTTCCTGAGTATTCTTCAATAACTGATGGAAATACCATTTCCTGTCTTCTATATGTTCAGCCATTGCCTCTTTATCTGTCATTTCTCCACCTCTAACTGCCTACAACGTGAACCCAATAAACAAACCTATCACTAATCCCCAAAAGTAACTTAGGGTTACGATCCATGTAAATCGTTTAATTTGAGCCATCTTTCACCCCACTTGTCTACAACAATGGTCGCTGGAAATCTAGCATCACAGTTTTTGCAATACCAAGTACCACCATATATATCCATGACAAACCATAGGCACTTAGGGCATAAACTATTGCCGTCAAATATCATCGGGATACCAATTAGCCCCGCAAGATATTCCTCTACCTTATCTCGTATTTGGTTAAGTGTCATTCCTCCACTAATTGCTTGAGAGATTGCCAACAAAAAGCACATTCAGCTTTAGTCTTGGGTTCAAAATTATGGTCTTCTGTGCAGGGTTCATCTCCCCACTCTATGAAATCCTTTATGTCTTGATTGTAATCCTGTAGAGCCACAAGTGCTTCATTACTTAATATTCTCATTATTCACCTCCGCTACCTTTCCCCTGGAACTAAATACCTCAATACAGGATGGTCGACAGACTCTTCTTTAACTGGCTCTGTATATTCAAACTCAGGACTCCACAACTGCCCGTCAGATAGCACCTTATACCCTTCGGGAACTTCTTTGAACTCTACCCTCTTATCTTTAATGTATCGGTACATGTTAACCCCTTCAGGTATTACAGCATTGACCCCTGTGAACCCTTCTGTTTTGTGAACCTTATCCTGTGAACCTTGCTCTTTTTGTGAACCCTTACGCTTGGCTCTCATATACTCTCTGTGAACCTCTTTACTCTGTGGCATTATCCCTCCTTCTCGATTAACTCCCGAAGTACATCTTCTGGTATAGTAGGTGTCATTACACAAGTACCAGCTAAAACACGCTCCAATAGTCCCTTTGTCATTGCTTTATACTCAGGTGAATTAACCATTGCTGCTAGGTTTGAATACTCTTTCCCCATAGTCTCAGAATACATCTATCCCTCCTCTGTTTTTCCCTCTATTAGCTGTCTGAATGGCTTACCTCCACCCTGACTGTATACTTCAACCCGATTGACATATATATTAGTCCCGCCATTTCCTCTGTCTTCATATACGTGGTCCATCTTGTTTAACTCAGCTATGGCCGTTATGGGGTTGTGTAGCCTCAGTTTGGTTACCGTAGCCATCTTACCCATGACTTGCTGTTGGTCTATTGCCTGTATCGCGGAACTGTCTAGCTTTTTCCTGTCTATAACCCCTGCATCATCGGTAAACTGTGATAGTCTACCCCTGGTTATTTCTGTTAATATCTTCTGGCGTTCCTCTATATCAGCGATTTGATTTGACTTAACAGCAGTAGCTATTTCCCCTCTAAGCTCAGTAATTCTTATCTTTATCCTATCTTTTCCCGCAAGTTGACAAGCATGTATATCAACCGCAGTCATTGAGTATTTTGAAGAGTAGCCAGCGTTAATCCATGACTCACGCTGAGTTAGACCCTGGACAATATTAAGGCAAAAGTTCTCTTGTTTTTGGGTAAGGATTCGATACATAATAAAAGGCTCCTGAAATAGTGGTATATATAAGAAGAGTCCGAACTGTTCGCCCGGACTCTCTCTCCATTAGCTTGCGCTAGTATATATCATACCATATGATGTCAAGCATTGGTAGTTTTGAGGCTAAAGGGTGTCATTTGTCTCTAAATTCCGTATCTAAACAGGGTTTGTGTCTATCTATACTATATAGCTTCAAGTTTTATTCAGCTTTTTAAGCCTTGACATTGAATTAACCAGGAGATTTACGATACCAAGATTTATTGCACTTTAGGCACTTAGTTCCTGTGCCGTGTTCATTGGCTCTTATTTCCTGCTTGGTGTTTTCTTTACAATACGGGCAATAACCCGTTGCCTTAAACATTTACCTACCATCCGCTTTGGCTAGGGCTAATTCTATAAGTTCTCTCAATGTCTGAACTGCTGGGGGCAATTTCTCTATATAGGCTTCATCTAAATCCCAGTCATCAAGTCCAGGGAACTCTCCTGCCATCTTCAGTGCCTCATACATATCCTCCAAGGCATCGGGGTTAAAAATTACTCCACCAGCTTCAATGTATGCTTTCTTCTTAGCCTCTTGAGCTTCTTTTTTACTACCACCAGTGGCAACTAGGTCATCTAATTCTCGATCTGTTAGCATCCAATCTTTATTCATAATCCTTTTACCTCCTGTTACTTAGTAAATGTGTTATTAAGGGCAAAATAAATAGCGTGTGGTTCTGTGTAGTCAACTATTCTACAAATCCCGCCTTGCTTTCTTGCCCACTCCTCTTCTTGTAACTTAATAATATCTTTTCTCTTTGTTCCCCTTCCTGCCTCTGCAATAAATCTCCCATTCCCCATTTCATAAAACTTAACCATAATCCTTTTACCTCCTATTATTTGATGCTACTAGGGGCTAACCCCGTTGCGTTACCAACAGCCCTTTCGCTTGCCTTACTATGTCCAGTGTAATCTCACAGGTTATGACATTGATATCGGTTAGTAATTCCAACTCGGGCAAAGCCTCAATCGTTGCACACCACTCAGGTAGCACTTTTCTGAACTCCTCTTTGCCACCAGGGTGCTTGCTTGCGTGCAGCCAAAATATATTCTGGGCAGCACTCACATCAGTGTCCGTCAGTTGGAGTGCCTTGATTTCGTCTGTAATTTCTTCCTGTCGGCATTTCATTTTCATAACCTCCAACCTAAGATACTTTATTTATTTACTTCCCTGCGCCGGGGTTTATTCCAATTAGGGCTTTTACATTTAGCGCAACGGGCAGGCTCCCCATCCCGGGAAGCCCATTCATGCCCACAGCGTTTGCATTTATTGATTGTTAGCATGTAGCATCACCACTTATGCCCTTCATTGTATTCTGCCTGCTCCTATCTACCTGCTCTTGCAAAAATGCTGTTTTGGCTCTTAGCGCTTGCCTTACTTCTTCGGGGTCATGCTTACACCTCTGATGTTCTCTCAAATTCTCAAGTTCAAAGAACTTCCGCTGACAAATATGACACTGGAAAGGTTTGCCTTGGAACGGTATATAACTATTATAACTGCCGGTGTTTCTGGGCCTCTCATATACATCTTTCATTTTCTTTATCCCCTTAACCTTGATACCTTAATATTAGCACTTCTGGTGCTATTTGTCAATAGGTATTTCAACTATTTTTTAGCGATTTTTGAAATAATTCTTGCCAAGTGCCGATTGTAACCAAAGGTTACAATTATCGCCCAGTTTTCTCATAATACATCCGCCTCTTTCTCCACTGGGAATAAGGCGGTCTATCTCGAAAGTCAAAAAGTGATATATAATCTAAAGCACACCTCGATTCGGGGTATTCTAAGTCTTCATAGCTTGGCCACTCCATGGATTCAATTTCCTTTATTAGTAATTTGCCGTCTGTCTTTGTTTTATCTAACCGCAGCTTTACGTCAGCCCAAATTGTCTTAGGGTTTACGAAATTGGCATCACCCTTTAACTGCTTCAGACCTATTATATCCACAGAACCCGATTTCACCCAGACCTTAATCCATTCCTTACTTTTACGGTCAAACTTATCAGTCTCATATTCGCTGGGTTCTGGTGGCCATTTACTTTTATTGAAAAAGGCTCTATTTTGTATCCCCCATATCATTTGTTCCCTAGTGAAGCGGAAAACACTATATGAGAACCAAGTATCTGTGTCTGTCAAAACTACCTCTCTATTATTATCTTTTACAGGTGCTTTTCATAGCTCTATATCACTTTCTACTTCATTGCCCCAACATCATTAAGCATCATAAAATCTAAGTGCTTTCTGTTATCCTTATAATCCAAATGTGGGCAGACATGATAATGCTTATGATTATGGTGAGTAACATCCCTGGAATATCTTACGGGGAATCTACGTTTCAACCAATTCGGCCAAAAATCACGCTTTAGCTCCTCCCACATTGTTGCAGGATAAGTCTTTGCTGTTTCGTTATCTTCATCATGTACCTTATTGGCGAGCAGATAAAATCTCAGCCGTTGGATAATAGCATCTGAAACTATATCTTCTACACTTTCAAATTGCATATCACGTAACAAAGCGAGGCTAACCATTTGCTGAATTCCAACTTGTATCTTCTCAAGCGTAACCCTATCCATAGTAACAATATCTTGTTCAACCTTCATAACTCCTCCTTATATATTATCTGGTATTTCTTCACTTCAACCCCTTCTTTTGGACGGCGCCTGTCTCATAAACTTCCCTATCTCCTCCAGTTCCATATCCGTATCCACAGGTATTTTATGAGGCTCTTGCTTTGGTTCTTCAGGCTCTCTAAATTTCTCACCACATAAGTTATAGTAAGCAGTTATAAGGTTAGCTTGACTGGCTGCTTGCTTTTTGGGGTCTGTAGATAGTGACCAGAACAGCATAGGCATTGCTTACCTCTTAACTTTCCTGTATCTTTTAGCGTGGAACAAGATGTCTCTGGCAAAGCGCAGCCTGACCCTGAATGACCACTGGCAAATAGCACTGACATATTCCATCCAGTTAGCTTTGGCAAGTTTACGTGCCTTCCTGTTTAACTTCTTAGCTTGCTTCTCGCTCATCTCAAAACCTCCAATATCTTACCACCTTCAGGGTCCATATCTTTTGGTCTCCAGAGGTATAGTTCAGCAACTTGGCACGCTTCCCAATCTGCCCACCATTCTTCCTGTTCGGATGTTATCTTAGAATAGGCATCTTTTAACTCTATAACTAATACCCTGGGAGGTCTCAAGCAAAGGTAGTCCAACCAACCCTTACCTTCAGCGTTCATACTAGATGCCCACTTGCCTGACTGCATGATTGACGGTTTGATGTGCATAAACCTCCAGCCATACTGTCTCAATAAATGCTCAACTTGAGAGGCAAACGCAGTTTCAGTTATACCTCTAGTCATTCTCTACTCCTCTAAGTATTGCAATAATTGTCGGCGATGGTCCTTTTAATGGCTCTTTGGTATCAACTTCTAGGAATTTTGTGCGCCCTGCGGGTCGGAGTTCAGCCCTTGCTTCTAGTAGTAAGTTGATATAAGATTGCGCTGGTATCAATAGCACAGTAGATTTCCCTTTTCCTTGTTCAGCTATTGCCTTACGCACAAACGCCGTTGGCCCATCAGTGTTGCCGTCTGTCTTCCGGAAAGGGGGGTTACAGTAATTCATATGCCCCCAAGGAATTATAAGGCTGTTATATCCATCAGGACGGGGATTAGGGCAAGGGTCAAAATCAAAATGAAATTCCCTGTCAAGTTCTCTATACATATCTGGAGGCGTTATCCAATACCTACCCATCTCCTACTCCTCTACCCCTGATGGTGGGCTAGACTTATACTCCGAAAATGGTATATGCCCTAACCAATTCAACCGAGAATAATACCGCATCGTGTCTGCTAGTTGCTTTTCAGTCCAGTGTTTCATTTCGGGTAATCTGTATTCGTTTTTCTTAGTGGCATCAAGTGGCTGGAACCGCATCGGATTAGGCAGCACTCCCCATGACCTGATTAACTCAAGTTTTGCCCTTGCATCATCAGGGGTATCATTAAAGCCTATCAGACAATAAATCTGAATATCAGCAGTAGTTCGAGATTTGCACAGATCCACAGCATCCTTTACTAACGACTCAGAACCCCACGAATCAAGGGCGAACCTGACTTTGCACTTTAACTCACCGAGCATATCAGCAATATCAAGCATGAATCTCCGAGCATCTAATCCCTGGTTAAAGTCAACAATCGGGAATTGTTTAAGGGAATCGACAACACGACGAATATGCTTTTTTGAAGCTGCTAGTAAATTGTTATCGCAGACAACAGGAGCAGGACGGAATTTGTCTATTTCGCGCAGATCACCTTCCAATATGGGAACTGCACAGAATTTACAGTTATTGATACACCCCCTAGTCGTGAAGGTAGCACAAGGATTGTGGAACATGATCGGATCTGCACCATTGGCATTTGAGGGCCTCATAACACCTGGGCCACCAATAAGAACCTCTCCTGGCCAGCGTTTAGCTAGTTTGTCAGCATCATCCATAAGCCAAGTGAAAGGTACAGAGATATTAAGGGTACTCCCATTTACCCAAGTTGCTAATCCTTTCCGCCATTGGTATATCATTTCACCCCTCTATCCTTCCAGAAGGCTTGATACCGATTAAATTCTGTTCCTCTGTGTATGTGTATAGACTCAACCTCACCACTTATATGACATTCAACGCCAAACTCTTCCTCCAACTCCCTCTTTATCTCCTCGGCTACCCTTTTCGTGACTACCTCTTCTTTCAGAGTCAACTTGTGCTCATAATCTCTGCGTTCCTCCACCCTTACCTCCTCGCTGATAATGGGGATGGCTTTGAGTAGTTGGGCTTTAGCTGTATCCCTAGATAAAGCTTGCATTCCTGTGTTTGACCCAAGTGCAACATACCTTATGATTTCATTTCGTATAGTCTGCATTTCCACATTCGTCAGTAAGCACTTCTCTATTAGTTTATCCATCATTCACCTCCCTCGAGGGCTTCCAAAATAGCAACTAACCCAGCCTGCGGGCATATTGCAATAGTTTCATCGTAGATTTTTACTATCCTCTCCCTCTCCTTCGCCCTAGCCTCTTCAATAGCTGGTTGAAGTGCCTCTATAATCATTCCAGCGAACTGCCCACCTACTTGATGTGATAACTGGTAGCCAGAAAATACACCGCTTGAAGTGCATATTCCATCAAACCTAGTTTGCAATATATCCTTTATCTCTTCCTCATACTTCTCTAAGTCCATTACTCCATCTCCTTTAGGGGGATTACAGGCTTCCACCCCGAATTTACTAACCTGTCCCTTTCTATCCGGTGGCAAGTAGAGTCGCAACCATCCTCTAATGCTATCTCAGGTAA
>SDBU01001065.1_pt1 | contig 40362 bp, 74 predicted proteins | sample 2277071 | NCBI WGS metagenome assembly SDBU01 (sample SAMN10397929, study PRJNA504765) | marine sediment metagenome | isolation source: marine sediment core GS08_GC12, 126 cmbsf | place: Arctic Ocean: Gakkel Ridge, Loki's castle | collected 2008 | reverse complement strand
CGGGTAGTTGAATACGGTGCCATTTGAATTGCTAATACAAGCAAAAGCCTTCACGGTGTACTCGTTATCAATTTTGAACCCGCCATCGTTGATGTTGGATGAGGTAGTACCAAAACCAGAACAACGGATATAGTGCGCTACCGCCTGCCCCTGACCATTGGCCATAGTATCTCGCCATCCATGCAAACCGCCACCCGCATGACAATCCCTGAACACAGTTTCTTTCATCGTTGTATTGCTCAAGTAAACCCCGGCAGTGTCGCCAAAGAAATCACTGTTAGTTATCAGGCAGGCATTGAAGTTGGTACTACCAGCAACATACAGCCCGTAAAGTTGTGCAACAGTATCGTGGCCACAATGGACTTCATTCATTACAATGCTGCCACCCTGGACAACCCTTATTCCCGCACTACCGTTGTTCACAAATCCCATATTCTCAAAAGTTGAACGGAAGCAAGTAGCTAGGTCTAATCCGTAGAAAGAGCCAGCAGAACTCTGCATAGCCTGTAGATTATATAGACCTAGCCCTCTAGCTGTACCAGCCATCGCATCAGCAGTACCGGCACCGTCTATCCTAACAATACCTGCGCCATTGCCTCTTGGGGTAGCCCCTAGCCCGATTATGTCAGTGTAGTTCGGCAGAGCAGATATGGCAGAATAGGCTGTACCCGTTGCCTGAACCACAATCGTATTCCGAACATAGTCATTAGTGGTTACAGAAGCACCACCAACAACCCCGCCAAGCTGTCGGTAAGTTTCTGAGGCGGTAATAGCAGTGCTTATTTCATCCATTGCTGTACCCCATGATAAACCGTCATTGGTGGAAGAACCGAGAATGTTATTAACGTAGTAGGTTCTACCAACTATCTGTGAATAGTCAGCTACTTGAACCCCGTCAACATAAATCCCCAAAGAACGTGTTTGGTAGTTGTAATTAAAACCCCTTTTTATTCCTGGTTTATTTGTCATCTTTACTCCTTAAATGCTGCAAGGGCAGCACCTGAATTTAAGCTGAGGGTTTTTCGGGTTCACCCCCAACCCTTAAATTTTTACATATCAGCGATCGTTTGCTCCCAGGCAACACCTTTGAGATAGATGTTGACCGCTGTGGTAGTACGGTTTATCACGCCAAGATAGTAGTTGAGGGGAAGGTCTCGGTCTACCGAAGTATTAAAGACTTTCTCCACACTACGACCATTGTGGTCTACCGCTAAGAAGGTTGCCCTGACACCATTACCGGAACCTCGGTCTTGCATCTCTACCTTCATAAAGAGCCACTTGCTTGCCGTTGGAGCCATACCTACCATTCTCAGGTCGGCAATTGACGTTGTGGTTTGCACTCCACCATTTTCCCAAGAGACATGAAGCTCATCGTTGTCTGCATTTGAGTCGTAGATGATACCCAGAAACCCATCGGCAGCTTGCCCAGTAATGGTAGTACCGCTAAGTGAAGCAGGCAAGATGTTGTTTGCCCCAGTAGTAGCATCAAAGAACCCGAAGTTAAAGGATACATCGGTAACAGCCCCCAATTGGAGTAGTATTTCCACCGATGCGTGTCCTTCCTGCCCAGTGAACATTAATGAGTCACTGAGGAACTCGTGCCTATTGGCACCACCCGTGGAAGTCGCACCAGCAACGTGTAGGCCCTTACCCGCTGCAACTGCTCTAACGAAAGCCGTACCAGCATCATTAGTCTGAAGCCAAGCAACACCATCCCCAGCAGCACCTATAGTATCTATCGCAAATGTTTCCTCGTATCTAGTTATTCCCTTTGAACCTGCGTTTGCCATCTGTTTCTCCTTTGTCGGGAGTCTTCATCCCCCGATAATCTGATTTTTCGACAAAGACTTTGTTGCCCCCAAGGGTCTTCATCCCTCCCTTATCTGATTTTAGGGGGCGGAGTTAGTTCAACTTGTAGGGGCTGTCGCATCACTCTTTATCTGGTAAACCCAGTTTGAAAGTCGGATGCCATAAGCATATTCATCATAATGATAAACATGGTCTCCACCACCACCCCTCTTCTCATTCCTTACGGATATGATTCGGGAGGCACGACCTTGTACTAGAACGATTCCTTCCATAGCAAAGACACCCGCAATGGCATCGCTTGAACCGTCAATGGTGATGTTCCCATCCTCAAAGACTTCCACACCTGCTATCGGTAGGTCAAACCTGTTCTGGTACACTCTAGCAGTTGGCCCTTCGTCAACTATATAAGTCCCTACACCAGCTACCAGTTCATCGTAAAGGTCTTTAAGTTGGAAGCCATGAGCCACAAACCTGATTGGCTTATGCCCTGGCTCAGTAGTATTACTGGTAACATTATAGGAAGCAGCAGCGACATAGCCCGAAGTTAGGGTTACACCCGCACCAGGAGAAGCTGTAGTTCCAGCACTGGCAAACAATACCAGCCCATCTTCGTCTTTCTTCCTCTGAATTGCGTTCTGCCCAAGACTGCCTATCTTAGACAAGCCTATTTTGCTGATTCTTGCCCCTACTCGGTCAGTGATAAAAGTCTCAATTCCAACCACTGTTGGAGTAATCGTAATCAGCGAATCCGCTAACTGTTGAGGGTTGTCCAGATCTGTAGTTTCAGTTACCGCCTGAGCAGTTAACTGGTCGTACTTGATTTCCTGCCAAGCAGTCCCAATACCCTCACCAAGCGTTACCTTATCTACAAGCTGGGGCATAACCCCTTCAAATTCCCTCACTATCCTTGCTGAAGAACGGACATCATCCAAACTATCAGCAAGTGCTGAAGTAGTAGTCCAGCCTGAATTTGCCATATTTTCTCCTTATTTAACGAGTCCCAATTTCTTGGCTCGTACCATATTTACTTTGTTTAGAGGTAAACTCGCATCGCCAATTCCTTTCTTGAAATCAGCATCGGAATCATCCCCACTACCACCACCCGTGGTGGTATCTACCGAGTCAAGATTTAATTCTTTACGAAGATTAGATTCCAAAACCTTGAAATCATCTTTCATCTTGTCATCAGTCGCCTTTTTATTTTCGCTTACTATCTTCGCTACAGAAGCATCAAGTTTATTTCTAGCTTCAATGTAATCCTGTGAACCTGAACCCCAATCTATCCTCTTATCATCCCTCGGTATTCCAAGATTATCCAGATAAACCAGCACTCCTTCGTTCATCCTCTGATAGTAGGTTGCCTCTTGTTGTCTTTGCGTCTCCTCTTGTGCCGTAGACTGATAATACTTATCTTGTTCTCGATATCTTGCCAGTTCTATGTCCTTTTGAGTTTCCTCGTCCAGACCCTTAAAACTGCTTTCATAGGCATTGACTCTACTCTCAGCAAGTCTAGCCCGTCTTTCGGCATTTGTATTGCGGTCTTGTTCACCTTGTAACTCTCGCCGACCCGCCTCTTTAGCTTCAGTTACCGCCTTTGTGGTAGCCTCCCCTATTAACTGCTGCACCCTCTCTTCTGTAAGAGATTGCTCTGGTGGTTTGTCACCCTCTGGGGGTTTATCACCACTTGAAACTGGTTCCAAATCCGAAACTGGTTCCTTGGGAACACCGTCTGTGTCCGTCATAGTTATATCCTCCATAAAATAAAAAATGCCCATCTCGGTCACAATGGACACAAAATGGGCTAACTTATGTAGCACTAATTATATAATTTTTAAGGTACTATAGTCAGTATACCATAGACTACTTCTGTCCCATTTCAGACAAAACAAGTCTATGGCTCTGATAGTTAAAAGAGCGCATGATATTACAGTGTTTGCATCGAGAGCATATTATCTTTAATGTTCCCTCTAGTTCCTCGGCAAGTTTCTTATTGCACTTCTCGCATCTGGGTTCTTTAATCACCTTTTCTTTTTTCTCGGCACCATTCCATGCTCTATACCACGAAGAAGTCTAACCTGAGCTTCTGCCCTTGCCCTGGTAGTGCCTTTTGCCTTAACCCCCCCTAGTGTGCGCACTTGAAAACCGTCCACTTTCCTAATTCTTGCTGGCATTAATCCCTCCTCCACTTAAGCACTTTACCATCACAGCGTTTCTTAGTTATTATCTTAAATATATGGTCTAAGAATTCCCTGTATGGTTTGAAGTCATCAACTACATACCCTTTCGGAGTATTGCTTATATTACCTATGGGCATTATTTCCTCCCCGTTATCCTTTTAGCTCGTTCAGTAGCTTGGGCTGGTTTTGATTTTTTAACCTTATGAGTTTGTTTCCCCATGAGTTCTTCCAATCTTATTCCTGCAACCTCCGCCCTTAACTTTCTCTGTAATAATTTTGATGCAAGTGTAATAGGGGCATCTGCTCTAATCATTATCCTGGGTTTCTTCCTATCTGGCATCACTTCCCTCCCTTCGGTTTAGGGTGTCCCTTTTTAGCTTTATAACCTGGATCCCCCTTTTTGTGTGGCATCATCTCCTCCTATGATATTGAAATCAAATAATCCAGTCCAATAGTGCTAATAAGTATTGCTATAATAATTAGAATAAAACGATACCAATCAAAGCGATATTCGAACATAAATCCCCACTTCCTAAAATCTGTAGAATTGCTGTAAAGCATTTGTTATCTCTCGTGAAGAAAACTTCATTCGTCTTTTTAAGAGTGCTATCTGCCTTCTAATAAACACTATTTGCGGGTATCCGAAAAGCATCTGTTTTGCTTGTCGGGGGTCAGTTCGCTCAAGTATCTTGATTTGGTCTGAGATTTGCTTCAATCCTTGTGGTGCCTGACTCCAGACCTGTCTTTCTATATCCCAGTAAGGTTGTAAGACTCGCCTAGCTTGCCTGAGTAATTTCACGGCAGGGGGTTCATCTGCCCTGCGTTCTCCTATCACCGATTCTACGGAATTTAACGCTTCCAATCCATATTGTTGTATAAAGAGATTCCTCCGCCTATCAGCTTCGTCAAATCTATATTCCCCAAATTCATCATATAAATCTGGAGCATACATTATCTGATTGTAGTCTCGGTAAAACAATTTCTGTGGTTGCATATTAGTTCTTTGTTCTTCCGTCAGGGGTGCATTGAATGTATCCCTCACGATAGTAAATTGGTCTTGCTTAAGAAGGTCGTTCATCATTTGTGATTTAAGCCAATAGGCTTGATTAACTCTTTCCCTAAGTTGACTACCATCCCCCGTAGCCTCGAACTGCCGAGATGCCTGCTCCAGTTCTTGTGTAACCATTGTGCCAATACGGTCAGACTGACGAGTATATTCATTCCATACTAATTGCTCCCCCCGAGCAAACTTCTGAGACTCTTCTGCGGTTCTAGTTATTAAGTCCTGTAATCCTGGATTCCGTGATAATTGAGATTGAAGTACTAGCCCATCAGGGCGTTGCCCTAATTCATCCCAAGATACACCGTATTGTTGCCGAGCTAATTCATCCTGCCTGTCCCTTAGTTCGGCATGGGCACTTTGGGGATATGCCCTTAAGCCCCCAAACTCTCCTATCCCCCGTGTTACCCTTCCTGCAAAATCCCCACCTTCCAGGGCTACACTTTGCACCCAAATCGGCAACAGATTCTCTGCTAATACCGTTTTTGTTAAATTGGGGAGTCCATCCCTTGTGGGATCTCCAATGAAATCCTTGCCCGTAATTAAATCCATGCTCGTACCAAGAAACGGCGAGAAGTTACCCCTTAGAAATCTTCCAGCGTGTAGTGCTGTATCTTCAGGTCTCTTTGTTATTTTCCCGAATGTGGCTAGTAAACTTCTAACCTTTGAACCTGGCCCAACCCGCTGCCCCGCAATGTCCCAAGTCAGAAAATTAGCAGATAAAGGATTAATGTGTTCTACAATCTCCTCTTCCGACTCTCCAAGAGCCATTGAAACAGCTACAGTCATTGCCATTATAGCTGCGGTTCCCTTAGCCATAGCTTGTCTGGCTAATTGGCCTCTTAAATTTCCCTGCGTCAAGTCGTACATCAATGCTCCGATAGCTCTATTATATTGAGGTGCGAGAATTATAGCCCTTTCCAATTGCCTCTGCCCACTCCCAACTCCTATTCTGGTAGTACTGAGTAATCCACGGAACTCATTTATAAAAGCATTCACCTGCGCTCTTCGAGCAGCAGTAGTTCCAAGATGCTCATAAGCCTCTGCCATATAAACGCCAGCAGTATCCAATGCTGATTCAAACCCTCTTTGGAAAGGTTCCAAAACCTTACCACCTATCTTGAGTGGGCCTTTTCTCAATAATCCACCCTTAGCCATAGCCTCAGTCATTTCAGTAGCCCCACCCCTGGAAATTATCAAACCTGGATTCCTTTGTATTGTCCCTATATGCTTTGCCAGAAAGTTGTCTTGATATAGGGGGTCAAACAGTGCTCTAACGAACCCACCCATAGCCTTACCATAAATCTTTGGGTGTGCCCCTGCTAAAAAGAGAAGCTGAATACCAAATGGGCTAACATCTCCAGCTAAGGCAAAGTATCTCCCCACGGCATTGACTTGATTTATAGCGTTAAGAGCAGAATTAAATTGAGGATTCAATTCACTACGGATAATATTCACATATTCTTTCGCTTCTGGGCTAGTAAATACCTTACCAGCAAAAGCAGGTATGTCTGGGGCTTGTGTCCCGCCAAATGGAGCTTTACGAGCTTTGGCAAGAGCATCTTTCCATATAGGTTCAATCTCAGTAAGTTCCACTAACCTATCATCCAATCTCTTACTGACATCAAGGACTTTTTGGTATGCTGCCTCGTTTCTGTTAGCTGCATTGGCATAGGTTCTTGCCAATTTATTAGCAAACTTTTTCTCTCCAAGAAGTCTACCTCTGAGATATGCTGTATTTTGCCTCAATGCTTGCCTGGTGCTTATTTCCCCAAGCAAATCCCCGACATCTTCCGTTGCCTTAAATGTAACTCCATGTTGACGCTCAACATCTCTGGCACTCTGTCTAAGGCGTTTATGGGCATTCCTTAAAGATTCCCTGGAACCCTTAACTCCTGTTCTAAATAAATTAACCTGGGCTTTCAAATCTTCGGGGCCAGCCGTTGTTCTCCACGGAACTCTTTCTAAAAACCAATCGGTATATTGTTTATTCGCCACCATATTGTAGGCACCCGTGATATTATAATAAAGAGCTTCTTCTTCAGGTAGATAGCGGAAACCCTCTTTGAGAGCATCATTTATATCTTCAAATTGCCTCGCTTTAAGGGCTGCTGTCTTGGCCCCTGGTCTACCAGGTTGCCCCCGACCAAGGTAAGCAACATCTATTATATTGCCTTCAGAGTCAAACTTACCTAAAACACGTCTACCAGCATACTCCCCACCTTCCTCAAAGGTAAGTTGGGGAACTTCAATGCCATATCTTTCAAATAATGCTTTCTTTTCACGCTCTAATAATTGAGCTTGTTCTACCCACGCTCTTTGAGGTTCACTCAAATCATCCCAATATCTCTTGGAGAATGTTCTAATCTCATTAAGATGAACTTGCTTGCCCTGAATAGCCATTAATCCATTATCGGTAAGATTAAATAATCGCCTGGAATCACCCATTCGATTTAATGTAGCAATAGCTGCAACGGCCTTATTAGAACCCTCAAATCTTAAAACATCCCTTCCTACCAAGGAAAGAGTAGCGGGATTATTCGCTGTAGCTATCCTACCACCTATAGCACTAGCTAAACCCTTGAGAGGTTGTCTCCCCCCGATGCTTACATTAACCAGACTTCTCAGTTTACTCGGTTGTGTCGCAATGGAGATGGCATCGTCCACTGGTTGTAAGTCGGTAATTATTCTAGCTGAGGCATCAGTAACACTTCTGGCAACATTTCTTGCTGCTTGTTTTAATGCAGTTGGCACTAATGGAGAAACGATTTTACCAGCAACCTTAAACGGAAACCCCGTAACGGCTCTTTCAGTAGCAATAACAGGGCGTAGTGCCCTCTGCCCTAATGAGGCAGCCCGTGTTAAACCCCCAAGTCTCGCCACCCTTCCCACGCCTGCCAGACCCGCCAATCCACCAGAAGCCAATGCCGTGGCGAACCAAGGCAGGGTTTCTAAAACCCCCTTAACCCCAATATTCCACGGTTTATCTCTAATCTCTTGAGGTGTCCACGGAAGTCTGAATAAAGGCTGTGTCTGAAAAGACGGTTCATTCCAAGCCTCATATTCTGCCCTCTCCCTCTGCCACCAGGGTAGATTTTCTGTACCTGGAACCGATGGGGTAAATGGAGCAGCCAAAAGAGTACCAGCACCTTGTTCTATATCCCTAATTAGATTTAAGGGGTGTTGCCACCAAGGAATCTCTTGGGGGGCTTGTATAGGCGTTGTGGGCTGTCTGGTGGTAGGTTGAGGTTGTGTCGGCTGAAACCCACCTTCTAACCCAAGTTCGGGCAACCTACTTAGTTGCTCAAGGGCAGTATTCCTCTCCAACTCCCCAAGTTCTTTTAACCTCTGCGGGAGTTGCTTTTTGAATATATCAAGAGCCTCTTGGCTAAGACCTCTAACCTGAGATTCAAGAGTCATTTATCTAAGTCCTACTAAAACCGCCAAATCCTGGGAATCTTCCTGCTGGTGCCCTTCCCGAACCTAACCGAAATTGACTTTCCTGTGGAGAAGCACCTGTCCTTGCACGTTCAAATCCGAGGAATTGAGATTGTGCTGTCGGCCCCCACCTTGCTTGAAGTTGTGCGGAGGGGGTTCTTAGTTGAGGTAGATTAGAAAAATTAGTTCCCTGAACCCCAGGAATGGGCTGTCCTACCTGAAGTTGCTGACCTCCCTGAGTAAAAGACTGTGGGGTTGCCGTTCCCCCTTGTCCAAACTGCTGAAACCCTAAAGGTATCATCCAAGGTTGAACTACCGGCTGTTCCCCTGTAAAGGCAGAATATTGCAACCAGTTTATCGGGTTAGCAGCTAACCTCGCCATTTCTTGTTGTCTTTGAAGTTCAGCTTGTTGTTGTGCCTGTTGCTGTTGAAACTCCAACTGAGCCTGGAATTGGGATTGCTGTTGAGAGAACTGCTGTTGCTGAAAAGGTGTAATATCCCTTGGTTCTGCTTGCTCTCTTTCAAATTCAAATCTCTGTCTTTGGAGTCCCAATTGTTCCTGCTGAAATGGAGAAATTGGTTGGGGCTGTGCTTGACGCTCTCTTAACTCTAACTCCCGTTGACTTAATTCTTGTTGCGACCTCTGTTGGGCTGATAAACCAGTAAATTGAGGAACCCATCTATTCAGGTCTCTATCAAATGACCACCTGAATCCTTCTGGGGGAGACTCTGTGGGGAAAGGGGAAACGCCCCCAACCCCCCCTGAAGGGGCTTCACCCCCAATCCCAACTGCATCAGCTTCCCGTTGTGCAGTAGTAGCCCTCCGCACTTTTTCTCCAGGTGATTCAGGCCCCACAACTGCAAACGGAGATATACCGCCAAGTGGCTCAACTAACCGTCTCGCTCTTTCTGTTACACGAGCAATCGGTTGTTCCTTAACCCATCTTTTGTACAATGAAGTGTCCCTGACACCCTCTCTATTTGTGGGCACTTGAAAAGCACCGAAGAACGGGCGGTTTACCCTAACCCATTCATTAAATAACTGAAATTCTCTTGCGCTTAACTTTGCCATTAGGCTTCCTCCTCTAATTTCTGCATTTCCTTATGCGCTTTATTAAATGCCTCTCTTTCCATCTGTTCTCTAAATTGTAGCAGAGGAATAATATCTTCTGTAATAACTTCCTGCATAAGTTTGATATCCTCCGCCACCAATTCCTGCATTACTTCTATCGCATTTGGCACTAGCGATTTCCACCTCCCGTTAAGCCTTGTCCACTTTGAATCCCCGAACTATTCTGCGCTACTAAAGCCTGAAGTTGATTATCTATGTCCTGACCAGAGCCAGGCGGTGCCACATTCGGTATTCCAGGAACAAGGGGTCTTTGACTACCTCCCGTCTGTACCCCTGTTTGGTCTTGTCCTTGAGTTGGTTGCCCCTGCAAGCCTAATTGTTGCAAAGCCTGATCGTAGAGCATAGCCATTGTTCTGTCTTTAATCTGGTTATAAGACGGCATCCTTCTGAGATTTTCCTTCTCCTGCTGCCTTCTCATTCTCTCAGGATCAACATTGGACATCTGATTCCAAGTCCACTCTTGAGTTGTAATGCCGTTCCCGCCATTCCACATCTTCAAAAGAGAGTCCTGCCTGCGATATTCGTCTTCTTCTGAAATGGGGGCAAATTCCACATAATAATTGAACGGTTCTCTGATAAGGTTTTTCTTAACAACAACATCAAACTCGTCTGTCGGGGTTTTAGTCCATATCTCGAAGTCTCCTGGTATTACATTCTTAACTAACATAGCACACTTTGAGAGTATTTGCGCCCATCCATTCTGAAAAGCTGGTGTAGCGTACTGATAAATAGCCGAGGCTTCTGCGATTATAAGTCTCCTATCTGCACCACTCCTCACCCCTACCTCGGAAAGCCCTCTGGCACTTCTGGGAGCAGCATGACCTGATATATAATCGTGGGTTGTTGCCAGTTGTCTATAAGAGGCTTCTGGGGGTATCTTGGATTCCCAGTCATGGAATTGAACGTCTTTATCGCCAACGGGCCAGTATTTACCATATTCCTGCTTTATCTCGCTCAGAGATTCGGCATCTGCGCCTGTAATCCACCCTCCCTTCATTGTTTCTCTCGCCATCAGGATGTTATTAAGGGTATAATTCATGGATTCCGAAACCAATAGGTCATTCATATATCTTAAAAGCCCAACATATCTCTTTTCTGGAGCGTTGTCTGTATCGGTACTCCCCAATCCGTTTTCTATTAAAGTATAAGGGTTAAAACCGTATTTGTGAGCCACTACCCCACCAGGGAGCCTGAGCATAGGTTCGCCTGTAATGGATTCTCCTTCGGGTGAAGTCACCACAAACTCGGCTCTATACTTATCAGTCCAGAAGGAAAAGGTTTCTATCATATCATCAGGTTCTCTACCCTCTTTATCTTCAAAGTGAGGCCAGATTCTCTTAACATCATACAGTTTTCTTTTGTACCACTCTATGACATAATAATCCCCTCCAGTATAAGGGTCGGGCATGATGTGATATGGATTTATCGCCTTAATGACTATCGGCAGGGAAAGGTGCTGACCTGCCCTCCATTCATCAATCCTTTTGGCATAATCATCATTGGATTCCCTTTCTTTTTGTTCGGGTTTATCCACCCATCTATCGGCATCCCAGATAGTCTTAAAAACCGCTAGGCCATGCTTCCAGTAATGCTTTGCCCCAACATGGGCGGGGGCTATTCGAGATTCCACGTTTATCCCGTGAATTATCCCAAGACCTAATTTACGAAGCATCTCGGCGGATTTCTTGGAAATTTCAGATGTTCCCTTCTTATTGGTGAAAACACGGGCATTATTGATATTGGTATGGTTAACCCCTGTATCCACAACATCCCTGGCTGTGGGTAGAATTACAATATCCTTTTGAAACTCGGCGGGGATGTTTAACTTATCCTTGAAAGCAAGATTGTAAAAGTTCTCATCCGCCTCATAAAGAACTTGAAGAGGAGAGTAATGCTTCTTACAGAACTCAAACTGGGCGAGAATTTCAGATTTCGTAGGCTTATCGCCTCTTTTAGGCATACTGCCTCCTATCTATGAGCTTTTGTATTACATCTGGTATACCTGTTTTATTAAAGGTTAAAGTCTCTATGGGTTTTAATATTTCCTTTTTCATATCCCTCTTTTTAAGCAGGCAAATCCCTGTCATAATCACATAATCATCGTGGGTAGAGGACATCGCTTCTATCTTACCCTTCTTGTTTGAATTCCGTATCATATTGTAGAAATGCCTCAAACCCTGCTCATTATAAATCCTTAACTGAAAGTCGTTGATACCAGGAATTAAAGCCCCAAATAAATCAGTACGAGACTTCTCGTTGGTGTTAAACCCTATTTTATTCAACTCTTCCGTTCTATCAAGTTGAGACCATAATACATCACCCTTATGACCCAACTTTTTGTACCCAAGTTCAACAGCCTTTTTAATGACCTGTCTCCCACCACCTGCAGGGTTATTCTCTATCCACCACCAGGGTTTATGATAATAGTTAAGTAAATCTACCGAACATTCAGCGAAATCGTCAGGCTCTAAAGTATTACTCATTATATCAGCGACTATTTCACCGTGTTCATCCATTATACCACTAACCGAATAATCCCCACCGACACCCCAACCCACATCCGATGCAGCAACATATTTATTCCCCACATGGTAGTCTTTATAAATATGGATTATAGAATTATCAAGTTCCCACCCCTCGTTTATCTGCCCCCTGACATCCTGCATCATTATATTGAGAACTTTCTTATCAAAGACAGAAACGGACTCTGCCATTGAAAGGGCTTCTTCAATAGACCTCGGATAATTTTTAGCCATATAAAGAGCAGGGCTTAGCTTGGCGATGTCCCTTTCGGGTATACTAGCCATAGTCTTAGCGTACCATTCATCGTCTCTATCAGGTATAACATCGTAAGGGAAGAATAATGGCACAAACCCGTTCTTCCCTTTGAGAGCGTCTTCAAAGATAGCAGTTGCCAGATTATCGTTCCCAAACGGGTCTGCGGTAAAAATACTGATAACCTGTCCGCCACTATCCCTTGTCGGTTTAGAATGGATGTAATTAGCATCGGCGTATTCGTGTTTGGCATGTTCATCCCAAACTAAAATAGAAGCGGTGAAACCGACTCCTGCCGAAGTAGTAGAAGGAAGTGCCCTGATAACACTCTTCGTAGCGGGGAAACCTATCGCTTCCTTACTGTCAGGGTCTAACTTGAACTTTAAGAAATGGGGTAGTTGGTCGTAAACATTTCGGCATTTCTGTAATAGTTCCTTCGCTTCATCCTGCCCCTGTGAATACAGAAGAACGTTAGCTCCGATATGACCCAATGCGTACCAGTCAACATAAATGGAAATAATAGTAGAAAGGTAAATCTGTCTCGCTTTAAGAACAGTGATGAGGGATTCTGTTAAAAGAGTCTTGATTACTTTCTTCATGTGTTCGGGTAAACCAAACGGTATAATACTCTCCCCAATCTGTCCAGGCATCGGAGGGCGTATTATCTTCACCCACTTCAGGAAATGCAGGAAATCAAGCTGGCATATAGCCCTCTCATGCTCCCATACCTCACGCTCTATAGAAGTAAGTTCTGATTCTTCCTTATAAGCACAATCGTTTAGGATTTCTTCGTAGTTCATTTACTCAGCAATATATTGAAAAACCTCTTCATTCATCTCCCCTGCTCCCTCAGTTGCTTCTTTGAGCAAAAAACACGGTGGGAGTTGGGTACTTCCGAGAGACTCTCCCCTTCCCCCTTAAGGTAATCAACGCTGTGCCACACCTTTCCCGTAATTTTCTTTCCGCATTTGAAACACTCAGGATTTATAACCCAGCCATCTTTATCATACCTCATTCTACCCCCGCTATCTTCTTTAGTTCTTTCCAACATTCAGGACATTCACGTTTGAACCGTAAGTAATTAGGGTTTGTTACATGAGGACAATCTCTCTCTCCCCATTCCACCACCTTCTTCCCAGCTTCCTTCTTCCCATCAATTAAACCCTTTTCAAACCCGTCCCTATAACCGTTATTGTGGTCACGCATATGTTGGTTTTTGGATGTTAGTTCAAGGTTCCCTATTCGGTTATCAAGTTTATCACCGTTTTTGTGGTGTACTGACTCCCAAGTATGCAAACAACGCCCCAAACTCTTTGCTACCACTAAACGGTGTTCTCTCACATAGTTGTAAGTATTCGCCATCGGATAAAAGAAATCTTCCTTATGTAACAGTATCTCTTTATAACCCTGGGTATTAATCAACCATCCCCTCTTAAACCAAGGACTCTTTTCCCCAGTCCTCGTTTTAACGAAACATTCCTTACACAATCCCGTATAATTCTGTCGCTTCGTGTGCGGATTAATTTCCTTATTGCATTCTAAGCAATAACTCTTTGGCATAATTCTCCCCATCAGTATTAAAATATCCGTGTTCTGATAAATACATGATACACTTCTTTACTTGAGCTTGGGCTATTGCATCCGATATTTGCGCATCAATACACTCCCCATCAGATGTATCTAACCCTTTCGCTCGTTCCTCTCCCCATGTCTTGTCTAAAGTAGTGTCTTTCTCTTCAGGTGTTAGTTTTATATCCATCATTCCCACCTTTTAGTTAATCAATTCCATTAAATTAGATATTAACACAATACCTAGAAAGACGCAAGCACTCCCTAATCCCCAGGTCATTACCCTCGGTGCTATTATCCAAGATTTCGGAAACTTCACCCAAATCGCAAATATACCAACCCCTATCACTGGTAGTACTTTAACAACTAACATCCAGTAAGTACCCGCTATCGGGGCTATTACAGGGTTCAACTCAATATATCCGTGATTAACAGCCCACATCGTTAGTAAACTGTCTATTATCTGGAGAGTAACTAAAAGTACCGCCAGTACGATTCCCTTCATTCTCAATTGATTAAAAATTCCTTTCGAGATTAACTCTGACTGTAATAACTCTGCGTATCATCCATCGCAGTTGAGGTCGCTGTCCACGTAGGATAATAAGGCTGATAGCCCCTATAGGGTTGTGTAACATATGGCCATATCCAGTAATTCGGTTGTACAGGATTGTAATAACTCCTCTTCTCATTATGTGTGCACGAAGTACAATGACTCTTCCCTGCGTCTACACACTTTTTAGAATAACAGCATTCTACCTTTGTTTTGGTTGTCATATGTTCCTCCTTTACATAATATCGGTTTCTTGAATTCTATATAAAATTGTCTGTGAGATTAAGAATAATAATAACCCCATCTCGTGCCCACACCCACTTCGCATGACAGTTCATCAGTACTAAAGTACCATACATTAATGGACTAACGGGGGATACTACTGATACCTTTTAAGACCTACTATTATTGTATCACATATAGGAGGGAATATGAATCACATTACTACCACTGAAGAGCAAGTAATCTTACACCCTGACCAGTGGGACTTGACCGGTGTCGTTGTGACTGTTGGCCTGATGTATGAGGACTGGGAGTACTATGATGGTCTCTGTTGCCTGGCTTGGTGGATACTAGGCGTTACTAATCCGTATAGATACCAGAACTAAACAGTTAAACGATCTAACACTTGACCATCACTGAATGGGCCGAGGTATCTCTTGCGCCCGTCCTCTAACATTTCTTCAGGGTTATAGAGATTATCTACCGTCTCAGGTAATCCATTATCCCCTAATCTGTTAGGCCGATGTAACAATGTAACGCTCCCTTGTGTAACGCTCCCTTGTGTAACGCTTTTTTGCCTATCCCTGTAACGCTTGACCCGTTCCCTTGTCTGTTCCTTTGTATCCATTATTCCCCTCCTTCTAGTAGTTCCTGAGTATCACTGAGAGACCCTGTAAGCCGTTTCTGGGCCTGTTCTAAGAGTTCAGGGGTTACACTGGCTGTTAAGGCCAGTGTCAAATGCTTCTCTACTACCTTACCATCCAGCCTGTCGAATATCTCTTTTAAGGCGGAGACTTGGCCTTGAGCACCTTCGCTTTTAGCCAGTTTTACGAGTGATTCTATTACCTCTTCTTTATGAGCCTTGTTGCCCCCTTGATCGAGATATTGCTTTAATAAAGAGGTAAGCGAATCTAAAGGACGGCCTTTTGGGTTTCCTGATTGGCCTGGTTCCCATCTACCGCCTACTGCGCCTCCGAATCTCTCTGCCTTGTTAATTACCATATTTAATTATACCACGAAAGAATAACGAGGTACAAGCCGAGCTTGTTGAGATAACACCTATGGCCTGGTGTATTGTAGTGGCGCATACACAATGCCCTGGGAGTACTATTCTTAAAATAGAGTAATTGTCCTACATAAAACAGGGTAAAATACTTATATACAATTTGTACTCATGGGTGTAATGTGAGAGTATGAAAACAAAGCAGGGAGGTAGAGCAATGAAAATCAGAATATACCACAATACAAGCAAGAAGCACTGGAAAATCGCACACCTACCGGTTAAACAAACACTAATATGGGTATGGGTTCTCTTTATCTTAATACAGCGGTAGTATCAGTATGTGAGAGTATCTTAGTTAAGGAGGTAAGGTTATGAAGAAGGATTATGGTTGTGATGATTGTAGGATGCTTAAAGGGAAGCGTTGTAAACTGTGGGAAGTCAAGGTTCCTGATCCGCATAACTCTCACTGTGAATCAATCCACCTGGTAAGAGCTACTACTAAAAGCTAGATTAAAATATATAAGGAGGTTAGGAGAATGACGGATTTAAGAACTCTGAATAAAACACTAAAGGAAAAGGGATTGGATAGTAACACCGAGGTAACACGCTTCAAAGGGCAATATCACTTACTTCATATATGCAGTAATGGAGTGCCAGTACCCCTGTTTATCTGCAAAGACATTACAGATATTAAAGGCTATATTGATACTTTAGAATCTCAGAGCTAGGCTAACGAGTGGGGGTTATTAAAATGGATAGACCACTATACCAGACAGAAGGAAAAGGGAATTGCCCGTATTGCCGCAAACCTGTTAAACGTGGGGGTATCAAACACTGGCTATCATGGTATCATCGCCAATGTCTGAGGCAGCAAGAACACCCAGACCTCAGCCCCCACAAAGCAAAAAGAACGGAAGTATAGCCCCTACTGGTAAGCATAAGCTCAAATAAAATGGAGGTGAAAGGAAATGGATTTAATCTGTGTTATCTGCGGACACGAGCCAGAGGACGGCGAGTTGTATATCAGGTGTGAGAAGTGGTTCAAGTCCAACAATGGCTCATGCCAAAGGGGTGAAGCAGTGATGATGTGTTCTCGCCACACCCCCCCAGACATTGAACAAGCTACAAAGTATGGGGGTTATACCTACAGAGAACACCTACAGCCCAAATAATAATAGGAGGGATACGATGAAGCAGACAGATAACCGATTCCATGTATGCTGTGACTATTGCGGACTCATTGATGCCTACCCCTCATTGGTAGAGGCTAAAATCAGGGCAATAGGCGCAAGGGATGGCTCTCATAAAGAGTGTGAAGAGATTGTAATATTTGATTCTATGGCGCACTACGGAAAACCAGAACTTTATACCGCCACTGGTACAGCCACCGAAACGAAGGTGAGAACCTAATAAGCTCAAATATAAAGGAGTAGGATAATGTTCAAGTTCGAGGTAGGAGACAAGGTAAGGGTAACTCACACAAATCTAATAGGTAAAGAGGGTGTAGTTACTAGGCTTGGTGGCGCAGCTACCCCCGATAAGGGAGCGGTAGTTACTGGCGATGATTTCCCAACTGGTAATGAGAAGTATGGGGAACACGGGTATTGGTTTCCTGATGACTGGCTGGAACTTGTGAGCTAAATCATAAGCTATTAGAGGTTGATATGAAAAAGGCTTACTATTTAATAGATAAACTGGGGAGAAAAAGACTGATCGGTAAGAAACAAAAGGGGGATTATAGGAGATGAAAACAGTCAGATTTCACTATCAAGGACAAGTGGCACAAGGCAAAGTAGTTGAGGAAACCTGTGGTCATATTACGATTAATGTCCAAACTCCTGCACTAAGTATCCCTAACGTATGTTTTGTGCGTAATGGGGCTAGAGAGTTTTATGTGCAGAGACCTTATACACGAGTTTCCCATATTGGGGGCAGAGGTACAGGCGAAGTTATAATCTATTAAGGAGGTATAGAAAGATGGACAAAGAACTAGAGCGAGAACTGGAACAAAGAGGCACAGCCGAGATTAGTAATGGGATAGTGACCCAAGTTACACAAGCCATAGACGAAACCCCGACAGAAGCTAGCTTTATGATGTTCGGAGAATTGAAAAAGCGGGGTATTATCCCGATTGAAGAAGCCTGCGCTAAGTGTGACCACTGTTATTTTCCTACTACCAAACAATGCCAAGAACACCAGAAGAAGGATGCTGAAATGCGTGGGTTTAATGAGATTGTATGCCCTAGTCAATTTAAGTAGCCCCTTAATAGGGGGATAGGAGAGGTACTATGGAATATATGATGAAATGCGGTTGTAAAGTTAAGGTTACAGACGACACTTTAGGTGCTACCATCCTTTACTGCCCCAAGCACAAAGCAGCCGAGGATATGTATGAGGCACTAAAAGAGATATCTCTCTATAAGTACTTAACCGATACAAATACCGGCAATAGAATCAAACAAGCCCTAGCCAAAGCAGAATCTATATAGGAGGGTACTATGTGGTTTATGGGACAGTTTGAAAATGGTTCATGGGGATTTCAGCAAGAAGGATGTCCTCCACGCTATACTTCAAAACACGAAGTAGAATGTATTAGGGATATGTATGAGGCACTAAAAGGAATGATGGAAATTGCTGAATTAGCAATGCCTGATACTTACTTTCAAAGTGACAGCAGGGTAAACAAAACGAGACAAGCCCTGGCGAAAGCAGAATCTATATAGGAGGACTATGGGGATATGAAGATACATTATAAGACAATAGTGCTCGATGAGGAATCAGAATCATACTCCTACCCAATAATCGAGGTTAAGCGTAAGAGGTGGATAGAATACTGCTGTAAGTCAATGGAACAAGCTATAGACCAGCAGATAATTGAACCTCAAAACAAGGACTTGTATCTCAGGGAAATGGATTCTTATGATGCATACATGGAGATTTGGTATTTCCACCCTCTAAAGTTTTGTCCCTTCTGTGGTGAGATAATAGAGCAAGTTGAAGAATATAAAGCCAAACTGGTAAGCCATACTGTTCACATACCTAAGAAAACTGCACCTGCCCGTAAAGAGATAAGGGATAAGACACGGGATGAAATAGCAAAATGGGTGCTAGATGGTGGGTTGACCTGCATTGGCTGTCAACCTGACGATGGGGGTAATTTAGATTGTGAAAGAGCCGACATAGTAATGTGTCCAGCACTCAAAGAAGATATAGATAAACTCTTAGCCATTAAAGAGCTAGCCATTATTGATAGAGATGCTGAATTACCCCAATATCATAATCTAAGTAGTTATGATGAAGCCCAGAGAATATTAGCTCAACAAGATATGGCTGGCTATGTAAAGGAAATACCAAAGGAGGTAGATTGATGGCTCATCAGTATGTAATTCAAAGGCGTTTTCAAACAGAGTTAGCAAAGAAAGTCGGTGGCGCACTAGATAAAATATTTGAACACATAGATGGCAATTCCCTTCACATTCTTGAGGAAGTATCCGTAATTGAATCACCTAAACCACTACCGAAGGGCAAGATAAAGGAACTGTGTGCATACTTACTAGAAAAAACAAGGGAAGAGGGCGATAAGGAAACTCTCTCATTTGAATGCGTACATTACAAGGAATCAATGAGAGGTATTGCAGAACGTAGGGGAGGTCTAACATGACACCACAAACTTATTTTATGGCTTTGTATGCCCTAGGTTCGCCTGTTTATCTCGGTAATATGAGAACCAATGCTTGCCTTAAATTCCTTGATAGTAATATCGTCTGTTACAGCGAGTTTATTAGATTGATGCCAGTATGGGTTAGACCAGAGTTTAAGAAAGGCTATAGAGATGGCGCAACAGACCCCAATTAAATGCCCGTATTGTAAAAGTCTATGGACAGAGCAATTAACAGAACATAATTATCTGTGCCGTAAATGCCAGGTAAAGTTTAGGAGTGAAAGATGAGAAAGATTAGGAATCGTACGGCTAGGGATTGGCCGGATAAAGAGGTCAGCACAAGAAACTGCTTTAACTGCCTGGAAACAGGAAGAGCGGTGCGCTGTAGAGTGGGATACTCCATGATAGCCCGCAATACCAGGAAACAGTTGAGCTTCCACTATGTTATCAGACAGCCTGAACTTGCTACCTGTTGTCAGTCGTGCAAGGACTTTGATAATGAATGGTAGGTATTAACTCGCAAACTCTATCACAAGACACAACTTATGTGGTACTATATAGGTAAGGAGTTTGTTATTATGAAGATAGCCTTACCGAAGCTAAAATGTAATAGATGCGGACATGAATGGACACCTCGTAAAACAGATGTCGTACTATGCCCTAAGTGTAAGAATCCTAGGTGGGAGAGATAAATATGAATAGACACGAGGAGAAAGCCTTGGCATGGATTTGTTCTGAAATGGGGCTTAGTGCTGAGGATATAAAATATCGAAACAATCAAAGCCCTGACTTTGTTTTGCCCTGTGGTAAGGGCTTCGAGGTGAAAGTAATTAAGTGGAGAACTATTAATATCGAGCCTCGCCAATGGAATTATCTACTAGAACATGGCGACTGTGATATTTTAGTCTTCGGCAATTCTGATGCCCCAGTAGCAATCATACCCATGCGTGAAATCCCCGTTGGTACAAAGCAATGGGGGGAAATAAAAATTAGCAACACTAATTCAAACATATCACGCCTCACACGAGCAGAGTGGAAACAGAGAGTATCTAAAATAATTCTAACGGAGGCTAACAATGGAAATTATAACGGGAACAGAAATCAAAAAAGCATTACAGGAAAAGACCTACCAAAATCCATTTGAGGAAACAGAAAAGTGTGTAAAATGCGGTAAACTTGCTCTCCCAATTCTCATCGTGGATGATGAGGATGGCGAACTTGCAAACAATCCCCCACCTCGCAATAATGGCATACCAATATTCCCTCACGATTCATGTATCTTTGTACTCTATCTGTGCAGTGAATGTGGAGAAGTAACGACTAGCTGGAATCAAGGATAGGAGGCTGGTAATGAGACTAACCGAGAAGAGAGCGATTAAGGAATCTAAGCCACTGTGGGCTTTCCTTGCCAAGACAGGGAAACTCAAAGAGGATTGGCCTGAGTGGGATGAGGCCTCTAATGAAAGTGACTACTACGTCTTTGACGGGAAAGAAATAACAGCGGGTTGCTTCTTGTGTGAATACAGTAATCGGCAAGGTAAGTGGGCTTGCGATGCTTGCCCCTACTACCAAGAATTTGAGTATTGCTACAATGAGGGTGCTTCTTTCAGACTCTGGTCTATTGCTGAAACCAAAAAAGACCGCAAGAAATATGCTCAGGAATTTCTGGATCAACTCAACCAGCTATAGGAGGTAGAGATGGTAGAAGCACCGGCAAAAGAGAGGATAGGTTTTTGGAGTGAGGGTGGTCAGATTTTCTTCTTGTACGGCAAAGCATTTGGTGTTATTATTCACGGCACAGAGTATCCCAAAGAACTTAAAACGGTTTGCATCGGGACTGAAGAGGAAATCCTTAAAGCCCTACAAAATAATACCTCTACGGGCAACTCACGGATTGACAATATTCTAACTATGGAACTGAACTACCGAGGAACATCCGAAACACCCCCTAGAGCACCTGTGAGAAGGCACACAACGGGCAAGAAACGGCATAAGACCGTAAAGTGGTAACTTACGTACTAATAACAACAAATAAACAGTAGAAGGAGGTAGGAAATGATACAAAATAGATGCGTGGCAGACCTACTTAGTTATTGTAGCGGGAAGCCACGAGTAACCACCGAGAAGCGTATGGTTGCACATACGCCAGACCATAGCTTTCACCCCGATAATCCAGATGGTCTTTGGGAGGAAACCTTTACGACCTGCGAGCTAAATCCTAAATCCTGTGGTAAATTCAAAACTGCCAGCCAGGTTATACCCATTAAAAAGAAAGCACACAAATAGAGCACCTTAATAAAATAGAGCTTGCTGGTGTCACGCTAAACTTTCGGTAGCTAACCGATGTCCGGGGTATTCGGTAGCAGTGTTACAAACTAACCGAGCCAGCAAGTTGCCAGCTACCCGAGAGGGATTACGGGGGAAGCTCCTAGATGTAGCTCTTTTCGTTAGAGCTACTAGCTGACAAAGCCTGAGCCGAGGGATAGGGTATAAAGTAGCTGGAAAAGGGTAATGTAGTAGGCTCAGGTACTTAGACCCTCTGCGGGGTGCGGTAGTTGGTTGGTTAAAAACCTTTACCAGCCCCGCAGGGGGAATAAAAAGGAGGGTGATATGGAAATACAGAAATCATTAAGGTATCGGGTGAATGTCAAGGAAACAGCCAAGAGAGAGAAATACTGGGAATGTACGGTTGACGGAACAGAATTTACAATGGAGGAAGTTCTAGCGGAAAGTGATAAATTGGTTGTAGAGCTTGATAAGAGATACCCGCCTAACCTTGAAGGAAAATAACGTAGATTATTGGGGGTAGCATGAAAACTATAATCAGGAAAGACGGGTTATTCACAAAGTTGCCGTCTGCCAGAATTCAGCTTATCAGAGAAGCTAAAAGAGATGGTTGTTCTTTGGGGGAAATAAGTCAAGTGTTCAGCATTGCGAAAAGCACCGCCTCTTATTATTGCCGTGATTTGTTTTGGCATCCTCAAAGAGTTTACCAAACTGAGAAAGAAGCTAGATTGATAATTGCATTGAGGGGTGCGGGAAAAGACCATTCCAAATATCACACCTGTATTAATTGTGGGAAAAGTATTAGAAACGAATTCACGAGATGCTTGCAATGCAACTTAAATGAACAAGAACAAAACGGACAAAGGAAAAGGTGGATAATCGGCGGTATCCCGACTAGATTCAAATAAACTATTTCAATTAGGAGGTTAGAGATGATAGAGGACACAAAATGGGTAAGTAAGATTGAGGCACAACCTGGAGGTAAGGCGGGTACTTTCTGGAAGGTTACTTGGCACGATGGTAAAACAGACAGAATATTTGACCCTGCAATGAGAGACACCTGTAATGAAGCTATGACAAACCAACTTGCGGTGCATTATTCTAAAGAAAAACAGGGAAACTATTGGAACATCACCGCCCTTGAATTAGTTAAAGATGCAATGCCACCACCTACCGATCCCCAAATGCTGCCAGAGCATGAGCAGGTAGTAAAAGATGCCGTTAAATCTGTCAGAGAAGTAGCACCAGTAAAAAGCGAAATTCCTGGTCAACAAATAGGGATGACAGTCAAGGAAATAGGCGACATGATAAGAAGTGAAAAATTGAAGGGTTTATTTGGAGTCGATGCTGCAATGGAAATAATCAAGTGGTATCGAGGGCAAATCCTAGGTACAACCCGTGTTCCTTTCGATGGTGCTAAATTACCAACATTCAAACAAGAAACTCAAGGATAAAATCTAATAAGGGGGAAGGATATGAACAGATGGAATGGCGAGCCTGTAAGGAATTGGAACCAGTATGTAGAAAAACGCTGCATTGTAGTTGAAGATAGACCATTGGGAGATGATGTTGAGGTTGAAGTGGTGGAAGTCGCCCCTAGTGGCAAGTATGTTAAATTCAAGTATCCTTCCGGAATAACGGGTTGGGAAAAAGCGTCTGATTGGTTGCTGATAGAAAGCCTTCCAAGTAACCCAGTATAACACAGCCTATGAGGAGGAGTGAGATGGATGTGGATGAACGCCTTGATAGATTAGAGAAGATGGTTGAGTTAATTCACCATGAGCAGGAATTGCTTGCCATCTACATACCGCAACTTTCTGAGATTCTCATCAAGCACTTCACCGCATCAGGGAAGAACAGAGATAATATTCAAGGTATCATAAGGGGGATACGTAGTTGGGCACAAATGCTGGATGCAGAGATGCAACAACACTTTAAGTCTCATAATTCTAACCTTGATAAGAAACGAACCCCTATAATTAATATAGAGAATATAATATTAGATAACGAAAATTCGCCAAACGAGGCTAGTGATGCAACATCTTGAGTGTAACCCTGTATGTTATGCGCATAACATACTGCAACACTGCAACACGATAACACATATAACAACCGAAACATAGGGAGATATGATTTGGCTGATATTAAACAGTCTCAAATTGAGGAATGGATAACTAACCAAGCAACAGGCGTATTCCACTACACGAAAGTGCTTGATGGGATAATACCCAAAGAGCTTTATCCTTCTCTCAGGACTATTATGCACAGATGCAAGGACAAAGGGATAGCGATGCCCGTGGATGGTAAAGGGGATGGTTGGTGGAGACCTACGGATAGGAGTGTTGAGGAATTATGCTGGTGGAATGGCGATGGTGAGATAGGGGAGAACATCATATTACCGTTGGGATTGAATAAGTATTGCTATGTGCCTTTATCGTCACTTGTGATAGTAACGGCTCCTTACAATGTGGGGAAGACAGCTTATTGCTTGAATCTTGTGAATGACAACCTTAAATTATGGGAGAATAAGATTGATTTTTATGTCAGTGAGGGTGCTGAGATGATGAAAGCTAAGTTTCAAGCACTTAATCCCATGATGCCCAAACCACCGTCATTCAAGATGTACCGTAGAACGCAAAACTTTGCTGATGTGATGAACCCTGACCACCTCAGCGTAATGGACTATCTGCGAGTTGATATGAATAAGACCTATGATATAAGCAATGCCCTATTTGCTATCTTTAATAAACTGATTGGTCACAAGGGAATAGCGGTAGTAGCCATGCAGAAACCGCCAGGTGAAAGGAAATTAGCCTTTGGTGGTGCTTCCACAGCCTTCGAGCCAATGCTTTATATCTGTATGGACAAAGGGGTTCTCAGTTTTGAGAAGATAAAAGTACCCAAGATACTAGAGTACGACCCGTATTCGGTGAAGATTAAATTCAAGATAGCCAGGGGTGTTAATTTCTGGGACATCCATGAGGAGATAGGATGAGAATAGCAGTAGTAATTGAGATGGATTATATTGGGAAGGAACTCTCTGTAAATCACTACAAATGGGGTAGATACACCAAGACTGAGACTAAGAACTGGATGGAAGAACTGGGGTGGAAGCTCAGACCCTACCATATAGAGGACTGGAAGTTGCCGTTAACCGTGCAATGTGACGGGCATTTTAAGGATGAGAGGCGACCTGATTTACATAATCTTTCAAAGGTGATTTTAGACGCAATCGAAGAGGCCACGGGGATCAATGATAAACACATGAGATGGAAGGACGGGTATGTTCTTATCGGTGAAGAGCCGAAACTAATTATTACTATCTTTGAAGGGGGTGAATAGATGAAGAAGTACCAGATAATATATGCTGACCCGCCCTGGCACTATGAGAATTATAGTAACCAGTGGCACAAAGATAATCCAGAAAGCCGTTGGGTGGGTAATCACTATGATACTCTAAGCGTAAAGGATATTTGTGCCTTGCCTATTAGTGCTTTGGCTGATAAGGGTTGTGCTTTGTTCCTGTGGACTACGCCACCTTGCCTAATAGAAGCCACAAAGGTTCTTGATGCGTGGGGTTTCAAATATAAGACAAAGGCGTTTTGTTGGGTAAAACAGAATAAAGTGAGTATGGGGTTATTTACAGGTATGGGATATTGGACACGTTCAAATACAGAGGATTGCTGGTTAGCCACTAAGGGACATCCAAAGAGAATTGATGCCAGTGTTCATCAGGTCATTATGTCGCCAGTTCAAGGACATTCTCACAAGCCGTCTATTACCAGAGAGAAGATAGTGCAGTTGATGGGCGACCTACCCCGCATCGAACTCTTTGCCCGTCAAAAGGTAGAAGGTTGGGACTGTTGGGGTAATGAAGTGGAAAGTGATATTGAATTATGAAGAAAACACGGTTGAATCCTAGAACACAGAAAACTACCGATAGAAATAAAGAGTGTAAGCGGGTGTTTCTCCTGAAGCTCTCCAAAGAGGGTTATCGCTGTGCGCATTGTAAGAAATTCGGCAACCTATTTGATGGCTGGAATCCCCTGACACCGCATCATAAAGACCATAACAGGAATAATAATGAGTTTGATAATATTCAACCAGCCCACCTTTTGTGCCAAACTGAGATACACTCGCAATCAAAAAGTAATTGGAAGCTATGGAGGGAGAAATGAAGGAAAATATAGTTTTAGCCAACCAATTACTTAACGAATGGTGTGGCACACATGAGATAAATTATTACGGGGGCATCTCTGCTTTAGGAAATCTATTAAAGTATGCTGTGCCGAAACTTGATGATTGGAATATGGGTAAACACACCACTGAGGGTTACTGGGCTACTGCACACATTCACGGGAAGGAACTTGCTGAAGGTAAAAACCAAGACCCTGCCCTCGCATTATTCTGGTCAATCTATGGAGTGATTAAAGGAGAGTGATATGAAAGCTAAAATGGGTATATGGAGGGATTAAATGAAAATGAAGCTATTTCAGACTTTAGTGGGAGTGCTTATTATTCTATGTGCTGTTATGAGTTCTACTATAAATGGCTTGTGGGTTGGAACAGTAACTGTACTACAGATTCACATATTATTGCTTTGGTGGGATAGATGAAGGATAAACCTGAAAGAATAGTTTGGATTTACCGCCCTGATAATGAGAAGGCATTGAGGGAATTAACGGAGAAATTGAGGGCGGAGGGAATGGATGTTCATTTTGGTCACATGAAGGGCGTGGAGATATATGACGATGAAGACGGATAAACCACCATCCAAGGGTTTCCCAATGGATAGACTGGAGATGCTGATAGTCTTGAAAAGAATGAGGGACGCACACTTTATACCTAACTGGAAAAGGAACGGGTACACAAGTAAAGAGGCAGTAATGGAAGCAATAACTAAAGCCATAGGTATTGATAGATGAGAATTTTACTTTTGAATATAGATAGCAAACTACCCAACATAGCCCTTCATAAGATTGAGATGTGGCATAAACAACAGGGTGATGAAGTTATATGGGATATGCCTATGATGTTGGGGCAAGCCGATAAGGCTTATGCGTCTTGTATCTTTACCAAGAATTATGATGTGGTGGCGAATTATAAAGGGCTTTATCCTGGCCTGATTGCTGGTGGAACAGGCTGGGATTTGACGGCACATTTACCCAAAGAGATTGATAAAATGAAGCCACTTATCAATTATGGCTTTACTACTAGGGGTTGTATTCGTAAATGCAAGTTCTGCTTTGTTCATAAATCAGAGGGTTACATAAAAGCTGTCGGGGATATTTATGATATATGGGACGGGGAGAGTAGGGATATAATACTTTTGGACAATAATATACTTGCCCTTCCTAATCATTTTGCCAAAATATGTTCACAGATTGCCAGTGAAAAGCTCACGGTAGACTTCAATCAAGGGTTAGATTTAAGGTTGATTACCCCTAAACTTGGGGAAATTCTCGCTGGGGTTAAGACAAAGGATATACGATTTGCTTTCGACCATCCCAAACTTGAAAGAGTTGTTAGAAATAAAATTTCTATGCTTCGGGGGATAAGGGGATTGGGCAGGAAAGCCTTCTTCTTTTATGTTTTGGTAGGCTTTGACACTACATTTGAGGAAGATTTACATCGAGTTGAAGTCTTAAAGGAATTGGGCTGTCGCCCTTATGTTATGCGCCATGCAGACACTCCTAGAGAAAAGAGGTATATTACACTTGCGGAGTGGGCTAATCAAATGTGGACACTTGCAAAGTATAGTTATGGTGATTTTTGCTATGAAAGAGATAATAGGTAAATCTGATAGATAAGATAATAGGGAGGACAAATGAGCTTAAATAAACAGAAAGGTAATATGTACCCATTCGTTACTCATACGTGGAACGCCATCAAGGGCAAGTGCCCGCATGACTGCTCTTATTGCTACATGAAGGTCTATACTCAGCCTGAACTGCACTTTGATGAGAAGGAACTAAGGGCTAACCTTGGTAATAACAATTTTATCTTCGTGGGGAGTTCGTGCGATATGTGGGCATATGAAGTGCCTAACGACTGGATAACCAAGGTCTTGAAGCATTGCCGAGATAATGATGCCTATAATAAATATTTATTCCAGAGCAAGAACCCAGCCCGTTTTCAGGATTGGTTGGGCATGTTCCCCGATAACATTGTTCTTGGTTGTACCATCGAAACTAACCGCCCTTACCTTGAAACTAGCCATGCCCCTACTACTATTTATCGCATGGAGAGCATGTTACTTATTCCGTACCCCAAAATGGTAAGCATTGAGCCTATCATGGATTTTGACCTTGATACATTGTCTAGTTGGATTAAAGAAATAGATCCTGAGTTTGTAAGCATCGGTGCTGATAGCAAGGGGCACAATCTCCCAGAACCACCACTTGAAAAGGTACTAAATCTCATCGAGGAATTGAAAGACATTACCACTGTGAAAATCAAAGATAACCTTAAAAGAATATTAAGACAGGAGATGCCATAGGTGCTGATAGATAAGGAGAACGTATGAAGGGTATAATGTTTCGCCCTGAAATGGCTGTTGCTGTAAGGAACGGTTCAAAAACAGTAACACGTAGAATTATAAAACCTCAACCCAATCACTTTCATTATACCAGTGATGCACAATATCCCTGTAAACCTGATGGGGAGCAGATAAATCCTAAATATCAAGTCGGTGAGGTGGTGTATATCAAAGAGGCTTGGGCAGTGAGCTTTGCATGGGAAGGGACTAAACCAAGGGATATGCCCCCGTCTATAAGGTTATATTTTAAGGATTCTGATATTGATATTCCTTTAGGCAAGTGGCGTTCCCCTATGTTTCTCAAAGCCATAAATGCTCGTTCTTTTATCAAGATACTGGATGCTATTCCTGAACAGTTAAATATAAAAACCATGTCTACTAAAGAGGTAGAACTTGAGGGCGGGGAATCCGCCATAAAATACCTCATGTCCTGCGATGGTAAATGGATGTGGAGATACTCATTCCAATTACTTGACAAACTTACCCAATAGGTATAGTATGAGAGGTATGAAGATAAAAATATTCTACTGTCTCAGATGCAACCATGAATGGCCGTCAAAGCAGGAATGTCCTACCATCTGCCCGAAGTGCAAGACTCCCTACTGGAACAAGGAGAGACGATGACCAAGGGCATTTATCCTCGCAAGCCAGTGTTAGCACGTTTTTGGGCTAAAGTTAAGTTTGCCGAAAGGCTACCAGGATTGCCTCAATCATAATTGGGGCTATGTAATGGCAAAGGCTTGCAGGAATATGCCCTGTCATCTCCACGCAAAGAGGAAAAATGGAATTCATTAAACAGTGGAACGAAGCAATAGAGAGCGACCCTTATTGGCAGTTTGAAGAATTGCTTGAAGCTGCCCCAGAGCTTGCAGAATATATCTGGTATCTCCATTGGTTAGCAATTATGGTGGAGAAAAGAATGAACTTCTTAGAGCAACTGAAACGAGTAGCCCCTACAGAGGGGGAGAAGGAGAGAGGATGAATTGTCCAAGATGTGAGAGTGAAGGGCTAAAACCCGTTAGTCCCTATGTTCAAAATAGAAAATTCAGATGTGATGAATGTGGTTTAACTTTCTCCGTTGACCACTATGAATTTGAGTATGAACTTTTCCATAAAGATGTATGTGGTAGATGTAAGCAACCCCTGGAGACTAAAGCCGTTAAATCTACCCCAACAAAAAACTATGTTGAGGTTATAGAAGTCAATTTTCCTATTAAGTTTTATTGGACTGAAGATGGTTTTGATGGCGTAAGTTTTAGCTATCCTGCTAGAGAATTGTTTGAGTGGGAGCAAGAGATGCTTGATAAATGTATGAAGGTAATGAAGACAGAGGGGGAGGAGGAAGCATGAAGAAAAATATCACACCTGAAGATGTGCAATTACTGATAGATAAAACTAAGCAGGGAATGAGGGATAAAGAGAAAGGTTTTCCCACTGTAGATGGGAAACTGAGGGAATGGGTGGCAGATAAAATAGAGGCGATTGATATACTCAGTAAACAACCTTGCGTAGAATGTGCTGACACCATCCTCTCCCACGTCACACCTATCATAAAGGCAGAAATCCTTGACCTCTTTGAGTTGAAGGTGCTGAGATGCTTCCATTGCAATAAGGAGAGTGGAACATTAGTCAGGTTGAATCCCACCACAAAGGTTACAAAATTAGTTTGTATGGATTGCTTATGGGGTAGGCACCCTAAGACTGCCCTAGAGATACTAGAATTTATACTGGATAAAGAACAAGCAGCTACTACAGGACAATTGGAGGAGGGTGAAAAATGACAGAAATTGATGGAATTAATGTGGCTATACATAAATGTGATAAGTGCCATAGTGACGAAATGTGGATATTCAGAGGACAGGACGGCGAAGGATACAAAATATCATGCTCGGTCTGCCATAAGGAACAAAGGGAATTGATAGACGAACTGAAAATACCTTATCTATGGAAACACAAGGAGGTCTAACCAATGAATGAGATAGAGAAGGTGTTTCATGAACTGGAGGAATTAGATCTGATTAAGGGACACCACGGCCATAAAAAGGGTGAGGTCATGCTTGTCTCTTGCGCTCGGTGTACTTACGAAGAGATTAAAGCCAAACTCTGTGCTACCCCACCACAGCCTGATGAGAGTATGAGGGGGAAGATACAAGATATTCTAGTTGGGTTCAAATATGGCAACCTTAACTCTGTGCCTCTATTGAATAGATTATCAGGAGTGAAAGAGGTTGACCAAATCACCGCCCTCTATGCTGGCTACCTAAAACCTGATGAGGTGGCAGAGAAGGTGAAGGCAGAGAGGGAGAGAATATATGCTTGGGGTCTGGAGAAATGTGTTGAGCATGGGACTGCACATCCAGTTGTATTCAAAAGTGATTGCCCTAAGTGTTGGCAAGCTCTCCGTGAGGAGTGATAAGAAAGAGGAGGAGAACCATGATTGATTATACTTACATACATGATAGAGCCGTAAAGTTGTACGATGATTTGGGACTAAGGCATTTAGAGAAGGAAGAAGATGAGAGGTTTATAAACTTAATTCGTGATGCCCTACAAGATGTGGGAAGGAATGAAATAGCCCAACAAATCCTTGACCTACAGCCTGAGTTGAAAGTACTAAGAAGTAATCCCTACTCTTATGCAACTCCTTGGCGAAAAGGCCAACCATTATGGGCGACACACGGACAAGAATTACGTGAAGCCTATGAAAAGGGCAAATTAGCACAGCGTGATTATGACCAGAGACAAATAGGGAGGGAGTGAAGATGGGAAAACCTAATGGTCTACCCCCACCACAGCCTGATGAGAGTATGAGGGAGGTGGTGGCAAAATTGAGGCATTTACTACCGAAGTGGTGGTATGACGGAGATAATAAGGCTATCTCAAATCAAGAAGGAATCACCCAAATCCTCGCTCTCACCAGACAGGAGTTTGCCAAAGGTGCTGACTGTCCTACTTGCGAAGGTTCAGGCGAGTGGGGTGGCCCTGGGATAAACGATAGATGCGGTGATTGTAACGGCACAGGTAAAAAGCCCAAAGGTGATGAGAAGGGGCGGCAAGGTTTTGAGTCTGATGAGCAAGCATCCACGTCTAAAGGAGCGTCTAGTGCTGAGAGGCTGGATAGACCTGACAGGGAGAACTTCTTATCAGACCTGAGATTATTAGAAGAACGCAAGACTAGCCCTGAGTGGATAGCAATGAAATATTCTGCCAAATTGTCAGAGCCAAATATGGAGGCAAGTAATGACTGAAGAGATATTAGCGGGAGAATTAAAGGAGGTTTTATGAGTACGAACATTAGCTATTTACCTGAGATAGGCACTGAGGATTGGGGGGCATTTAAGGCTTGGTATCTTTTAGCACAGGATGTAGAATTGGAGGAAGTTGCCAAGAAATTAGGCTACACTAATCGAGATGGGATGACAGATGCGATGCGGAAAAGGGGGGTAAGAAGAGAAAGGGCAACATCCTTGCCAAATCTGGCAGAGCGAGAAATACCCGTTGTGAATCTACCCCCAGTTAAATTGATGCCATTCAAGGAGAGGCGCAAAGGTAAGGGGGATGAGGAGATGGCCCTATTATTGACATCGTGTGGTCATGCGGGGAAGATAACTAAGTCTTTTAACAAAGAGGTTTACCGTAAAAGAATGGGGAATATATTTCAATCCGTAATGACGCTAGTCAATCTCCACCGCAATATGTACCCCATTAGGAAACTTATAATAGCCAATGTGGGAGACAACAATCAAGGAGAAAACCCCCATCAGGGTTCAGTGATAGGTGATGTTGAGATGGGGGCTAGAGACCAAGTTAAGAAATTATCTGCCCCGATGTGGAATGATTTGATTGGTTCTTTTAAGCAGCACTTTGAAGAGGTGGACTTTGAGGGGATAGGTGGCAATCATGGACACGATAAACTCGCCCCCACCACATCAAGTTACGACCTGTTGCTGTATGATATTTTAGAGGCGGGGATTGGGCAACAGAAAGGAATAAACATTCATACACACGAAGAATGGGCAACGATATTTAATATCTTGGGGTTTAAGTTTTTTGCCTTTCACGGTGATGGTATCCCCTGCCAAGCAGGTGTGCCGTTCTTTGCATTGGACAAGAAACTAAAGTCCTGGTATATGCAATATGGTGGGTTCAATTATGCGCTTGGGGGACACTTTCACAAGAGGCACTTTGATGAGATAAGTTCTAAACTGGAATACTTTATGGCTGCTTCCCTTGTGACAGATGATGAATGGGCTTTGAAGAAACTGGGCATCTCATCTAATCCTTCAGCATGGCTTTTGGGTGTTCATCCTCGGCATGGTGTGACTTGGCGTTACGCTCTAGTTGTAGATTTTGACTTCTTGCCAGTAAAAGTGGAGGTCTAGAATGAAGGTTAAAGCGGTAGATATTATTTCCGACATCGGCGTGTTTTTTCTAGCCAGTTGGATATTCATGTTGATTTGGGGGGCATTGGGGCATCAGTTAGATTTCTTTACTATTACATATTGGCAGTCATGTTTGATTCTCTTGGGGATAAGAAGTGTAAGGCTTTCTATGCCAATTCAAAAGAAAGGGGGAAATAAGAAATGAAGGTTAAAATATCAAGGAAAATCCAGATAGGGGCACACACATATTTAGTTAAACGGCAAGCTAATCTGATAGTTGATGATAACCGTGATGCCTTGGCACATCACCGTTTGGGGTTTATTGGGGTTGATTCTGCATTAAAAGGTACGCAAAGAGACGAGGCTTTTCTTCACGAAATCAATGAGATTATAAATCGGGTTTGGGGTTGCCACTTGGAACACGACAACATGGATAGGCTTGCCGAGGGACACTTGGTGTTCTTGCAACAATTAGGCATTGAATTTGACTGGTCGGACATATCTAATGAATGAGTATACTCGCATCTCGGAGGGTGAATACAAGAAACTACTATTCCAGTTAAGGGGTCAGTTCATGGCTATCCTTGAGGTATTCAGGTGCTATGGTATGCAGAATGAAGTTGATCTGGCTATTGAGGAATGTGTTACATTGACAGAGAACTTCGGGATGGCAGTAAGGGGTAAGGAATCACCAATTCACGTACTAAATAAACCTAAAAGGAGGGCTACCGAATGATTAGAAAGAAACATGAGGAGGAGAAATGATAGGATACGTTATTGGGCTAATGGGTATTTTTTATCTCCAGGATGCACTCGCTAGTATCGCATTTTACCCTAATGAAAGTTGGCGGTGGAATCATGTCGCTCGCTTAATAAGAGCACTGTTCGGTATTTATTTGATTATTTTAGGGGGCATGTTACTATGAGTAGGCAAAAAGATTTAGACAAGGAAATAAAGCAATTATGGAGGATGATGATATTTAATAATGTTTTCACTGTATTTTTATGGGTTATAATAATAACGCTAGTTATGGAGGTGTTCTTTGGCAACTAGGGAAGAGATACGGGAAGGGATGGAGCAAATAGTTTCGGATATGGTCTATGGTGTTGGAGTGCACTACACGTCTAAAGAGATAGTAGCAAAGTTGCAAGAATACGAAGCCTCTCAAGGTGTGGCAATCAAGGTGGAGGTAGAATGGGAAATTGGGATAACAGACACGGCGGGTACTCCCTGTAATAGCTTATGCCATAATATGGAGAGGAAATTACTTAAAGAGGATGGCTACACCTTAACTGAGCCACTGATATAGAATTGACAAACACTTGGAATATGTTTATAGTGATAGATAATGGATTATGTTAGTGCAGATAAAGTAAGAGAGGCGGTTGAGAAAAAACTTGACCAACCCATAACCGATAAGGAGTGGGAGGCCATTACCGATATTATATTGTATGAGGTTAGTGGCCCGTTTTATTTATTAGATGAAGACCTCGATTGCGATATGAAGAGGATTAAGATACTGCTAGGGCTAATTAAGGGGGATTGAATGAAAGACAAAGAAGCACGGGAATACATCCGAGACTTAGATAGTGATGTAAAAATGTTATCTCGTACCATCAACGAACTTAATCTCCTATCGGGTCTATCAGTCAAAGACTGCCCTAAGTGCAAGCATCCTGTGTTAGCGCAGCATAAAGATTGGTCTAAGGATAATAGTACTTATAGGGCGGGTAGTGGATGCTCCGTTACTGTAGACATTGATGTTACTATAGGATCATATTACCAATGTCTAACCTGTGGCAGTAAATTCACGTGTTCAGAGAAGTGTGTATACGAGTTAGTACACACCGATTAAGTGTAGTATCAAAGCCATTATCGCAGACCCACCAATACCAATGGTTATTCTACGGTATATCGTATTCCTTGAAGTAGCGATAAAGTTCTCCCTGATGTAGCCGTTTTGTTCTGCTATATGAGTTTCTATTTTCTCGATGGAATTCCACGTGTTCAGAGAGCGTTCTTCAAGTCTTATTAAAAGTTCATCTCTTGTCTTGGCATCCATTTATAACTCCAACCAATTACTTCCGTGCTTCATAAAGACAAGGTGCTGTTTAGTGTCAGCTAAATATGAGAATGTTGGGGCTGTGTGCGCCCATATAATCCCTGACATAGATTCCACTGCCTTAGCAGCCCCTGTAGTAATTTCTATTACTAGACCTTCACCATTATCGCCCGACACATCTTGGTTCAAGTCTGTTCTTTTCCAGGCAAATGGTTCTCCATTTGCCAAGTTAATCTCTGTATCGTGGTCAGTATTCATATTGGCGAGTTCACTCGCCTTACCAGCAATAGCACCTGGCACAAAGCCACTTGCAGCGTATGTCCAATCTGCTGAATTATGATAGAGCAACCTCATATTAAACCCAGTGTCAGCAGCGCCAGCCTCTCCTACACACTGAATACCAGTAACAGTAAAACCCTGGTTAGCGAAATCCTCATATTTGCTTAAACCATAGTTAAACGAACAGTTAAAGTTCCCTCCACCACTTGAACTCAGGGTAAAGGTTATTGTTCCAATCCATTTCAATGTTGTCTCGGCATAGGCATTAGTTCCAAAGGTGCCCAATGTAGCATCAGCAACAATGACCTCAGAACCGCCTGTATCCCTATTACCTTCATCATCAATACTTGTTCCTGTAACTGTGATAACAAGGTCTCCACTAGCCTTAACACCATCCCCCTTTGCTACAACAGATGCGTGAGCAGCATAACTCACATTCGATGTTCCAAATGCCTGCGTTAAAGCACCTTGATTCAGAATAGCTTCAGTCGTAGACCAATCATAGAAGCCACCACCAGCATATCTGGTTGCTCCACTTCCTTGTGGGGAAGCAAAACTAAACGGGTGATTGTCAGTTTGATGCTTAAGGAATATATTTCCTACGCCATTTCTGATGCGAATATTTCTGGCGGAATTAGTGGAGAGTACGTAGATTATCTCCCCACTTTCCCCTCCATTGATTGTATCTAAATCATCATTAGGTGCTGCACTCTCAGTATCAACCCTGACATGGCCTTGGTTGATAGTTATCACTCCACCCGAGATTATGTAAGTCTCAGCAGAATTGAACGCAAAAGACCTAACATCAGTCAAGCCACCACCAATGGTTACCTTGCCGTCTTCGCCTAGCGAGGGGTTAGTATGTCCTGGTACTATAGATTTACTCATGCTAAGAACCCAAAGACATCTATCGTTGCAGTGCAGGCTGCTGATGTGCCAGTTATTACCTTTATTCCAAAGACACTAGCAGCAGCACTATCAGTGTACTTAGTAACATCTGCTCCACTGATAACCATATAGTCAGTTCCTGATGTGGTCATGCTAGATAGGTCTACTGTCTGCCTCCAAGTATCTGCATTAGCACCAGTGCCAAGGTCATAGTCAGTACCACCCGACATAGATGCTGATGTCTCTCTGATTACTACATGAGTAACATATAGTGTTTTGCTTGCAGGAACTGTATATAAAGTGGTCTTGGCTGCTGTCTTCATATCTACACCAGATGTAGTAGAAAGCCTTGTGATTGCGTTTTCAGTTAAAGCACTCATAGTTTCTCCTACGTATAAACTACTTGACCGTCATGGGTAACAACGGTATCTTCATAAGTCACTATGGGATGTGGATTGGAAGAATTTTCGTGATCATAAGCCCAGTTAGAGGAAATCGGGTCTGTGGTGGCTGCATCTACGGGGGTGTCATCCACATCATCAGTATGGATATATTTACGCTCAACGGCATTCTCGTCAAAGCCACGCAGGTTAGAGCCTTCCATCCATATATATCCAGCCCTGCCAGATGAAGCTACAAAATAGACATTTGCACCATAGGAAGGGGTAGCTGAATTTGTAGCGTAAGCTCTAGTATAATAAGCGGTGCCAGGGGTTAATCCTGTAATAGCTGATGTAAAAGCACCCGTAGCGGAGGCAGCACCGTTATCAACACTACTATCGGAAGTGGTCGGGTCTACTGTTGTTGCCCAACAATGTCCGTGTGCTGTTACATTTCCACCCCCCAGGTCAGTTATATTCCCCCTGCCAGTAGCAGTAGTGTCCACCACATCTTCACAGGTTTGGGTAGTTACAACAAGAGACCCGCTTTCAATATCCAAGGTCTTTACTAGGCCATCATTAGTTGGGGGGCCAGTAAGGGCAACGGCGTAAATGTCGCTTTGGTGGTAGATAATATGAGGAAATTGAGAGCTAGAGGCTGAGATTTCCAGATTATCAACCTCAGAACCTATAGTACCATCGGCTGCTATAGCAATAGTATGAACAGATGCGACACCACTAAGAAGACGGGCATAGGCATATACTCCATCGCCGATGCCTAATATAGTATAAGGACTACCCGATAAGTTAATAAGGTCTATCTCTGCGCCAATGACACCTGCTGGTGATATAGACCTGGTTGCCAGCCTCCACGTGAGTTCATAATAAGAAAGAACGTAGTTATCTCCTCCAATTGGAAACATTCTACACGCAGTACCATTTCCAGGGTCGTCAACGGCAACACTATTTATCACCGCACTGAAACTACCCGCATCACTGATAGTAAAGGTATCAAGCTGAGTGTCATTTCCCGATTGGTTGATAAGTGTAGCATACAGACTTCCGGTGCAGTGGATGAAGCTAACACCTTTGTTACCTCCAACAGCTATAGTGAGAGTATCCACCACGGCTCCGATATTACCAGAACTATCTATGTCAAAGGTCTTAACGCTCAGGTGTGTAGAAGTAGCTCCGCCCTGATAGGCAAAGGCAAAGATGTCGCCACTTATAGGGAGGAAATTCTGTGCCCTACCAGTGCAATTAGCTGTCTCAAACTCTAAGGTATCTATAACAGCCCCGATGTTCCCGCTACTGTCTATGTCAAAGGTCTTGCAGAAACCATCGCTATCTACACCTGAGTAGGCTACTGCAAAGATACCATCATGTGCCCTTATGATAGTGGGGCCTCCACAGGAACTTCCCTCAAAGGTTAGACTGTCTACTGCTGCGCTGAAGTTGCCAGAGCTATCAAGGGAGAATGTAGTTACAATACCTACTGTGTCAGTATAGGCAACTGCATAGACACTACCAGAGACTCGGCAAATAGAAGGCTGTAGGCCAGTATTGCGTAGAGTAATAGTATCTATAACCGTTGCGCCAATATCACCAATAGCCATTATTTATATTTGTCCGTCCCAGTTGGTATTTTGTTGGTTTTTCTCACTATTAGATGATTAACAGTCAACTCATCATAATTCAGAATCAGCCCGCCAGTGCTGGTTTGAATATGCTGCATTAAAGCTGCCATTTCCGAGCCGTCAACATCATCACCCAAAGCACCTTGAAACTTCCTCTTAACTATATAAGTCATGAAAAACTAATCTCACGCATCTGAACTTGAATGGCTTGTTCGGGGCTGCGCCCATCAAGGAATATCACCTCCGTCTCCCTTGGAAATCCAGGCTCAAGAACACAGTAAACAAAATCAGTACCCGCAGTTCCAGATGTCTTTTCCTCAAAGTTCAAGTTAGCAAATCTTATTAAACTCGTGGATGTTCTGCCTGTTCTCAGTAAATCTCGTAATACCTCTGCGTCTTGAGAAGGAGAGTCGTCTATAGCATAGGTAGCCTCGTGTATCCTGACTGTAGTGGGCTTCTCTGCACCCTTAGCTTGAAAATACCTCACTTCAGGGGTAGCTGTGCTTGTGTTAGAAGCAAGGTGAATTTCGTACTGTATTTTCTTAGAAGTCAGTTCAGAGGAAAAGTTGCTCTCAAATACCCCGTTAGTAGCAGCAGCAGCGATAATGGATGTAGCAGAAGTATCAGTATCCTTCCTGTACTTAATCTGGACTGTTTCCCCAGAAGCACCCCCCACGACCTCCAGGACAGCCGATTGCCATAGTTTATCCCAGTTAGCATCAGTCCCATAGTCGTAACTCATCCTCAGAAAACCAGAGGCAGCAAACCTGGCTGCTGAGTCTGCTGTAGGGTTATCGGTTAAAATAACATAAGCGGTAGCGTTGCCATACCCAAACCATAACCTGAAATCAGTTGTTGAGTGTTGGGCGACTGCTATCGTGGCACAAGCGTTAGTTCCTAAAAATACCCACGGACACCATTGCCATTGTAATTTCCCCTGAGCATTGAGTATCTCCCTCCCCTTATAGATAATATTATTAGTACCTTCATCATAGGCGACATACAGGTAATCTTTATCCCCCGCTAACCCAATAATATCACCAACCTTACCTATATCATCTATCCCAGTAAGTGGCCCCATAACATCATAAGTATTATAAGCAGTAATCTCAGCCATACCCCTTGCCTCAGAGTGATAGACCGAGGTTTGCCATTCGGCTACATACTTATAGTTATTAGTAGATTGACTGATTTGAAGGTCGTTCCTAAATGGATGTGTACCCCCGTTGGAGTCTACATGATAGAGGTTGTCCTCCCTACCAGTCATGAGTTTATTATTCTGAAGGAAGATATTGGTGATATTATGGGAAGTATCTCCAACAAAAGTAGGGGTTTCCCATTGAATACCGCCAGCAGCAACTGTTCTGCCATCCGTGGTTCTTGAGAGTTCGTTAGGCTGTTTGAACTTCCATAAATTCTCTGCCGTTCCATCAGGGTTGGGGGTGACAAGGAATCTCTCGGCATATCCGTCTGTTAAATCAGTCTGTGTCCATGTATCCCCGTCTGTGGAATAGTAACTTAAAGTGGAAGTACCAACCCCCGCATACATAATCCCCTTAAATTCAGCCATGTGAGTTACACCAGCAACAGTTGTTGTGGCTGCTGTCCACTTCCCATTAGAACCCACATCATACCTGTAAATCTTCCCAGCAGTAGCACATAACCATTCCGAGGTAGCAGTGAACCATATAAATTGAACTACAGCAGAATCTAAATCAGTGTCATCTGATTCCTGGACTGTTGTAATCAAGGGGCCTAGAAACACCCTGCCCTCTTGGGTGGTGTCTATAGATTGCCCCTCAAAATAAACATTGGGCATCCTACGCTCAAAGCTACCATGCCCACCTTTCCAATCAGATTGAGTGAATAAAAGTGGGTCTCTATATTGAGGGATTATATTGCGGATGTTATACATAACAGCACCACCCTCACCCCTTACAAGGCGGAACTGCTGTGTGTCAGACCCGATTCTTAACTCATGATCATACTGGCCGTGGATACTCATTTAATTCCCTTAATACAATCCCCTGTCTTTATACGTTGAAGCCCTCTCTCGTGGCTGTGGTGGCTTCTCACTGGAACCTCACGGGGATTGATTGAACTTCCATTCCGAACTTGCCAACTGCTGTCCTTAATTTTCTTTCCCAAAAACCCATCATCTCCTGAAAGTCCTGCCTCGTGTTTCTTGAGAAGTTGGGTAATGACATCTGGGTATAAAGATAAAGAGCAGCCTGTGCTATTAGAATATCTGTTTGAGGTGAGTTTATGTTTATAGTGCTATCCCAATCGGTTGAGGAAGACCCATTATCCAGAAAATCAAGGTAGCCTATCCCCTTTATTCTTAACCTGCGGTCTCGCTGAACTGAAGAGGGAAGGTAAATATAGCCCAACTCAGAGTCTATCCTGGAATTGAAAATTATAGCCCACGGCTCATCTGTTGAGTAATTCTGGGGTTCTATCTCTACTTGAACTGGCCTCTCTTGGGCTAACCCCAACTGGTCAATGAACAATCT
>SDBU01001064.1_pt1 | contig 40386 bp, 57 predicted proteins | sample 2277071 | NCBI WGS metagenome assembly SDBU01 (sample SAMN10397929, study PRJNA504765) | marine sediment metagenome | isolation source: marine sediment core GS08_GC12, 126 cmbsf | place: Arctic Ocean: Gakkel Ridge, Loki's castle | collected 2008 | reverse complement strand
TGTACAATAATTGGAACCGTAATTTCTGTTTCCACCCTTATATCAAAGAAATTTTCAAGAATTGAGGATAAATTAGATAAAATAGGTTTAATATTGAATCAACAGATACAAAGATTGTCTAAAATTGAAGGATATATCGAAGGAAAAACACAATGGGAATCAAAAGATGAAAAATAGGATTTTTAGAAATATGGGATATGGGATTTTTTTCACTTGTTTAATATTATTTGCAATATTTATGTGGAGAAAAGAATATTTCTTCGAACAAAAAATTATTAACAGCGCATTAAATGGGAATTCCTATGCTGTTTTAATATTAAAAAATAAAATCAGCCTGACTAAAACTAGTGCTAAAATAATTGAAGAGGCTTTAAAAGGCAATAAATACGCGTTAAAAATTCTTAACATAGAGGAGAAATAAAATGAATTGGATGCAAGTTCTTACTATTATTTTATCTATTCTTGTTCCAGTATTTGCCGCATTTGGTTGGATGATAAATAAATTAATGGAAATGAAAAAAGATATCAATGTAGAATTAATGGAAATGAAAAAAGATATCAATGTAAATTTAAGAAATTTAGATAAAAGCATGTCAAGAATAGAAGGATATATCGAAGGAAAAACACAATGGGAATCAAAAGATAAAAAATTAGGAGAAGAATAAAATGACATGGATAATTTTAGGAATTCTAGTCGGGATTTGTCTCGCTAGTTAATTTATCAAAAATATCGGGGTCGGATTTTTTAATTTCCTTTTCCAATGCGCGAAGATTTTTAGCAAAGCCGCCGGCATTTTCTTTAACCGCATCTTTTACTAAATTTCCATAAAATCTTCGTAAGGTAGGATTTCTCATCACTCGAGTAATCATTTCTCCTCCTTTTAGACCTACAAAAGCTGCTGCGCCGCCGGGTACAAGCTTAGGAAACATCCCTTCTAACAATAAGAGAGCCGGCTTTCCTATTCCTTTAAGCTGTCTATTTATCCAGCGACCCACTCTTTTGCTTTGATTAAAACCTGCATAAGCTTCATTCGCATTTTTATAATGTTCTAAAAAGGCCGGATTTTTTTTCCCATATGCCGCCAATTCCGAGTCAAGCAAACCCGATAAATCATTTATTTTCCCCTGTGCATAATTTATGGACTGTTTCCCGGTAAGATCCTTATATAATTTTCCTCGGAGCTCGTTAAGGTCTGTTTTAAATTGGACTAATTCGTCAACTTTTACAGCCCCCTTTTTTATTTTTTTTCGTATGTTATTTAAGGGGGCGCTCACAAAGGATTTAGAGGGGGTTGGAATACCCTTTTCCAATTTTCTGCTGAGATTATCTAGCTTTCTTTCCAATTTAAAAGTTTCTACTTTAGTATTTTTGGGTACAGCTTCTTCAGATAATTGGTACTGTTCTTTCCAGTATTTTTTGACATTTCCTTTTCCTGTTAATCCGGAAAGAAAAAATGTGCCCAATTTTGCAGCGGTTTGACCTTTTTCTCCTAAACCCAGTTTTTCAGCTCCTTTCTGGGCTAAATTCCCTGCAATTGCTGTGCCGATTGAACGAATAAATGGAATTTTTCCTTTAACCGGAATTGCTAGAACGGCGGCATCAGAGACAATATCGTCTATGAATGATTCGGTTTTAGATTGAGGAAGAACTTTTTTCCCAAATATTTTAGTAGATAAATCTTTTAATTCTTGTGATCCGGGAAGTCCGGGGGGCGCTTTGATTTCTTTTAATGGTTTTAAACCAATTTTTTCTCTGACTTTAGCAGCTTGGGTTTCTCCTGCTTGTGCGCCAGCTTGAAGAAGGCGTCCAATGTCTCCAGGTAACCCAGCCAAGGCTTCTCCTGTTCGTGAGGCTGTGCGAGCGGTATGGCGCCCTAATTCTTCTTTAAAGGAGGGCTTTTCTTCAATTTGGAATCCTGGAGGGAGCGAAGGGCCATCCAAGGCTTGTTCGTCGTCTAATACAAATCCTTCAGGAAGATCGGGAACGTTTAAAGTGGTTGCCATTTTCCCTCTTTTAAAATCAACCTTTCCCCCGTCTCAGGATTAATGGCTGTTTTTTGTTGAGGGATATCTTTTCTTCCTTCGCTTCCTTTGGAAAATCCTCTCTTAGCAATGCGCTCTCGAATTTCAGCCAATTTAGGAGCTGTTTTGTTCTCTACTATTTCATCTAAATCAAAAGGGTCGGCTTTTCCTTTAGTTAGTGTGATTTCATTTTTTAGAGCTTGATTATAAACTTTTTTTGCTTCTTGATAATCTCTCATAGTTTCAAAAATGGACTCTCTTCCTTCGGGAGTCATCATCAAATCAGGAAACCTTCTTAAAAAAACCTGCAAATCTAAATTTGTAATCCGCGCACCAAAATCATCTTTAATAGTTTTGGTTTGATCTGCAATTAATTTTACGAATTTTTCTTCTTGAGGCGTAGAAGCCGCTTTACCGAATTTAGTTAGGCCGCCCTCTTTATTAAAACGATAAGTACGTGCAAATCTGCTCAAAAAGCCTTGTCCTTGAGTTTCTCCAATTTTTTTAGAAAGATTCTGAAGTTGCTCTAATCCGATATCAGCTTCTTCAATTGTTCTTAAAGCTGCCGCAGACTTATCAAAAACTTCTAAATTTCGTTTTTTATTTTGTTGTTGTTCTTGTTGCTGAAGTTTCCTTTCCTGTTGTTTAGCACGTCCTAAATTGGGATCAAATAAAGTGGCTGCCTCAACTTCCCTGGCAGAAATCTCCTTAGAGGGTTGACGGTCGCTTCCAATTCCCGGAGTTTCCCCGGGGTGCAAAGTTTCCCCATTTTCTTGAGACGGCCCAAAGTATTGCTCCATTAATGATTTTTTCTGTTGTAAAGCCATAAACTGTTTAGCAATTTGTGGATCTAATCCAGCCAACTCTTTTGGCAATCCCAAAGCTTCAAATTGATTTCCCAAAGCCTCTTTTTGTTTTTTTTCATGAAATTGTTCTAAACTTTGCTGAAGCCCTCGGGCAGCCCCTGAGGTAAGTTCTCCTAAAATAGCATCTAATCCTGAAGGCTGTGCCTGACCAACTGAAAATGTCATTAAAACGTTCCTGTTATTTGTCCTCTAGGACCAATAAGAGAGCCCTGTTGCGCTCCTTGACCCTTGTAATCTTTATATGCGCTGATTCCCTGAGGAATCAAAGATCCCAAATCTCCAAGTCCTTGCGCGAACATGGAAGGGCCCCCTTGTTCATAACGAGTATGAAATTGTGGCTGCATTATTTGACTAAGAAGCGCTCCTAGAAGACCTTGTTGTTGTTGACCCCTTACCTCTCCTAAACGTGTTGCAAGATTTTCTCCTGATTTAGCCAACGCTTGTTGAAAACCAGAAGATCTCTGCGCCCCTAAGCCTGAAAATTTTTCAGCAATTCCAGGAACAATTTCTTCTTGAAACATTCTCATAGCCGGATCAGCGAATGATTTGAAACCCTCTTCGCCAAACATGCTACCTAAAAGACCGCCTTGTGGCTGATCTCCTTGTCCACTTAGAATATTTCGTAATAATTCTGTAATTTGTTGTTGTTCAGGCGTAAATCTTTCGAATCGCTTCTCCTGATCCCCACCGCCAAACAAACCACCTCCTCCTGAGTCTCCTGATCCTCCGCCACCAAAATAGCCCCCAACTCCCCCTGCTAAGGCCCCTGCTAATGCTCCCCATGGACCGAGACCAAGACCAGAGACGGCTCCTGATCCTGCACCAGCTAAGGCGGATCCCATACGCTGACTTACCATTTTTCTCTCCTTTTCTCCAATAGTATTAAAAAAATTATTTACATACTAGAGTCAATTTTTCAGGAATTCCAAAACGACGACCCCTGACGTAATAGCCGGCGCCGCCGCCCCATTTATAATATTGATATTTGTTGCGTCTACATTTATTTCGATTTGCCGATTAACAGCAGTAGCACTCGTATAAGGAATAGGCCTATTATCAATTGTAGCGGTTCGAACAGTTCCATAAATATGTGTAAAGGTGGTTGTTGTATTTGCTGCTGTTATACTATGGGCAATTGTAGAGGTTGCTCCTGCAGCAATAGCGCCCACAACAAAAACTTTTCGATAAGCAAACCTCTTCTTTTCAGGATCAGACGTATTAAAAAACTGTTGTCCATTGAGCTGCTCAATAGTTTCATAAATCCCTATTTCACGCTGATTAATACTCTGCGCCAAAGATGTATAATTGTCAGTCAAAACTATTAAACGCTGCGATTCGTCTTCAGGAAAGACTTGAGTGGTTGGAAGAAAAGGGGCTTTAGAGTTCGAGGGAAGAAAACTCACTAAATGATCCTTACATTGTCTGTTAAGTAAAAAGTCATAGCATGTAAAATTACATCGCTAGAATTAATTGCCTCAGTCGACATCTGTGCATCATCAAAAGTTAATTGAAGCTGAAAATTCTGCGTAAGAGAATAAAAATAAACTCGATGCCATATTTTTTCCTGATTAGCTTGAAAGGTGAGATGGGAAGGGTCTTCAGGGCGAGTTAAAACAATGTTATCTCCTAACAGCCCTTCATTGCTAAAAGAACTTGGATCGTTGATGGAGATACTCGAATTTTCGTCAATAAATAAATTTACTGTCACTTCGCCTTCTTCGGTTTTTTCTAAAAAGAAATCCACGAAACCGAGACGAACTTGCGATCCAGCTTCATAATAAGGAGAAAATCTTTTTGTCAAGATATTTACATTATTTAGGACAGTCAACTTCCCAGTTCCTAAATAAGTCGTCGGAGTTCCAATGGCAAAGTTTTCAATCGTTCCAGTTTGGAAATTATATTTAGTTAAATCTAGTTGGTTATCATTTACTTTTATAACTTTAAATATTCCACCATTCAATGATTGGGTATAAGAAGCGGTAACAGCAGTTGCAACCCCTAAGACAGTGAAATTTGCGGTGAATTCCCCAGAGTTATAGTTTATAGTTCCTGCAACCGCGCCAGCTAAATCCAATGTTCCATTGCCATTATCAGTAAAGCTATTAGCTCCAATTGTAATAGTTAAAGAGGAAGTAAAAGGCGATTCAATAGGAACATTATCTAGAAACCCAGTAAATGTTGTTGAGGCGTTTGCTGCTGTTCCAACGGCTTCGGCAACAAAAGCCTGCGTATAGCCAATAACTTCTGTTATTTTTACGAACCTTCCAGATTGCAAGTTATGATTGGGTACGGTGATCCTGTCGGGAGTGCCAGCAGTAACCAAAGTAATAGACAAAGACACATCATTAAAAATAGAGCGATTAAGTACTTCAACATAACCTTGTTGGTTACCTCCTATTACATCGGGAAATTGGGATTGAATTAACCCGCTATTCCATGGATCGGTCCAATCTGCCCAACTCGGATAGCCAAGAGTAGCCCATGTTAAATCGCTTCCTCTTTGAAAATATCCAAAACAAGTGAAACTATCATTAAAAATCGAATAAGTTTGATTTGTGTAGTTATAAACTAATATTTTATTTGGAAAAGTTGGGTTTTCTGCTGAATTAGGGAAACTCCAATAAACCAATTGTTGTTGGAAATTTCTTATCCCATAAACCCTTTCTACGCCTTCATTGTCATTATTAAAAGAAAAAACAATATCGGGGATTCTTTCATCGATTCGCGCTACATTTACACTATCATCCGTGGTAACCCCATAATTTCCTACAGTGAAAACCCCCCTGTCAAAGGGGACGACGCTAAATGTAGATTCTGCACCAAGTTCTGTATTGATTTGTTGAATTACAAAAGGAAGGATTGCGTTTCCTGTATGTATCACCTTCCAAGAAGATCTTTCACATTTGACAAGAAGGGTATCTTTAATAAATTCTGCGGAAACAATTGCTTCATTCGTAGGAATATCAATGAACCCCCCCCTTCCAATTACATCATCAAGCCAACCATTCGTCTGATCTGTAGGATCACCGTTTTGTGAAAAACGAATTCTTTGAGGGAAGGCAGTTGATCCGGCAAGAGTAGCGCCTTCCCACGTATTCATAGCTAAAAGCCGGTCTTTATATGGAAGAAGGATCAGAGATTGGTGTAATTCATTAGCTCCATTGATAGTTGGAAGAAAATCGGTCCAAACTGCCCCATCAAAATATCGTATTGGATCGCCAGTGGGTCCAGAAAAATTGGTAGCCCACATCAAATCCCCCGTAACATTTTGCCAAAAGTTGGTAGTCCAGAAGAAATCGGAATTCGTCCCGCTCCAAGTGGTCCCAGCTACTAATTCAATGAATTGTCCACCAGAAAATTGATATGCATAGACAGTGTCAAAGGCAATTAATTGTTCATTGTTTATCAGAGTTGAACTTTCTCTTGTCCTCAAACCCATGACGGGTAGTGCAGGATAATATTGCACATCTCCTTCGACTACCAATGCGGCTCCTGGGGTAACAGTAAAAGTTATAGTAACAGCCCCAGTAGAACTAACATAATTGATAACCCCGGCGCCGGTGAAAGGACCGGAAATATGAGTGAGGACTCCGTTTGTAACGTTGTCACGGTAAATTGTTTCATTTGCATTTCCTACATCTATGGTTATGGTCACCGTTCCTGGTGCTATTTCAGCATTAGACTCGTTAGCGCGGAAGGTATTTAAAATATCTGCCTCTGTATATGTGTCAGTGCCATCTGTAGCATCCATTGCAAGGGCTGTAACGGATCGACACAATCTTCCTAAGAGTTCAAATCCCAGACGCCTTTTAATTCTTCCTCTCCAGGCATAGGCATCTTCTAATTCTGGAAAGGCTTTTTCTGGAATTAGAAACGACTCGCGGGATTGGTCCAGGCCAGATTCATTCTCAAAACTAGAAACATAAAAAGGTTTGTAGGGCATTAATTTCCTATTGCCATGTAATGTACTGCATCATTAGAGTTTGTACTTGATTTATATGTAAAACCTGTAGTAGCTAGAGCTGTAAAATAGGTTGCAGTATTAGAAGTTCCATTACGGCTTTCCGCCATCGTAAGAGCAAAAACATTGTTAGGGAAAGCTCCTCCTGCAAATGTTACGGGGTCCCCATCGGAAGGAGTGGCTAAGACCCCCCATTTAAGAATTATCCCGCCAGGAAGAAAAGTTGAACCGGAAATAGCGCTTGTGGGGTTAGCTCCGCTAAGCTGAATTACTGTTCCGTTGCTTTCTTGTCTCATAAAGAGGCGCGCATTTCCCCCGTCGTCTTTAGAATAAACTGCTACTTCGTTAGCTGCAGTGGTAGGGTCGGCTGCTAATTCTATGTAAGTGCTTTGATCATGCTTCCCGCGATTAGCCGCGGTTGTATCATTAAAAGGAACATGATCTACATCGAAAACTGTATTTAATTGCTGGAAATTTGTTAGAATTTCTCCCTGAGACTGAGATGGAATATCTCCGCTCTGAGGGATATCGGGAATGTATGTCATAGAACCTCAAATAATTTGTTGTCTTTTTTTTATATATATCATTTGCTAGAATAGATGAAAAGAGGGACATGCTTGGTGAAAAAATATATGATTATTTTGGTGATTTTAATAACTATTCTTGCTTCCTGGGTTTTTGTTCTTTCGAAAAGAATAGAAAACAACCAAGTTGAAATAGAGGCCCTCTGGGAAGAAAAAGTTTCTATGCCCATCTATGATCAATCTTAGAAACCGCTGAATAAATTACCAAATGGAAAACTTGGGAATTCTGTCTGCTCTGTATAGATCGTAGAAGTGCGTTCTGAGGTGTATTGAACAATTGTTCTTCGAAGAACAAGATTAAATTGTTCTTGAAGAAGCGGTCTAAATTTCTGTAAATCTTCAAAGTTGGCGTTATCCGCAAATATCTTATCCGCAGCGCCGTATGCAAGCAATTGCCACCACTCCTGTAATTGAGGATTGTCTGTTGAATTAGCTAGAGCAGTGGGATATTTATAAACTTCAAAAGACACTGTATAGGCCTGATCCGGAATTGGGTAAACAATAAATTGGTCTTCAAAAAACATCACTGATTGAGGACGAGAAGCGACATAGGGAATATATTGAGCATTTATGTCATTTCCCGCAGGAATAGCTGAAGCAAATGTGTTTAGAGAAAAGGCTCCCGTTATGTAGTTTATTGTTCCTCGCGCAGACGCAGGATTGGTTGTTGTATCTGTAGGGTCAAAAAGATTTCCTTGCCCATCGTCTACTAAAGTTATGGAAGGCGCTATTCCGCTAGTAGCATCTGCGGCTCCCAATCCAGAAAAAATAACATTCCATTTCAAAAATTGGGCCTCTATATCGTTTCCCGCTATTGTACTGTCTGAATACGCGCCAGGTGGATTTGGCTTGAATCCTGGTATAATAGGGAGTTGGGTCAAAGTTCCGGTATAGGGCCCAGTAGATCCATCTCCTGTGGCAACAACTTGTTGTAAAAAATTAAGCTGGGAATTGTTCCGGAAATAATTCTCCCGAGATTGAGTCATATAGGTTCGATACCCTGCTATGTAAACAGGAGGCATATTCGTAAGGTAAGTATCTGTGGGAAAATCATAAACAGGAATATTTGCAGTAGTAGTAAATTCGAAATTTACGAGCAAACTTTCCATTTTTAAATGTTGAGGAAGATCAAATCGATAAAAAGTGTTTACATAATCGTCAATTTCTGCATCGGTTATTTGAGCCGCAGAAGGCCTCCCAGTAATTCTACGAACTTTTTGTCGTATATCAGCTAAAGTTGAGGGAAAAGACATATTTATAGCTCCGGTTTAATATTATCATTATTTTGCACGCTCTGTGAGAGCAAAGCGCCCTGTTCGGCAACTGGTATGACCTGTGGAGTCTGGGCTGTGCCTACGGGGTTAAAAGCGTCGAAATTTGAGGTATCTACATCTATCGAAAAAGACGTAGCATTTATTTCAGTAATTTTTACTAGTTTATCCTTCAGTTGGTTCATCCCTACATTTAAAGGAAAGAAAAAACGCACGAATAATCCAGTTTCGTATCCATGCGCTTGTGTTGTTGTAACTACAGCAGGATTAGCCTGCGTAATTGCAGAAACAGTTTGCCGATTAGGGATAAAAAAATTCGCAATGGTCATTCGATTCCAGTTCCAAACTCTAAGGACTCAAATCCCATTCTTTTTTCGTAGCTAGTAATCCCAGATATAGGGACCGGAATTCCTCCTCCGGACTCTGTCATTCCATCGACTGATGGAGCCAAATCATTTTGTGCGCTCATTTTGAACCCATGCTTGGCGTGAGAGCAGCAATGGATATTGCCGTTCAACTTTTTTGCGCATGAATCGAATCCATTGATGAACCGAGCAGCATAAAGAGGTATTTCATAGACCTCTCCATCTTGCATGGCTTTGCTAAACATAGGACAAATTTCTGGAGGATATTTTCTCCAGGTAACTTTTTCCGAACCACCCTGACGACCTTGTTCATAGAGACGAAAACGTCCTTTAACCATTTTAAGTTCTTTCTTGGCTTCTTCCCAAATATAATCAGGAATAGGGGCGCTCTTTTGAGATTTGAGAACTTTTTGCTCTACTCTAGGCGTTACCGAGCTTGAAATTTCTTTTAACTTTGTCATTCTTCCTCTCTAGTTAAATAGGGGGCTGACTGAGTCATCCCAATTAACCCCCAAGGTTTTTAAATAGCCGTTGCTCTGCGCGCTACCCACTGATAATCTACACCAGTTGTTTGCATGCTTGTTCCAATCGTTACTCCTGTAATTGATTGGTTCAAGGTTGCGTCCGCCAAATTGTTGGCAAACGTGGCATTTGCAGTTTCTCCAACCGGTACTACGATTGGGAAGCTTAAACCTGTTCCTGCTACAGCAGAAGTAGGGAAAGCAAACGTACTAAACGCAGTTGAGTCGATATCCACAGTAATGGTGTTTGTGCCACCTGTGGTAACGGCAGTAATATTACCGAGTAATCCGTCCATTTCGATCATGCCGAAATCGTCAGGAACAATAATTCTTACTGCCTGTCCCGCTACGAAACTATGGGCTACTGATAGAGTAATTACTGCACTACCCACTTTAGTAATGGCGGTAATAAACCTGTGTCTAGGAAAATAACGCGAAGAAGCGTTTAATATCCTATACGTTCCAGATGTAGCCGCCGCTCCAAAACCGCTTGAATCAAGATATCTCAATCCAAAACTAGTATTTGTTACGACAGTCCCTACACTAAAGTCCATACCTGCAATTTGAAGCATCCCAGTAGTACTGAAAAGACGCACAACGCTAACATTGGTTGTCATATTTGCAGTTGAACCAGTTTGACAAATGGCTGGGTTAGCCTGACTAACCTCTGTGCCACTAAGTGCAACAGATGCTCCATCACCGAGCAACGCATCATCCGCAATAAATGTAAATCCATTCGAAGATACGTGCGTTGATATCGCAATGGTTGCCGCACCGTTTGTTTTTCCTGCAAAAATACCAGATCCTGCAGGCATAGAAGATGTTCCCCATGCCCTCATGACGTTGGTATTTGCAGCAGCAGAGCCCAAATCTGTAATGTTTGTTAGCTCAATATCTGTATATCCTGATGGAAGGCTTATATTTAGCGCCGCTCCATCGGAAGTAAATGTCCCAGTAAGCTGGGCATTAATTGGTGTACTCATATATTTGCCTCCCTTAAGCTAGCGTACAACGCAGGTTAAAGACCCATTGGTCGTTCAAGATACGTGGTACTTCAGCGAATTTATATCCAACTGACGCGTTCAGAGCTAATGGTCCGTCATAAATTGGTGGACGATAGATGAATTGAGAACTGTATCCGTCTTGTTCTATAGCTGCGAATGATTCGCGGCCACAAATAAAGATGTTGAGGATAGTTGCTCCTAATAGAGAAGCATTCTCAGTAGTAGACCCAATGCTTGAAAGCAAGAATCTAATATTTGCTACGGTTCCCCATTCGGGATCGAGCGTGCTTTGTTGGTTAGGATAGTTCCACTTTTGGATGAATCCAGCTACATTGTCTAACTGACCAATGAGATCTGTGTGACCCAATCCAAAATATGCATCGCGCACCGGGGCGGTCCCGAATTTGTCTTCGCCCTCGACCCCAGATAGGAAGGAGTAGGCGTTATTGCCGCGTAAAGTCCTAACTACAGTATCTACGTCAGAACGAGTTATTTCGGTCGGACTGTCCTGTCTGTTACTTGTTGACTTAAATAGGAGAAAGAAATACAATGCTACCATGAACATCGAATTAGCTTATCTCGCTGGATATATTGACGGAGATGGATGCTTTTACATTGGCAAAAACATTCATCCAGTCAAGTATCGCAGTGGAATTATCATTTCTTCTACTAATAAAGATACTCTTCGCTACTTTTGGAAAAGATTTAAAGGAAACGTTCAATTTGGAAAAAAGAACATTAAATTTAAAACTTACAATCCAATTAATCGGTGGTACATTGGAGGGAAAAATGCACTCCTTTTGGCCGCCGATCTTCTTCCTTTTCTTCATGAAAAGAAAAAATGTGCTGAGCTCTATATACAGTTTGTAGAACAAACCTCTCGTCTTGAAAGAGATTCTCTTATTTTTAAGATGAAGCAATTCAGAAAAACCAAAAACAACGTTACCCGTGAAGAAGTCGAAAAAATAAACTCTCTCACAAAAGAAACTTCGTATAATAAAAACGATGTTGCTTATTTGGCAGGATTCATCGATAGTGAGTGCGCACTCTGTTTGAGTCGCTATAAAAGAAAAACCACTGGTAATTTTCTCTATAAGGCTCTTATACAATGCAACAACACAAAAACTACCCCAATTAGATATCTTAAAGAAAAATTCGGAGGATCTTGTAATTTTATCCCGAGAAATAAAACTAATCCTCTTCATAAAGACCAAATTTGTTGGCGCATTTCTGCCGCCCAATTGAAGCCTATTCTTCCTCTGATTCTTCCTTTTCTTAAAAACAAACGAGCTGTTTGCGAAAAACTGATTGAATTTACCAATACCATTCTTGATAATGGAGGCGATAGACAAAAAGATCACAAATCTACTTATCTTCACGTACTCCAAAAAAGGGATTTGTTGTTCAATCAAATTTCTCATTTAAATTCCAAAACTATTATTTAAGCGGGCAGGTCTTCTCAGCCTACCTCTCTATGTTTCCATAGAGTCCAGAGCACCGCATCACGATTTCTCGTGTCTCTTCGCTTGCTACGTTCACGCTGCAAGAAGCATTTCTGCTTCAGCTTGCGCCTTGTTGTCTTCAGCACTACCTGGTAAGAGTTTCAAGTCCATCAGAAGAGATTTTACAACGGCAACATTTCTACCGTTGGTTCCACCAACACAGTTGATGAATGAGGCTGTAGAAGCGAGCATATCTCTCATCAACTGATCCTCGGTTTGTCTTAAACTTACGCCAAGCCGTTGGGCTGCCTCATTTAAAACCGGATCCTGATTTTGAAGCGTAACCTGTTCATTAAGAAGGATATACGTTCCATAAAAATCCATCTGTGCGTCGATATTCACGGCAGTTAGAGTTTGTGGTGGAGGGTGAGTCCCGCTATTTCCCAATGGAACTGGGGCTGTGGCTAGAGCGTTGTAACGACGCATTCTTAGAGTCGTACCACCGTTTCTAGGCATAGCCTTCAAATCCGCAGGGATTTTGTGAATCATGTAAGGCACAGGGACAGAAAGAAGCTTAAACGAGAAGCTTTGCAAAACTGGCGCTGGCAATACACTTGAAGTTGTAATTGACATTAGTAATACCTTTTTTTATGCCAAAAACTTCTCTATCCCTTAATTGCTTGTTGCATCTCAGTCCAAAGCTGTTTCTTCAGATCTTTTGTGAGACCATTTTCAAACAAGTGAGCATTACCTATAGCGCTTTGTTTTGTAACGGCATTAACCGATAACGGTTTTTGGGAATTTTCCTGTGCCTTCTTTTTTTCAAGAGACATGGAACTTTCACCAGGGGCCGCTACTCTTTTAAGCAACTTATAGGCAGCCACTGCCTGACTATAAGGATCAGGCATGTGATAGAGGGATTGAGCAAGTTCTGGCTCTGTTTGTTTCAAAAGTTCTATATTTTCTTTTGTTACAACATCAGCATAATCTGAGAACTTAAGTTGAACTCTCTCGTCGACAGTTGCCGCATCACGTTCTTTCATTACGTCTTGCGCAACAGTTCTCGCCATTTTTGTTGCAAGTTTCTTAGCTTGCGCGACTGTTAAGATGTCATCTTCGGCGAGATTCGCTAGTTCATCAACCTCCTCTGGGGGAGGATTGCGTTTAGCCATCTCTGAGAATTGTTTTCCTAATTCCTCAATTTGCTGATCTTTTTCCTTCATCTGCCGTCTCACTTCCGCCCAGTTATATTCAGCATCATTGCGCTTACGTTGCTGAGATTCCTGTTCTTCTTTTGAAACGTCGTTATGCTCATTAACTGATTCGCTGGCCTGAGCGTCGCCTTGAGGGACTTCCTCCTCTACACTCACATTCGCCTCTTCAGACATTTGCACTCCTTTGGTTGGTGAGACCCATTACACCTATAAGCTGTTACATGACCCCAGTCCGAGTAACGTACGGAAACGAACCTGGGTTCAATTAATTTATTGATAACCGCTCAAATATAATTTGTCAAAATTTTTTTTTAAATCTTGACAACCTTGACAGAGTTAATGGATAGTTAAAATGTTCTTTAAGAGGAGAAAATTATGAAAAAATTACTCGGCGCCTCTTTAATAGCAGCCACTTCAATGTGTGTTGCTCAAGAAGAGAAAACCCATAAACATTGCTTTTCACCGAAAGCATTTTATCGTTATCACAAAGAAGAAAATTACACTTATAAAACTTACGGAATGGGATTTCAGTATTCTTTTCAGAAAGATGATGGTTTAAATGTAAAACTTTCCGGATTAAATAGTCTGAAGGGCAAAGAGGTGTTGATAGAAACAGAAAACACCCTGTTCTTTCGCATTCATTTCCTCGAAGATCAATGTCTTTATCCGATTGTTTCTACTCGGTATTCTTCTCATAATATAAAACAACATAATACTCGGAATACTTTTATCACTAAAAGCTCTGTCGCTTGCGGTTTAGGTTGGGAAAAAAGCTTTTCAAAGATTTTCAAACTCCAAGTTGAAGGATCCATTTTACGCGATTTACATAATGCTCTTATCATTCATGAATCCAATACTTTTTGGGGACAGTCTTATTCGAACCCTTATGGATTTCGTGGAAAGATAGGAATTAGCTCTCATTGGCACGACAAAATATATGTCGACATAGAAACAAATTACGCACAAACTTTTGAAGAATGTTACAAAGAAATTGGAACCGAAATTATATTTAAATGGGGATTTTGATGAAAAAGACAATGATTTTATTTATTCTAGTAACAATGGGCTTCGCATTTTCTGCTGATAGATTTTATCCTCTTCAGGACCAAGATGAAGGTCTATTGGAGGAAGTTCCTGTTTATCTTGAAAAAATTTATAAGGTATTGGTTGGTCTTAATGAAAATCATTCGATAATCATTGATCAATTAAGTATTCTTAAGGAAATTGCTCAAGAGACGAGAGTTGAAATATGGAATGATAATCAGTCTGTTTTTGAGTGAAGAGGAGCCGTAGCTTCTTTAATCCAGCCTACTAAATCCGGATCATAGAGATTCGGATTTTTTAATATAGATTTGCACTCTTCCCAACCCGGAAGGCACCAAGCCAATCGTATGTCCTCTGTTGATGCTTCTACAGAATAAAAAACCTTCATACAATTGGGATGTGTATTCATTACATTCCCTTTTTTCAGTGGAAGAACAAACGATCTCGCGGAGGTCTTGAAAGCATTGTTTACGCCCATTTCTCCTAGCGCGTGCTTAGTGAGGGATAAAATGAAGTATTTGTCGGGATAATGGCCCTTAGAGCGCGTAAATTCATCTAAAATCGTCTGACGGTATCCGTCGCCCAATTCCATATCATATAGCACTTCTTCGACTGTACTTTGATGATTATCGTAGAGATCTAAAACGGCTTGGCCTACGCGTGCGCCCTTAGCCCCGAAACGATCGTAAGAATATTTTTCACCCATTAAAGATGTATTACCACCAGCCGGTATTTTCTTCTACTATTTCTTTTTCTTCAGTATCAGCCGGTCCGGGCCCGAAATGAACAGCGGCCTCGACAACCTCGTCCACGATTTCTTTTTGGACAGGACTCAGGAAGGTTTGGTCGAATCTTTTTTCTAGAAATTTAGATCCACAACCCGTCAAAACAAATAACGATAATGTTATTAATATAGTTTTCATTTTATTAGTCTCCGTTTATTTTTTCTTTTGGCGAGGAACCCTTAGACCTTTTCTACGCGCCTCGCTAATGGCAATCGCTTGAGCTTGTTTTGGAGATGTTACAACGGGACCCTTCTTAGATCCACTATGCAGCTTACTCTTCCCAAATTCCCTCATCACCTTAGAAATTTTCTTTTCTGCCTTAGGAGAATATTTTCTTTTAGTTGCCACGTTACCTCTAGTGTGTGAGATAAGGCCCCTTAAGCGTTGTTTTTTGAATAACCCCAGGCTTAGGGACCTTTACCCCTTTTTTCTTTAATACCTTCTTAGCGATCTTATATGCCTTTCCAGGCGGTCTCAACATTACCATTGAAATACCAATTATTTTTGGTGGGACATGTTAGAATAGGTGACTTTGTCGCCTTGATATTGCACAGCGTCGATATCGCTAATGGTATCATCCAAATAACCACCCTTCATTGATCGATTTGGAGGGTAATTTGACATCACTTTTTCTGAAGGCAATCCTGCATGATCATTACGACCTATTCCAGGATTATGACCTGTTACAAAGCCTGAACCTTTACGGCCTTCTTTCATATATTTTTTCATTCCTTTCTCATAATATTTCTTTCCCATTGGAGTCTCCTGTTTTGGGCGGTTTTTCTTTACCATACACGATAAAGAAATATTTAAATTTTTTTTTATACTGCAGACGTTTCCTCTTCTACTTTTTCCTTTTTACGTACTGGCCGAGCTTGTTCCTCGGTCTTGCCGAGTGCCACATCAGTACTTTCTTTAGCTTCGCCAGCTTGGGTTTCTTGGATGGCACGAATAATATCGAGTGCTTTTCCGAGTTGATTGAGATCAATGTCTGTAAGTTCCTTAACTGCTTTAATACGATCAAGTGTACCCAGATCGCGATCTTTCTGAGCTTCAGCGATCCTTTCGATAGCCAGTGCTCTGTTTTCATCGACCCTGGACGCTCTTTCAACGCCGAGGCCTTCGTTTGCCATTGCTTTCGCTTTGAGATCCTCGATTTGTGCCTTGAGCACCTCCATCTGGACTGCTTGTTGCTGTTGCTGGGCTTGAGCTTGTTGTTGTTCTTGCTGATTGAGGGCATCTGTAAGCTCCTTTTTGTTTTGTATAGTAGAAGATTCCACAAGAATTTTAGAGGGAATTTCAACTCCGATCTCTCTAAGCTCAAGCAACTGCCTCAATTGCAGCTGTTTTTGAGTTGTGGTATTTAAGCCTTCTTCAATTACGGCGTCGTATTTTCCAAATGCTCTATTGTAAAATTGCTGAGAGGGCTCTTCGGCTATTATTCTTTGAATCTTTCCTGGAGTCCAGTTTTGCTGAACAAGTCGAAGGGTTAAATTCCCTAGAAGTTTCTGGGCATAATCAAGATTATCGAAAAGGATCTGGAGGGTTGTTAATCCCGCACCCTGACGAAGCATAGAAAGGACTCCGGCTTTATCATCGTCTGCACTCCCAAGTAATTCCTCGTTAACCCCGGAAACCTCAGCCATTTCTTTTCCCAGCAATTCCGACAATTGGATCATGGAAGACGGTACATTCCCAGGTTCAATTTTACGAACGTCATCGATTGATGCTTCAGCCTTAACAGCGAGTCCGCGACCTTGTCCTTGTAAGAAAACATCTTTAGGATTAACTAATGCGTTCTCTTTGTATATATATCCTGAATTAACTTGGGACTCAAGAATGTCTAATTCAATAATTCTTCTGCGGTTATACAAATATTGAGCATCCCGAATTCCGCGCACCACTCCCTGTATTCGCCAGGGAAATTCGGGAACTTGAGGTTCGTAATATCCCCACACAGGAACGAATGGGTATTGATCAGTGCCCAGAGGATTTGGTCCGTTGTACATTACCTTTCCCTGCAACACAATGGCTAGCTTCACAGTGGGAATTTCTACATCTGTAGTGATAATTTTAGGATAAAATCGAAGGAATTCTCCTAAATCTTCATCATTCCCTCGCCATTCCATTGTTTCGCCGGTTTCTCCATCGACGAGCATCTTTTGTCTTCGTGAATCGAGATACCAATATTCATCATAAATCAATAAGTCTTGCATTCCGTAGTTATATGCCTCAGGCATGAATTGGAATTTGCCGTCTCTATTTCCCCATCCACTAAAACCTTTGATTTCATCTTCTCGTCCTGGAAGAAGCGCCATTGCCTGAGTTCTGGATAAATACTTTCTTGTCCAAAGAGAATTGCAATCCGAGAGATCCATCTTTTTAAAAAATGGATCGATTAAATATGCGTTGTAATTTACATTGTCGACACAAATATCACCGTTGACTGGGTCTTTACGGTAATCCATCCAGACTGAAAGGAGGTTCATGCCGGTAGTTACCGCTCCTTCAAACGCCTCTGAAATCGTATGCAAAACATTCCCATTAGCATTCACATGATACATCAGCTTTGAGAACTGATCGGCGGTGTCCTGGTCACTTCCTTCGATTGGAACAACTACTGTAGACTTCCTATGCTGTCTCTGATGTCCAGAGATCATGTTTACAATGCGCCTGATACGATTGAAGTTGAACTGACGCTTCCGAAATGAGGGTAAATTTCCGTAAATATCATTCCAAAGAGTTTGGTCGCCCACTTTGAAACGATTATCGATTTCTGCTTCGCTCCAAAAACTCTGATTAATCGTGATATACTTAGCGTAAGTATAATCCATTTGCTTCAAAAGACTGTGGTCATTGTCTACATAATAGGAATCAGTAAGTTGAGGAAAAAGGGACATTAGACGATCCCTCTTTTTTTAAACGGTATTTGAAACATCTGCACGCATTGGAACAACATCCATTTTTTGTTTTTACAGATCTTGTCTGATATTTTTTTCCACAAATTACGCATAATCTATTAAAAAACCCTCTTTTGTCCCAAAATACTTTTGAATTTTCAGCGTTGATATTTTTTCCTTCCATAGATAGGCGCCACACTCTAGCTTTTCGTTTGGAGACTTTCGAACCCAATTTGCAAGCTTGATAATGGATTCTTTTTTTTGCATTGTGGATTTTTCTATGTTCTTTTTGATGTAAACATTCCAAATTTTCGAGTTTATTGTCTGTTTTGACTCCATTCTTATGATGGATATGATGATCAGGAGGAATTTCACCAAATTCGTCTTCCCAAATTTGTCGATGAAGTTGAACGATTCTTCTATAATAACTTTGTTGTAAAAGATATTTTTTCCCTTTATAAATGATATAATTTTGTTTTTTAGGCATTTTGTCTCCTTTATTATCCAAGGAGAACAGTTTAGCATATTTTCATTAAATTTACACGTGAGTTGGGGGAATAGCGTCATATGGCCTTTTTATAGTGTTAAAATATTTACTTTACAATACCTGGTTTGTCTTTTTCCTTCAAAAGAAAGAGGAAAAACTATGCTTTTCTTTTTTTCCCTATTATTTTATCATCCCTTTCGAATGGAGGGAAATAATGGAACAATTAGATTTATTCAATAAAAAACAAGACGCAAAAGTGTGGGAAGAACTGCACTCGCTCCAAAAATCAATACGAGGTCTCTTCGCCCGATTTAATTATCTCGAAAAAGAATGGATCATTATTCAACGGGAAAAGACGGAGAGAAAAAATGAAGTGGATTAGTGTTAAAGAAAACCCGCCGCCCGACGGGACGTGTGTTATAATGTTTGCTCCTAAATATAGTTGCGTCAAAAACTTTATGACCGCCGGTCTATTTTTCTTAGAGGTAGTCACCTCAATGGGGGTAACCCACTGGATGCCACTACCCGAACCTCCCGAGGAAAATGATGAATAAACTCTGTAAAGGCTGCATAGATTTTTTCCATATCGACCTTCCCAAAAATGCCCGCTCTGTCTACGATGCTGGAAAATGCGAGGGGTGTTGGAAAAATACGTTAACAACAAATCCACAGTATTATCTCGTTCTTGTCGAAAAAAGAAGAGCGAAAAACTGTGCGTCGAATGTAGAATATTATCCGGAAAAAAGAACGTCGCTCTCTGGAAATTGAATCTGATGTTAGGAAAATGCGATAAATGCAAAAATTCAAGTTGGGTTATTTGGAATAAATGACTGAAAGCGGGTCTGCAATAGAGGGAATATGTCCGATATGCAAAGAAAAAAAGGAGCTTCACGACTCTGAGTTTGACTTAGACCCGCTTCCTGTATGTGAAGGATGCTGGGATAGGCGCCGTGAGACTTTACCCAAGAAAGAAAGATGCCCTATCTGTAAAGAAAAAAAAGCCCTTCTGGATGCTATGTTTGCTTTACATTCAGAACCTGTTTGCAAAGATTGCTTGAGAAAAAAGATATGATACCCCTGACTAGGGGGAAAAATGAAGTGGATTAGTGTTAAAGACAAACTCCCCCCTATTTTAGAAAAAGATGAATGCTCCGAGGCCGTCTTAGTATTTTGTCAGCCCCCCTATTGCCTAGGAAGTATTTATATGGCCCAAAGGTATGAATTCGAAGAAAATAAAGAAGATTGGGATTGGTTTATTAGTCTAGAATACGGCGAGCCTTATATTTTAGAAGACATCACCTTTTGGATGCCCTTACCTGAGCCCCCAAAGGAAACAAATGATAATTGATTGTTTATCCGACCTCCATGGAAATTTTCCTGATTTAGAGGGAGGAGATCTTTTAATTCTTGGAGGCGATTATACAGCTAGAGATAGCTCGGACGAATACATTAAATTTGCTCTTTGGCTAGAAAAGCAACCCTATAAAAAGAAGGTTCTCATTCCTGGGAACCACGACGTGATGGTAGAGAACACTCCCAAAATATTAGACTGCCCCCTTTGGAATTATCTTTGCGATTCAGGAACAGAATTCGAAGGACTAAAGATATGGGGAAGTCCTTGGACCAAGTCCTTTAGGGGTATGAATCCTAATTGTAAAGCCTTTACTTTAGATACAGAGGAAGAGCTAAAAGAAAAATGGATGCTAATTCCTCAAGATACAGATATCTTAGTCACTCATTCCCCTCCATTTTTAACGTTTGATCAGGTAATGAAAAATAATATGCTCACATCCGTAGGCTCAGTTTCACTAGGAAGACATTTGATAGATTACCCAATTTCTTTGCATGTATTTGGTCATATTCATGAATGCGGAGGACGCCACTTCGATGGAAGAAATATTTCCACCGACACCCCGGATTGTTTAAAACTTCACCCTCGTATTTCAGTAAATGCATCTTATGTGAATGAATATTATGAACCCGCAAACCTTCCAGTGAGAATTATTTTGTGAAAAGGAGAAAAAATGACGTGGATTAGCGTTAAAGAGAAGGTTCCCAATGTCAACTCGCGAGCCCTCTGCTATGGACCTGAGAAAGATATTTTTATTGGGTGGTATATTAATGATCGAAACGCGAGCCCCCTCGACAAAGACAAACACGGGAACAGTTGGGAGGATCCAGAATGGGGCCTCGAAATAGTTACGCATTGGACGCCCTTACCCGAGCCTCCAAAGGAGAAAAAATGATAAAATGGAACATAAGAGCCCAGGATGAAGCCGGGGGTTTTGATTTAAACGAAGTGGCCGAGGAAGTGAGAATTACTGAAAAAGGGGATATTTATTTTTTAGATGCCAATGAAGAAATAGTTCGACTCATAGCCAATGGTAATTGGACATTTGTCAACCTATCTAACGCCCCCGAAGATCCCCCTCCTGAAAAAAGCGAGGAGGGCGTCTTTACAGCCCCCATGGATGGTGTATATTCTTTCGAAGGAGTAAAAGTCGGTGACCTTCCTAATGCATCCCAAAATCAGAGTCCTGAAGAAAGCGAGGAGGAAAAATGAAATGGATTGATATTAAAAAGGAACCTCCAGCTTTAGAAAGGTCCGCCATATTTTTAGATGAGGAAGGATATGTTTTTAAAGGAGTTCCTTTTAAAAGGGGGACAGAGCTCAAAGTAATACTTCATCGCGGCGATCGCCCCGCGAGTGCGCTTTATTGGATTCCATTCCCTACGCCCTCTAATGAACCCGAAGATCAGAGTCCTGAAAGAAACGAGGAAGAGTAGGGCCCCCTCCCCCTCTCGCTTCCATTTCCATGCGGTCTATATCTTGCGCCGTTAGTCTTTGCCCATCTTTTCCAAATAAGTGCGTATAAAGCGCATAACGTATTGCATCCAGTGCGTGATCATTTACCTTCTTTGGTTTATCTATTCCTGTGAGAGCACTCTTGGCATCCCATACATAGGACTGTAGCTCTTTGATTACGTTCGTGCAACCCCTACAAACTTTAAGAGTGCCATTCCACAAGAGATTGCGCATAAAATGAATACCATCGAGCACTTCATTATTTGCCTCATAAAGCTTCGCCACTCCGCGCTTCTGCAATTCCATGCGAAATGAGACCGCTGAAGGGTCTAAATAGATCGCCTCAATAGGATGGCCCTCTAAGAACTTTTGGAGGTCGTCTGCGTACTCTGTATCCGTTTTTTGACGTTGCGCAATTCGTGAATCAAAATAATACTCAGATTCCACCCAAAAATTGGGAAAGCGATTAGAATCATGCCCGATAAGCACAAAAGCGCATGGATTAGTTGTCCCGTAGTCAACACCCACAATGTAACTACTCGTATAGGAAGGAGGAGCATTAATAACGCATCTCTCTTCAGTGAAAAACTCATAAACACTCCCTTCAGCCTGGACCCATTTGCCCTCTATAAATCTCTGATACCACAATCCATTATATTGCCGCTTCAAATATTCTTTATCGTCTTCAGCTAGCTCGGGGTTGTCATCTAATTTAAATTGCCATGACTTAACGTCCGGATTGCCGTCTAAGAAATCTTTTTTAAGCCAGTGATAAGGCGAGTCAGGGTTTGTTGTTCCAAAGATTTTAGCTCCTCGCATTGCACATCGAGAGATAAGCATTCTAAATACTGACTCAGGGATAATGGAGACTTCGTCAACATATGCCCCTGAAAAGGTTGGGCCTCTGATTTTACTTTCTGCTCTTTCATCATCCGCTCCTATGATATGAATAGTTTTGCCAAAAACATGACATTCTCGGTGACCCGATCTCCATCCCACATCTCGTATACCAATCATTTCTTCGAGCATTTTGAGGATATTTCTTTTGAAGGTATCATATGTTCTCGTGATAAGAGCATAATCGCCAGGTGGACCCTCCTTAAGCTCAGTAATAAACCTCCAAAGAGAAATATAGGTTTTACCGGAGCGTACGGCTCCTTCCCAAATATTTATCTTGGCATTGGATTCTTTGAAAGATTTTAGCTGTAATTCAGATGGCTCGCCGTCCATAAATCCTCATTATTTCGTAAGGATTTACATAAAGTCTAAATCTTTCTTTGTCAAGTCTTCTCAACAGGTAATTCGGGGTAAAATTCTCCCAAAAGAAAAACAAGTCATCTCAATTCATCGGAGAGCAGCGCACGGCATGGCACTGCATCTATGACAATTCATTTCAGATCGGGGCAAGTCTATTCTGTTCAAGGCATATCATCCCTGCTCAACGCATGACAATTAGATCATCTCATTTCATTTCCTCTCACCTCACCTCACTTCGCGTGATTTCATTTAAATCATTTCATCTCAGCTCAATTGAACGCGCTACAGGTCATCTCACCTCAGGGCAATTCAATTATGGCAGCTCATTTCATTTCACCTCACCTCAAATCATTTGAACTCATTTAAGGCATTTCAAGGCATCCGAATTCACATCATCGCAAAGCGAGTGATCTCAATTAAGACATCTCATCTCAATTCAAACCATCGCAGAGCAAGCCGCTTCATGTCATCGCAAATCACAGCAGTTAAGACATTTCATTGCATTTCAAGCCATCGCATCGCAACTAAGGCATCTCAATTCATCGGTTCTCATCGCACCTCAGCGCAATATAAATTATTTATTTTCGAATCTCATTTCTTTAATGATAAATTTACCATGATTCCCTGGCTTCGGATGCGAAGGAGTCCATACGCCTAGCCCAATTCTTTTGCTCATAGTATTCAGAATCATGGTCACATCATCTTCAGATAAAATGGTGTCATCCACTTCAAAGTTGAAATGTAGGTCCCATTTAGGGAAAATAGCACGACAACTCAAAGTTTTAGATCTTTGAATCGTAACTGCTTTGATAAAACGATAATCTTTATTCTTTTCTAAGGCCGGCAGGCTTTCGTGACCATCCACCAGGATAGGAAACCCGAGCTTTTCTCCAAATATAAATCCAGAAACATGATTACCCATTTTATGCTTTTTGCAAGCTTTATGAAGCGCAGCCTGAAGATTTTCAACAGGCATATAAAGACCAATTTTATCGTTCCAATAAAGAGAAGCATGCCATCCGATATCCAGTAGCTTTTCGAAATCTTCATCGGTCTTTTTTCTTTTGGAAGTGATGAGCTTCATCTTTTTTGAATATTCATCAAGAGGATTGCTGGTTCTTCCGTTGTGAATAAGGAGAGGAGTCTCCCCTTCAATCTCTACATAGCATTTCAATATTTTCATTTCTAATCCTTTGTTTCATCCCATAGGAACTATGAGAATGCACATAGGATAACTGAAAATGCATATGTGAACAAGGAAAGGGTTTGACTTTAATTTCTAAATAACTTTATGATTCATCCTAACATATCAGATTACAGTCTGATGCTTAGGTTGCCGTCTCAGCAGGGGCGGCTTTTTCTTTTGCATATTCCAGTAAAGCATTCCAACAGGAAATATCACATAAATCTCCTGCCATGTCCTCATCCAGAGCAATTTGAATTTCATCTTTTATTGTTTTTTGGGCTACTGGAGGTAGGTCATCCCAATATTCATATAACCACTGTACGCATTCCGTGACAATATAACTTCGCCGACCAAGGCAATAACGAAAAGCAGCTAGTGTCATTAAATAATTTTTCCAACCTTCTCCCATTTCTTTAATCCTTTTCAGCCTCCTCTTCCAGATGAGGATAAACCTCTACGAGCTCCCCATCTCTCTCGAAAATGAGGGCCGTTTTAGTCTCTTTGGCTATGTCATAGGCGCGCTTATAAGAGCGTTTATGTGCAGCTAAACATTCCCCCATTATTTCACCGTTATTCATCGGTGCGACCTTTTAAATCGAAGCCATTTTAACCAGTTTCCCAAGTCGTAGTCGTCCTTAATTCCCTTCATCATTTTCTTTTTGTATTTCTTTTTGGTGACACGATTTCTCACTGGTGAAACTTCCTAAAGTTCAGTGCCTTTTCTTTCCAGTAAGCAACTTCTTTTTCCAGTTCCTCTAAATATTTGGATATTCCCGATGACTCACAACGAGGATTAGGCCTACACGATAAAATCACCTTTTCCAGCTCCTCACTGTGGCGTAGCAGGCGCGCCCTCTCGATCTCAGTATCTCCCCAGCACTGCTTTATAGTTTCTAACTCTTGGTGGATTTCAAAATACTTTTCTTTCCATTTTTGGCCATGACTCTTCCATTTTTTTCTAAACAATTTTCCTAACATGGCTCTCCTTTTCGAGCTTCTTCATTTTTCTTTTCCTCCTCTGCTTTTTTAGCTTCTTCTGCAGCCCTATCTATGTCTTCTTGAAATATAGGCCTGAGCTGGAGGTTTACTTTTTCTTTAATACTTTCATCGTTTTGAATGCTTTCATAGGTAAGAGGGTTTTCTAAATCAGCAAAATTCAGCGTCATTTGTGCGTGGAAATGTATAGGTGATTTATCTTTAAATAATCTTTCTTTGGCTCGTATCGCAAATTCCTGCAACTTGGGAAGAAATGATGTATCGAACATCTCATGAATTTCCTCATCGGAAAAAATCTTTTCTTTTTCTTGTGTTAATTCTTCAGTCATTCTTCTTCTCCTTTGTCTTTAAATATATAATCCTTGAGAACGTAGGAAGTTAAATATCGGATTAAGCGATTATGGTTAGCTTGAAACTCATCAGGTCTTGAATAGCTGGCACAGGCCCCCAATAACTTCAAAAGTTCCGCTTCATCGGTTTGTTCCTCATCAGTCATTTAATTCTTCTCCTTTGTCTTTTCAAGAACTTATAAGTAAAATAGCTACTAATGGAACCACTTACACCACCAATTAGAAATAGTATTAGGAACTTCATTCAGACATTCCGCGCCATTTTCTTGCCATTCTGCTAATTAATGGCTCAACGGTGTCTTTATTTCCATAACTTTCTTTATCCCAGCCGAATTTATTTCTCATAAACATCTGAAAAATAGCAGGCTGACATTTTTCTAGTTGTCCTAACATCATAGACAAGCCGCGTTCTTCCCATATCTTTAAACTCTCTGCTTCAGCCATTTGCTTGTGTATAGGCGGAAAATCAACTTCGCTTTCCCGTATATATTTTTCCATTGTTTTAGAGGTGAGAGAAAGATCAGGATGTTTAAATGTCCACGCTTCTTTAGAGTTGCCTAGAGCGATCCATCCACAATATTGGTTATATGCCTCGAGTTTAAGTTCGAGAGTCTTTAGCTTTTTTGCGTTGTTATTTCCTTTTGGAGCTGCCATATGAATACTTTAATCCTTTAGAAGCAATAAATAACAGAAAAAGAATTTTTATGACTAGCATTTAATTCCTGGTCCCTAGTAAGCTTTAGGGAAAGCAAGTGAAACTCACTAACTAGGAGAAGTATGATGAGAAATAGTTACAAAGACCAATTTAATGAATGGGCCTACGAGGTATATGAGACAACCGGAAAAGACCCTACTGTGCGAGAGGCTGAAGGATTTAGGGAATCGTTTGTTGAAAGCGCATTAGATAGAGCTGATCAAATGAGAAAAGAAGAAAGAGAAAATTGGACGGGGGAAAAGAAATGAAGGAGGAGGAAACTGAAATAGAAAAATTTATTACGGAAGCCTGCAAGAATGGGTACTTTCTCCTCAGAAATGATGAGGACTTTGTAGAAGTAAAAAAAGAAATGGAAAAAGACCACATTCTAATTTTATCTTTCCACAAACCCACAAGAAAATTATATAAATATAACAGTAAAAAACCTCCTAAATTCATTGTTAAAGGAAGGGAAATGTGAAAATTGAATTAACCAAAAAAACGGTATACGGGCGGGATTTATATTATCCGGTCTGTAAAATCAGCAAAATGATATGCTATTTATTTCTCAGAAAATGTCTGCGTGCTGTACATTTAAAACGTCTACAGGAACTTAAATGGGAAGTGGTGATTAAATGAATGAGGAAACAAACGAAGAATTTTTCACCCAGACACTAGCTAATCTTGAAGTGTGTTTACAGCATGTCATTGGCTTCAAGGTATTAGAAAGACAGTGTACGCTAGAAGAGGCATGTGAGCATACCAAAAAGGGATGCGAAGAGATCATAGAATCAATAAAAACTTTAATTGAAAAAACGAGTATATGAAAAAATTGTGGAAAGAAAACTACGGATTCAGATTATTGGTATGGGTATTTGTAGCATTTTTTGCGATAGCAGCGCTAGGGATTGCAATAGAGAAAATGTCAGGGTGGAAATGTCTACCTCAATTGTTTTTTTGTTAAAACAGAGTGAATTTCCAGTCCCAAATCATTTTAAATAGAGTAAAAATCCCCATTAGCCTAACTTCCCATTTTCCATTAAAATACGAATAGCTTCGAGATGCTCTTCGAAAGAAGAAGCTTCATCCTCGATAATCTCTTCTGCCTTTTCACACTCGCGTTCTTTCTCTACTGTTTCAATCATCATATGCTCCTCTGCGGTCGGTATATGAATATCCACTACGTGAGATTGGGCGACATTATATGAAGACATCAAAACAAGTGTCAAGACCTGTGAATAATATTTCATCATTTCCCTCCCTTTTTAGGTGACGGTCTGATAATACTGGTTATGTAGCGCTGCGTTTTTGAAGGAGGTCTTGATAAATAGTGACTTAAGAAAATCTTCTCCAAATCGGTGTCAACGTTAACATCAGTTCTTACAATACGCAAAGGAAATTTTTGTAAATTTGGGTCCCTTTTGAAAATGTAATCGAATACTTTGCTTACCCTATTCATCATATAAGTTTTCATGAAGCTCCAATTTTATTCCTACGTTAGTGGTTTCTCCCTTAATGGAGCATTTCTTTGAGATTATCATGTACTCTTTCAGGAGGGTATATTCATGCGGCGTAATGCACAGCTCCAAAAACTCTTCTTTATCGACTCTCTCTTGCACAATTTTCATAAAGCAATTTCCTTTTTTCGTCAGCAAGAGGGATAAGACGAATCATTGTCCCTGGTTTAGATGAATATATTTTCTTTGCTCTGATTTCTATGATCTGGGAGTCGTCCTCAAAGGCTAATTTATTGAGGCAGTCTAAAACGAATTTCTGTAAATTGTCGATATCTGGTTTTTTCGTATGAGCGATAATGCCATTTTCCATTTGCCTCTTTTTGATTGAAGAAGCGGATTTTGGAATGGGCATAAAAAAAATAATGTCTAGACCGAGGGGGGTGGTTAAGGGCTTCTCTCTAAATTGTGATCTGATTTGCCACTTGTATCCATCTTTTAATTTTGATTGAATGTCGTAGCAGGATACGAATTTTCCTTTTCGAGCAAAGCGCGGGCGAGCTTGAGCAACAGGAACGCCGAATAATTCAACAGATATCACCGATTTATCCCCCATACTTCATAAATAGAAGAGAAGTATTTTTTTGGGAAGGAAATTATTTGAGGAGTTTATCCATCGGGATAGAGATCCCATAATGATATGAGACGGCTGTGTTGATTCTTTTTGCTACCTTGCGTTGGATTTTCCCCCCTTTCAGATATTTGTAAACAGTCAATCGGCAAACATCGATAAATTGAGCAAATTCCGTGATGGTAACATTATTTCTCTGCAGAAATTCTTTGATGACTTGAGCGCTTTCTTTAGACATTTTTCCTCTTTTATTTGTCAACTGTTGACATTAATGGAGTTTCATGTAATTGTCAAGGGAAACTTCAACGGAGGAGTCTATGGAAGAAATCAAAGAAGGATACACACGCGTCTCATCAATTCTAGGTCAATGGAATCACTTAGCGCATATCGATAAAGATGTATTAGCGAATAAGTGTCGCATTGGCACTAATGTGCATGCAAAGCTTGGGGCGGAAATAGATGGGATATATGTAGGGCTCGAACCTGATGAAGAGGGCTATTTTGAAAGCTGGAACAAATGGAAAAAAGAAGAACGTCTTGATTATACCCAAATGATGACCGAAGAGAGGTTTTACTGTGATGAATTAAAAATCACCGGCTGTGTTGATGCAATTAGAATAGAGGAAGAGAGGGGTACGCTTCTTGATTATAAGACGTCTGCCTCACCCAATAAAAAAATGTGGGCGCTCCAGGCTGCATTTTATCACTACCTCGTAAAAAAGAGCGGCAAAGAGATCGAAGATGAGGTCTGGTTTATACACCTGAAAAAGGACGGGAAGGTAGCAAAGGTATATTCCTTCGAAATCACCCCTCAGCTATGGGAAGTGTGTGCATCCGCTCTTCATAGCTACCGATATTTTAAAGGTTGACAAATGACAACTGTTGACACATACTACCAGATGTAGATAGAAAAAACCCCGTGCGCAAACACGGGGACCGAAAAAAAACACCCAGGAGTCTAATCGTGAGCATTAAATCTAATATAGCATCCTCCTCTTTTTCTGATCTAGAAAAAGTTTTTGCTGAGCTCTCAAGGCTACGGCAAGAAACCCTCTCTCATTTATTCGAGATTGAAGAAACCAAACAAAAAATTCTAGAAGCCCAAGCTCTTGCTCAAATTGAAGCAAAGGTTTATGCGGGTATTAAGAAACATTTTAAATTGGTGAGTCATGATTGATACAAATGCAAGATGGGAATGGGATGTCCCAGAAGAAGAAGTTGAAGAAGAAATAAAACTCACACCAGAAGAGGATGAGTACGAAGAAATTAAATTTTGGGGTTATCAATCTCGATGGCCTGAGAAATCATTTAGTCTGGAAAACAAAAACATTAAGGAGAAAAAAATGACTCAACTAGTCGAGCAAAATGACATAAGCGAAAAGGCTGAACTTTTAAAAGAAACCCTGTGCCATGAATTAACAAACCAAGAATTTGAACTATTTTTACACGTCTGTAAAAGAACTAAACTAGATCCTTTTATGAAACAGATCTTTGCAGTTAAAAGATATGATGGAGCCGCGGGTAAAAAAATAATGACAATACAAACTTCCATTGATGGATTTCGTCTAACAGCAGAGCGAACCGGAAGTTATTCTCCGGGTAAAGAGAGTGTTTTCAGCTATAATGAACAAGGGGATCTTGTTAACGCTATTTCATATATAAAAAAAATGACTCCTGATGGTACTTGGCATGAAATATCAGGAATGGCTTTTTATGAAGAATACGTACAGAGAAAGAAGGACGGAGGGGTCACGGTGTTTTGGAAAAGAATGCCTCATGTGATGCTGGCAAAATGCGCCGAGTCAATTGCACTCAGACGAGCATTCCCAGCCGAACTTTCGGGAGTATATACTCAGGATGAAATGAGTCAGGCGCAAAAGGGCGGCTTAGAAACTCCTCAGGAAATCGAGCAGCCCGCTGAGATAAGCTTAGAGACAATGCAAGAAGCCATCGAAAACAATATCGACATTCAAGGAAAAGAGTGGTTAAGGGAATATCTTGAGTTTTGCAAGGAAAAAATCAAAAAGCCTATGAAAGAGGTGTTGACTAGCTGGCTAGAAAACCCGAAACCTTTTCAGGAGCACTATGCAAATTGGGTCTCAAAGAAAAATCTTGACAAAACTATTGATGTTGAGGAAAATGAGGGACGACAGCCTTCTTTATTTGAAGAACATGCATAGATAGACTCCTAGCATTTAGGGCGCCCTAAAAAAGCGCCCTTTTTTATGAGCATACGCTAAACCACCCAGAGCCATAGTATTAATAGGGTAAAAAGCGCTTGTATTTGTTTCGTCCATGTTGTATACTCTCTCTCATATGCGATAACCAAGTATATTGGCTGCCGGAACGTCAGTCAAAAGCCTGTGGAGCTGCCCTCAGTGGAGGGAGCTATGAAGCAGGAATCCCTCTCCTTAGGCGAGGGAGGTTCAATATTGTGGAGCTTTGCTTTTTGAAGAACAAGCATAGATAGACTCTTAGTATTTAGGGCGCTTTTTAAGGCGCCCTTTTTTATTACTGAGGAGTTTTCCGCGGCCTTCCGCGTTTTCCGGATGATGAGGAAATCTTTTTTGGAGCTACTACCGAAGCAAGCAAATGAGAAACATTTCGCTCTTCAAGTCTGGTTTCAACAATCGTAGTTCTGATGGTGAGATCTTTGATGTCCATACACACTTCTTGTAGATGCCTATCGACCATGTCAATTTTGTGTCCCAAGTGAATAAGGATCGCCTCAAGTTTTTCTGCATTTCTTTTTTTGAGAAACGAGGAACGTAAAAAAAATGATGTGCTGAGAATAATCCCCAAGGAAAGCAAAGCGATTTGTATCCAATATGTAAGCATCGACGACCCTATCAAAAGTTTTTAGGATAGCAGCTTCTTAAGATTTTGCCTAGACTTTTTTGGATAACTTTCTTTAGGATGAGATTATCGGTAAAGAAAAAGGACCCCAATAAAGAGGTCCTTTAAGAATGATTTGGAGAAGCTTAATCCTTAATCCAAACCCAGATGTTGTACACATCATACCATACGAGGGATAATAGTCAAGGGTTCGGATTAAGGTCAAGCTTCTCCTGCAAAAAAATCAAAAAAGGAGAAAAAATGACCAACGAAAACGAAACTCACTCATCCGGATTACTTTATTTCATGCCAGCCTGGATTTTCGATCATCCAGACTTAACCAACACAGATAAACTTATTTATAGCCTTTTGTCTGGCCTAGCCCACGGTCACCAAGAAAAAGAATGTTTTCCATCGGATGAATATCTTGGGAAACGACTTGGAATTCAAAGACAGCGCGCAAATGAATGTGTAAAAAATTTAGAGAAAGCTGGGGCGCTTTCCAAAAGAATAGAACCACATGAGAAAAACCCCTTCAAGAAGAAAAGAATTATAACAATTTACCTCTCTCCTCAAAAATTCATTACGAAGTCCGAAAAATCGGACTCTCGACGTTCCGAAAAATCGGACTCTGCGAAGTCCGAAAAATCGGACATAAGTAATAAAGAAGATAGTATATACCCCCCTAACCCCCCTAAAGGGGGGGAGTCGAGCAAAGCTCAACCACCCCTGCCAAAAAATAAGGAAAGGCATATCGATCATGTTCTTTTAAGCAAAGAGGAGCTGGAGGAGCTTAAGAAGGAATATGGCAACACTACTGTGGGAGAATATATAAAAAAACTGGATGCCTATATGGGAAGCAAGGGGAAGGCATACAAATCTCACTACAAAACGATCATTTCATGGATAATGAGAGACAAAAAAGAAAAGAAAACGAAAAATCTCACTAAAGGAAATGCTGAAGAATGGCTCAAGAGAAATACGAACCTGTAGAACGGTATATTGAAAAAAGATTTTGGGGTGCTCATATGTCCAAAGTCCAGCTGCCTACTTCGCAGCAAAAATCTATTTTAGCATGGATAAAAAAACCTTCGAATTTTCTTGTGATGCTTGGCTGTCCAGGGTGTGGTAAATCCTTTACTGCCATTGCTATCACGCGTCATTTATTCGATATAGCCTCCAAAAAAATTCAATACCCAAGTATTTTTTATTATCCCCAAGGTAAAATTTATGAGGAATTCAGAGAGTTATACCACAACCGTTGGTCAGATGAGCCAATAAAGAAACGTTTGTCGGACGCCTTGTTGCTGACCATTGATGATTTTGGGTGTACAAGAAATAACGAATGGCAAGCAGAGATAATGTCACAATTAATCGACGAAAGATATTCAAACAAAAAACCAACGATTCTCACAAGCAATTTGAATCTGGATGAAATAGAAGAAAAATTTCACAGACGAGTGCGCTCTAGATTGCAATCGAGGGAGAATTTAATTATCTCAGATTGGGAAACAGATTTGCGTCAGGAGGGCCTTTAAGGGCCCTAGGCGCCAATAAAACTCAATATGCCCTGGCGAGAGTCGTCGCGTAAAGAATAGAGGCAATTTACCCCCCTCAAAGCAAAAATGCTAATCGATCATTTGATTCGGAAAAGTCAGTGAGCGCAAATTTAAGCAAACAAAAAGGCGCCAAAAAAATTGGTCCTACCGCCCCCTGGATTTCCTCGAATTGTTACTGTTTTAGCTCCATTGCCCACCACAACTCTGACAAACGCTGTTTCGGAAGCAGCCAATTGGGCGAAGCATACGGTACTTATTCCTGCGGTATCAGTAGATGCTCGAATCGCTGCTGGACTATTTTCCCAAAATCTTGGGTCATTCCCGGTAGTAAGAATTAAAGTTGCGTTCATTCCCGTGTGAGCTGCACCAATAGTGCCAAAATTAAGTCCAATGCTAAAAATATATGTTCCAGTTACAGGGGCAGTAAAGACTCCGGTTGCGTTATTATAATTTCCTCCTATATTGAAATCTTCAGTATCATAAACAATATCTACGGATGTCCCATCTCCCGTAGCATTCGGATCATCCGCCGAAAGATAAGCTAAAAATTGCGGTTGAAGAGGCATCGTTCTTTCGCCAGAAGTAGTCATTATCCAGGTATCATTAGTGCCTAATGCAGTTCCCTGGGATATTTTCAATTTATCAGAATCGTTATTATCAATTCCCATTTCGAAATCTGTGGTGCCACTAACATTAAAATTTAAAGACGGATCTCCCGCAGACGCGCCACCAACCGTAATTGTCTCTCTCGCAGCAGAAGAAGCCGTGTCTGAAGGATTTGTCACGGTAAAAGTATTAGTTACGCCAGAGATTGTAGCTCCGACCTTACTAGCAATTGGATTGTTATTTGAAGACATAGCTCCTCCTAATTAAATATATTGTTGTCTTTTCCACCGATCACCGTCCAAGTCGTATCCGCAGTCGTACATAAGATATAAATAGTAGCTAGATCGTCTTCGGATTGAATTGTGCCAGTAGCTCCCACGGTCGTGGAAGAACCATCCGTTAAAATTTGTTGTCCAGCATTCTGATTAATTTGCCATCCTCCTGCGCCCTTTCCTACTATCCATAAAACACTTCCAAAGACGGCAGTAAGAGGAAGCAAAAGTTCTACGCGAGCAGCGTTATTCGCTACATACCCATTATCAACTACCATAGAAGTTGGTCCCACTACCACTACCTCATTCCAATTCAGCCCCCCTCCCGTAGAAGTAATTGTAACAGTAGACCCCGCTCCGGCAGTGCTTGCAGATCCGACTCCTACAATATTCAGATTGCTGGCTGCGGGTGTTGCAGACCCAGAATCGCAAGTATATGTTGTTGCAATTGTTGCATCTGCTGTGATTGTAACTGTAGAACCTGCTCCAGAAGTATCAATTCCAGCCCCTCCAAGAACATTAAGAGAGTTTAAGGCAGGCGTTGCAGTTCCTGCATCAGTGACAAAAGATGTTGGAACTGTAACACCGGCAGTCACAGTGACTGTGTTGCCTGCTCCTGATGTTGACACTCCTCCTGTTCCTAAAATATTAATCACTCCTGCAGCAGGAACGGCATTCCCGGCGTCAGTGGTATATGTATCTGCTACAGTACCATCCAACGCAATGGTTAGTGTATTTGCCCCAGGGTTCCCGGTAATTGTTAAATTTCCGGAGGTAAGTATATTTATATTATTGGCACCATCGGGGCCGACGGCGCCTCCTGCATCACCAGTGATCGTGAGAATTCCTGTACCCGTAGCCGCCATTTGAAGCCAAGTACCGGAATTAACGGTTCTATCAACCATTATCCAAGCGGCATCACTGGCATCATTAATCCAAATATCAAAGACTTGAAAATTTTTATAATCTCCATTAGCTCCGGAAACAGGATTGCGTGCGGGATCTAGCCATTTCCTAACCGGGAAGGCGTTTGTAGCTGGGTAAGTAAGTGTGCTTTTATCTACAAAGGGCATTATTAATCCTTATCCTCTTGCGCTGTAAAACCCAGTCCTTTAGGTCTAGGGTAAAAAGCGCTTGTATTTGTTTCGTCCATGTTGTATACTCTCTCTCATATGCGATAACCAAGTATATTGGCTGCCGGAACATCAGTCAAAAGCCTGTGGAGCTGCCCTCAATAGAGGGAGCTATGAAGCAGGAATCCTTCTCCTTTACGCGAGGGAGGTTCAACTATAAACGGCATGTTTCCTCAAAATAATAGCGCTCCTGAAATGCGGGTAACATTATTTGCGGCTCCTCCAACAATATCTACAGTCTTGCCCCCAGCAAAAACAGCTATAGAAAACGTCGCTGTATCAGTTGCATCCATATCTGCAATTGCAGTAAATGTTACATCAAGTATATTTGAGGAGGATCTCAGAGCCGCTGGGCTGCAAATTCCAGAAAGATAAGCGCGATTTGAAGTATTTATTGACATAAGCATGTTAGTATGCGCTGCCCCTACTTCGCCTAATTCCACCTGCATATTTAATAAATATATTCCCGTAACAGGAGCTGTAAAGAGTGCCCCTCCCGAAGCTCCAGGAGTAAGATCCCCATTTTGATCAAATACTTGAGTTAATGCAGTTCCTACATCAGTATCGCCTAAGAGAAATGTTGTGCCATCCCCGGTTTCATTAAGGTCTGAAGAGGGTAAAAAGGCTAAAAAAGATGGCTGAGAGGCGTTTACCATTTCTCCGTTGTCTGAAATAGTTACTGTACTTGTTTGAACTCCTTTGGCCCCCCCATCTCCTCGTACTACCGCATTATCGTCGAGGTTAGCTCCTGCAGTAACATCTCCTGATACTGCTTGAAATGTAGGAAGAGCCGCCGCGCCATTTGAGGTGAGTACTTCACCTGCAGCACCGATTCCAGCAATAGACTGCGTACCTCGATCTCCGCCACTTCCACAAACTACAAGAAAATCAGTAAGAGCAGCCGATGCTTGAACTACATTAGCTAAATCTAAATCAGCATCGACCATCGTTATTGTGCGTGTATTTGCAGTCGTTATTGAAGAAGCTTCAAAGGCTATTTCTTTAGTAGTGTCTCCGTCGTCAAGAATTCTAAATGCGTTGTCGATGAATTCGCTTGATACGGCCGCTCCTCCTCCCACAGAAATGGAAGGCAATTGACCCCGCAAGTCTCCTTCATCAATAGAGGTCCAGGTTCCCGAGGCGGCAGCTTGATGTCTCAATTTCCATTCGGAGATAAGAAAACCGGTGCCTTTAAATTCTGCAGGAATCGTGAAAGTTGCAAATTGGTCAAGGTCTGCGTCTAAAGCATTTTGGTTGTTATAAGATCCGGAGGGAAGATTACAATAAAGTTTACTGTCCGATGTGTCTTCACTCACAACTCCCCAAATAACAAGAGAGAAAAACTTTCCCGACATTGAAACATTATTAGAGTCAGTGAGAAGCGCATTAAGATCGGTAACTTTTGTAAAAGCAGTAGTGAAATCGTTTACGACATATACATCAGGAGTTCCTCCAAAAGCAGGAAAAGTATGAGAATGAAGTTGAAGGACAGTCCCAGAAGCAGTCGTTAAAATAACATTATCGGCAGCTCCCCCATTGGGTGTAATAGTATAGGTTTGGACTACTCCATCAATCCAGGTAGCATTTTGAGCTCTTATCCAGGAAGAAATATCAATTACATGACCTTCCATCGTAGTATCCACTACATGATCAGTCCAAGCATGAACTTTATAGGGCCCATCAGCAAGAACAGAAGCGGCACTTTGACAGAGAACCGTAGCAATTGGAGCGTGTTCAGTCGCGGGAAAAGAAACGGTGCTTACAGTTAAGGTTTTGGTTGATTGAAGATAAAATACAAAATTTAATGTAGGGCTTATATCTGTGCCAGCAGTGAGTGTGACGGTATCCGGAGCAGTAATCCAATTATCAAATCCATCTGAGAATACAACTGTTAAATCCCCTCCTCCATCTTTTTCAATACTGAAGGTAATTGTTGCACCGTCTGATGTAACATTAGTATTTTCTGTTTCAATAATTGAACCGTTCCAGCCGTGCATTCCCGTCGCTTCAAAATTCGTAGACGCATCAATTGTAATGGAACCAGCAGCATTAGTAATTGAAGCTGTTTCCCCTCCTGTCAGCGTAGCAAGAGTAGGCGGATTTCCAGTAGAGCCAATGGGGAGTTGACCGTCAGCGGCTTCAGCAAGCACCCCTAGGTTAGTTCCCGCACCTCCTTGACCATAAATCAACCCATTTGATGTTTGAGTTCCTAATTTTGTATTTAAGCCCGCAGGATGTACAGCTAATGAGGTTGATGTTCCGGTTGTAGTTTCTGCTGCTGTAGCAAGTTCGACAGTTCCTACTTGAGTTTCCGAAGCCGAAAGACCGATAATAGTTAAAAGATTTGAACCTGGAGTCCCTACAATATCAATTCCGACGGCATTATTCCCAACGATATCAATATTGAAAGCCCCGTCGGGGCTGACAGCCCCCCCACTATTCCCCGTGAGGGTCTCAATATTATTTGCACCACTTCCAGAAGAGCTGTTTGGGCCTCCCTGAGACATTAAACTCCTCCTGTGCCTGCAATAACCTCAATCCATACTGCTCCCGAAGAGGCAGCTCCCGAAACCTGTTTAGTAGAGAATATTGTCCCAACAGGAACAAACAAACCATCGTCTCTTACCTTATTGGCTGAAAAATCTAGTATAAAAAAACTATTAGCAGCCATGCGAATATGATCTGTCGAAGCATCTAAAGAAATATATACCTGTACGTCTGTTTGATTTACAAACCTAACCATTCTAGCATGATCAGTCAAAGCTGTTCCTACAGCTGCGTACGCCCCTGAAATTCCTCCAAATGCAATTTCTCTTACTGCGTCAAATGTAGCTTTTGTTCCGTATGCCATTTTTTAACTCCCTATAATTAAATTCCATACTTGTGTTCCTGCCGCTGAATTAGAACAAATAAACAAACTAGTGGTAGAAGTATTTAACCAAAAATTCCCTTTATCTATATTCACCTCAGATAACCCAGGATTTTCTGTGCTTATCCAAATTCTTGCGGTGGCACTTGATAGTGTTGCCATTTTTTCTCCCTATGCTTGAAATCCGCATTTTAATGATGTAATGTTTACTTGTGTTGGATTTGCTGAATGCGTAAGTCTTATAAATGGAGCAACAACATCAGGCGTATCAAATTGGAAAGCAACCGTGGTTGATGGCGTACCTCCATTAACTGTATAAGTAACATTCCCAGATGCATCTACAAGCACTCTCAAAGTATTAGTGCTTCCATCCCCACCCCATGCATCGGTAGTATCAGTAATGGTTTGGCCAAGACCGTTTTTTTCAGTAACAGTAACAACATTGACAACAGAAGAACCAGCTAACATTCCTATAGTTGCATAATCGGTATAGTCAGCGTATGCGACATTATTAGCCTCGGTTTTTCTAAACCCAATAATATATGGATCAGCTCCATCCATATCATTAATCCTTAGGCCGATTTCAAAAAAGAACGCTGGGGATGTTCCAATAGTGAATGCATGTCTTGAGCCGTCTCTTGCAGCTCCAAAGTTATATTCCGCCCCTTCAGTAACAATAAGGTCTAGTGAAACGAGCAATCCATTTGCATCCATTCTTGGCGCGATGATTGTTTGACCGGCTCCGAGGATGAACTGTTCCATGATGACGCCATTTTGTAAGGACATCAAGTTAACGGCTCCAGTGGCCCCCGTTGCAACTCCGCCAGTATTTGCAGCTGTTGTCATGACCGGGTTTGATTGAATAGAAGGAATATCATCACCACTTGATTGTAAGAATTCCGCATCGATTTCTTTGACAGTCCCAGTAACTGTGATTTCTCCCGTGCCAGATTGCAAAGTTAGCGAAGCAGTTCCAGTTGTTGAGCCGATGGTCACAACATTATCAATTGCCCCGGTACCTATGTTCACGGTTTTTATGCCAGTTCCGCCGGTACCCAGATTTACAATTCGTGCGCCCGTTCCTGCGCCAAATGTGCAGGTTCCAGTATTAGCGCCTGTAGCAGAGATGTCATATGTTGAAGCTACATTACCTTCTAAGGTGAAGTTTCCTGTGCCGCAAAGGAGATCAAGAGAGGCAGCATCTGTAACAGTACCTATCGTGACTATATTACCAATGGCCCCAGTGGCGAGATTTACGGTTTTTACCCCTGTGCCCCCTGTGGCCAGGTTCACGATGCGCGCGCCCGTCCCTGCTGCTATCGTTACTGTACCGGTATTTACTCCGGTTGCTGAAATGTCGTAGGTAGAAGCAGTATCTCCTTCTAATGTAAAGTTTCCGGTGCCACAAAGTAGATCAAGGGAAGCTGCCGCTGTTACGGTTCCGATTGTTATAATATTTCCAATCGCCGCGGTTCCGACATTTATTGTCTTGACGCCTGTTCCGCCGGTTCCGAGGTTTACGATTCTAGCCCCGGTTCCTGCGCCAAATGTGCATGTTCCAGTATTTACGCCTGTCGAAGAGATGTCATAAGTAGAAGCGGTTGCTCCTTCCAGAGTGAAGTCTCCTGTACCGCAGACCAAATCTAGACTGCCAGCCCCGGTTGCATCTCCAATCGTGATTAAATCGGCCGATGCAGCGGCACCAATATTGATCGTTTTAGCGCCAGTTCCACCTCCCGCTATTTCTACGGTTCTCGCTCCCGTACCAGATGCAAATTTACACGTACCAGTGTTAACCCCCGTAGAACTTATTTCATATGTAGAAGCAATGTTCCCTTCTAACGTAAAGTTCCCTGTGCCGCAAAGCAGGTCCAAAGAAGCAGCGTCAGTAACAGTTCCGATTGTAACGATATTACCTATCGCGCCCGTTGCCAAATTTACAGTTTTTACCCCCGTGCCCCCAGTGGCAAGGTTGACTATCCTCGCGCCCGTCCCTGCGGCCAGAGTGAAAGTGCCTGTATTCACGCCTGTAGCAGAAAAGTCATAAGTTGTAGCTGTTGCTCCTTCTAAAGTGAAATTACCGGTTCCTGCTAAGAGATCTAAACTAGCAGCGCCAGTTGCTGAACCTATAGTGATAGTATGAGCAGCGGCTGAAGAGCCGATATCAATCGCTCTTGCCGTGGTTCCATTTGCGATTCCTACAGCGTTTGCAGAATTATCTTCAGAAATGCTTACTGCGCCTGCGGTTTGAGTAAATGCTCCAGTAACTGTGAGGCCTGCTACAGCGGGAATGGCTCCGTCGGAATTAATAGAAAAGACTTCTACATCAGCACTGTCGGTAAAAGAAACCTTGTTAGCGGCTGCTGCATCTCCCATTTTCAAAATGATGTCTCTTCCAGCCGGAGCAGTAATAAGCACATCAGCTCCACCCGCAGCAGTATAAAGAGCAGAAGTTACAGATGTTGCTAGTGTAATGGCAGCATCTAAGTTAAAAGTAATCGTACCTGGCCCAGCTGTTCCGGCTGATGTAATATTAGTGCCACCAGCCAAGATTACTGTGCCTGCCGTAGGGCTAATAGCCCCCCCTCCGTCCCCTGTAAGGGTATCAACATCTGAAGCACCAGGACTCATTAGATTCCAAGTAGCACTTCCTCCAGAGACAGCCCCAAGTCCATAAATGATGCCCGTAGAGGTATCAACCCATAATTGTCCAAAAGCATAGCCAACATCAGCTGTAGTCGGCGCTCTTGTTGCTTCAATTGGTTCGGGTGCATAAGCGGTAAATTGGGGATTAGGACTCCCTGATAAGACTTGTGGTTGGGTTTTTTGCTTGCGTGCCATATGATCCTCTATGGTTATTAAAAGTTTTTCTTTACAATATCACGCGATTAAAAGAATTTCTATATGTTTACAAAAATAACACAAAGAAGTACAATGAAGTACAATGAAACCAATAAAAGTTTACCTATCCATTAAGGAATATGCGAAATGTCAGAAAGCCTATACCTTTAATGGACTAAGAAATTTGAGAGCGAACTGTAAAACAAATGGATTTGTAAGCGCTTTTATCAAAGTTGGGAGAAAACTTTTAATCGATGTTGATGAGTTTTGTGAATGCATAAATCGGATGAAGGAGAAGTGAAATGGATATATCAAGTATAATCATTGCAATTTGTACAATAATTGGAACCGTAATTTCTGTTTCCACCCTTATATCAAAGAAATTTTCAAGAATTGAGGATAAATTAGATAAAATAGGTTTAATATTGAAT
>SDBU01001063.1_pt1 | contig 40402 bp, 39 predicted proteins | sample 2277071 | NCBI WGS metagenome assembly SDBU01 (sample SAMN10397929, study PRJNA504765) | marine sediment metagenome | isolation source: marine sediment core GS08_GC12, 126 cmbsf | place: Arctic Ocean: Gakkel Ridge, Loki's castle | collected 2008 | reverse complement strand
GCGGTAGCTACCAGGCCACCGGTAAATGCCCTCATCTCTGCCCCCCATAAGTCCTCAGGATTTATGTATAATATAACCCCGATGAGCCAAAAAGGGAAGGGGGGTTAGAAGATTACCACCACAGAAAGCTCTGACTTTATGGTATAATCCTTCCTGTCTTATTAGGAGGGCTTTTACAATGTGGGATACAATAAGTGGCTGGCTTCTAGAGCACGGAGTTCCCATCCTCGTTATCCTGGTGGCATCATTTATTGCCTTCTGGGTCATCAGGACAGCCCTGCGCCGAGTTGTTGCCCAATACGTCCGCGTAAGAGGCAAGGGGAGGCACGCCAAGCTTTGGTTTGAGAACCGGTCAAATACGCTGAACGCCATCATCTCCAGCACCATTGGCGTAGTAATATTTGTGGTTGCCCTGTTTATGATACTCTCCATGTTTTTCGATATTACTCCGCTGCTGGCCGGCGCCGGCGTTATCGGCATTGCCATCGGCTTTGGTGCCCAGAGTCTGATAAAAGATTTGCTGGGCGGGCTGTTCATCCTGCTCGAAGACCAGTTCAACAAGGGTGATGTGGTCAAGATTGCCGGTATTGCCGGCCTGGTGGAAGAAGTCAACCTGAGGAGGACCGTTCTGCGCGACCTCGACGGTATCGTCCACATCATACCCAACGGCGTGATTAGCACCGCCTCAAACTACACCCGTGACTGGGCACGGGTTAACCTGGATGTTCCGGTCGCCTACGGTGAGGACCTTGACCATGTTATGGCGGTGATAAACAAGGTGGGCAAGAAGCTTGCCGAGGACGATTACTACAGTAAGCTTATTAAGACCCCACCCCAGGCACTCCGGGTGAACAACTTCGGCGACTCCGGCATCGACATCAAGATACTGGGCGATACCCATCCGATGAAGCAGTGGGAAGTGACCGGCGAGCTCCGAAAGAGGCTCAAGAAGGCCTTTGACGACGAGGGCATAGAGATACCCTGGCCCCATGTCAAAGTTTACTACGGTGAAGGCCCGAAAGTGTAACGCAGGACTTTAGCCGATAGCGGTCACCGGATTTCAAGATTTGTGTTATTCTTGCTTACTAGCTATAATCCAGGCCAAAAAGGAGATAACAATGCCGCCATACGCCTTTTTCCAAAATAAGTTCGTGCCCCTGGCCGAAGCCAAGATCGGCATCATGACCCACGCCCTCCACTACGGCACCGCCGTCTTTGAGGGTATCCGGGGCAACTGGAACAGCGAGCAGGGGCAAATGTATATCTTCCGTCTTAAAGAGCACTACCAGCGGCTTGAGGACGGCTGCCGGCTTTTGAAGATTGACCTGCCCCACTCCGTAGACGAGCTGTGCCAGATAACGGTGGAGCTGGCCCGCAAGTGCGCTTTCAGGGAGGATAGCTACATCCGCCCTCTGGCCTACAAAAGCTCAGAGGTTCTCGGGGTCCGCCTCCACGACCTGGATAGCGACTTTCTGGTCTTTGCCATACCCTGGGGGCGCTACCTTGATATGGACGCCTGTAAGTGCTGTATCTCCACCTGGCGGCGCCCGGCGGATAATGTGATTCCACCCCAGGCCAAGATTACCGGCCTCTACGCCAACAACGCTTTCACCAAGACAGAGGCCATGGAGAACGGCTTTGACGAGGGCATCATGCTCACCCCGGATGGCTACGTCTCCGAAGGCAGCGGTGAAAACATCTTCCTGGTGATAAACGGCAAGCTGGTGACTCCGGCCACCTATAACAGCATCCTGGTCGGCATCAGCCGGGATACGGTTATACAGCTGGCCAGGAATGAGCTGGGGATTGACACCATAGAAAGGCCGGTGGTCCGCTCCGAACTCTATACCGCCGATGAGTGTTTTCTCACCGGCACCGCCGCCCACATCACCCCGGTGGCCGAGATAGACCGCCGCCAGATAGGCAGCGGCAGCGCTGGCGAGATAACTGCCAGGCTACAGGAGCTCTACTTTGCCGTGATCAAGGGCAACCACGCCAGGTACCTTGACTGGTGCACCCCGGTCTATAAGAAATAGGCTCCATAGGTTCAAATGATCGAGGCTCTAGCAATAATTATCGGCTATTTTCTTGGCTCCATTCCATCAGCGTATCTTGCCACCCGCCTGGCTACCGGCAGAGATATCCGCCGCCTGGGGGGAGGCAACGTTGGCGGCCTTAATGTCTTCCGCGAGATTGGTATCTGGCCGGCACTGGCCGTCGGCCTTGTTGATATCGGCAAAGGGACGGCGGCGGTAGCCATCGCCCAGTGGGGGCTTAAAGTTCCCGAAGCCTATGTGCTCCTGGCCGGACTGGCGGCAGTTGTCGGCCACAACTGGATGGTCTGGCTGAAATTCAGCGGCGGCAAGGGCATGGGCGCCGCCATCGGTGCCCTGATTCCCCTTTTCCTCATCCACGGTTACCCTATACAACTGGGCATCTTTATGGCCGTGGTCACCGTGCCGCTGGTGCTCACCCGCAACGTCGCCCTGTCTATGGGGCTGGGCCTGCTGGCTCTGCCCTTTATCGTCTGGTTCGGCACCAGCTCGGGCTATGCCACCATTATCTCGGTGGCCCTGGGGCTTTTCATAACAGCCAGGTTCCTGCCCACAGCGCTGGGCGCTATAAAGAAGTCGGGCATGGGCGCCCTCGGTGTTGACCGCTGGCAGAGAAAAGGGAAGGAGTAGGGCAGGATAGCTCAGCCAAGCTGCCGGATGACGGCGATTACCCTTCCCTGGACCTCAATATTATCCGGCAAAGCATAGATGGGCTTCATCTGGCTATTGGCCGGCTGGAGGCGGATACGACCCGGCTCGGCATAGAACTTCTTGAGGGTGACTTCCCTTTCCGACTTGAGCCATACCGCCGCCATCTCTCCATTCTCCACCACGCTGACATGCTGCATCAGCACCATATCGCCGTCATTAATCAGGGCATCCATCATGGACGAGCCCTTCACCTTCAGGGCATAAATCCCTTCCCGGCCCCGGGTCAGCCCCGAGGTAAGCTCCACAGTCTCTGAGGCGGCGGTACTATCCCAGATATCGTCATCAGGTACCGGTATCGGCTGGCCGGCGGCTATCACACCGATGATGGGCACCAGAACCCTGTCCTCTGGCGCCGGCGGGCGGGTCAGCAGCTCGATGCCGCGCGACACCTCCCGATGACGGCGCAGGTAACCTTTTTTCTCCAGAATGTTCAGGTTGTAATCGGCCACCGATGTCGAGCTTAAGTTACAACCGGCGACAATATCCCTGATACTGGGCGGGTAGCTGTTATCCAACAAGAAGCTGCGGATAAAGTTAACCACGCACCGCTGTTTTGACGATAGCTTGCCCAGCTTTGCCCTCATAGATAACTCCGGCGAACATCTGTTCTAAATAATGCTACTATAAAGGCAGGGTTTTGTCAATACCCCGACAAAGAACCAAACTTAAGCCTTCCCACCCTGGTGGGAAGGCTTAAGAAGTGAACGGGGTATGCCTGGGTTATGTTTGGGTGGCAGCCTCGGCCCTGGCCTTGTTGAGCTTCTTCATCAGCCGTGACTTGCGCCGGGCAGCGTTATTTGGATGAATAACGCCCTTCACCGCGGCTTTATCCAGAGAGCTGACAGCAGCCACTACTTCAGTCTCTGCCTGGTCGAGTTGACCGGAGAAGATAAGCTCCTCGGCTTTGACCACCATGGTCCTGGCCCGGCTGCGTACCGGCTTATTCCTCGTCTGCCTTCTCTCGGCCACCCGCATTTGCTTCTGCGCTGACTTGGTATTAGGCAAGTGGTTCCCTCCTTAAAAGCATATTATACAACAAAAATTCTTTTTGTGCAGCGTATTATTTGGGCTGGCTGGTTTTCACCGTAGCCTCGTCACCCACCCGGGTAACGCCGGTTACCCCGCGGACGCCCTCTATCTTGGCCAGCAGTCGGCCCAGCTGGGAAAGCCCCTTCGTCTCCAGGGTAAGGTAAAGCGAGGTCGTCCGGTCATCGTGCTCGGTGAAACTCATACCAGCGATGTTGACCTTCTCCTCGGCAACAACGGAGGAGATATCCCGCACCAGCCCCACCCGATCCCAGGCCTCAACCTTGACGTTGACCGGATAGAGGGCATCGGGCTGCCCCCAGTCCACCTTGACCAGCCGTTCCTTCTCGTCCTCGCGGACGATACTGTAGCAGTCCTGACGGTGGACGGTCACTCCCCGGCTCCGGGTAACATAGCCAATAATCTTATCACCGGGAACCGGATGGCAGCACCCGGCCAGGTTGGTCAGCAAATCACCGACACCAAGCACCTGGATGGAGGTGATCGGTTTTGGCCGGGCTACATCGGTGACCGGCCGCGGCTGCTCCTGCTGGGCAGCCAGCCTCAGGGCAATGTGGTGGACACTGATGCCGCCGTAGCCGATGGCAGCCAGGAAATCATCAATGGTTTCATACTTAAAGAACTTGGCCAGCTCTTCACGGTCACTGAACCTGAGCCCCAGTTGCTTCAGTTCCTTTTCCAGCAGCTCCCTGCCGTGCTCGATATTCTCCGCACGCTCCTGCTTTTTGAACCACTGGCGTATCTTTTCCCTGGCGTGGGACGTCTTGACATAACCCAGGTTGGGATTCAACCAGTCCCTGCTAGGGCCCTTCTCCCGCTTGGTGGTCATAATCTCAACGACATCACCGTTACCCAGCTGATAACTAAGTGGAACCAGACGGCCGTTGACCTTGCCACCAACACAGCGGTGGCCCAGCTCTGTATGAATGCGGTAGGCGAAATCAAGCGGGGTTGAGCCCTTGGGCAGGTCCTTTATCTCACCCTTGGGGGAGAAGACGAAAACCTGGTCAATGAAGATGTCCGTCTTCACTGACTCCAGGAACTCCTCGGCGCCGGAAAGCTCCCGGTGCCAGTCGATAAGCTGGCGCAGCCAGCCAATACTCTCTTCAGAATGCTTGTTCACCTTTTCGCCCTCTTTATAACGCCAGTGGGCGGCAACGCCGTACTCGTCAAACTGATGCATCCCGCGGGTGCGAATCTGCACCTCCAGAGGGACTGCTCCGATGCACATCACCACGGTATGCAAAGACTGGTAGCCATTAGGCTTGGGATTGGCAATATAGTCATTGAAGGCGCCCGGTAGTGGGTGCCACAGGCTGTGGACAATACCCACCGCGTTATAGCAGTCGGGTACGGTCTCCACCAGCACCCTTAGAGCCAGCAGGTCATAGATTTCGTTAAAGTGCTTCCCCTGGGCGGCATAACGCTCCATTTTCTGGTGGATGCTGTAGATGTGCTTCGGCCGGCCGGATATGTCCGCCTTTAGCCCCACCCGGTCAAACTCCTTCCTCAGGATGTCGATAACGCCGGCGATGAATTTCTCCCGCTCCGCACGACGGCCGGTCACCAGCTTCACCAGATGGGCATATTTTCGAGGCTCAAGGTAACGGAAGGCGAGGTCCTCCAGCTGCCACTTCAGCTCCCATATGCCCAGGCGATGGGCCAGCGGGGTATATATATCCAGGGTCTCCCGGGCGATGGCACGCCTCTTTTCCGGAGGCAGGGGCTTTAGGGTGCGCATATTATGCAGCCTGTCGGCCAGCTTGATGAAGACGACGCGCAAATCCTTGGCCATGGCCACCAGCATTTTCCTCATGTTCTCCGCCTGCCGCTGCCTCACGGCCAGCACATCCCGCCGCTTCACCTCTCCCGGCATCTGCCACGACAGACGGCCCAGCTTGGTGGCACCATCAACAAGCTGCGCCACCTCCGGGCCAAACCGGGTCTCTACTTCAGAAATGGGGATATTGCTCTCCTCTAAAACATCGTGCAGCAGGGCCGCCGCCAGGGCGCCGGCATCAAGCTGAAGCTCGGCCAGGGTTATGGCCACCTGAAGCGGGTGTTCAAGATAGGGCTCACCGGACTTACGCGTCTGGCCCTGGTGTGCCTGCAGGGCAAAGTTGTAGGCGTCTCTAACTACCGCCTGTTTTTCCGGCGGCAGATACTGGCCTGCCTTTTCCAGGAGTAGCTCTACCGACATGTTGCGTCACCAATTATAATGGGTTATATCTCAAGTATAGTTCAATATGGGTCGCTTGGCAAAAACCGGCTCATCTTTACAAAACCGGCCCCAATGCGCTATTCTAGCCTAAAACACGGAGGGTATTGCCGGATTGTACCAGGCACCGCGCGGAACCAGGGATATTCTACCCCGGGAGCAGGCACACTGGCGCTACATAGAGCAGAAAGCGGCGGCGGTAGCCCAGCTCTACGGCTACGGGCGCATCGATACACCGACCTTTGAGGATACCGGTCTTTTTTCCCGCAGCGTCGGTGAGGGGACGGACATCGTGCAGAAGGAGATGTACACCTTCGAGGACCGGGGAGGTAACCAGCTAACTTTGAGGCCCGAAGGCACGGCATCGGTCTGCCGTGCCTACCTGGAGCACGGCATGCACAACCAGCCACAGCCGGTAAAACTCTACTACATGGCCCCCATCTACCGCTACGAGCGCCCCCAGGCGGGGAGGTTTCGGCAGCACTTTCAGTTCGGCTTCGAGGCCATCGGCGACGGCGACCCCGCCCTTGATGCCGAGGTCATAGAGATGGCCTGGCGTTTCCTCGAGCTTCTCGGCCTCGGGCGGCTTCGGCTGCTGCTCAACAGCATCGGCTGCCGCAAGTGCCGCCCGGACTATCTGGATCAGCTGAGAAGGTACTATGCCCGGCACGGCGACAAGCTGTGCCCTGACTGCCAGATCCGCCTGGAACGAAACACGCTCCGGCTGCTCGATTGCAAAAAACCGCTATGCCGGCAGCTGGCGGCTTCGGCACCCAAGAGCGCCGACTGCCTCTGCCCCGAGTGCGACCGGCACTTCAATTCACTTAAGAAATACCTGAACGCTCTCCAGCTTCCTTTCGTGATAGACCACTGTCTGGTCAGGGGGCTGGACTACTATACCAGAACGGTCTTTGAGATACAGCCGGAGAGAGGGGGTGCCCAGAGCACCATCGGCGGCGGCGGCCGCTATGACGACCTGATTGCGGAGCTGGGCGGCAAACCGACCCCGGCGGTCGGTTTCGCTGCCGGAATAGAGCGCATCATCCTTAACCTTGTGGAGCAGAAGGTGGACATCCCGCCACTACCACAGCCCCCGGTCTTTCTGGCGCATACCGGAGACAAGGCCGGAGAGAAGGCAATGGGGCTGGCCGCCGACCTTAGACGGGCCGGCATCGGGGTGCTCATGGCCACCGGCCAGAAGAGCCTTAAGGCCCAGTTAAGACAGGCCAACAGCCGGGGTGCCCGTTTTACCGTTATCATCGGCGAGCAGGAGATGGCAGCCGGCACAGCCATACTGCGTGATATGACAACCTCCAGGCAGGAAGAGGTGCCGGCAAAACAGCTTGAAGAGAAGTTAAGGCGTTATACACTTTAGCTTTACGCCACGCCTGAAATATGCTATAATTACTGAGATGTATCTCCCGGCTAGGCAGTTTTTCAGCCAATCTATTACTTATAGGAGGCTGCCTCATTTTTTGTGCTTCATGACATTCCTAATCCCTCCAAAGTGAGCTACACCAGGGTGGCCGGGCAGGATAAACTATATGACGACACCTAAAGAAGCCAAGAGCAAAAGCAAGTACTCCGCCGCCGATATCCAGGTGCTGGGGCAGCGGGAGGCGGTTCGCCGCCGACCGGGGATGTACATCGGCTCCACCGACCAGCACGGGCTGCACCACCTGGTCTACGAAATCGCCTATAACAGCATCGACGAGGCCATGGCCGGCTACTGTGACCGGGTTGAGGTCAGGCTGAGGAAAGATAACTATGTCACCGTTATCGACAATGGCCGGGGTATCCCGGTGGAAATCCACCCGACGACCAAGAAATCGGCCCTAGAGACGGTAATGACGGTGCTCCACGCCGGAGCCAAGTTCGGCGGCAAGACCTACCAGGTATCCGGAGGCCTGCACGGAGTAGGCGCCTCGGTGGTCAACTCCCTGTCTTCATACCTTGAGGTCTTCGTCCATCGCGATGGCAGGAGATACCGGCAGGAGTTCAGGCAGGGGATACCCCAGGGAGCAGTAGCCGAAGTCGGCACAGCCGACGGCACCGGCACCACCATAACTTTCCTTGCCGATGTTGCCATATTCGACAAGATAGACTACGACTTTCATACCATAAGCGAGCGAATGAGGGAGATGGCCTATCTGAACAAAGGCCTGGAGATACACCTGATTGATGAGGCCAGGGACCTGGAGAAGACCTATTACTTTGAGGGCGGAATCACCGGCTTTGTCCGCCGGCTCAACCGCAACCGCAACCTGCGCCACCGCCAGCCAATCTACCTCTCCCGCCAGGTCAACCACACTATAATTGAGGCTGCCCTGCAATACAACGAGGGTTTCACCGACAACACCCTGAGCTTCGCCAACTGCATCAATACCATTGACGGCGGCACTCACCTGACCGGCTTTCGCTCCGCCCTGACCCGGGTGCTTAACGACTACGCCCACCGCAACAAGCTGATTAAAGAGGGTGAGTCCAATCTGGTGGGCGATGATGTCCGGGAAGGCCTGACCGCCATCATCAGCGTCAAGCTGCAGGAGCCGCAGTTTGAGGGGCAAACCAAAGGCAAGCTGGGCAACATCGAGATCAAGAGCATGGTGGAGAGCGCCGTCGCCGAAGAACTGGCACTCTACCTCGAGGAGCACCCGGATGACGCCAGGAGGATTATCGACAAGTGCGCTACCGCCGCCAAGGCCAGGGAGGCGGCCCGCAAGGCCCGCGACCTGGTCATCAGAAAGAGCAGCCTGGACACCGGCACCCTGCCCGGCAAACTGGCCGAATGCTCCGAGAAGGACCCGGCCCACTGCGAGCTGTATCTGGTAGAGGGCCCTTCGGCCGGCGGCTCGGCCAAGCAGGGGCGCAACCGCCGCTTCCAGGCCATCCTGCCGCTTAGGGGCAAGATTATCAATGTGGAGAAGGCGTCCCCGGACAAGATGCTGGCCCACGAGGAAATCCGGGCCATCATCACCGCTCTGGGGACGGGTATAGACGACGATTTCGACGCAGCCAAGCTGCGCTACCACCACGTCATCCTGATGACCGATGCCGATGTTGACGGCTCGCATATCCGCACCCTGCTGCTCACCTTCTTCTTCCGCCACATGCCGGAGCTGATAAACAACGGCCATCTCTATATTGCTCAGCCGCCCTTATATCGTGCCTCTGTTGGTAAAACAAAAGAATGGTTATATTCAGAAGAGGGATTGAACAAATTCTATATGAAGAAGGCTTTTCAACATGTTTCTGTTCACTCAAATGATAAATCTATTAATCTAACTGGTGTAGATATATTGGACTTTCTGGAATCACTGAAAGAACTGAATGAAGAACTGAAGACTCTGGAGAAGGAACTTAAAATACCTCGTGAATTCAGTGAGTTCCTTCTAACGAAGGAGAGGTCTTTCTATCAAAAGGGTTTCTCGACTGCAAAAGAGGCACAGCGAGTCGGCGCTTGGTTTGTGGAAAAGGGGTATGATATCAAGCTGGATCTTTCGCCAGAGAGAAACGAGTTTAAGATGGCAGTGAACCTGAAAACCGGTAAGTTAAAACTCGACACGCACCTGTTTGAAAACCCTCTGCTTCATAGGTGCTTCATTGCTTATCCTAAAGTCCAACACTTTGTTGAGAATCAGACCTATATCATTATAAAGAATCAAAGGGAGAGAGGGAAAGACCTTACTTGGTATGAACTTATAGAACTATTAGAAAAAATCCCTGAGAGGTCAGGAGTAATAATCCAGCGCTACAAGGGTCTGGGCGAGATGAGCGCCGAGCAGCTCTGGGAAACGACCATGAACCCGGCTACCCGCACCCTGCTATCGGTAAGTGTGGAAGATACCGCCAAGGCGGATCACATCTTCAGCGTGCTGATGGGTGCAGAGGTGCTGCCCCGCAAGACCTTCATCCAGACCCATGCCAAGAGTGTCAAGAACCTGGATATTTGAGGCCGTTCTACTCTACCTATATAGCCCGTGCTGCTTGATATAATCTGCCACCGCTTCCGGGACAAGATTGCCGACTGGCAGCCCGCGGCAGACCCGCTCCCTGATTACCGAGGCACTGATATCTATCTCCGGCTTATCCAGCAATACCACCCTCGATGACACGCCGGGAATCTCATTCTCCAGCTTGGACAGGTCAGGAACCGGGCAGCCGACCCGGGGTACGGCCACCAGCCTGCACAGGGAAATGAGCTTAACCGGCTGGTGCCACCGTGGTAAATCAAGCAGGTTATCCCAGCCGAGGATGAAGAATAGCTCATCTTTGCTGCTCCCCTTTTTCTTGAGCGCCCGCAGGGTATCAACGGAATAGGTTGGCCCTTCCCGCTCCAATTCTAAGGTGGATAGTTCGAGGTAGGGCTTACCGGCTATAGCCAGACGCACCATCTGCAGGCGGTGCTCGGCCGCCGAGATGGCGTTATTTGCCTTGAGCCAGGGCTGGCCGGCGGGGACAAAGAGCACTAGGGCCAGCTCCAGCCGGGTCCTCACCTCCTCGGCCACAACCAGGTGGCCGCTGTGGATAGGGTCGAAGGTCCCTCCCAGAATACCGATTTTCATTTCGTTACCACTGCCATTTAAAGCCACCACAGCGAACATTATCCCCCGGTTTCAGCCCGGCCCTCTCCAGCCTCCTCCTGAGTTCTGGCCGGATGAGATAGCCGATCATCTGCCGCCGCGCTTCCGGGTCAGTCAGGTTAGTGCCAGCCACCACCCGTTCCAGTTCTGGACCGGCGATAACAAGGGTATCACCCTGCCGGCTCACACTAACTCTCCCTCCTACCGGCTCGGGGCGAAACTCTTTGGGAGGAGCGCCAGCCGCCGCAGTGCCGCCGCCAGCCACTTCCAGCAATTTCCAAACCCCGGCCATGAGTTCGGGGACTCCTTCCCCGGTGACCGCGGAAATAAAATGCACCGCTATGCCGGCTCCAGAGAAGGCCCCGTCTATCTCCCCCAGACGGGCCCGCACCTCCGGCAGGTCAATCTTGTTAATGACCACTATCTGCGGCTTTCTGGCCAGCGCAGTGTCAAACAGGCCAAGCTCGCCATTTACCATTATCATATCATCCACCGGCGCCGGCAGGCTACCGTCCAGAAGATGGATAAGCACCCTGGTACGCACCACGTGGCGCAGGAATTCATGTCCCAGCCCCCGCCCCATATGAGCACCGGCAACAAGACCGGGTATTTCAGCAACGATAAAACTGTGCTGGCCGACCTCAACCACTCCCAGTACCGGCTCCAGCGTAGTGAAAGGGTAGCTGGCTATCTTGGGCCTGGCCGCCGAAGCCGCCGCCAGCAGGGAAGACTTGCCCGCGTTAGGATAGCCGACAATACCGACATCAGCGATAAGCTTAAGCTCAAGCAGAACACCCTTCTCCTCCCCGGGCTCCCCTTTCTGAGCCAGCAGTGGAGCCTGGTTGGTAGAAGAGGCGAAGTGGCTGTTACCCAGACCGCCCCTACCCCCCTTAGCCACCACCACCTGCTGCCCCGGCTGAACCAAGTCATACTCCTCACTATGACCACCGATCTTCGCCACACTGGAAATAGTGGTACCCGGCGGCACCAAAAGTATCAGGTCTTTTCCGCTCCGCCCATACCTCCTCCACCCCCGGCCGGAGACACCACCCTCAGCCTTATAGACTTTACCACCACGGAAAGCAATCAGGTTACTAACAGCACGGTCAGCTTTAATCATCACACTACCACCCCGGCCACCATCACCACCGTCAGGACCACCATACGGCACAAATTTCTCCCGGCGGAAACTGGCAGCACCGTCGCCGCCACTACCCGACCTCACCCCTATACTAACCCGGTCAAACATTTCTCGTTGTTACCTTTATTATCTATTCACCTTATATGTTCTGTTTAAGAGATAGATATATTTATTATTAATAATAGCATAGTGGGGTTAGATATAGCCTGCAGGATTGTGTTATTTATCGAAACAAGCAGCAAGGTAGTGGGAAACAATCATGCGGTTCTTCGGAGTTTTCGAAAAGATGGAGCACTTTTAGAAATATCCGGCGAGTTATGAAAGATTCTGGTTGGGGAGGGCAGCTATCCATTTTTCCGGGTGCGTATTTTTCTCTGGATATCCTGTACCTTCCGCCGTAGCAGGGGGCTTTCTTTAATACCGCTGGCAATCTTCTCGCAGGCGTGGCTCACTGTGGATGGGCTCCGGCTGCCAAAGAAAGAACCGATTTCAGCCAGGGAGCAGTTATTCTGCTGCTTGAGGAGGAACATGGCCACCTGGCGGGCCTGGGCGACCTCCTTGTCCCGGCGGCGCCCGGATAAGTCCTCCGGGGTTAGCCGGAAGCTCGAGGCCACGGTGAAAACCAGCATTGACGGAGTGGAGCGGCCGCTATCGGCTGCGTTGCTGGCTATATCCGCCATGGCCCTGGCGGCCATCTCAGTATTGACTTTTACCCTGAGCAACCGGGAATAGGCAATGACTCGATTGAGCCCGCCTTCAAGCTCTCTGACATTCTTCTTGATTTGCCTGGCGATAAGCTCCAGAACATCAGGCGGTAGCTCAACTCCGGAATGCTCTGCCTTGGCTTTCAGGATAGATAGCCTGGTTTCAAGGCCGGGCGGTTTAATATCAACGGCCAACCCCCATTCGAAACGGGAGCGTAGCCGGTCTTCCAGGAGGGACATAGCGCCCGGCGGGCGGTCGCTGGTTATCACCATCTGCCGGTTGGAGTTGTGCAGCTCGTTGAAGGTGTGGAAGAAGTTCTCCTCCGTCTGCTCTTTGCCACCGATGAAATGGATATCGTCAATCATCAGCAAATCAACGCCCCTGTACTTGGCGCGGAATTCCTCCGTCTTCCGTTCACGGATGGCGGTTATAAAGTCGTTGGTAAACTGCTCACCGCTGGCATAGAGCACTGATACCCCGTTTGCCTGTGCCAGATTGCCGATAGCCTGTAGCAGGTGAGTTTTACCCAGCCCGGAGCCACCGTAGATGAACAGCGGGTTGTAGCCTTGTCCCGGGTTCTGGGCGGCTGCCAGCGCGGCAGCGTGGGCCATGCGATTACAGTCCCCGGTGATGTAGGATTCGAAGGTATATTTGGGGTTAAAACTGGAAGAATGCTCCTGGACGGTTCTCTCGTGGCGGATGGTTCCGGCTGAGGGATTAGCCGGCCCGGCGTCCAACTGGAAATGGACACTGATGCTGCCGCCGGTGAGCCCGAGCAGGGTTTTCTCGATCAGGGAGCGCTGCTTCCTGTCCAGATACTCGGCGGTAAAAGCGTTGGGAACGCTTATAGTAAAATGGCCACTCTGGCAGGCTATGGCCTTGGTTCCCTTGAACCACGTTCGATAGTTTGACCTGCTGACCTGTAGTTGCAGTTCCCCCAGGGCAGCTTCCCAGATCTCTTGTGCCGACTTCATTCTCTAGAGTCGCTCCTAATAATCACTAGATAAAACGCCCTGTATATCAGTTACGAAGCTGCCGAAGAAGACCTGTCCTTGTGACTTTACCCCCAACTTCCTTGGGGAGATTGCTGGCCCGGTGTGGCTCGGTAAGCGTCCAGGGAACCAATTCATGGTATCAGCAGGTAGACAGGGGTGGCAAGGTGTCTGGGGCTGGTTGGTAGCCGATTATTATCCCCAAAGTCTCTTGCAAGGTCTCTCGTCCTCCTGTTTTTGCCCAGTTTTTAACAGACAGGCAGTGGAGAAAATTTGACAACAAAATTTTCTCCGGATGGCGAAACGAAGGGCCGGTTGCCGGGCAGGGCCTTTAGTGTTAGAATGCCTCTTCTGGAGGCCTATTTTGAGAATTGTCTTTCTGGGTACCCCCTCGTTTGCCGTTCTTCCTCTTGAACATCTCGTGCAAAACGGTTATCAGGTGGTGGCTGTCTTCACTCAACCCGATAAGCCGGCCGGCCGGGGGCGTCACCTGGTCTCTACTCCGGTGAAGGTAGCAGCGACTGCCCTGAAACTGCCGGTGCTGCAGCCGGAGAGCCTGAAGAAGATGGGGGTGGTTGCCGGGTTGGACGAGTTCAAACCGGATGTTATCGTGGTCGCCGCCTTCGGCCAGATTCTACCGAAGGCTGTTTTGGACTTGCCCAAGCGCGGCAGCGTTAATGTCCACCCCTCCTTGCTGCCGAGGTATCGGGGAGCATCCCCGGTACCGGCAGCCATTCTGGCCGGAGATGAGTTCACCGGCGTCAGCATAATGCTGATGGACGAGGGGCTGGATACCGGACCGGTGCTGGCCCGGGCCCAGATTCCCGTATCGGACGGGGATAACGCCGGCTTGCTTACCGCCAAGCTGTCTCTCCTGTCGGCCCATCTGCTTCAGGATGTGCTCCTGGCCTGGGGACGCGGCCAGCTTACTCCTCAGCCACAGGACGAGGCCGGAGCCACCTATTCCGGCACCATCAGCAAGGAAGAGGGCCAGATTGACTGGCACCTGCCGGCGGTGGACATCTGGCGCCGGGTGCGTGCCTTCAATCCCTGGCCGGGCAGCTATACCAGCTGGCAGGGAAAGTTGCTCAAGATAATTGAGGCAATGCCTCTGTATGACGTACCGTCAGCCATCGAGGGACAGGTGATAGCCTTGCCCGGTGGTGGCTTTGGCGTTGGTACTGGTGGGGGTGTTCTGGCGGTGCTTACAGTTAAGGCGGAGGGCAAGCAGGCAGTGCCGGCAGCGGCTTTCCTGCGGGGGCAGCGACAGTTCATCGGGGCCAAACTCCCCTGTTGACTCTTTTTGCATAAATTTTGCATAAGTTTTTTGATAACCGCAGTGCCCGGCCTGTATAATCTTATGACACCGAGGAGTTTTGTTTTGCCCGAACAGCCGGATTTAAGCCAGCTCTCAACCCTGGTGGGTATCGTTGCCCTTCTGCGTGGCCCGGAAGGCTGCCCCTGGGACCGGGAGCAGAACCACGTTTCGCTGCGGAATTGCCTGCTGGAAGAGTGCTACGAGGTACTTGAGGTTCTGGACGAGGGTGACGCCCGGCGGCTGGTGGTGGAGCTGGGTGATTTGCTGATGCAAATCGTCTTTCATGCCCGGATTGCCACCGAAGCCGGTGAGTTTGAGCTTGGTGATGTCATCAGCAGCATCAGTGCCAAGCTAATTCATCGCCACCCCCATGTCTTTGGCTCACTGAAGGTTAAGAGTGCCGACGAAGTGCTGGCCAACTGGGAAGCCCTCAAGAAGCAAGAAAGGAAGGAGGGGGCTTCCATGCTGGATGGGGTACCCGTCGCCATGCCCGCCCTGGCCTACAGCCGGGGGATTCAGGACCGGGTGGCCCGGGTCGGCTTTGACTGGGCGGACGACGATGGTGTTATTGACAAGCTGGCCGAGGAGGTCAGGGAGTTTGAGCAGGCGGAGGGCCGGGAGCAGAAGGAGGCGGAGTTCGGTGATTTGCTATTCACCCTGGCCAATGTCGCCCGGCGTCAGGGTATAGATTTAGAGGCGGCGCTGAGGCAGGCCAACCGCCGTTTTTATCGGCGCTTTTCCCGGATGGAGGAGCTCTGCCGGAAGCGGGGATTGAATCTGGCTGAGCTGTCCTTTGACGAGCAAAACAAACTGTGGGAGGAGGCCAAAAAGGAAACGGACTAGACTGGTCGGGGCGAGAGGATTTGAACCTCCGACCTCAGCGTCCCGAACGCTGCGCGCTAACCAGGCTGCGCTACGCCCCGATGGTGTTATTATAAGCCGCCCCGGCTCTTAGGGCAAGGGATATGAAATACTGCGTTTTAATAATTGACGGTGCCTCCGGCTGGCCGCTTGACGAATTTGGCGGCAAGACCTGCCTTGAGCTGGCCGAAACGCCTAACCTCGATGCCGTGGCCGCAGAGGGCTTGGTCGGGCTTACTCAAACAGTGCCGGCGGGGATGGAGCCGTCCAGCGCCAGCGCCTGTATGTCGCTTCTGGGCTATAACCCCAGGGTTTACTACCGGGGCCGGGCGGCCATTGAGGCCATCAGCATGGGCATCCCCATCGGTGGCGGCGCGGTCGTTTTCCGGTGCAACCTGGTAGCGGCCAGGGACGGCCGCATGTGGAGCTATAGCTCGGGATATATAAGCACCGAAGAGGCAGAACAGCTTATTGCAGTGCTGAACCGGAGTTTGGGTAGTGATGAAGTTCGATTCTATCCCGGCGTCGGCTACCGACACCTGCTTAAGCTCAAGGGGCATGAGGATACCCTCCAGGCTGCCTGCACGCCGCCGCACGATATCCCGGATAAGCCCATCGCTGAGTTTCTGCCCCGGGGCCAGGGGAGCCGGTTTTTGAGGCAACTGATGAATGGCTCGGTGGCAGTGCTTAGCAAGCACCCGGTAAATATCGCCCGGCGGAAGCGGGGCGATATCCCGGCGACCATGGTATGGCTCTTCTGGGGCAGCGGCCGCGTGCCTGATATGCCCGCCTTTGAGAAGGTCTACGGGCTCAAGGCGGCACTAACCTCCGGGGTTGACCTGCTTGGCGGCCTGGGGAAGATGATGGGTATGGACATACTGGATATCCCCGGGGTGACTGACGGTATGAACAACGACTTCTCCGGCCAGGCCCTGGGCGCATTAAAGTCGTTTGACGACCACGACCTGGTAGTTATCCATATAGAAGCGCCGGATGAGGCCGGGCACGCCGGCTCGGTTGAGGAAAAGGTCAGGGCGATTGAGGCTGTCGACCACGAGGTGGTCGCCCGTCTGCGCCTGTTTGCACCGGGTGGGTTCCGCCTGCTTATTATGCCCGACCACCCGACGCCGATAAGGGTTCAGACTCACGTTGCCGAGCCGGTGCCCTTTGTCCTCTGGGGGCCGGGCTTTGCCGCCAACGGCGCTGGCAGGTTCACCGAGGCCGAGGCGAAAAAGACTGGCCTTTTCTTTGCCAACGGGTATAATATTATGGGGAGACTGGTAGGAAAAGCGTAGTAATCAAGGAAAGCGGTGGTTTAGATGGTAGAGAAGAAAGATAAATATGATGTAGTTCGTGAGCAGTTAGGTTTACCTGTTTACTCTTATCAAGAGGAGGCATCAAGAACTGTAGAGTTGCCAAGAACAGAACATCCCGATGTTTCCCTTTTTAATGACATTGATGTTAGCCAGTGGAAGGCATATGACGAAATAATAACGGATAGCTTGTGGCTTATAGGTAGTAGGGATAAAACGGGGGCGCATACTGCAGAGCTGCATGGAAACTTTATTCCCCAAATACCCCATCAGGCAATATTGCGCTACACGAAGCGGGGAGAAGTGGTGCTAGACGCTTTCTCAGGGAATGGGACAACGCTAATAGAGTGCAAAAGATTGGGGCGGAGTATATGAGAAAACTTGAAAAATCTATCATAGTAGATGGAGCGAGGTATCTACTAAAGCTCTCTTTTGATATTGATGATTTCATCGGGGATGGGATTTTCAATTTGGAAGTTTATGATGCTAAGGGTGGAAGGGAGTTAGAGATGCCCTTTGCTTCATCAAGAGGATTGCCTCAGAAATGGTGGATAGAGGCTAAAGAGGTCTTCAAAAGCGAGAGGCATTGAAATGAGAGCTCACGTTTTCATAACTAATAAGGATACCTTCCCAGTGGTGAGAGATAACAGTTTCTGGGGTGTAGGAATAAGAGGAATCCCGGATAGTTTTGATAAGGTAATTGAAGAAAACTTAAAAAGCGGCAAGAAACCGTATATTGGAATGATAGCGGACATGTTAGCTTTGCGGGTTGGGGATATAGTTTTTCTTTATGAACGGCAGGTGGGATTTCACGGAACATATAGAATTACAAGCGAACCATTTTTTGACCCCACGCCCATTGGCAGTGTTGATGAAACCTGGCCAATAAGAGTAGAAATTGAATGCTTAAACTATTTTCCCCAGCCAGTCCATGAAGATTACCTATTTTCAACAAAAGAATATGAATTAAAATTTTGGGGATGGTTTTACAGGAAAATTCAAGGGCCAAGAGGTGTTAACACTCTTAACCCCGAAGCAGCTGAGGCACTCACAGAGTTGCTTGTGAAGATAAACGGAAATACTATGAATAAACCATCTCAAATTAAACCGTATCCTTCAAAAAATAAAATGAGAATCACACTCCCCCTAGGTCGTAGTGGTAGTGTTTACTTGGAAGATATATTAAGGGCGTGGCTAATTGCGAATATAGATGCCCCAAAGCGAAAGGATTTAAGGGAGATTTTTGGCCGAACTGAGGATTTAGAATGGTTTGCTAATAATGTTCCGTATCATGTTACAAGGAAGAATATTGATATTCTTTGCTACCACAAAAATATTAGATACACAGCATTTCCTTTAAGGTATAAATTTAGTGTTGTAGAATTGAAACGAGACACTGCCGATGATAAAGATGTTTCTCAGGTTATTGAATATTCAAAATGGGTGGCGGGAAGACTTGCAGGGAGTGAAATTGAGACTGTTCAACCAATTTTGATCGCATTCGGTTTTAATGAAAGAGCAAGGCTTAAAGCAAAAAATAGTGATTTCAGTGACCGCGGTGTTGCCTTCTTCAAATACAAAGTAGAAAATAACGACTTGAAATTTGAAAGAGTAAGTATGTGAGAGAAAGGCAAAGAGTCTGTGCTGAGTTTTTTGAGTAAAAGAGGACATGTTAAGTCTTAATCAAGATTTTATTAGAGGGAAGAAGTGAACAGATGTCTTATGCCTCACAGGGTGACTCTGTGGATAAATGGGGACGGAGATATAGATTACGGTCACATTCTATCTGACGGGTGTGGCATACCGGCAGTAGTTGTTGGATGTCCAATGGAAAGACAGAGTAAGAAATATGCTGGTAGGGACGAGTATGGCAATAAGGTTAGAGGAATTAGTTTTGATGATTGCATTGACTGCAAGTTCTCCGAGGGATTTGGCTTTGGACAAGAAATTTATTGCACTTATGAAAAGTAATCAAGATTGGCAGTATTATCTATGGCACTAATCGTTCAGAAATACGGCGGCTCCTCGGTGGCCGATGCCGAGCGGATAAAGAGCGTCGCCCGGCGCATTGCCGCCACCAGGGACGAGGGCAACCAGGTGGTGGTTGTCGTCTCGGCTATGGGCGGTACCACCGACGAGCTCATAGAGCTGGCCTACCAGATTGACAGCTGCCCCAGTGACCGGGAGCTTGATGTTCTCCTCTCCACCGGGGAGATTGTTTCCAGCACCCTGCTGGCCATGGCGCTTAAAACCCTGGGCTATGCGGCCATAAGCCTGTCTGGTGCTCAGGCGGGCATACGCACCGACGCCGCCCACAGCCGGGCGCGGATTCTGGGTATTGACCCCGGGCGGGTGGTCAGGGAACTGGAAAAAGGAAAAATCGTTATTGTCGCCGGCTTCCAGGGGATTACCGATGAGATGGACATCACCACCCTGGGGCGCGGCGGCTCGGACACGACGGCGGTGGCGCTGGCGGTCAGCCTTGGCGCCGGGGTATGCCAGATATACACCGATGTTGACGGTATCTATACCGCCGACCCGCGGCTGGTCCCCGAAGCCCGTAGTCTTGATGAGATGGGCTACGAAGAGATGCTGGAGCTGGCTACTTATGGCGCTCGGGTGATGCACCCCAGGGCGGTTGAGCTGGGAGAGATATACAAAGTACCGATACTGGTGGCCTCCAGCTTCACCGATAGCTCGGGCACGCTAATTCATGGAGGGACGTCAATGGAAATTCGCAACAAAGTAACAGGTATCGCTCACGACCCCAATGTGGCCAAGATAACGGTGGTCGGTGTCCCCGACCGGCCGGGTATTGCTTCATCCATCTTTGAACCGCTGGCCAAAGCCGATATCAGCGTTGACACCATCGTTCAGAACGCCAGCATCCACAACATTACCGACCTGACTTTCACCGTAGCCAAGAGTGACCTGGACAGGGCGATGGAGGTGGTCAGGCCCATCGCCGGCTCAATTAATGCCCGCCAGTGCGCCAGTGACTCCAAGCTGGGAAAGGTGAGCATTATCGGCACCGGCATGCAGAATACGCCCGGCTATGCCGCCAGGATGTTCAGTGCTCTCAGCGAGCAGGGGATAAACATCCAGTTGATTACCACTTCGGAGATACGGATAACCTGCATCATTGACGAAGCCAGGGTTGAAGAGGCTGTCTGCACCCTGCACAAAGCCTTTGAACTGGAACAGGCAGAATAAGAAAGAGGGATGAATATTCATCCCTCTTCGAGCATTCTTTGTCACCCAGAGCGCTAAACGGCGACCACTTCCTTAATTTCGGGCAGTTCCCTCTTTACGAGTCGCTCGATTCCCATTCTCAGTGTCATGGTGGACATCGGGCAGCCGGCACAGGCGCCGGTCAGCTTTACCTTGACAACGCCATCGCTGACATCAATCAACTCAACATTACCGCCGTCAGCCACCAGGCTGGGCCGTATCTTATCCAGTACCGCCTCCACTTTCTCTTTCATCATGGCCTCCTGCTCGCTATTCATCGGGGCAGGGATGCTCTTCGACTATTGTCCGGTGGCATTCCCGTATCTGCTCGGGAGTGCACTCTCCCGGTTTACCCTTGAGATTTTCCGGGTGCTGGCAGATTTCGTTTTCCTCCGGCTGGCTCATTTGGCACCTCCGCTGTAAACAACACCAGGCAACTATAATCCAGCTTATCACAGCCTGTGGGGCTTGTCAATTTGGAAAATTTTTACCCAAAAGTGGCTTGCTAAGCAGGTGCCGTAATTGCTAGACTTGACCGGCTGGAGTAGAATGATGCCTCGGGTTAGTTGTATAGTGAAATCTAGCAGCCAGGGGTGCTATGTCGTACGAGAAAGAGGAGCTGGTCAGGCAGATAAGGCAGGGTAGCAAACGGGCAATCGCCCTGGCCATGGAAGGACGCTGGCGTGAGGCAGTGGTGGCCAACAAGGCCATCATTGATAATTATCCAAACGATGTGGATGCCTATAACCGCCTGGGGCGGGCCTATATGGAGCTTGGCGAGCATGCCCTGGCCAGGGGAGCCTACAGCCGGGCCAGGGAGCTCGACCCATATAACACCATCGCCGAGAAAAACCTGCGCCGCCTGGCTCACCTGAAAGAAAGCGGAGTGGCACCGGGGGCCGGCTTCCACCGGGTGGAGCCCCAGCACTTCATCGAGGAAACGGGTAAGGCCGGGGCGGTTAAGCTCTTCCGCCTGGCGGGCAAGGAGGTGCTGGCCGAGGTTGACGCCGGTGATAAGGTGTATCTCGAAGTAGCCGACTCCAGCCTGATAGTGGTGGACAGCCGGCAGGTGTATCTGGGGCAGGTTGAGCCCAGGCACAGCCAGCGCCTCATCCGGCTAATGAAGGGGGGGAACCAGTATTCGGCCACGGTAATAAGCTCGTCGGAGGACAACCTGGCGGTCATTATCAGAGAGGTCTACCAGCACCCTTCCCAGGCGGATCAGCTTTCCTTTCCGTCACGTGGGATTGATAGCCTCAGGCCCTATGTTAGCGACCAGGTAATCAGGCGCCGCCTGGAGTATGGCGAGGGAGCGGCGGAGGAGCCGGACTACGGGCTTGCCACCGGTGACGAGGAAGAGTTAATGCCAGCAGGGTCTTCGGAAGAAGGCGAGGAAGAGGAAGAATAGGAGGTCAAGCAGCAAATGGTTTTAGGTAAGGTCAGACCGGTAAAAATAGAAGAAGAGATGCAGAGTTCCTATCTGGACTATGCCATGAGCGTCATTGTCTCCCGCGCACTGCCCGATGTTCGTGACGGGCTGAAACCGGTCCACCGCCGCATTCTTTATGCCATGAACGACATGGGTATTAATCATGCCAGCTCCCACAAGAAGAGCGCCCGCGTTGTCGGTGAGGTGCTGGGTAAGTATCATCCCCATGGTGATGCCTCTGTGTATGACGCCATGGTTCGTATGGCCCAGGACTTCTCCATGCGCCATATGCTGATTGACGGTCAGGGTAACTTTGGTAGCGTTGACAACGACCCGCCGGCAGCCATGCGTTACACCGAGGCGCGCCTGGCTGAGATTGCGGAACAGATGCTGCTTGATATTGATAAGGACACTGTCAACTTCATGCCCAACTTTGACGATAGCCTCAAAGAGCCGCTGGTTCTTCCCAGCCGGTTGCCCAACCTGCTGGTTAACGGCTCGTCAGGGATTGCTGTGGGCATGGCGACCAACATCCCGCCCCACAATCTGGGAGAGGTGTGCGATGCCGTAGCCTATCTTATCGACAACCCCAAGGCAACCGTTGATGAGCTGCTGAATTTCATCAAGGGGCCTGATTTCCCCACAGGTGGCATTATTCTGGGGCAGGAGGGGATTAGAAGCGCCTATGCTACCGGGCACGGCCGGGTGGTTCTTCGGGCCAAGGCCTATTACGAAGAAGCCACCTCTGCCGGGCGCCGTCAAATAGTGGTCACGGAACTGCCCTACCAGGTGAATAAGGCGGCGCTTGTAGAGCGCATCGCCAATCTGGTCAGGGAGAAGAAGGTAACCGGCATCAGTGAGCTGCGGGACGAGTCGGACCGCCAGGGTATGCGCATTGTTATCGAGCTCAAAAAAGAAGCCCAGTCCCAGCAGGTACTCAACAACCTTTACAAGCACACTTCGATGCAGTCGGCCTTCTTTGTCAACATGCTGGCCCTGGTTTCCGGCCAGCCGCGGGTAATCAGCCTTAAAGAGGCGCTCCAGAGTTTTATAGATTTCCGTCATGAGGTTATCACCCGCCGCTCCCGGTTTGAGCTCAAGGTGGCCAAGGACCGGGCCCACATCCTGGAAGGGCTCAAGGTTGCTCTGGATAACCTGGATGCGGTGATAACTGCCATTCGTAAATCCAAGTCCGCTGAGATCGCCCGTGGCGCCCTGATGGAGAAATTCGGCCTTTCCAAGGTTCAGGCGCAGGCGATACTTGACATGCAGTTGCGCCGGCTGGCCGGCCTGGAGCGGCGCAAGATACTGGACGAGTACGCCGAGGTGGTCAGGACCATTGCCTATCTGGAAGACCTGCTGGCCAACCCCAAGAGAATACTCCTGCTGGCAAAGGAGGAGCTGTCGCAGCTAAAGTCCAGATTCGATGACCCGCGGCGCACCGAGATAAGCCTGCAGGAAGCCCTTGGCTTCAGCGAGGAAGACCTCATCCCCCATCAGCGGATGGTGGTGACACTGAGCGAGCGGGGCTTTGTCAAGCGGGTGCCTTCCCGTGCCTACGTAATACAGCACCGCGGCGGCAAGGGGATTATCGGTATGATTACCCGGGAGCAGGATGCGGTTCGCTTCCTGGTGGTGGCCGACACCCACGATACATTGTTCTTCTTTACCGACCGGGGCCGGGTCTTCTCCCTGAAGTGCCACGAGTTGCCCGCCGATAGCTCGCGGATTGCCAAGGGGATGGCGCTTATCAATCTCTTCCCTATTCCCGAGAATGAGAAGGTGACTGCGGTTATCGCTGCCAGCGAGCTTGCCTCTGGCGGCTATCTGTTGATGGCCACCCGTCTCGGGGAGATAAAGAAGACCTCGGTGAAAAACTTCAGCTCGGTGCGCTCAAGTGGCCTTATCGCCATGGACCTGAGTCGGAGCGATAGCCTGGTGGCGGCTACTTTGGCTACAGAGCAGGACGACGTTATTCTGGTGACAGGGCAGGGGCAGTCTGTCAGGTTCCCGGTGTCCGAGCTCAGGACCAGCCTGCGGGCCAGCGGTGGCGTCCGTGCCGTTCGCCTGGCTAAAGACGACCGGGTGATCAGTTGTGATGTCGCCCAGCCCGATGCCTTCCTGGTGGTGATTACCTTAGGCGGCTATGGTAAGATTACTCCAATCAAGGGCTATCCGCGGCAGCATCGGGCCGGTAGCGGGGTGAGGACTTTCAAGACCACTGAAAAAACGGGGCTGGTGGTTGCTGCCAGGGTAGTTATCCAGAGCCAGCAGCTGATGATTATATCGGCCGATGGCATGATTACCCGCACCCCGGTCAAGGAGCAGGACCCCAGGAGGGGCATTACCGTTCAGGGCAGGAGCACTCAGGGGGTAAAGCTGATGAATCTTACTTCCGGCGATAGTATAGTCGCCATCGCCAGCTTCGAGTAGGTTCGTCGGCTAGCCGGAGGCAGCCTGTTTCTGGTGGCACTCCGGCCGGCGTTTCTGAAGGCCGCAGGCGCTGCACTCCTGATAGTGGCAGTCGGCGGTCTCCTTGCCTTCCAGGGCAAGCTGGTATTCCCGCTTTAAGTAATCTGGCGATATCCCGGTATCAATATGGCCCCAGGGCAGGGGCTCTTCGGTTGAGCGCTGCCTCTGGGCATAGAAGCCGGGTTCTATGCCGGACTCTTCAAAGGCACGCAGCCAGGTCTCATAGTTGAAGCGCTCGCTCCAGCCGTCAAAGCTGGCCCCTATCTGCCAGGCACGGTGGATGACCCGGCCAAGTCGCCGGTCTCCCCGGGAAAGCGCCGCCTCAAGCAGGCTGGCTTTTGGGTCCTGCCAGGAAAGCCTGACCCCCTTGCGCCTCAGTCCCTGCCTCAGGATTTGATGCTTATTACTTAGCTCCAGCTCGTCATCCTGGCCCACCCACTGGAACGGCGTGTGCGCCTTGGGCACGAAACTGGACAGGCTGACCCTTATCTGTGGCCTTTTGCCCGGGGCGGTCCTGCCAAGTGACTGTACCTTATCTACCAGCTGGATGATACTGGCGACATCATCTCCTGTTTCCGTGGGTAGCCCGAGCATGAAGTAGAGCTTGAGATTGGTCCAGCCCCGCTCAAAGGCGGCGGCGGCCGTCTTCATAAGCTCCTCTTCGGTGGTGTTTTTGTTAATGACCCTCTGCAACCGCTGGCTGGCGGCCTCGGGGGCAAAGGTGAGCCCGGTCTTCCGGCGAGTCGGCAGGGATTCCACCAGCTTTACCGAGTCGCGGTTGAGGCGCAGACTGGGTAGTGATACTGTCAGGTTCTTTTTGCTGTAGCGCCGGGCGATGCTGGCAACCAGCAGGTCAATGCCGCAGTAGTCGCTGGTGCTCAGTGAAACCAGAGACACCTCGTCGTAGCCGCAGTTGCTGACGAGGTCATCCACGGCGGTGATAACCTCCTGCTGCGGCCGCTGCCTTAACGGCCGGTATATCATACCGGCGTTGCAGAAACGGCAGCCCCGGGTACAGCCCCGGCTGATTTCTATAGCTCCCCGGTCGTGGATGACCTCGATGTAGGGTATCACCGGGCTGGTTACCGGTGGTGGCAGCTTGGCTACTATCTGCCGCTCGATTTTAGCACTGGCCTCGGCGGTGGGAGTCAGGCTTCTGAAGAGGCCGTCAGGCTCGTATTCCGCCTGATACAGACCGGGGACATAGATGCCGGGAAGGGTGGCTGCCTGGCCAAGCAGCTCTTTTCTGGTCGCCCCCGGCTTTTTCCAGTGGCGGAAACAATCAATCAATTGCGGCAGCAGCTCCTCGGCTTCCCCGATGACAAAGAGGTCGATGAAATCGGCCATCGGCTCCGGGTTGAGGGCGCAGCTACCGCCGGCGATGATAACCGGGTGCGAGTCATCCCTCTCACCGGCCAGCACCGGTATCCGTGCCAGGTGCAGCATCTCCAGCACATTGGTGTAGGTAAGCTCGTAGCCCAGTGAAAAGCCGATGATGTCAAATTCGCCGAGCGGCCGGCCGCTCTCCAGGCTGAGCAGGGGGATGTCGGCCTTTTTTATAACGGCGGCTAAATCCGGCCAGGGGGCAAAGACCCTCTCCGCCAGAACATCGGGCTGGCGGTTGAGCATCTCGTAGAGGATGGGCAGGGCGATATTGGACATGCCGATCTCGTAGACATCGGGGTAGCTCAGGGCGACCTTGATGTCTGTCTTCTGCCAGTCCTTGGTAATGCTGTTCCACTCGCCGCCGGTGTAGCGGGCGGGCCTGGTAACCCTGGATAGGATACTATCGGGGTAGGTCAAAGCGTTGCCTCCAGGCCTAATTATAGGCGCCGGGCACTCCCGGTGGCAAACGGGGGTCGTCTTTCCCTTTTGACAGCCTTAGTAGCGGCGGCTAGAATGACACTAAATTGGAGGGGCAGATGAAAAACCTCTGGGCGCCGTGGCGTGTCGAATACATCAAGAAGGCGACAAAAGAAGAAAGCTGCATTCTCTGCCAGAAGCCGGCTCAGGATGACGACGCCGCCAGCTATATTCTTTATCGGGGTAAGAAGAACTTTATTATGCTGAACGCCTACCCCTACAATTCCGGCCACCTGATGGTAGCCCCCTACCGCCATGTGGCCGACCTGGAGGAACTGTCCACAGACGAGCTCCACGAGCACTTCGAGATGGTCAGCCGCAGCGCGGCCGTGCTGAAGCAGGTATTCCAGCCGGCCGGCCTTAACATCGGCATGAACCTGGGGCGGGTAGCCGGCGCCGGCATCGATAAGCACCTGCACAGCCACGTCGTGCCCCGCTGGGCGGGGGACACCAACTTCATGCCGGTCATCGGTGACACCAGGGTGATAAACGAAGCCCTTGCCGAGACCTACAAGGCACTGGCAGGCAAGTTCTAGACTTAAACTATACCGGGAAAAGAAGACCTAAAGGAGGTAAGAAATGAAACCTTTAGGAAGAGAAGCTGATATCACCAGGTTACAAAAAGTTCATATAAAACCAGTGTCTCAAATGTTGGCGTGGGCTTTTAACGATAATCCCATCAGCTCGTATATGTACCCTGATGCGTTGGAGAGGGAAGTAAAACTGCCATATGCATATGAGGTGCCTCTTCGCTATGGTATGCGATATGGCGAAGCCTATGCTACATCAAACCAACTGGAAGGTGCAGCTGTCTGGCTGCCAAGAGACAAAGCGTCAATGTCTTTTTGGGGAATGTTATTGTCTGGAGCTATTTGGCCAGGGCTTAAGATGGGGCGAGAAGCTGGACGGAGGATAGATGATTTGTCCAAGCACCTTGATAAGAAGCGGAAAGAGCTAGCACCTTTTGACCATTGGTATCTCATACTGTTGGGGGTAGACCCGCATTATCAGGGTAAAGGATACGCCAGCAAATTGCTAAGGGGGATGCTTGTCAGGACAGACGAAATGGGTGTGCCCTGCTACCTTGAAACTGAAACCGAAAAGAATGTATCCATGTATCAGCACTTTGGCTTTAAGGTAATTGATGAGTTTAATGTTCCGGAGACCAAGGTTAAACTCTGGGTAATGCTAAGGGAGAACGAGCACGTCAGCAAATAGGATATAAACAAAAGAGGGCAAGAAGTGAAAAAAAAGATTAGTTTAGTTCTGCCTCTTCTTCTAAGTGTAGTGCTAATTAGCTGTTCATCTGTTCCACAACCAAGCGAGGCACAAATAAAATCAGACTTGATAGGTCACCAATTAGTATCTAGTGGATTAGAAATATTTCCGCTTTGGACATTTAAAACCTTATCTGAATTTGAGCAATTTGACATTCATAGCAAACAAATACAAGGGGATATCCTTGAATACAAAGTAAGAATGAAACTGAGGTACCTCGGAACAAACGAGTATTACATAACGGATGTTATCATAACCTATAAAAGAACTAACACAAGGTGGGAGCTGATTTCTATCATAGCAACGAGTTGGGAAAGAGGAAGGGATTAGGCATAAGCAAAAGGAGACAAGAAGTGAACACGAAATTTAAGCAAATGCTTGGACATAAAGGCCAAAACCCTGAATTTAGCCACAAAAAAATGGCGCCCCCAAGCGAATTCGAATCGCTGTTGCCGGCTTGAAAGGCCGGTGTCCTGGGCCTCTAGACGATGGGGGCAGCAGGTGAAGTATAGCAGGGGGTAGGGTGGTTTTACAATGGGCTCAGGCGTGGCTGCCGTGCTTTTCGCTGTTGTGTTACAATAAGCGGCGTGAACGAAACGACCAATGACAAGCCGACCGGGGCGGGGAAAGGTAGCTGGTTCAGGCAGCGAGTCATCCCCGTACTGGTCTTACTTTTCATAGTGGCCATCGTTGTCGTTATTCTTTCCCTTTACCGTACCCATCCGGAGAAGCTTGAAGAGCTCCAGCAGTTCGGCTACCTGGGTGTTTTTGTTATCAGCGTCATCCTGAATGCCACCCTGGTTCTCCCGGCGGGTAATTTCGTCATAATAGCTGCCCTGGGGGGGGTGCTGCCTTCGGCCACCCTTGTCGGACTGATTGGCGGGCTGGGGGCGGCTATCGGTGAGATAACCGGATACGCTGCCGGCTACAGCGGCCGGGAGATTATATCCCGACGCCAGGTGTACTACCGCCTGGAAAAGTGGGTGAAAAAATGGGGTGCCCTGACTATATTTCTGCTATCGGCGGCACCGATTGTCTTTGATATTGTTGGCCTGGCTGCCGGCGCCCTGCGCTTTCCTTTCTGGAAGTTCTTCATCGCCACCTGGCTCGGTAGAAGTATATTGTATCTGGTTATTGCCTGGGCCGGGGCTATGGGATGGGAGGCGCTGCTGGACTTTCTGGGATAGGCGGGCGCCTGACCTTTAGTAGAAGCAGGCCGCCCAGCGAAATAAAGCCGAGGCAGGTAAAAAGCATCACCTGATAGCCCAGCCCGGCGCTAACCGAGTTGTTAAAGTAGTCTATTACCGGCCCCATCAGGCGGGCCAGGGCGGCACCGCCGGCTGTAGCTACATTGGCCAGCGCCAGGTACCTGGCTTCCTGTCCTTTAGCCACCAGGTCTGTAGCTAAAGCCCAGTTGGTGCTGATAAAGGCGCCCAAAGCTACCCCTAAAAGACCGGCGGCAATCAGTATTGCCGTATAGCTCTGGGACAGGATTATTATCAAAAATCCTACGGCGCCGATAAAGGCAGCAGCCATGCCGACCGGTTTTCGGCCAATCCTGTCTGAGAGGCGTCCGGCGGGATAGACGATGGCCAGCATGCCGGCCACGGCCAGTATTGAAAACTGAGCGGTGGCCTCGGCCGGCTGGCTGACTCCGATGACATCCCTTAAGTAGTACAGGGCGAACTGCTGGATGGTGGCCAGGGCCATAAAGAAGAGCAGCCGCGAGGCCAGAAACCAGAGAAATGGGCGATTGGTCTTAAGGTTGAGCCTAAAGGGGCGATATAGCGATGCCAGCAGTGATACCCTGGGTGCTGCCAGCCCCGGCGCTTCCTTAACCAGCACTACCGTGGCTATCATGAAGGCCAGAAGCAGCATGCCCAGTATAATTATTGGTAGCCACAGCCACAGGCTGCCCTCGCCGGCGGCGTAGTTATCCATGAACCTGGCGATGAAGTAGATTAAGGCAACGCCGCCTAAAACCTCCATCAGTCCCTTGACTCCTGAGGCCCGCCCCCGCTTGGCGTTAGGCACTTTTTCCGGGATGAAGGCCTGCAGCGGCCCTTGTGCTATGTTGCTGCCGAATTGCAGCATGAGGTAGCTGAGAAAAAGGACAGCATAGCTGCCGGCGAGGCTAATGCCGGGCAGAAACAGGACTGTTACCAGGATGCCAAAGAGGATGAAGGGCCGCCGGCGCCCCCAGCGGAAGCCGGCGCGGTCGCTGATGGCGCTGATTATCGGCTGGAGGAGCATGGCCAGTATAAGCCCGGTAAAGGTAAGCAGCCCCAGGTAGGTGTTCTTCTGCGGTTCGGCGACGAAGTCCAGCACCCTGATGGGCAGGATGATGCCATGCATGGCCTGCGACAGAGCAGTGAGGGCAAAAAACAAGATGGTAATCTTGAAGTAGTCGGCGGTGACAAAGCCGGTTTTGCCGGTTACGTTGCTCTTCACAGCGGGCTAAAGCATAGCAGAGTCAAACCCGCGGGGCAATAACCGGTTCTCACGGCCAGACCGCCAGTGCTTCAAGCCCGGTGGTCTCGGGCAGCCCCAGCATCAGGTTCATGTTCTGGACTGCCTGGCCGGCGGCGCCCTTAACCAGGTTGTCAAGGCAGCTCACCACCACCAGCCGGCCGGTCCTGGTGTCTATCGTCGGGTGGATAAGGCACATATTGGAGCCCAGGGTGTGCTTGCTGTGGGGTGGGGTGGCCACCACCTTGATAAAGGGCTCATCCTTATAGAAATCAAGGTAAATCTGTCTCAGCTTCTCCTTGCCCCGCGGGCTGCTGGCCAGCTCGGCGTGCAGTGGTGTATAGCAGGTGGTCAGTATGCCCCTGGTCATCGGTACTAGGTGGGGAACGAAGGTTACCGCTGGAGAGGACTGCGGCCGGAGCTGCTCCAGCTCCTGTACAATCTCCGGCAGGTGGCGGTGCCCGTCCAGGGCATAGGCGGTGACGCCCTCATTGGCCTCCGCATAGTGGGCCATAAGGTCAAGTGACCTGCCGGCTCCGGAGACACCGGACTTGCTGTCGATAATAAAATGTCCGTTGATTAGCCCTTGTTTAACCGCTGGCGCCAGCGCCAGAAGGGCCCCGGTAGGGTAGCAGCCGGGATTGGCCACCAGCCGGGCGGAGGCGATTTCGTTTCGGTGGAGTTCGGTGAGGCCGTAGACCGCCTGCTCCAGCAATTGTGGTTCCGGGTGGTTAAAGCCGTACCAGGTCGGGTACTGGGCGGCATCCCTTAATCTGAAGTCGGCGCTCAAATCGACCACCCTGATACCACGGTCAAGAAGATGCCGGACTTCCGGGGCACTCTCCCTGTGGGGCATGGCTGAGAAGGCCAACTCTATATCGCCCAGTTCGGCTTCAATGACCAGGTCGGTGCCTATCAGGTGGGGGAAGACGGCATCCAGGCGTTTGCCGGCAGCGCTGCGCCCGGTAACCGATGTCAGTGCCACCCCCGGGTGCTGGATGAGCAACCTAGCCAGTTCAATCCCGGTATAACCGGTAACATTAACGATACCCACTCTACTTTTTTTCATCAGCTAACACCTCTCGCAAACTTTTTCCAAAGCCATAAGTTGCTGCCGGGTACCCATCGCCACCAGGATGTCGCCGGCTTCGATGATTTCTTCTGGTTGCGGGTTGGCCAGTAGGCGTCCGCTTTTTTTGCTTATCGCCAGCAGGGTGGCTTTGGTGCGGCGGCTGATTTCGGCCACGCTCTGTCCGGCCAGGGACGAATCACCATTGACGGCTATGTTTTCCATCTGCAGCTCCCGGCCGCGGCGGTAGGTTACAGTATCAATAAAGTCAACCACCGCCGGGCGCAGTGCTATCATGGCCATGCGGCGGGCGCCGATTCTTTGGGGAGAAATGATGCGGTCGGCGCCGGCCTTTTTAAGCTTGGTTTCAGCCTCGCCTGAAGAGGCCCGGGCTTCGATGAAAAGGTCCGGGCGTAATTGCCGTGCTGAAAGTGTTATGTAGGTGCTGTCGGGGTCGCTGCCGACAGCCACCACCAGACCACGGGCGTGCTCGATGCCGGCTTCCTTGAGTGCTTCATCGTTAGTGGCATCGGCCAGCAGGTAAAGGTGGTTTTCTTTATCGGCAATGGCAGTGCTCTCCCGGTTGTTGTCGATGGCAACAAAAGGCACCCCTTCTTCAGCGAAGACACGGCCTATCTCCTGCCCTACCCGGCCGTAGCCGCAGATGATAAAGTGGTTCTTTAATTTAGCAATCTTGTTTTTCATCTGTCTCCTCCCCAGCCTGGTGCCGAATTCCCCCTCTACCACAAAGGCCACAACGGCACTCAAAGCGTAGAGAGCGCCACCGACACCGCCGATGATTAAAAAGATACTGAAAATCCGCCCGGCTTCACTTAGCGGATGAACCTCGTCGTAGCCAACCGTGGTTATGGTTGTTACCGTCATAAAGATGGAGTCTATGAAAGACCAGCCCTCGATAAGCATATAACCGGCGACGCCGGCCGAGATAATGGCAGCCAGGGCGGCTATCCCCCATAAAAATCTTCTTGTCGGAGTCATTGCTGCTAAATCTAACTCTTGGTGTGCTGTAATTGTAGCACATTATTTGCTATGGGAGGGCTACTATGATAATATTTTGCCTGAACGGGGTTCCAGAATTGCCAACAGGGGGGTGGCTCTAATTGCCCAAAATATACTTGCTTGATGTTACCAACCGTGACGGTGTGCAGACGGCCAAGCTGGGTCTATCCAAGCTGGAAAAGACGCTGATAAACATCTATTTGAATGATATGGGGGTCTTTCAGTCCGAGTTCGGCTTTCCCACCACCAAGCACGAATCCAACTACCTTCAGGCCAACCTGGAGCTTGCTGAGATGGGGGTGCTTGAACCCATCCGCCTGGAAGGCTGGATAAGGGCTATTGTCGCCGATGTGGAGACCGCCTTCAAGATGGTGCCCAAAATCAAGCACCTCAACCTTTCCATATCCACTTCAGACCAGATGATACAGGGTAAGTTTCAGGGCAGAAAGACCAGGGAAGATATTATAGATAACATGGCCGAGGCAGTTGACGCTGCCTGGGCTCACGGCGCTGAGAGCATCGGTGTTAATGCCGAAGACGCCTCCAGGACAGACCTGGACTACCTGATTAAGTTTGGCCTGGCGGCCAGGGAGCACGGTGCCAACCGGCTGCGCTACTGCGATACCCTGGGCTACGACAACCCCTTCACCATATATGAAGCGGCCAGGGCGCTGGCGGAGAATGTCGGCCTTCCCATAGAGCTGCACTGCCACGGCGACCTGGGTATGGCGGTGGCTACCTCTCTGGGTGGGGCAAAGGGGGCTATCGATGGCGGCCAGGACGCCTATATCAATACCACGGTTAACGGCATCGGCGAAAGGGCCGGCAATGCCGACCTGGTGGCCACCGTTCTGGCAATTAACAAGTCGAAGGGGTTCGCCGATAAATACCAGCTTGGCAATCACATAGACCTGTCAAAGGCGTGGAAGATAGCCAGGTTCGCCAGCTATGCTTTTGATGTACCGATACCAATTAACCAGCCGGGCGTCGGTGCCAATGCCTTTGCCCACGAGTCCGGAATCCACGCTGACGGCGTGCTCAAGGACCCGGAGAATTACGAGCTATACGGCTATGAAGAGCTGGGCCGGGGAGAACCGGAGAAGGTGGAGACGGGAAGGGAAATCAGCGCCGGAGAGTACAGCGGCATCTCCGGTTTCAGCCACGTCATGGGCAAGATGTCGGTGACCTTCTCAGACAAAGAAGAAGCCAACCAGGTTCTGGAACTGGTCAGGTATGCCAATGTCGAGTCCCACAAGCCACTGGTAGAGGACGAGCTGCTCTTCATTGCCAGGTATCCCGAAATTGCCCGAAAACTGTTGACCCTCAACCCGCTGGGATAGCCGAAACAGGCTACTTGAGCATTCGTATAATTGCCCGGGAAGTACTTTGCCGTGTGTGATAATCAGTTTACCGTTAAACCAATCGGCTATGTCCGTAGCAAAATAAAGTGGACGCCCCGTCAGGAATACGACTGGAACGGGATAGTCTCCGAGATTGTGGTTGATAGAAGTCTCGCTGAAGCTCTCTATAGACTGGAAGAGTCTTCTCACATTATTGTTCTCTGCTGGATGCATAAGGCAGTTGACCCGGATAAGATGGCCCTCAAGGTTAGATACAAGGGCGACCCGAAGATGCCCCTGGTCGGGCTTTTTGCCTCCCGCTCTCCCTACCGGCCAAATCCGGTGGGGCAGAAGGTGGTTAGACTGCTCCGGCTTGAGGGTAACGTGCTCCAGGTGGAAGGGCTGGATGCCGTTGATGGCACGCCGGTTATTGATATCAAGCCCTATATCCCGGGATATGACTCAGCAGCCGAAGCTACGAAGCCACCATGGTCAGACAACAAATAGGCCGCTATCTTGCGGACATATACCAGCGGCTTCTGAAAAGATACGGACGGCAGCACTGGTGGCCGGCGAATGAACCCTTTGAAGTAATGGTTGGCGCCATCCTCACCCAGCAGGCTTCCTGGAGAAATGCGGCCAAGGCCATTGATGGCTTGAAGACAGCCGGGATGCTATCCCCGGCGGCGATACGCCGCATGCCCGTATCTGAGCTGGCGCTGATAATCCGCTCCAGCGGCTACTATAATGCTAAAGCTAAAAAGCTCAAGTCCCTGGTCGGCTGGCTGGGTAGCCGCTACCGCGATAATCTTGATGAGCTGTTTGCCCTTGATGTCCCGCAAATGCGCCGTGAGCTGCTTGCTGTCCACGGAATCGGGCCGGAGACGGCCGATTCGATAATACTCTATGCCGCCGCCAAGCCGGTCTTTGTTGTTGATGCCTACACACGGCGCATTGTTAACCGCCTTGGCCTGGCACCGGCAGACGACAGCTATGCCGCCTGCCAGCAGCTCTTTATGGCTCACCTGCCGGCCGATGCCGGGCTGTTTAATGAATACCACGCCCTGCTGGTACAACTGGCCAAGGATGCCTGCCGCAGGGAGCCGCTGTGCTGGCGGTGCTGCCTGAATGATATCTGCCGGTTTGTGGGGTAAAGAGGCAGCGACGGCTAGCCCCGCCCGGCGCCGGCTGCTCTGGCCACCAGCTCGGCTATATCCATCACCACAGGCCCGGCATCGCCATTTCCGGCCTTTGCCGCGTCGTCAAGCATCTGGAGGCAGAAGGGGCAGGCGGTGGCCACAGTTTGGGCCCCTGTCTTTAGCGCCTGCTCAAGGCGCAGCTTGCTTATTCTCTGACCGCTCTCTTCTTCCAGCCACATACGGCCGCCGCCGCCACCACAGCAGAAACCCCGCTTTTTATTGTTCGCCGTCTCAACCAGCCTGGTAGCGGGCAGGCTTCTTATGAGCTGCCTTGGCGGCTGATAGATATCGTTGTATCTGCCCAGGTAGCAGGGGTCGTGGTAGGTGATAAGCCCGCCAGTCCCCTGGTTGGTTTTCAGCCGTCCTTCTTTGAGGAGAAGGGCGATAAGCTCGGTGTGGTGCCAGACCTCAAATTTACCGCCAAACTCCGGGTATTCGTTCTTGAAGGTGTTGTAGCAGTGGGGGCAGGCGGTAACCATCTTTTTCACCCCGTAGCCTTGCAGTATCTTGACATTGCTCTCGGCCAGCATCTGGAAGAGATACTCGTTGCCCAGGCGGCGGGCCGGCTCGCCGCAGCAGCTTTCCTCGGCACCGAGTATGCCGAAGTTGACACCGGCCAGCTTAAGGACCCGGGCCAGAGAGCGGCTTATTTTGGTGCTCCTTTCCTCCAGGGCGCCGGTGCAGCCGACCCAGAACAGGAAGTCAACCTGACTATCTTCAGCCAGTGTTTTTATATCGAGGTCCTGTGCCCAGTCGGTACGCGAGGCGGTAGTCCCTCGCCACGGATGGCCGCGGGTCTCAATGCTTCTGAGCGCCTGCTCGGCGGTTTCCGGAAGGGATGCCTGCTCCAGAACCAGGTTTCTCCGCAAATCGATGATCTTATCGATGTGCTCAACATAAAGAGGACAGATTTCATCACAGGCGCGGCAGGTGGTGCACGCCCAGATTTCGTCTCCGGTTATTACTTCACCGGGCAGCGTTTTTGCCGGCTTGCCGCCCGTATTTTCACCACCGCCCCGGTGCTTGAGCAGCTCCGGCCCGGCTTCAAGGAGGTGCTTCTTTAAGTCCTGGATTAGTTTCTTGGGGTTGAGCGGCTTGCCGCTGGCGGTGGCCGGGCAGGCGTCCTGGCACTGTCCGCAAACGACGCAGGAATAGAGGTCGAGCACCTGTTTCCAGGTAAGGTCGGTTATTTTGGCGACTCCGAAGGTCTCGGCGACCTCAAGGTCGATTGAGCGCAGGGCACCCTTGGGCAGCGGCGAACGGAAGAAGATGTTGAACAGCGAGGCAACCATATGGAAGTGTCTGGAGTAGGGGATGAAGACCAGAAGAAACAGGATGACCAGCCAGTTTGCCCAGAAGAAGGCGGCGTGGGCGGTCTCTATCGAGCCTGTGCTCATACCGGCAAAGATATTGCTCAGTGCCGAGCTTACCGCCGGTAGAGCGCCGCCCAGACCTGCTGGCGGATTGCCCAGAGCGATGCCGGTGGCTATCTTGAAGAGGTGGGTTATAGGGGGTAGAAGCACGGTTATCAGGATGACCAGGGCTTCTGCTGTCTGCTCCCCCTGTAGCCGCGGCGGCCGGATAATATAGCGGCGGACGATGGCCCACAGGATGACCAGAACCACGACGGGGGCGATGATGTCCATAATCCAGGTGTAGTAGTAAAAGAAAGCGCCGTGCTCCAGCGTCTCCGAGAGGCCGAAGCCGGCCCCGATTATAATAAACACCATATAGAAGACGACAAAGACAGAGAAGCCCCAGGCAAGAATGGCGTGGCCTATGCCCGCCCTGTCCTTGAAGGTGATGCCCTTGAGCTGGCACCACTGCCCCGCGGTGATGGCCGCTGTCTTCAGTGCCCGGCGCAGCAGGTGGCCGAAGCCCCTCTCTTGCTGCCCCAGAAACATATACCGGATGAGCCGGGAAATCCGGTAAAAAAACAGGCCAAAGGCGGCTACGGTCAGCACCCAGAAGATGGCGTAACCCGGGATTCCCCAGTATGTTATGCTAAGCGGCGACATTTTCTCCTGGGTGAGCAGTACATTTCATAATATCACGGCGGCCTTTCTTTAGCTCTCCGGCTTTTGCTTAAGATTTCCACCTTATCCAGGCTTTTCTGTCCCTGATGTCACGGTCGAATAGCAGGCGGTTGAAAAACAGCTCCAGCGGATGCAGCGATTGGCTGAGCGGAGTCCTGGGCGCTATCACTCTCTTTGATAGCGCCAGCAGCATCATGGCAATGAGGCCTAGTGTGACCGGCAGTCTTTCCTCAATGCCCAGCGGCTGGCTGAAAAACCAGCCCAGCATTGGCATGGCAGCCAGGTCCAGAAAGACGCCGAAGGCCACCAGCCGCAACGGTGCGAAGAGGTAGGGCGTGACCAGAATGATTAGTCCCAGCCACGGTGAGAGCATGGTGACAACGCCCAGAGTGGTGAAGATACCGCGCCCGCCCTGGAAGCGAAGGAATACAGGCCAGTTGTGCCCGACGATGGTGATGATGCCCACAGTTACCTGGGCGGCCGCCCCCAGCCCCAGCAGCTGGGCTATCCAGACGGTCAGTGCCCCCTTGCCGATGTCAAATACGGCCACCGGGATGGCCAGCCATTTTGAAGCGGAGCTGAGCACATTGGCGGCGCCCACCTTTCCCGTGCCGTGCTTCCTGATATCAATGCCGCGGTACCACCTGGCAGCCAGATAGGCGGCCGGCACCGAACCTAGAAGATAGGCACCGATGCTCAATAAAATAAACTCAATGGACATAACTTCTATAATAAGCCGGCCGCTCTGAGCGTTCGTTGCCCGGCCAGGGCAAAGAGTGCTTCGGCCGCCTTTTGGGGCACATCAGCTTCGCCGAGCAGAGTCTCGGCGGTGTCATCCAGGCCGTGGTAATCACTGCCGCCGGTGGCAATAAGACCGTGCTTGTCGGCCAGCCTGACCAGGCGCCGCCTTTCATCCTCGCTGTAATCGTCGTAGTAGACCTCCAGGCCAACCAGACCGGCCGGCTTTAGCCGACTGACCATCGCCTCTGGTTCGTTAATGGTGGTCGGGTGTGCCAGCACCGGCAGGCCACCCACCTTTTTTATCAGGGTCACTGCTTCTACCGGGCTTATCTTGTGCCGCTCAGCATAGGCCGGGCCACCCTGCCCGATATAGCGAGTGAAAGCCTCCTTAATCGAGCCGATGTAGCCCTTCTCCAGCATGGCCTGGGCAATGTGGGGCCGGCCGATAGAGCCGCCGCCGGCAATCTGCTTGACCCTCTGCCAGTCGATGTTGACGCCCAGACCTCTCAGCTTGTTAGTCATGGCTTGTGCCCGCTCCCGGCGCGAATTGCGTAGGCTGGCCAGGATATCCTGGAGCCTGGCGTCGGTGTGGTCTATGAAGTAACCGAGGATGTGGACTTCGTTCCCCGGAGCGTGGGTGCTGACTTCAATGCCGGGTATTACCCTGAGGTGGGGAAAGGAAGCAGCCTCCTTGAGCGCAGGCTCTAATCCGTTGGCGGTGTCGTGGTCGCAGATGGCAATGACGCCCAGCCCGAGGTTCGCCGATTTACGGACAATCTCCGCCGGGCTGAACTTACCGTCGGAGGCCGTGGTGTGGATGTGGAGGTCTATCCCGGCAGTCACGAGTCTGCCTCGCAGCTGATTCTCTCAATGGCAGCCGCCCGTCCGCTTTCCTCGTCAATCTTTACCAGAACGGCATTGAGGACGGTTTTGCCCTTTCCCACCGACAATCGGTGCGGGATTATGGTCAAAAAGCGGCGGAGTACCTTCTCGGTGTCGTCGCCGATAACCGAGTTGGTCGGGCCGGTCATGCCGATATCGGTGACATAGGCCGTCCCCCGGGGAAGCAGCTGGGTGTCGATGGTGCCTATGTGGGTATGGGTGCCCAGTACGGCGCTGACGCGGCCGTCCAGATAGTGGCCCAGAGCTCCCTTCTCCGAGGTTGCCTCGGCGTGAAAATCAACGATAATAACCCTGTGCCCGGGGTCAAGCTGGGCGAGCAGCTTATCCATGCCGCGGAAGGGGCAGTCGAAGTTGCCTATAAAGGTGCGACCTATCAGGTTGACCACTACCACCCGGTCGTTGAACACCAGGTATCCCTTGCCGGGCACCCCCGGTGGATAATTCAGCGGGCGGAGAATGGGAATCTCACTATCGAGGTAGGGAATAATCTCCTTCTGCGCCCAGATGTGGTTGCCCGAGGTTATAACGTCAACCCCGGCGCCGAGTAGCTCGTCGGCGGTGGACAGGGTCAGCCCCAGTCCGCCGGCGGCGTTTTCGCCGTTGGCGATAACCAGGTCTACCCCGTATTGCTGCCTTAAGCCGGGTAGAAGCTGTTTTACGGCTTGCCTGCCGGGGCTGCCGACAATGTCTCCGATGGCCAATACTAACACAAGATACCCCAGTTTAGTGATTTCTATCTAGCGTAGTCCACGGCTCTTGTCTCCCGAAGAACGGTCACTTTTATCTGACCGGGATAGGCAAGGCCTTCCTCAATCTTCTTGACAATATCCCTGGCCAGCCTCATGGAACCCAGGTCGTCTATGTCCTCCGGCTTGACCAGAATGCGCACTTCGCGGCCGGCCTGAATGGCGTAGGCCTTCTCGACCCCTTTAAAACTATTGGCTATCTCTTCCAACTCCTTGAGCCGCTTCAGGTAGCTTTCCAGGGACTCCCGTCTGGCTCCGGGCCGGGCGCTGCTTATGGCATCGGCTGCCGAGACGATGAATCCCCAGAGGCTGGTATCGCTGGTCTCCAGATGGTGCTCGGAGACGCCCTGGACCACTTCCTTGGATTTATCCCACTGCTTGACCAGGTTGGCCCCGATGACGGCGTGTGTGCCCTCCACCTCGTGGTCGACGGCCTTGCCAATATCATGGAGCAGGCCGGCTTTCTTAGCGGTGGCTACATTGGCGCCCAGTTCAGTGGCAATCAAACTGGCCAGGTTGGCTACCTCGATAGAGTGTACCAGGACGTTCTGGCCATAGCTGGTGCGGTACTTAAGGCGGCCCAGGATCCGTATCAGCTCGGGACGGAGGCCATGTACCCCAACCTGATAGGCCGCCTGCTCTCCGGCACTGTTGATGGCGGCCTCGACTTCCTCTTTAGCTTTGGCCACCACTTCTTCGATGCGGGCCGGGTGGATACGGCCGTCGGCAATCAACTTCTCCAGCGAGCGGCGGGCTACTTCCCGCCGCACCGAATCAAAGCTGGACAGGGTTACCGCCTCCGGCGTGTCGTCAATAATCAGGTCAACACCGGTGGCCTGCTCCAGGGCTCTGATATTACGTCCCTCTCGTCCGATGAGCCGCCCTTTCATTTCATCGCTGGGCAGGGGTACCACGCTGACCGTCGTCTCCGATACCACTTCAGAGGCGTTACGCTGGATGACCTGGGACAGAATTTCCCGGGCCTTCTCATCGGCCTCTTCCCTTATTTTGGCATCCCACTCACGGAGGCGCCGGGCAGACTCCGCCTGCATTTCGGCCTCCATCCTGTCAAGGAGCGACTGCTTGGCCTCCTCGCTGGTCATATCGGCAACCAGCTCCAGCTTCTTTAACTGGCTCTCCTTGATTTCGACCAGCTTGTCTCGTATTTGTTCCGCCTCCTTCTCCTTGCTGGCCAGCTGGCGCTCTCGCTGTTCGGCCTCTCCCAGTTTGCGTTCCAGGCTACCCTCTTTCTGGCTTAGCCGGTTCTCCTGGCGCTGCAGTTCAGTGCGCCGTTCACGGTACTCGCTATCAGTGCTTGCCTTGGCTCGCTCAACCTCTCCTCTGGCATCGCTGATGATATCCTTGGCCTGGTGCTTTGCCTCGGCCTGAATTCTGGCTGCTTTCTTCTGGGCAAGACGTATCTGGCGGTTGGCGATGAACCCCCGGGATAGGAGAAGGGCCATACCGCCGAAAACGACACCGATGACAAAGCTAAAGAATATGGCTATTACTGCGGCTGTTGCGTTTATTTCCACTTTATATCCCCCTTTCAGTTACTTATCTGATGCTTCTCAGGGGCCTAAGCCTGGTAGATAATACTACTTATGTGGTCAATTGGGTGTCAGATGGATTTCTATCCGGCCTATCCCCCTCCCGCCACAAC